>Ga0207416_1000097_pt1 | contig 161259 bp, 133 predicted proteins | sample PaiPotPPM11metaG_FD_184107 | JGI IMG/M metagenome (GOLD analysis project Ga0207416, IMG submission 184107) | Iron sulfur acid spring bacterial and archeal communities from Banff, Canada, to study Microbial Dark Matter (Phase II) - Paint Pots PPM... ...
GAGCAGAGGGGCCGGGGAGCAGGGGCGAGATGGCGCCGGGCAGCGCGGTCGGCAGTGGGAGGGAACGACCCCGACCGGCCATCCGTCCGACCGGTTGCCAATCTCCCCTGCCCACCGGCCCCCCGGCGGGGTCACAGCGCCGGCTGCGCCAGGATGCCGTTCACCGCTGACGCGGTGTTGGTCGCGACATCGCGGGCCGCGGCCTTGCCCGTGTAGACGTCGCCGACATCCTTGTTCGCTTCCTTCATCACGTCGAAGTAGCGGTTGTTCTTGGGCAGGATGAGCGGTCCGGGCGTGTTGTTGAAGAGCTTGACCAGCAACGTGTAGATGTGATTGAAGCTGGTGAGGCGGGGATCGGCCCAGACGTCCGGCCGCGCGCCGGGACTGCCGGCCCCGCCTTGCACCTGCAGCACGCCGTTATCTTTGTCGGTGATGAACTTCACCCACTCCCAGGCGGCATCGGCGTGCTTGGCCCCGGTGGCAACGCCCTGTCCGGCGCCGGAATCCTGGGTGCCGCGCTTGCCGCCGGGGCCGGTGGGCATCACCGTGTTGGTCCATTTGAACTTGACCCGCGTCTGTCCGGGCTTGCTGTATTCCGCGGTCAGGCCCGGCGTCGACTGGAGAATCCCCAGCTTGCCGGCCTCGAAGAGCCCGCCCGAGCCGCCCTTCCGGTTGATGTCGTTGATGGTCTTGTACTTGAGGGCGGCGTCCGCCATGAACTGTAAGCCATCGATGGCGCCGGCGCCGTCGATCACCGTCTTGGTGCCGTCGGCATTAAAGAAGTCACCGCCGAATGTCCGTAGCCAGGCCGTGCCGCACTCTTCCAGCGCCACGCTGGGCCACCATCCCCACTGGTCGGACTCGGTCTTGGTCATTTTCTGCGCGGCCGTGATGAAGGCGGTCGTATCCCACTCCGCCGTGTCGGTCGGGATCTGGACCTGCATTCGGTCGGCCATGTCCTGGTTGATATAGAGGATGTTGCAGCCGAAGTGGGCGTGGGTTGGCAGGCCGTACTGCTTGCCGTTGTTCTGGAAGAGAATGATGGAAGCGGGGAAGTAGGCGCTGATGTCGACCTTGTCTTTGGCGATATAGTCGTCGATCGCCCGGAACAGGCCCTGGAACATCGGCCCGCGCCCTCCGTCGCTGATCACGCCGAACCAGGCGACATCCGGCGGACTCCCGCCGGCGGCCAGCACGGTGAACTTCTCGGCCACGGACACGTCCGCCGCCTCGATGAAGTTCATGGTCCAGCCGGGGTGCGCCTTTTCGAAGTTGGGCGCCGTGTCCTTGTACCAGCCGGTGTGGCCGAACGGTCCGGACCGGGTCACGAAGTCGATGCTGACGCCCTGGCCGGCGGGCGCTTTGGCAGCCGCTGAGCTGGTCGCCGCCGAGACCTGACCGGAAGCGGACGAGGACGGAACGGCGGAGCTGACAGTCGAGGAAGCCGCGGACGAGGCCGCGCTCGACGGCGCAGCCGAGGAGCTGGCCGAGGACGACAGCGCGGCCGAGGAGCTAACCGCTGGCGCGGCTGACGTGGCTGAAGAAGCTGCCGGCGCGGCCGCGCTACTTGCCGTCGCAGCGCCGGTGGCGCCGCCGCAGCTGGCCAGCGCGACACCCATACCCACACTTGCGGCCAGCCCTGCCGCGCCACTGAGCAGCCGCCGGCGGCTGATGGAACGCATTTTCCCTGCTGACATGCACGATTCCTCCCCTCGTTTCTCTCGCGATTGACGACCCCAAGGTTCTTGCCGGCACCACGAGTCGGACGCCATCCACGCGACCGTGCATTGGGGAACGCCGCGTGCCGCTCGAAACCGCGGAAGCCCCGAGGAACTGTACACCCCCGACAACAAGACCGCAAGATAAGGCGGCGCGCAGGCGCCGGGGTGCCGCAAAGTAATGCAGCAAGCTATCGCAGCGCCCGGGTGTGCCGCGGTTGCGGCTGGCGCGCGCGTTCGCTACGCTCGGGCGTGAACGGCGCGGCAGGGGCGAGGTGAGCGGTTTGGGACGGAGCACACTTGCTCCAGCCGAGGCGCCGACGCACGCCGCTCGCTCAATCGCCCTGCCTGCCAAACGACGGCTCTCCCTGTCCGCTTCTATGCTCTTCGGCCTTGTTGCCATCGCCTGGCTGCTGCACTGGATCACCTTCGGTACCGCGGAGCTCGGCCAGGACGGCTACCTGTCCGTGGATCTCGGCCTGAGCTCCTGGGCGGATATGCTCTCCTTTACCGCCCGCGACGTCCATCCGCCGTTGTTCTTTGCCCTGCTCCACTGGATGTTCGCGGCGGCGGGGGCGACCTATCTGGTCGCCAAGCTGCTCCCCATCACCGGCAGTGTGCTCTCGCTGGTCCTCACCTATTGCATCGGCGTTCGCCTGATCGGGCCGTTGGCGGCGCTCGCCGGGGCGGCCTTGTTGCTCCTCACCGTTCCCGACCTCTTCCTGGCCCCCACGGTCCGGCCGTTCACGCTGGGATTGGCTTGCTCGCTGAGTACGCTCCTGCTGACACTGCGTCTCCTCCAGGCGGCGCCGGGACGCCGGGTGACGATCGTGCTCCTCGTCCTGACTACCGCCGCGGCGCTGCTTACCTGGTACCTGCAATGCTTCTTTCTTGCCCTGGAAGTGCTGCTGCTCTGGACAGCCCAACCACAATACCAGCCTAGCGGCGAGCTCACTCCCAAGGCGACGCTGAAAGAGTCGGTTGGTCAGGCAGGCTTGTGGGCGCTGGCCAGCGGCGTTGCGCTGGCCTTGCCCTGGTACGCCTATGCCGCGCCGCCACTCGCCGCCAAGTTGCGTCAGGGCGCCACCGTCACGGAAGGCACGCCGACGCTCCCCAGCCCGGATGAAGCCATCGCTGGACTCATGCAGGCGCTGCTGGGGCGCGATCACGGCTTGCTTACTATGGCTGCCCTCCTGGGCTGGTGCGTCTCGCTCGCTGTCGGCATCTGGTGCTGCGTCCGGCAGGATCGCCGCCGGCCGGCGGCAGGGCCATGCCTGGCGAGATCCCGCCCGGCTACGGCATTCCCGTCCTCTCCACGAGCGTTGACGCTGGGCTTGCTCCTGGGTGGGCTGGAGGTGACGCTGATCCTGCTCCGCTGGCAGCACCCCGACGCCGCCGGACGCTACCTGCTCGGTATCCTGCCGTTTGTGGCGCTGCTGCAAGCCATGGCGCTGACCGCGCCCCTCTGGTCGCTGCGGTTGCCGGCGATAATGGCGCTGGCAGTGCTGCTTGTCGGCCAGCTTTCCTGGTTTCTCCCCCTGCTGACGATCCCGCCCTACGACTATGAGCACATCCCCGAGGCGAGCTTCCTCGCGACCCACCGGTCGTCGGGCGATGGCCTGCTCTTCTCGGACCACGCCATGCGCGCCGGCTACCTGCTAAACCGGCAATTGAGGCCCCACCTGCCGACGGCAGTCGTGCAGACGAGTGGGGACAGCTACCTCGGTACGACGCCCGACCACGCTGCCGTGCAGGTTGATGCGCTGGCCGCGCGGAGCCGGCGCATCTGGTATCTCAACACCGAGCCGCGGCCGGGTCGGCGACAGCTTGGGCTGGAGGCGCTCGCCAAGCGCGCCTACATTGTTTCCCAGCAACGCGCGGGGGCCAGCGACATCTATCTCTTTCTCACGGACTCTCCTGATCGGCAACAGCCTATCCACGTGATGTTGGGGCGCCTCGTCACGCTCCAGACGGCGGCGTTCACCGCGAAGGTCACCCCCGGCGGCGGCATCGCCGTGAGGTTGGTGTGGCAGGCCAACCAGGCCTTGCAGTCGCCGTACAGCGTGTTCGTACACCTGGACGCAGTATCCGGCCAGTTGATCGCCCAGCACGACGGGGCGCCCGCGGCGGGGCTTCACCCGACGCAAGACTGGCAGCCGGGCGACATAATCGATGACCGGCACGGCGTGCTCGTTCCCGCCGACACGCCGCCGGGCGACTACCGGCTCGATGTCGGCATGTACCAAGTGGGCGGGCAGCGTCTGGCGCTGCCCGACGGCAGCAACGCCATTCAGCTAGGTCTGGTGGAGGTGACGCGGTGAGCGAGGCCCCACCCCCGGCCCCTCCCCAGCAAGCTGGGGAGGGGAGAACCGTACGGCATCGGTGGGGACATCCGCTTCCCTTCGTGGTCTCCCCTCCCCAGCTTGCTGGGGAGGGGAGAGGGGTGGGGCCCGTCGCTTCATCTCACCCCACCTGCTATAGTGCCCTTGCGCCGGCAGCCATGGCCATCGGCCGGACGCCCGGATCGGACGCCGTCCGGCACAGAGCGAAGGGCAGGTTCACATGCGCTACCTCATGTTCTCCAAGCACTTGCAAGAGCTGGACATCCCGGCAGCCGGGCGCGCTATCAAGGAGCTCGGCTTCGACGGCGTCGAGCTCACGGTTCGCCCGAACGGGCACATCGTGCCCGAGCGCGTAACCGAGGACTTGCCGCGAGCCGTGGAGACGCTGCGCGAGATCGGCCTGGCGGTTCCCGCGCTCGTGACCGACGTCAAGGGCAAGGACGCCCCCTTCACGCGCGAGCTCTGCGCCACCGCCGCGAAGGTGGGGGCTACCTATTTCCGCAACACCGCCTGGCCCTATCGTCCGTTCGGAACCGTTCGCGAGCAGGTGGCCGCGGCCACGCACAATGCGCATGAATTAGAGTCGCTGGGGCGAGAATACGGCCTGCGCTTCTGTGTCCACTGCCACTCCGGCAATAGCCTCACGGCGCACGGCGCGCTGCTGGCGCAGATCATCGCCGACACCGATCCGCGCTACGTCGCCGCCTCCTTCGACCTGGGCCACCTTACCGTGGAAGGCGGCATCGGCGGCTGGGTGCAGAGCATCGACCTGCTCCAGGAGCGCGTCGGCATCCTGGCGGTGAAGAGCTACGGCTGGTTCTCCGAGCCGGATGAGCAGACCGGCGGCACGCGCTGGACGCCCAGGCTCGTGCCACTCCAGGACGGCCAGGTGCAGTGGGCGCGTGCCTTTGCGCTCCTGCGCCAGGTCGGCTGGGACACCGACGGTCGCGCCCTCGTCTCCATCCACAGCGAATACCAGGGCCGCGGGAGCTGGCGCAGCCTGGAGCTGCCCGAGCTACTCAAGCAAACGGGCGCGGATTTCGCCTTCCTGTGCCGGCAGGCGGCGCCGTAGCGCGGGCCGCGGCGCTAGCCGAGCACCTCGCTGACGTCCAGACGCAGGAACGGCGGCCCCGCCGGCGAGATGATGTCTCCCCGCCGATGCACCGTGATCTGGCGATAGCCTTCATCGGTGGGCTCGGTGTGCCGCGTGATCGTTCCAGCGACAAGATCTACCAGCCAGGCTTCGACGATGCCGGTGCGGGCGTAGAGGGGCATCTTGCGGCTGCGATCGTACAAGAGGGAGGAGTCGGCCACCTCGATCAGCAGCAGGACATCCTCCGGACCGGGCGTGACATCCCTTGGCACGTTCAGCCGCTGCACCACGACATCCGGCTCCGGCTCGCTGTTGCCAGACAGGCGGATCGGGTTCTGGATACTGACCGTTGCGATACCGATGAGGGGAGGAACCAGCTTGGCAGTCAGCGTGTTGACGCACCCGCGGTGATTCCCGCCGATCGCGGCCATCTGGATACATTCTCCCTCGATCAACTCGACGTGCGAATCCTCGTGAAAGATGCCGGCCTCCGCCATCCGGCGAAATTCCTCGACCGTGAAGCGGTAGGGCCTGACGGTCGCCCGCTGGATTACCTCGATTGCCATGCCGGCTTCCCCTTCGCGCTTGTGGCCACAACCCGATCCCCCCAGACAGTATGACATCAGGAGAGAAATCGATGGGGCATGGGGCGAGGTCTACTTCGGTTCGTAGCTCGGCGCCCGTACGGTGAGCCCTGCCCGCGGACGCCTACGTGCCCGCCAGGTTCTTGTCCAGCACGACCTGGATCGCCGTCTGCGCCGCGGTCAGGGCGTCGTGCGGCGTCTTGGTCTCCATCAGTGCGTCCGTCATGAGCTGGGAGTGCAGCTTCAGGATGTCGGCGGCGCCGGGGACGACGGGCACCCACTTGCCGCCCAGGCCGAGCTGGGCGTAGATCTTGCGCGCGGGGTCCTTGCTCAGGTAGGCGTCGCTGGCCAGCACCGACTTGGACGTGGGAACGGCGCCGATGCCGTCGGCCCAGCGCACCTGATTCGCCGGCGTGTTGAGATACTCCAGGAAGCGGATCGCATCCTGCGGATTCTTGGACGGCGTGGGGATGACCTCCGTGGGGCCGCCCTGGTAGGTGGTGTCCTTGCCATTCGGCGGCTTGGGGATGAGCCCGTTGCCGTAGTTGTCGGTGGTTAGGCTCGGCCAGGCCGGCTTCCAGATGTTGGCCGGCTCCCCCTGATAGTCCAGGTGGGAGACGATCTTGCCGGCCGGCAGCGCCGCGGAGCGCGCGTTGGTCGATAGGCCCTTCACGAAATCGTTGAAGCGCGCCATGCCTCCCTGAAGTTTCACGAGGTCGACCACCAGGTTGAGTGCGTTGAGCCCGAGATCGGTGTTGAAGATGGCCTTGGTACGATCGGGACTAAGCTCGTCCTGGCCCTGCTGCCACATGAAGATGAGCCAGGCCGCCTGGGCGCCACCGTTGCCGAACTGTGGAGCGAAGCCGTAGCGCTGGATCGCGCCGTTGGCGTCGGCCTTGTAGAGCTTCTGGGCCGACGTCTTCAGGTCGTCCCACGACGTCGGTGGCTGGTCGGTTGGTAGGCCGACTTCCTGATAGGACTGCTTGTTCCAGTAGAACAGCCAGACGTCGGAGCCCTGGGGCACGGCGAAGATCTTGGCCTTCCAGGTGACGTCGTCGCGCAAGCCGTCGCGCCAGTCGGAGGGCGTCAGGATCTTCGATTGATCGAGGAAGGAGTTGAGTGGCTGGATGATGCTCTTGATGCCCCACTCGGCGGCCAGGTAGCGGTCCATGTGGGCGAGGTCCGGCCCCTGTCCGGCGGCGACGGTCTGCGGCAGCTTGGTGACGCTGTAGGGCATCGGCTCGCTGACCACTTTGACGTCGGGGTTCTGCTGCGCGAACTCCTTGATGAGCGTGTCGCCCAGCGTGCCGGACTTGTAATAGACATCCTGCAGCCACAGCGTCAACGTTCGCGGCGTCCCCGCCGCGCTGGCTGCCGAGCTGGGCGCCGTCGAGCTCGTTGCCGCGGAGCTTGCGGCCGAGATCGATGCGGCGGCGGACGACGAAGCCGCCGACGACGAGGTCGGCGCGCTGATCGACGCAACCGACGAGACGCTCGGCGCCACGGAGCTCGTTGCCGCCGAGGAAGCAGTCGCCGCCGCGCTCGTGGCCGCGGAGGAAGCGGCGCTCGCCGAGGTGCTGGCGGCAGCCGAAGCACTGCTCGTCGAGGCGGCCGTGCCGCCGCAGGCCGCCAGCAAGGTCACGCCGCTCCCGGCCAGAAGCAGGGCGCCAAGGAACCGGCGACGCGCCAGGCGTGCCGGGCGTGCCGGGCGTGGGGCCAATTGTTGTGCTGCGTCCATGCGGTGATCTCCATCTCCCATAGTCGGCGTTCCTGGCGGAACCCTCCACATCTCCAGGCGGGCAGCCCAGTGGCCGCCACAGCCCCCAACGCGACCCAGGTGACGTGGTTACTGCACGTCCACCTCCGTCATCTTGCGCTACTGACGCCGGTCAAAAGCTGCGGCGCAACGGAGCGATCCAGTGGCGTAGCAGCCGGACATTGTTTAATCGCGCCTTCACGAACAGCTCTTTGCCCAGCGCCTCCGCCCGCTCGGCATCGCCGGCCAGGATAGCCTCACCAACCGCTATGTGGTCGTCGGTCGTCCCGGCGAGCCGGTCGGGTTCGGGACCTTCGCGCAGCCAGGTGTCACGAACGCGCTCGATCACCGGATAGACGAGATTGGCAACCTGCTGGAGCTTGGGATTACCGGACAGGTCGCGGATAACGTCGTGGAACTCGTGGTCCAGCTTAGCCCAGCGCTCCACCGCCGCGGCGGCGGCGGCTTCCTGCATCTGGATGAGGAGCGCCCGAATCGTAGCGGCGCCCTCGTCGCTCAGGCGTTGCGCGGCCAGCCGGCAGGAGAGCGCCTCCAATGCCTCGATCACGAGATAGGCATTATCAATGTCCTCGATGGAGACTTCGGCGACCACCAGACCGCGGGCGGAGTAACTCTCGATCAGCCCCTCCGTTTGCAGCCGGCGCAGCGCCTCACGCACCGGCGTGCGGCTGGTGCCGAGCCACTCGGCGAGCGCGACCTCCTGCAGCTTCTGGCCCGGTTGCAGGTCCATGCGCAGGATTGCCTCGCGGATCTGCCGGTAGGCCGTGCCGGCCAGGTCATTCCCCGACCGACCGGTTGCCGGCGACAAGCCCGGCGCCCCAGTCCTCTGGGCCTGCATCGACCTCGCCTCCTCGCTCGAACGTATGCGCTATGGTATACGCTATTACCCACATCAGAGGTCGGGTATGCGTATACTGGGCTGCGCGCAGCATAGCGTGCGAACGGTGGTGTCGTCAAGGGGAGAGTGACAGAAGGAAGCCCATGACCGAACGCGCCTACGACTTCCGCAAGCGGCTGGACATCGTCCATCAGCACGACCGCCGCGATCCCGAGGCGAAGCCGGCACAAGATAAAGTCCTCATCGACGACGCCTGGAGCATCGTGGTGGGCCGACAGGTGAGCCCGCTCATCCTGGCCGTCGCCAAAGACTTGCAGGACTATCTGATGGTGAGCATGGGCGTGTCGGTCGCCGTCCGGCGGAGTGACGACGTTGCCGCGGAACCGCCGCATGGCAGGCGAGCCGTCGTCCTGGCAACCAAGGCGGAGTTGCCGCTGGTCGGAGCGGACCTGTCGGTCCCAAGAAGCTACCGACTGATCTGCTCATCTGAGGCGGTAATAGTCTGCGGCAACGACGAGCGCGGGGTCGGGCAAGGCAGCTACTACCTGGAAGACCTGATGAACCTGCGGGAAGCGCCGATCCTCCGCCTCGGCGACCTGACGCGGCAGCCCATCTTCTCGCCGCGGATGACCCATTCCGGTTGGGGGCTCGACGCCTTCCCCGATGCACACCTGAACGCCATCGCCCACGCCGGCATGGACGCCATCTTGCTGTTCGTAGAAGGGGTGGACCGGACCCCGGACGAACACTCCCATCGCGGGGACCGATCCGGCGACGGACGCTACCAGGATGTCCGCCATCTGGTCCACCGCGCCGCCCAACACGGAGTGGACATCTACTTCTACAGCTACCTCAAGAGCGTCAAGCATCCCGACGATCCGGATGCCGAGGCCTACTACGACAGCACCTACGGCGCCATCTTCGCCGCCTGCCCAGAGGCAAAGGGCGTGATATTGGTTGGCGAGTCCTGCGAGTTCCCCAGCAAGGACGCGCACACCACCGGCAAGCTGCGCTTGACCACGCCGGCCGATGGACTGCCGCCCGCCAAGCCCAGCCCCGGCTGGTGGCCCTGCTACGACTATCCCCAATGGCTGAACATGCTCAAGAAGGTCATCCGCAAGCACCAGCCGGCCGCCGACATCGTCTTCTGGACCTACAACTGGGGCTACGCCCCGGAGGAGGACCGCCTCGCGCTGATTCGCGGCTTGCCGACCGACGTCACCCTGCAGGTGACTTTCGAGATGTTCGAGCAGCGCCATCGCGACGGCATCACCAGCGTCTGTGTCGACTACACGGCGTCCTTCGAGGGACCCGGCCAGTACTTCCAGAGCGAAGCCGAGGCAGCCCACGAGCGAGGCATCCGACTCTACACCATGTGCAACACCGGCGGCCTCACCTGGGACTTCGGCGTCATTCCCTATGAGCCTATCCCCTACCAGTGGTCCCGGCGACACGCCGCGCTCCTCCAGGCTCACCAGACGTGGGGGCTGTCCGGCCTGATGGAGTCGCACCACTTCGGCTGGTGGCCGTCCTTCGTGAGCGAGCTGGCCAAATGGGCCTACTGGACACCGAGCCCATCGCCCGAGGAGGTGCTGGCAGCCATCGCCCGCCGCGACTTCGGCGCCGGCGCCCGCCAGGCCCTGGCAGCGTGGCGACACTGGAGTGACGCCATCAGCGACTACATCCCGACCAACGAGGACCAGTACGGCCCCTTCCGCGTCGGCCCCTCCTACCCGATGGTGTTCCGCCGCGGCATCAACCTGCCCCAGGCGAGCCACGCCATGTTCGGCAACGCCATCATCACCACCACCTACCAGCCGCACGAGGGCGGGCGCCAATCGCTCGGCGCGGCGCGCTTCCCGGTCGAGATTCGCAGCCTCGAGCGGATGGCCGAGCAATGGCAACAAGGCATCATCGCCCTTGAGCAGGCCACGGCGCAGGCGTCGGAGCGCAAGCGTCTAGTTGGTCAGTCAATGCTGAGCTTGGGCCGCTTCATCCTCCATTCCGTGCGCACCACTATCCACCTCAAGCAGTGGTGGCTGCTCAAGCAGCAACTGTTGGGCGAAGCCCGCCCGGCGGAGGCGAATGCCGTCCTGGACCAGATGGCGGCCCTGGCCGAGCAGGAGATCGCCAACGCCGACGCGACGATCCCGCTGGTCGAGTCCGACTCCCGCCTCGGCTGGGAGCCCAGCATGGAGTACATGACCGACGCGGCGCACCTGCGCTGGAAGATCGCCCAGGTGCGCCGCGTGTTGGACAGTGAGCTCCCCACCTATCGTCAGTCGCTGTCGCTCACGGCCAGCAGCCCCAAAGCCACCTAGCGACGATCAACAGACGTTCAAGGCGGCAGTGAGCCGGGCGCAATTATGCTCTGCTTCCCCGCTACAATCACGGGAGCGCGCTCTGAGCATCACCGCAGGCTTCCGTCGCTATTGATGATGAGCACGTGGATGTTGACGTCGCTAGCCAGCTTCAACGGCAGGGCTACGATGTATCGATCAGGCGAAGGTATGCTCGAATCCGGCAGGTTTCTAACCGAGCGTACGCTGTCAGGCAGTTATCAAACTGGGCTATGCCCGCGACGAAAGACGCTGGAAACGTCTGCCTGGTCTCTCGATGAGATGGGCAAGCCGATCCTGCCGGCCCTCGCGAGAGGAGTCGACATGGGCGTGGTGGAGCTGCACGAGATGCCAGAGAGCTTCGTATACATCCAACCGCTCCGCGAAGTGAGGGTGTGCGACGAGCTCGGGATACTCCGTGTCCAGCCAAACCGGCACTTCGGCTAGCGACGCCGCCGTTGGGGCCGCCGTTGGGGCAGTGTGCTGGCCCAGCGTGAGAGACTGACGGGGGTCGCTGGTGAAACGGAGGATGGTGTCGAGCTCCATGTCGGCTGCCTGGGGTTGCGCACCCTCGAAGTCGATCACCCCACTGATCCCGTCCTCATGCCAGAGCAGATTGGCGAAGTGCAGGTCGGTATGCACCAGCACCGGTACATCACCAGCGAAGGCATCGAGCCGCTCGGCGATGAAGGACTCGACACTTGACACGAGCTCTGCATCCGTCCAGGGTAAGCGCCGCGCTGCCTCAATGAGCAGCCGGTACTGATGAGGGGGAGCGTGTAAGGCGTTCTCGGGATGCCCATCCGCCCGCAATGCGTCCTCCAGCCATGGATTGTGAAAGCCCTCGGGAAGCGGCGCCCGATGCAGCGCACGCATGATCTCGGCCAGCTGAGCGATGGCACGCCGACGCCGGCTCTGGTCGAGGCGGAGCCAGGTATGGAGGAGCGGTACGCCGGGGATCCGCTCCAGGATCTGCCACTCGCGGTCGTCCATTTGGCCGGCGGCGGCGACGTTCGCATGGGGCACACTCTCGGGCAGCAAGGCGAGCACTCGTTGCTCGTGGACTAGGGAGTTTCGGAAGCGCCCCGAGCTGATGCGCACCACGTGCTTGTGGGTCATCCATACCCGGTTGGCCACGCTTTCCACAGGCTCCAACTCGTCCGTTGGAAAACCGGACGCGGAGAGGAGCCGACGCGCCGTCTCCACGGTATCGATACGTGCGGCGTCCACCACGGTGATAGGGGAGATCCTCGCGTTCAGGCGCGTCACGGCAGGGAAGACCCCTGCGACCTATCCGGCTCCAGCGAGAAGTGCGTGTGGACGGCCACCCAGGCGCTGCCGGGGGGCGCCAGCATGATGGTGGCGCGTCCGGCGCGGGGAAATGTGCTGCCATCCCCACCGACGCCCAGCGAAGCCCACGGAACCATGATACAGAGACCCCTGTCGCCGCCGAAGCAGTGGAGCGCGTCCACCTGGAAGGCGAAGTCGCGGATGCGCGGCCAGACCTGGCGCCACTGGTCGCGTTCCAACGCATCCAACCCGACGGCAATGTCTGCTCGTGTCCCAAAGCCGATCACGTTGGCCGCGAACATGGTTCGGGCCCGAACGAAGTCCTGAGCGCGGACGCACTCCTGGAAAGACATCAGCCAGTGTCGGGCCGGCCGGGCATCGGAATCGACCACTGCCTGTTCCTCCCAGGTGAGCTCGCGTGTCGGTCGTTCGCCGCCGGTCTCCTTGGCCGCCAGCGGCGGCTCACGTCGGGCGCCACTTCGCGCCGCCGTCGCCGTGTCGCCCCCGCTCCCTCATTTTCCCGCTGAGCGCTCGTCGAGGCGGCGGCGCAGCGCCTCCAGCTCTTCCGCGTGCTGGCGATCCCGGCGCGCTAGCTCTTCCGTATACTGGCGATCTTGACGTGCCAACTCTTCGGCGTGGGCGCTGCGCTCCCGCGCCAGCTGCGCCTCCTGGCGCAGCAGCTCGCGCGTGACTTCGCCCTGGCGCAGTTGTCGTCGTCCGTCCGGTGCATACACGGCCGCTTGCAACCCCTCCAGCCCAATCCCCGCCTGGATTTCCTCGCTCCACCACCGCCCCGATTCATCCGGGAGCCAGGGGGCGTAGACGCCGCCCGTCAGCCGCCAAGCCTGCACATAGTCCTCAAGGTACTCCCCGATCGGATCGATCAGCATGTACTCCCGCACCCCTGCTCGCGCGTAGCTATAGCCCTTCCCCTTCGCCAAGTCCAGATCGCTCCGGTAGGTGGTAGGACTGAGCACCTCGACGATGAGCGCCGGCGCCCCGTCGCCGGCGAGGGACAAGGATGGCCGGCGCGGGTCCATGGATCGGAGGTAGACGAAGATGTCGGGGAGCACCTGATACGGTGAGTCGTCAGGCCGCCGCAAGCCGGTGAGCAGCGTCTGACCGAGGGCATGCCAGGGGACAGAATCGCCGGGCGTCGCGGCGGCAAGGTCGTTGAGGCCCCAGCGCAGGTTGGTGATGGTGGTCTGGTGGAGGTCCGTGCCCATGACGCTCTCCTCGGTGTCGTCCGGCGGCCACAGCTCCACCGGCCGCGCCGCGATGGCAACCCTACGCCTGTCGCCCATGGTCGTCACGCCTCCCGTCGGTTCACCACTATTCTAGCGCGACAGGGCGCTTCCCAGGTAGTCCGACCTTCGTGACCGCTCTGTCGGCAGCGGGCTTGCGGCGCGGGCGACAGAGCGGTGGCATGAGGTAGGTCGTAGGCAAGGGTCATGCCACGCTTGACACCAGGGTCGTCTTTACCTACGATCTTGTAACCGATTGCGCAATCGGTTACGAAGGGTGATCTACGCGCCGATGCAGCGAGCGTTCAGCATCCACGACGTGGCGCAGCAGGCTGGCGTGTCCGCCGCGACGGTGTCGCACGTGCTCAACGCCACCCGTTTCGTGAGTGAGGGGACGCGGGCGCGCGTACACGCCGCCGTCGAGGAGCTCGGCTACATCCCCAGCGCCGCCGCACGCAGCTTGCGCAGCCGGCGGACACGAACGCTGGCTCTGGTCGTCTCCGACATCGAGAACCCCTTCTTCACGGAAGTGGCGCGGGCGGTCGAGCGGCGCGCCGCGGAGGCCGGCTATACGGTCGTGCTGGGCAACACGGACGAGGAGCTGGCGCGCGAGCGGACCGTGCTCCGCGCGTTGCTGGCGCAGCGCGTCGACGGGGTTTTGCTGGCCCCTGTCGCCGGCGAGACGGAGATGGAGCACATCCGCGAGCTGCGCGAGCGCGGCGTACCGCTGATCCTGCTCAATCGCCACCTACCGGGGCTCGATGTCCCCGCGGTCGTGGCGGACAATGCCGGAGGCTCCTACGACCTGACGCGCTACGTCCTCAGCCAGGGGCATCGTCGTATCGCCGTGTTGCACGGGCGGCTCGACACCAGCACCACCCAGGAACGCCTGGCAGGCTACCGATGCGCGCTGGCCGAGGCTGGCATCGGGGAAGACCCGGCGCTCCTCGTCGCGGCCGGCTCCAAGACCGAGCCGGCCTACCAGGCGACTCAGCGGGTGCTCGCGACGTTCCCCCGGCCCACCTGCATCTACGCTTTCAATAACCTGATGACCGAGGGCGCCCTGCTGGCGATCCGGCAGGCCGGTATCGCCTGCCCTACCGCCGTCAGCCTGGTCGGGTTCGACGACTTCCGTTCCGCGCGCGCCGTGACGCCGGCGCTGACGGTTGTGGCGCAGCCAACCTACGAGATCGGTCAGGCCGCGACCGAGCTCGTGCTGCGCCAACTCGACGGTGAGCCGGTCGCCGGCATCCGGCTGCCAACGCGGCTGGTCGTGCGCGAGTCGTGCCTGGCGCAAGAGAACGCGCGCTGGTCTCGAGCTTTGGCCGGAGGCGGTTAGTTCTGGTGGTATGGCGATACTCGACGCGCCCAGGGGTCCAGGTCCGCATCGGGCGGCCGGACGTGTCGATAGGACGAGGAGCTAGGAGGTCAGCAGCACCATGGAGCAGTCCCTTTCTCAGTCTCGCGCCGGCGTGACCCGACGCCGGGCGCTCGCCGCGTTTGGCATGCTGGGTCTGGCAGCCGCCTTGAGCGCCTGTGGCGGATCCGCTTCGATCTCCACCCAGACGGCGTCGACCGCGGCCGCTCCGTCCAGCGCCGCGGCGAGCTCAGCCAGCGCCGCCGCGGCAACCGCCGCCGCCACGACGGCAGCGGCCAACAGCGCGGCAGCGGCCAGCAGCGCGGCAGCGGCGACCTCGGCGTCGCCTGCCCAATCGGCTCCCGCCGCGACCGGGCAGCAGACGGTGCTGAACTGGTTCCTGCCGCTCTCGGCCGCGCCGGAGATTGCCATCTGGACCCAGTTCGTCACGCGCTTCCAGCAGGCGCACCCGGGCATCAAGATCAACGGGTCGTATGAAGCCTGGGGCAACTACTGGACCAAGCTGACCACGGTGATGGCCGGCGGCGCCATCCCCGACGTAATCTGGCTGCACTACACCCGGCTGGCCGAATGGGCGTCCAAGGATGTGCTGGTCCCCCTTGACTCGTTGCTGTCGACCGACAAGCTCGATCCAAAGCAGTACGTCTTCAACGACGCCATGGTCTACAAGGGCAAGATGTACGCCATCCCCAAGGACAACGGCGTCAATGCCATGTGGTTCAACAAGACCATGTACCAGAAAGCCGGCGCCAGCGATCCCACCTTCAAGTACTCCTGGACCGACTGGCTGGCCGATGTGCAGAAGGCCACGCTGGACAAGGCCGGCAAGATGGCATCCGATCCCGGCTTTTCCGCCGGCAGCACGGTCCAGTGGGGTACGACGCAGCCGCAGACCAACAGCCCGCGCGGCGAAGGCTTCTGGACCTGGTTCGCCGCGACGGGCGGCAAGCTCTACAACGCGGACATGACCACGACGCTGGTCGACCAGCCGGAGGCGATCAACGCGCTGCAGTTCATGGCCGACACGATCACGAAGTACCACGTGGCCCCCCAGGCCGGCGCGATCAGCCAGCCCGGCGATCCCTGGCTGAACAAGCTCATCGCCACCACCTGGGCGCACCACGCCGAGGAGTTCTTCTACCACGACCAGAAGAGCGACTTCCCCTACGACGAGGTGTACTACCCCCAGGGACCGGGCGGCACGCTGGTGATCAGCGGCGGCACAACCGGCTTCGCCATCCCCAAGCAGAGCAAGCACCAGGATCAGGCCTGGACGCTCACCACCTTCATGACGGGCGAGGAGCAGCAGAAGGTAATCGTCGGTCAGCACCGCTGGGCGGCCGGCCTGCGCAAGCTGGTGCCGACACAGTACAGCGAGGGCTACAACACGCCGAACTACATCAAGTGCCACGTGGACCCGCTGACCGGCAACGGCCCGCAGGCGGTAGCCGCCCCCTCCCCGGCGGCGCTCGCTCAGATTGAGCAGGCCTGGGGCACGATGCTCGACCCCGTCTGGCTCGGCAAGCAGCAAGCGAAGGATGTGGTAGCGCCACTGAAGCAGCAGATGGACCAGATGCTGCAGCAGAAAACACCGATCTAGATGCAGCATCCACACTGGAGATGAGGTATGGCGAGCTCAAAGTTGCTGCGATCAGAGCGCCGGGATGCCTACCTCATGCTGCTGCCCTGGATCGTCGGCTTCCTCATCTTCACGGCGGGGCCGATGGTCGCTTCGTTTGTCATGATCTTCATGAACTGGAGCCTGCTCACCCCGCCGACCTGGGCCGGTTTGCAGAACCTGCAGTTCTTGGTTCACGACTACTACGTGCCGTTGGCCCTGGGTAACACGGCCTACTACACGTTCCTGGAAGTGCCGCTGCACGTGGCCATTGCGCTCGCTGTCGCCCTGCTCCTGAATGCGCGTGTCCCCTTCATGGGGATCCATCGAACCATCTTCTACTTGCCGACGGTGACGCCCATCGTCGCCACGGCGCTGCTCTGGGGCTACGTCTTCAACCCCCAGTTCGGCCTCGCCAACGCCGTGCTGGGCTGGTTCGGGATCGAGCCGCTGCGCTGGCTCAACGATCCGGCCACATCCAAGCTCTCCTTCGTCATCATGGGGCTCTGGGGCTTCGGCTCGGGCATGGTTATCTTCCTGGCCGGACTGCAGGGAATTCCCGAATCGCTCTACGAGGCGGCCGGCCTCGACGGCGCCGGCCGCTGGGCGCGGTTCTGGCACGTGACGCTGCCGATGATCACCCCCATGGTCTTCTTCAACCTGGTGCTCGGCATCATCGGCTCCTTCCAGATCTTCAGCTCCGCCTACGTCATCACCAACGGCCAGGGCGGTCCGGCCGACTCGACGCTCTTCTTCGTGCTGTACCTGTTCCGCAATGGCTTCCAGTTCTTCCGCATGGGCTACGCCTCGGCACTGGCTTGGTTGCTCTTCCTCGTTATCATGGCCTTCACGCTCCTGCAGCTCTGGCTCTCCAAGCGTTGGGTGTACTACGAGGTCGATCGTGGCGGGCTGGGGTAGAGCGATATCGTTGAGCGACTTGCTTACGGACCTGGCAGGGCAGACGGGGGGATAAAGCGTTGGCGAATCAGGTGCTTGACCGTCGCGTCGTGACATTTGGCTCGGCCGCGGCGCATGGCACACGCCTGGGCGCCCGCCGCGCCGAAGTCCGGCGCGTCCTCAGGACTATCGCGATCGAGCTGGTCCTGCTGGTCCTGGGCATCGGCATGCTGCTGCCGTTCCTCTGGCTGATCACCGGCTCTGTCAAGAGCGAGGCGCAGGTGTTCGCCTGGCCGCCGGTCTGGCTTCCCAGTCCGGTGCAGTGGGAGAACTACCCCAAGGCGCTGACTATCCTGCCCTTTGCCACCTTCTTCCGCAACACGATCTTCATCGCCGTCCTGGCAACCGCCGGGACCGTGGTCAGCTCGTCACTAGTGGCCTTCGCCTTCGCGCGACTGCGCTTCCCCGGGCGCGGGCCGCTCTTCCTGCTCGTGCTCGCCACGATGATGCTGCCCGGTATCGTGACCATGATTCCCCGCTTCATCCTGTTCAAGCACCTTGGCTGGGTCGACACGCTGCGACCGCTCTGGGTGCCGGACTTCTTCGGCAGCAGCTTCTCCATCTTCCTGCTGCGCCAGTTCTTCCTGACGCTGCCGGTAGAGATGGACGAGGCGGCGCGCATCGACGGCGCGTCCAACTGGCGAATCTGGGCGACCATCGCCGTCCCGCTCTCCGTACCCGCCGTGACGACGGTGGCGGTGTTCGCCTTCATCAACAGTTGGAACGACTTCATGGGGCCGCTGATCTACCTCAACAGCATGGATAAGCGGACGGTGTCGCTGGGCCTGGCCGCTTTCACCGGCATCTACTCCGCCGAGTACAACCTCATGATGGCCGCGTCGGTGAGCGCGCTCTTGCCGGTACTGGCGGTCTTCTTCTTCGCCCAACGGCTGTTCGTCAAGGGCATCGTCTTGAGCGGCATGGGAGGCAGGTAGGTCGGTGGCATTACGCTACTGGGAAGATCAGCGGAGCGGCTTCGTCATCGCGTCGCTCGGTCGGGGCGATCTGCTCCTCGAATCGTTGCGCGAGCTGGCGGAGCGGGCGCAGATCCACACCGGCGTGCTCACGACCGGCATCGGCAGCCTCTCCAAGGGGCATATCCACATCATCAAGACCAACAACTACCCGCCGGGCGATGTCTTCTTCGACCTGGAAGGGCCGCTGGAGATCGTGCAGTTCGGCGGCATCATCGCCGGCTATCAGCCGCACATCCACATCGCGCTGTGGGACACGGCCGGCCGCTACTACGGCGGCCACCTGGAGGAGGGCTGCGAGGTGCTGACGCTCTCGGAGATATCCATCCACCGCACGCCTACTCTGCGGCTGACCCGCCGCGACTTGGACGGCAGCGGCATCTACTTGCTCGATGCGGAGTAACGGCGGACGGTCGCCGTTGGCCGTGGCGGAACGACGGACGTTCCGTACTGGAAAGGAAGCAACGTTGTCCTTAGTCGATACCTATGCCCTGGCGCCGCGCTTCGCCAAGTATCTGCGCGTGACCGACGTCACCGACGCGCTGGACGCCGTCGGTCGCGCCGACCTGACGCTGTTGGACCCGGCCATCCGCCCGTTGTGGTTTGGCGCGCGCTTCTGGGGTCCGGCCGTCACCATGCGCGTGGTGCCCACCAACCAGCGCATGCCCGTGCTGAGCCGCGAAGAAGCGCGACGCTCCCACGGCATCTGGAACGAGCTGACCGGCCGCGGCCTGCGCCTACAAGAGCACGTCAAGCCCGGCTGCGTGGTGGTGACCTCGACCAACGGCGCCAAGGAGTGCGGCTACTGGGGATCCAACAACGCCATGGGGATGCAGGCGGCCGGCGCCGTGGGCGTGGTCACCGAAGGGCAATGCCGCGACACCGACGAGGTGATCATGCAACAGACCCCAGTGGCCTGCCGCTCTATCGGCCGAACGATCATTCCGGGTCGGGTCGAGCTGGTAGACCTGCAAGTACCGGTAGGCTGTGGCGGCGTGATGGTCCGGCCGGGCGATATCGTCGGCTGCGACTGGGACGGCGTGATCGTCGTGCCCCAAGAGGTGGCCGAGGAGGTGCTGGCTATCGCCGCCCTCATCGCCATCGACGACAAGAAGGGCCGCCGCCGGCTCTACGAGCGCCTGGGCAAGCCGATGGACGAGACGGTTGATGTGGATGCCGCGGAGGCGTATTACAAGGACATCCTGTAGGGGGATGCGCAGGACGAAAGCCTCCACCTGGAGGGTCTGCTGGCAGGCTACCGGCGGCGCGCTGACCGCTGCCGCTCAGCCCCACTCGCCAGCCACTTGCCTGGTGGTGACGTTGAGGCGGTTGAAGACGTTGGTCGTGGCGATCGAGAGGATCAAGGACGCCAGCGCCGGCTCATCGTACTGCCGAGCGGCCTCGTCCCAGACCTCGTCCGGCACCGGATCCGCCCGATCACTGAGCCGGGTGACGGCCTCGGTGAGCGCCAGCGCGGCGCGTTCGGCGTCCGTGAAGTAGGGCGCCTCCCGCCAGGCCGCCACCGCGGAGAGGCGCTCGTCAGATTCGCCTGCCTGCGTGGCCTGGCATGTGCCTGAGTCCATACAGACGCTGCAGCCATTGATCTGGCTCGCGCGCAGGTGGACCAGCGCAAGCGTCGTCGACAGCACGCCGCCTTGTTCCGTGGCCGAAATCAAGGCCTGTATGGCCTGCATGGCGCCGGGAACGATCATCGCTGGGTTGCTCATCCGTGCTGGCATGTTTGCGCTCCATCTTTTCGTCACATCGACGGGGTTTCGTCCGTCACTACCATGACGGAACGCGACGAGGGAATGTGACCGATGGACGACCAGGACTGGCTGGCGGAGCAATTTGAGGCCAACCGGACCCACCTGCAAGCGGTGGCCTCCCGGCTGCTCGGCTCGCCCAGCGAGGCGGACGACGCGGTGCAGGAAGCCTGGCTGCGCCTCAGCCGCGCCGGCACCAGCGGCGTCGAGAACCTGGGCGGCTGGCTGATCACCGTCGTTGCGGGCTCGATCGGAAGCGCGGCCTGCGCGGCGCGAGCGACGTCGGCGCCGGGCAAGTGGGGCATGGCCACGCTGTGCTAGAGTGGCGGGACGCGGATGCACAGGAGCGCCGCGCGGGAAGGCGGTGACAGCAGATGCTGCCAGGAAAATGGCGGATCGGGCTGGCGTCGCCGCGGGCGGCCACGACGCGCGAGGAAGGGCTGGCCACGGTGGGGCGCTTCCTGACCGAGGCCGCGTCGCGGGGCGCGGCCATCGTCTGCTTCCCGGAGACCTACCTGCCGGGCTATCGCGGGCTCGACTTCCCGACGCCGCCACCCGACCAAGGCGCGCAGGAGCGCGCACTGCGGGACGTCCGCGAACTGGCGCGCCGGCATCGGGTGGCGGCGATCATGCCGATGGAGTGGGCGAGCCCCGCCGGGCTGCTCAACCTTGCCTTCGTCGTGGACGCGGATGGCACGATCCAGGGTTGCCAGACCAAGAACCAGCTGGCGATCGAGGAGGAGCCGCGGTATGTCCCCGGCGACACGCGGCGCCTCTTCGTCGTCGACGGCGTGCCGTTCGGGGTCGCCATCTGCCACGAGGGTTGGCGGTACCCGGAGACGGTCCGCTGGGCGGCAATACGCGGCGCGCGCGTGGTCTTCCATCCCCACCTCGCCGGGGGCGATCATAGCGGAGCCGTCCCCCGCCGCTGGGGCGTCCCCGCCGCCCCCTATTTCGAGCAGGCGATGATCGCGCGGGCCATGGAGAACGCGATCTACTTCGCCAGCGTCAACTATGCGCTTCGCTCCCCGGAGACGGCGACCAGCCTGGTGGCGCCGGACGGGCGGTGCGTCGCGCACACGGCCTACGGCGAGGAAGCGCTGCTGGTCGCCGACCTCGACCTCGGGGCGGCGACGGGCTCGTACGCCCGGCGCTACGCCCCCGAGCGCTACGGAGAGTGAGCCGGTAGCACCGTAGACAACCGCGGTCAGGTTGCGCGGGCCGCCTCGTGTAAGCGCCGAGCTAGGTTCGGACCGACGCGTGCCACGAGCAGGGTGAGCGCTACTTGGTAAGCTCTGTCCAGGTTTGACCAGGTTCTGCGCCGCGAGTGTCTGCCACCATGCGAGCTCGGCGGTCCGCATCGCGGTGGCGATCGGGCATGGTGGAGGTGAGGCGGCCGAGGCATATTACAAGGATATTCTATAGTGGTGGGGCCCCTGGGGAGTAAGGCTTCCCTTCAAGTGGCTGAGGCTGCCGCGGCCCGGTCAGGCATGCCAGAGCCGATTTACTGCCGCCATCCTGCCAGCGCGCACTAAACTCACGTGGCGCCGGGAATTGACAGCACTATGCATGCTTAGTATACTAAGCAGCAACCGTGGTTGGGGCCGCTGTTCGCTGTAGGCCGGCATGCTGCCTAGCCACGACCCACGAATGCAATCGGGAGACACCTACGGATGCCGGCCTCTCAAAGAAGACTTCATACCCCTGGGAGTGGTCCTGTTTCAGCGCTCTACCAGCAGATTGAGCATGACCTAGCTGCCAGGATCCGGCGCGGTGAGCTTTCCGTCGGCAGTATGGTCCCGTCGGAGCGGCAACTGTGCGAGCATTACGGCGTCAGCCCAATCACCGCTCGGCGGGCGTTGCTGGAGTTAGCTCGCGACGGGTTGGTCTACCGGCAGCAAGGGATCGGCACCTTCGTGGCCGGTCCCGCCCGCGGCCAGCGCCTCACGCTGGTCTTCGCCGGCTTCGACCCGGCCCGCTGGAGCAGTGCCGCTGGCGGCATGGGCGATCTCGTCGGTGGAGTGAGCGAGGTCGCCTGGCGGCACAACTGCGCACTCCACCTCGTCCGTACCGATGGACCACTCGAGGCGTCGTTCCTCTCCGGCCTGCTGCGGGATGGCGGGAGCGACGGGCTGCTGCTGCGGATTGCCGGGAACGTGATGGACGATCAGATAGAGACGCTGGAGCGGACTGCCTTCCCTTATGTTGTCATTCGTCGCTACCTCGCCGAACGACCGATGAACTGCGTGGTGCCGGCGGACGATGTCGGCGTGCGCCTGGCGGTGGACCATCTGGCCAAACTGGGGCATCGCCGTATCGGCTTCATCTCTGCACTGCCGGACATGATCCTTACCCAGGACCGGCTCCGCGGCTATGCCGCTGCCGTGATCGCGCACGGACTGGAGCATGACCAACAGTTGGTTCGGGTCGCCGACGATTTCGGATCGAGCTCGGGCTACCGCGCCGCGGTGCAGCTACTGTCCTTGCCGGCGCGCCCGTCGGCGGTGATTGTGGATGCCGACGCCGACATGGTGTCCGGGCTGTACCAAGCCGCGGCGGACCTCGGGCTGGAGAGCCCGCGTGACCTGGCCGTCGTGGGCTACGATGCCCAGCCCGAGGTGCGGGCGTTGGTGCCGGGCCTCACCTGCATTCGAACCTCCCACTACGACACCGGGCGGTCCGCCGCCGAATTGCTCCTCGACCTCATCCTGGGGCACGCGCGCGGACCGCGACGGCTGGTGATCGAGCCGGTGCTGGAAGTGCGCGCTTCCTGCGGCGCCCGGCTCGCGCAGACGAACGACAGCATCGGCGTCATCTGACCTCCTGGCGGTGAAGAATGATCCGTGCGAACCGCGGCGACACTAGAGAGAGAAATCGTATGACAGACGTACACGGGGCGAATCGTCGGGTAAAGGTGGCCATCGTCGGCGCCGGCGGCCACTTTACAACAGGGCTTCTACTCGGCCTCTCTGAGCAGCCTGGGCTGCGCGGTGCTGAGGTCGTGCTGTACGACCCCAATCCCGCACCGCTCGCCACCCTGCAACGGTGGGGCGAACGCCTGATTGAGCAACGGCACAGCTCCTTTGCCATCACGACCGCTGGCGTCCTGCAGGAAGCGCTGGCTGGTGCGGACTTCGTGTTTACCACTATCCGCGGCGGTGGCGGCAAAGCCGCCCGGGCCGACCTGGAAGTGCCGGCGCGCCACGGCATCGAACAGGCTGTCGGCGACACGGTCGGGCCCGGTGGTTTCGCCTACGCGCTGCGCCAGATCCCTATTCACGCGGAGATCGCCCAAACGATGCACGTGGCCTGTCCTGACGCTTGGCTGCTCAACTTCAGCAACCCAATGACGGCGATCTGTAGGGCCGTCATCCGTACCGGCCACACGCGTTGCGTCGGCCTATGCGACGGTGTCTTCGGGCGACGGAGCTGGCTGGGCCACTACCTTGACGTGCCGGAAGACGAGCTTGCTTTCCGCCACGGCGGCGTTAACCATCTCACCTGGTTTACCTCACTCCAACGGAATGGCATCGATCTCTACCCCGTCCTTCGACGGCGTTTCCAGGCGCGTGGGTCAGACAGCCAGCCGGTGAGCTTCAAGCTCATGGAGGTCTTCGGGCTGTTCCCTTCTCCGGGTGACCGGCACATCGCTGAGTTCTATCCATATTTTCACCGCGCGGAAGCTGAGGGTGGCCGGGCCTATGGGCTGCCTACCTCCGCCGATCGCTCCGAACCTTGGCAGCGATTGGAGGCCGAGGCGAACGGGCAGGTACCGGTGGCGGCGCAAGGCCACGGCGGCGCTGCCGCGCACGCCATGGCACTGGTCGCAGCTCTCTCCGGCGCGGCCGCCCCGCCAGCTCACGACAAGCGGCCCGACCCGATGGGCGGGCTCTTCGCGGTGAATACACCGAACCGCCAACATGGGGAGATGGTGCCTGACCTGCCGCCGTGGGCAGTCGTCGAGGCGCTGGCACGGGCAGATGCCGACGGGCTGCATCCGATTCCCTCCGGGGAGTTGCCGGCTGGCATCGCCGCGACGTTGCGGGCTCGGCTGGATCAGCAGGAGCTGACGGTGGAGGCAGCGCTCACCGGTGACCGTGGGCTGGCCTTGCAGGCGCTCGCCGCCGATCCGCTCGTGCCCTCGCTTGAGCAGGCGGAGGCGGTGCTGGAAGAGCTGCTCCACGTGCAGGCTGCGTATCTGCCGCGCTTCGCTTAACGACCGAATTGCCACCGACGGGGCGGACTCGAAGACCGAGCAGGAGAGGAGAACCGGATGGCCGGACCAGAAGGTCCTGACGATCGAGTGAGGTTGCCGATGCCGGCCCGCGACACTATCGCCGCGCTGCGAACGACTGTCGTCTCCGTTCCCTATCGGCATCCCGAGATCAGTAGCCGCGTCCACCGGCTTGGACTCACCAACATCATCGTTGAGTTGGAGACGGCGGACGGGCGGGTCGGCTTGGGGGAGTGCGCCCGCGGTCCTTCCATTGAAGCGGTGCTGGCGGCGCTGGAGACGGCGCGGCCATTTGTGGTCGGCGAGCAGGTTGCCGGTATCGAGCGCGTCAGGCAGCGCTTCTATCGCGTTGCCGGTTGGGATACCTACCGCCACAGCGGGAATTTTGCCCTGGCCGGGATCGAGATGGCCATGTGGGACCTGCTCGGCCAAGTAGCCGGGTTGCCGGTCTCGGACCTTTTCGGTGGAGCGCTGGCCGACCGCATCCCGGTCTTCGCTTACCTGCAGCAGGCGGATCCTGATGCCATGGCTACCGAGGCGGCAGAGGCCATTCACAACGGCTACCGCGCCGTCTACTTCAAAGTAGGGATGGATACGGAGCGCGAGGTGAGGCAGGTCGCCGCGGTGCGCCGCGGCATTGGGTCCACCGCGTTGCGCATTGATGCGAATGGCGCTTGGTCGGTTGGTCAAGCCATCGCCGTCTTGCGCCGGCTGGCGCCATTTGACCTCGACTTTGTCGAGCAGCCTGTTATGGGCTTGGACGGACTGCGTGAGGTCCGAGCCGCTACCGGCATCCGTGTGGCCGCCAACGAAAGCGCCTGGACGGAGTCGGAGGTTCTGGCGGTGATCTGCCGGCAGGCAGCCGATGTCATCGTCACCGGCCCGCAGAACACCGGGGGGTTGTTGTCGTTCCGCCGGGCCGCGGCCCTGGCCGAGCTGGCCGGCCTGCCGGTCTGTCGGCACAGCCACGGCGAGCTTGGCATCGGTACTGCCGCGGCACTCCATGTGCTCGCCTCCTGTCCGAATCTGGATGCCGGCAACCAGAGCTACCACGGGATACTCAGCGACGACGTGATCGTGGGCGGCCTGCCGACTGCCGAAGATGGTTGTCTCCGCGTTCCACGCGGTCCCGGGCTGGGTGTCCAGCTCGACCGTGACCGGCTACGCGCCTACGCCGATCTCCATCGCCGCCAAGGGGCCTACCGGCGCAACGAGGTCACAGCGCCTATCTCGCCGTGGACTGGCCTGTCATGAGCCAACGACCGCTGATCGAGGGCGACAGCGCCCCCGGCGACCCGCCAGTGAGCGGACGCGCGATTGACGAGACCATGCCTTTCGACGCCGCGGTAGTGATGGGTACCGAGATACTGCACAAGGCGACTCGAGGCCTACTGCCGTACGTGGCGATTACCACCGATCCACCCTGGAGGCTGGTAGGGACCCGTATGGGAGAACCACCGGCGGACGTTCGGTTCGTGGCCGGTACCGAGCTCGACATCGCCACGCTGGAGTCGCTCCGCCGGTCCCTGCCGGACACCACACGTTGCGTGGTGGGGGTAGGCAGCGGCATCGCCATGGACGCGGCGAAGTACGTCGCCTGGCAGTGCGGCCTGCCTTTGGAGCTGATCCCCACCGTGACCGCTACCGATGCCCCATTTTCGACGACCATCGTCACGCGCGAGGGCGGTGTCTACCGATCCATATCCTGCCCCATCAACCCTCGGCGCATCCTGATCGACCTGGCCGTGGTTCGCCTGGCGCCGCCCCGGCTCAACCGGGCCGGCGTCGGCGACAAACTCTGCGCGCACACCGCTCTGCACGATTGGCGGCTGGCAACCATGCGCGGTATAGACCGGCCTTTCGACGCCACGGCCGAGTTCGCCGAGGAGCTAGTGCGCACGCTCGAACAGCGAGCCGAAGACTTCGCCGCGCCAACCGGCGATGGGCTGCGACTGCTCATGGAGCTGCATGCACGGGAAGGCGCCCTGCTGCGGGCGTTCGGGCACGGCCGCTTTGTCAGCGGATCGGAGCATCTCCTGGTCCAGGTACTGGAGAGCCACGGACGGTCGCGCTTCCTGCACGGCGAAGGCGTCTGTCTGGCGACGATCACCATGGCCTGGGTGCAGCGGAACGAGCCGGAACGCATCGCGCGGATTGCGCGGCGAACCGGCATCCGGTTTCGCCCGGACGAGCTGGGTGTCTCATCCGACGCCTTGAAGACCGCGCTCCGGGCGCTGCCAGACTATGCCAGGCGGATGGGACGTTCGTACACCGTTGCGAACGAGCTCGACCCGGCTGCTTTGGACGCGGAGGACTGGGGGGAGCTCTGGAGCCTCTTGTCGTGAGCGTCACACGGAAGGGAGGGACTCGCTGGGCGAGATGGGAGCGGGCGATGGCCCCGCCGGCGGAGGCGCTACGGTCCGTGGCGCCACTCTTTGCCACTGTTGAGAAATCGCGGGGTAATTCCGCGCTAGGAGGAAAGCAGTGAACTCGGGCCTAACACGACGGCAGGCGCTCGGCAGGGCCGCGTTGGCGGCCACCGGCGCCGTCGCGGCAGGGATCCTCGCCGCATGCGGCGGCGGCGCCGCAACTACAACGGCCGCGACCAGCGGCAGTAGTGCTCAGTCCAGCGCAGTAGGCACGGCTGCCAGCAACGCTCCGCAGCCGACCGCGGTCGCGACCAGCGCCAGCAGCGCCGCGACGCCGGCCACAACCAGCAGTTCGGCGGCGCCGTCTGCTCCTACCAGCAGCCAGTCCGCGTCAGCGACCACACCGGCGACCACCAGCGTTTCCTCATCGGTTGCCGCGTCGTCGGCGCAACCGGCCGCCGCGCCCGGGGAGATGCGACTGATGATCTCGGCCGACCCCGAGACCGCCAAGTCCTACCAGCAGATCATCGACAGCTACCAGAAGGCCAACGCCGGGGTGAAGGTCAACCTGGAGGCGGTGAGCGGAGCGTATCCCTACGACAAGATCCTGACCCAGCTCACGACGGATTCCGGGCCGGACCTGCTGGATAACTGGTTCGGGCCCATCCAGAGCTACGGCTATCGCACGCTCCTCACCAAGCTCACCCCATATAAGGCCCGTAACGCGGCGCTCTTCGACGGCGTCTTCCCGGTCGCGACCGAGCTGTTCACCGTGAAGAACGACCTCTACGCCGTGCCCTACGACGTATCCAGCGTCGGCCTCTACTACAATCGGAACCTCTTCGACAATATTGGGATGCAGCCCCCGGATGAGACCTGGACCACCGATACCTTTAAGGAAGCGGCCGCCAAGCTGAGCAATACCAGCAAGCAGCAATGGGGTACGGCCGTGTTCCCCGGGGACGAGCCGGGCTGGCTGAACTTTCTCTTCGCCTTCGGTGGCCGGGCATTCGACGACACCGGCGTCAAGTGTACGCTCGACAGTCCGGAGGCGGTGCAGAGCTTCCGCTACTACTTCTCCGATCTCAAGCCCTACTCGCCGACAGCCGATGAGCAGAAGCAACAAAACTTCCTGGATCGCTTCGCCGCGGGGCAGATTGCCATGGTGCCCCTGGGGAGCTGGTCCTATGCCTGGGCGACGGACAAGGTCAAGGCGGATTGGTCGGTCAGCCGGCTCCCGCATGGAAAGCAGGCGGCAAGCTCCGCGGGTGGCCGAGGCCTGTGCATCCCGCGAGCTACCAAGCAGGTGGATCAGGCATGGAGCTTCGCCACCTATTTCGGCCTCAACCCCCAATCCGGCCCCTTGCTGATCAAGGCCTCTCGTCAGCCGGCCGTCAAGGCGGTTGCCGAGTCGGCGGCCTACATCCAGCCCCAGGACCACAACGGCGCCAAGGGTTGGTTCGTGAAGGCCCTGTCGGAATCCACTCCCTTCCCCAATCCGCCGCAACTCGACCAGAATGTCTTCCGGAAGACCTGGAGCACCGTGCAGGCCGATATCCTGTCCGGAAAGGTCTCGCCGGAGGATGGCGCCAAGTCGATCACGCAGCAGATCAACGCCTACATTGCCACGGTAAAGTAGGGCACGCATGCTCATCACGGCCGACTGTGAGGGGGGTAACAGCAAGCACATTCGCCAGGTGGGAGAGGACCACTGGGCGGCGAATGTGGTCGCTGATCAACCCGGAGGTTATCGCTACTACTTCCACCTTCGTCTGGTGGGCGACGACCGGCCACATCGTATCCAGCTTGACGTGTACCCGGACCCAGACATCAGTGACGGCGGCATACGCACCTTCGCCGGCGACGTTGCCGCCATTGTCTGGGTACGGCGGGGCCAAAGCTGGCACGCCGTTCCCTATGCTTCCTTTGCCGGGGAGGACACTCTGGAGGCGGGGGCCGATGGCTACCGGATCACGCTATCTGTGGCTCCGCGTGAAGAGCTGCGCCTCTCCAACGTCTTGCCCATCTTCTACTCGGAGCTGGGTGGGTATCTGGAGGAGCTGACGGCACGCTATGGCACGTACGCCCGTGTCGGAACCCTCGGCGAGTCGGCGGAAGGGCGGCTCCTCCATTACCTCTCCGTCGCCGAAGGCGAAGGGCTGGAACGGCGTCCGCGGGTGGTCATTGCCGCCGGGGAGCATGCCACTGAAGCGGCAGGCGCCTGGGCGGTACGCGGGATCGGCGAATACCTGCTGTCGAGTGTGCCTGAGGCACGCGCGTGGAGAAGACGCTATCGCTTTGAGCTGATCCCGATGACGAATCCGGACGGCGCTGTCCTGGGACGTCCTTGCTTCACGGCACAGGGCGCCAACTTGATCCAGTCCTATGCTGATGCGGCGAACGGTACATCGCCGGGCGTCGCGGAGGCCTCCGCGCTGTGGCGCTGGCTGCGCGCGCAACCGGTCGCGCTCTATCTCAACTTCCACGGGTATGTCGGTCCCCGCGGCCACGGCGACCCGCCATACGAAGGTTGCTATGTCGTTCCTTCCAGTGTCTATTCGGACGGCGACCGGGGCAGGCAGGTGGCCCTGATCGACGCTCTGCGCTTCAACACGGCGGCACTGAGCCAGCATCAACAGTTTCCCATCATCCCGGCGACGCACGCTGCGCATCAACTGGCTCTGCTCGACGGGACGCCCACGGCGCTGTACGAGCCCAACATGGTGAACGGCCGCTCCGGCTGTATGCAGTGTGGAATCACCGTGTTGCGCGCCGCGATGATGGCGTTGGAAGGGGGCGGCAACAGTGCGCGCTGAGCACGCTCCCGCCCCCTCCTGGGCACGGCCAGGCTGTCCGCGGCAGGTACGTTTTGACGGTGGCCCTCTGCAACTGGGCAAGGCACTGGAGGGGAGCTGGTCTTACCTGAACGACTCGGCGGACCCGGGCTTCGTTCCCTTGCCTCAGGCATTGCCCGTGCTGAGTGGACTCTACCGCGATGTTCCCGAGCGTAAAGTAGCCTGGCTGGCGAGCCTGGGCTATACCTGCCTGTGGGTCACCTTCAGCGCCGGCTATGCGCCACGCGATGAAGCGCCCAATCAGGAGGACGTCCGGCGATTCGCCCAGGTGGCGCACGAGCATGGGCTGCGCGTCACCGCCTACTGCTCGCTGACCAACGTGTTCTGGAAGAGCTACCTGCGGGAGATGCCCGAGGCGCGCGACTGGCTGCAACAGGGCCCGGATGGCGCCCCGAACCTCTATGGCGGACAGCCATCGCGCTACCTGGCCTGCATCAACCACCCGGCTTGGCTCGACGCCAAACGGCAGGTAGCGCGCCTGGCGGCAGATACGGGCGCCGACGACATCTTCTGGGACAACCTGTTCAATCGCTGCCATTGCGCTCATTGCCAGGCCGCCTTTGCCACCTATAGCGCCAGCCTGCTTGGTCGGCCTCACGCCATCCCGCGGCCAGCCAGCACAGCCGTGTCACGCGACCTTGCGCCCACCGAAACGGCAGTCGCGCTCCTTCCCGCCGACGACCCGGTCTACGCCGCCTGGACGGCGTTCGTCGACCAGAGCGTGGCCCAGGCCATCGCCGCATTACGGGAGACGGCACGATCGCGCAATCCGCTGGCAATCACCTCCGCCAATGCCCACAAGGCCAGGGGGGTTGACGCGGCATGCGACGTCATTTGGACGGAGGACGGTAACTACACCATGCCTCGCCGCGATCAGCAAGGCATCGTCAGCGGCGTGGCCCAGTATCGCTGGGGAGAGGCGGAAGGTCGGGGCCGCAAGGCGGTCCTCTGCATGCTGCAACCGGCGCCGGCCAGCGGCTACTGGCGAGTATGCTCGCCCGATGAGTATCGCCTGGCGATCGCCGAGGGCGCCGCGTTCGGTGGCGCCTTCGTCCCCATGCTCGGTGACGCCATCGCGGTTCGCTTCGCCCTCGCGGATACGGCGACACGGGAGGCTATGGAGGCGATACGTGAGTACCAGCGCTTCCTCGCCAGTCACCGCGAACTGTATGTGGGCCTGGAGTCGGTTGGCGACGTCGGGGTATTTTATTCGGGCGCCAGTTGCGCGCGCGATGCTGCTCGAGGGCGTATCCGTAAGCCATGGGAATTCGCGTTGCTGGCCCTCACCGAGGCCAACGTCCTCAGCCGGGTGTTGCTGGACCGTGATGCTGACGCTGCCAGTCTGGCCGGCTATCGCGTGGTCGTCCTCGCCGGAGTGGAGTGCCTCACCGACATTGAGGCGGAGCGCCTGCGCGCCTACGTGTGCCACGGAGGCGTCTTGGTCATGGTCGGGGAGGTGGGCGGGCGTTCGGAGCTCTGGGAGCGCCGGTCCGCACCGGCGTTGGCCGATCTTGCACCAGACGCCGGCGACCGGGGGCGAGCGGCGGTAGTGTGGCGCAACAGCGGCGCCGGTCGCTGCGCCGTTATAGTCGGCACGCCGGATGATGACTACGGCAGCATGGCCATGGAACGGCGAGACGGCGTCATGGCGGCGGCCCTAGTGAAGGCCGTACGAGAGGCGCGTGACCGGCCGTCGTTGATCGAGCTGCGCGGAGATTCAGGAGTTGTGGTCAGCCTGGCCCGCCAAACGGTCACCGACCGCCTCGTCCTCCACCTGCTGAATTTCGACCTGGGCCGCGCGGTAGATCGGCTCGGCGTAACGCTTTCCACGCAGTTACTTTGCGAGTCAGATAACAGGGACATCCATGCCCGCTTCCTGTCACCGGATCTGTCCAGCGGAAGCCAGGTGCTGACTCTGGAAAGAGAGGTAGAACATCTGCACCTGGAAGTGCCGCGCTTGCAGACGTACGGGGTCATCGAGTTCATGGTTGACGAAGGAAGATAAGGTGAGCGGCCAAACAATACTTGCACTCTGTTCGGCCTAGCTTCGGCATGCGGGAGTTAACGCAGCCGTGTCGGAGAGCCCGCGAAGGCGGGCTTTGCCGGATGTTGCCCGCGACGTAAGTCGCCGGGCATCCGCCGTGTCAGCCTTCGCGGCCCACCTGGTCGTACAGCCACCGGATGTAGGTAATGCCGGCGCGCGCCTCCTCGGCGTAGTCGGCGCCGGGTGGGAGGCGGTGGCTCTCGAAGGACAGCGTCCGGTCGTAGCCGGCCCGCCGCAATGCCCGCAGGAAGGCAGCGTGATCCCAGGGGTCGGTCGGCTTGGGGAAGTGACGGTCCGGGCCGGAGGTATGGACGTGGGCCAGCCAGTCGCGTGCCGCCGCGACGTGTTCGAGCGGCTCGTTCTGCAGCGCAACGTGGAAGAAGTCGGCCAGGACGCGGATCTGGGGCCGGTTGACCGAGGCGGCGACCAGCACCGCGTCGGTCAGATAGTAGATGATGTTGCACTCGCGCGGGTTGATCGGCTCGATCACGCAGGTGCAGTCGAGCGGCGCCATCACGTCGGCAATCAAGTGCGCGACCTGCTCGATCTGCGCGTAGGCCCGCGAAACTGCCCACCCCAGCGGAACACTCTTCGATGGCGCGCTGCCCCAATTGAAGACGCGGACGCCGACTTCGGCAGCCCGGCCGACGCAAGTCTCCAGGTAGCCGCGCACCCGGCCCCAGTCCACGTCCGGACCGACGAACCTCGCCTCCGCCGGGATGAAGCCGGCCAGGTGAGTAATCCCCGCTCCTGTATCCAGGAGCTGGCGACGGCGCGGGTGCCACGCATCGTCCGGCTCGAATGGCAGCACCGCGCGGGCGCCAATCTCGACGAAGTCGTAGCCCCACTGTTGCGCCGTGGCCATCCGCTCGGGATCGCTAGTGTTGAGTCCGAAGAGCATGCTGGACCTCCTGTGCCCTATGGTAGCAGTGGCTCGGACAGTCGCTTGACGTGATCCATGAAGCGGAGAAGCCTGCAAGCCTATCCCGCCGTTGACGCCGCGGCATTCGCCGTCTAGGATTGATGGGCCGCAAGCGACGGTCGGTTTCCGCGGCACAGGAGGCTCCAGGCGCCGGATGATTGGCCAGAGGGCACTACGAGTTGGCGTCCAGCCGCGCACGACGCGGCAACGGGAGAACCTCGAGTTCTACCTCTTCATCTCGCCGTGGCTGATCGGCTTCCTCCTCTTCGTCGCCGGCCCCATGCTGGCCACGCTCGCGCTGTCCTTCTCCTCGTGGGATCTGCTGACCCCACCCAAGTTCGTTGGCCTGCAGAACTTCGTCCATCTCCTCTCGGGCGACCCCCTGTTCTGGCAGGCGCTCAAGGTCTCCACCCTCTACTCCGGTATCGGCATCCCCTTGCACATCGCCCTGGCCTTCTGCATCGCCTTGCTGCTCAACCAGAAGCTCAAGGCCGTCGCCGTCATTCGCACGCTGTACTACATGCCGAGCGTCATCTCCGGGGTGGCCGTCGCCGTGCTCTGGCTCTGGATCTTCAATCCCGACTTCGGCCCGATCAACCTGGCGCTCCGTCTGGTACACGTTCAGGGACCGCTCTGGCTCGCCTCCGAGTTCTGGGCGCTGCCCGCGCTGATCATCGTGAGCCTCTGGGGTGTCGGCAGCGCCATGATCATCTTTCTGGCCGGACTCCAGGGTATCCCGACGACGCTCTACGAAGCTGCCGCCATCGACGGCGCCGGCGCCTGGCAGCGCTTCTGGTCGGTCACGGTCCCTATGATCAGCCCCGTGCTCTTCTTCAATCTGGTCTTGGGTGTGATCAACTCGTTTCAGGCCTTCACCAATGCCTACGTGATGACCTCCGGCGGACCGAACGACGCCACGCTGATGTATGTGCTCTACCTGTATCAGAACGCCTTCCAGTTTTTCAAGATGGGTTACGCCTCGGCGCTGGCCTGGGTGCTCTTGCTCATCATCCTGCTCCTGACGGTACTGATCTTCAAGTCGTCGCCCATGTGGGTCTACTACGAAGGCGAGCTGCGCGGACGGAGGTAGCGTGTGCTGACAGTGGGCCGGCGGGCGAGCTCGTACCAGGCCGCGCGCATGAGCTGGCTCCGGCGGGCCAGTGTCCAGCGCGGCACAAGCTTGGTCATCGCCTACCTCATCCTCGCGGCCGGCATCATCCTCATTCTGATCCCCCTGCTGTGGATGATCTCCACGTCGCTGAAGGACATCGGCAGCGTCTTTCTCTTCCCGCCTCAGATCATCCCCGATCCGGCTCTCTGGAAGAACTACGCAGATGGCTGGAACGCCCAGCCCTTCGGGCTGTTCCTGCGCAACACGTTGGTCATCACCTTCTCGTCGATGGTCGGGCAGACCTTCTCCTGCGCACTCGTCGCGTTCGGCTTCGCTCGCTTGCGTGGCACGGGGTCCAACGTGCTCTTCATGCTGCTGCTAAGCACGATCATGCTGCCGATTTACGTCACGCTCATCCCGACGTTCATCCTGTACAAGTATCTGGGCTGGCTCGACACCTTCCTCCCGTTGATTGTCCCTTCCTTCTTTGGCGGCGGCCCTTTCTTCATCTTCCTCATGCGACAGTTCTTCATGACCATTCCGCTGGAGCTCGACGACGCCGCGCGCGTCGACGGAGCGACGACCTTCGACATCTTCCTGAAGATCTGTCTTCCACTCGCCGCGCCGGCGCTCGCGGCCGTGGCCATTTTTGCCTTCTTAGGGAGCTGGAACGACTTCCTGCAGCCCCTGATCTACCTGCAGCGCACCGACCACTTCACCCTGGCCATCGGACTGAACCTGTTCCGGGCCGAGTCCACGGCGGTCACGCCCTGGAACCAGTTGATGGCCGTGTCGCTCTTGGTCATGATCCCGCCACTATTGGTCTTCTTCTTTGCCCAGCGCTACTTCATTCAAGGCATCGTGATCAGCGGGATCAAAGGATGATCGTAGCAAGACTCGAAAGGCGCCGCTCCCCCGTGGGCGACGGCGCACGTAGCGAGAAGGAGGATGGCATGCCTGGAGTCCTGATCAGCCGTCGCCGCGTCCTGACTGGTTTCGGCGCGGCCGCGCTCGCGTTGGGCCTAGCGAGTTGCGGCGGCGCCTCAGCAACAACGGCGCCGACGAGCTCAAGCGCCCAAGCCGCGACATCGGCGACCGCCCCGTCCAGCGCGGCCGCGACGACCGCGGCCAGCACAACGTCATCCGCGGCCGCCGCGGCGCCCGCGCCAGCGGCGCCGGCAGGAGGATCGGCCCAGCTCGTCTTTTTCACTTGGGGGAGCGCCGAGCGCTTCAAGATATGGGGCGATCAGGTGGTGGGCGGCTTCAACAAGGGCCATCCCGGCATCGTGGCTACCTTGCTGGAAGGCCCGTCCGACTACGAGCCGAAGCTGCTGACGATGGCAGCCGGTGGCACGGCGCCCGACGTGTTCCGCCTGAGCGAGTACTGGGCGGTGGACATCTTCGCCAAGAACTTCTGCCTGCAGCTCGACCCGTACCTGGCCCGCGACAAGTTCAAGATCGAGGACCACACCTCGCCACCGTATACCCAGTGCCAGTACCAAGGCAAGTGGTACGCCGTACCCCACGGGGCGGCCGGCAACTTCGTCGTCTGGTACAACCGCGACCTCTTTACAAAAGCGCAGGTTGCCTTCCCTACCGACGATTGGACCTGGAACGACTTCCTGACTACGGCCAAGGCGCTCACGAAGAGTGACGCCGGCAAGCCGGTGCAATGGGGCACAAGCATGGAGATGGTGAATTACGGCGTGCCCTACTCCTACATCTGGAGCAACGGTGGCGACGAGCTCACTCCCGATGGCAAGAGCTATCTGCTCGATCAGCAGCCGGCCATGCAGGCGTTGCAGCTGCTGGCCGACCTGACGACGAAGGAGCACGTGGCCCCGACCGCCGCCGAGATCCCGCAAGGGCTGGGCGACATCTTCCTTTCCGGCAAGGTGGCCATGCACTACAGCGGCGCCTGGTACGAGGCGACTGCCCACCAGGCCAAGTTCGACTTTGGCCTCGTGCTCAATCCGAAAATGAACGCCTCCTCGGAGCGCGTGGCCTTTGCCGAGCAAAATGCCACCGCCGCCTACCGCCAGGGGAAGCATCTCGACGCGGCATGGCAGTTGCTGCAATACCTCATCAGCCCAGAGAACCAGAAGGTGGAGTCGAGCACCGGACTGAACGGCCCGTCTGACCCCGCCATCTTGAACAGCCCCGACTTCCTCAACGTCAACGGGGCGCCCTACAGCCGCAAGGCCATCGTCCCGGGCCTCCTGGCGAAAACGCGCGGCGCCACCCTCATTCCGGGCTACGCACAGATCCAGACCGCCTACTCGCAGAAGCTGGCGACGGTCTGGACCGGCGCGACCACCCTACAGAACGCCGTTCCGCAGGTGGTCGCCGTCGCCAAGCAGGTGATCGCTCAGGACCAGCAATCCGGCTGAGGTCAGGCGTGGAAGAATAGGAACGAAGCGTGACAGCAGAGGCGGCTGACGATGCACCGGGGGCGACGTCGCCAATCGATTGCGACGTTCACATCGCCCTGCCCTCCACCAAGACGCTCTTCCCCTACCTGGCCGGCCACTGGCAACAGTACATCCAGACGTCGGCCTTCAAAGGAGTCGGTGACACCTCCTATCCGCGTGGCGTCCCGACCTCTGCCCGCCCGGACAGTTATCCTCCCGGCGGTGGGCCGCCGGGGTCGAGTCTAGAACTGGTGCGTCAGCAGACGCTGGAAGCCTGGGGCGCTCGTCTGGCCGTGCTCAACTGCGACTACGGCGTCCAGGCGATTCACAATCCCGATCTTGCGGCGGGTATAGCCGGCGCGGTGAACGACTGGATCATCGCGGAGTGGTTGGAGCGCGAGCCACGCTTTCGCGCCTCCTTGGTCGTGCCGCGGCAGGTCGAATCGGCCGTTCGCGAGATCGAGCGGGTGGGCAGCCATGCGGGCTTCGTCCAGGTCTTCTTGCCGGTGCTCTCGGAGCAGCCCTACGGCCAGCGCGGTTTCTGGCCGCTCTACGAGGCAGCGCTTCGGCACGATCTGGCGATCAGCATCCAGCCCGGCGCGTCTGCCGGGCATCCGCCGCTGCCCACCGGCTGGCCGAGCTACTACATCGAAGAGTACGCCGGCATCGCCCAGGTCTTCCAAACGCAGGTGGTGAGCCTCGTCGCCGAGGGCGTCTTCGACCGCTTTCCCGAGCTGCGCGTGCTGCTGGTCGAGGCCGGATTCACCTGGCTGCCCTCACTCATGTGGCGCTTCGACAAAGACTGGAAATCGCTGCGGCGCGAGATCCCCTGGGTACGGCGGCCGCCATCGGAGTACATCCGCGAGCACCTACGCTTCACCATCCTACCCTGGGATGCGCCGCCCCAACCAGGCTGGTTGCTGGAGATCCTGGAGCAGCTCGGCTCCGAGGAGCTGTTGCTCTTCGCCACCGACTACCCGCACCGGCACTTCGATAAGCCCGAGCAGGCACTGCCGGCCGCGCTACCGGCGGCGCTGCGCCCGAAGATCCTGCACGAGAACGCCCGAGCCTTCTACCGGCTGTGACCCGTAGCTCGCTATACGGAAAGAGAGCACTCACATGGTGATGACCGAGACCAGCAGCGAGGTCCGCGGCCGGACGAAAACCGCGATCATCGACGCCGACATCCACAATGAGCTGCCGTCTGCAAAGACGCTCCTGAAGTACCTGCCGCTTCAGTGGCGCCGGCGCCACGAGCTGTTTGGGGGACGCGGCGGGCGCCGCGGCTCGCTGTATCCGCGGTCGGTCACCGGCAACGCCCGCACCGATTCCTGGCCGCCCTCCGGCCTGCCGCCCGGCGCCGACCTGGATTTCATGCGGCAGCAATTGCTCGATCGCTTCAACATCGAGTACGGCATCTTGAACCCGTTCGTCGGCGGCAGTGGCCAGCGCAATGTCGAATACGGCGCCGCGCTGTGCCGCGCCGCCAATGACTGGCTGGTCGCGGAATGGCTCGAGCCGGAGCCGCGCTTGCGCGCCGCCATCGTCGTGCCGTTCGAGGATGGCGACCTGGCGGCACAAGAGATCGACCGAGTCGGCGACGACCCGGGCTTCGTGCAGGTACTGGTCATGACCCGAACGGCCGAGCCGCTGGGGAAGCGGAAGTATTGGAAGCTGTACGAGGCGGCGGAGCGCCACGGCCTGCCGATCGCGATGCATTTTGGGGGCAGCAGCAACGGCCCGATCACCGCCGCCGGCTGGGTTTCCTACTACATCGAGGACCACGTCGCTGCCGCTCAAGCCACGCAGGCGCAGGTGATCAGCATGGTCTGCGAGGGGGTCTTCGAGCAGTTCCCGGCGCTGCGCGTCGTGCTGACCGAAGGCGGCTTCGCCTGGCTACCGCCGCTGATGTGGCGCCTCGACCGGGCCTGGGAAAAGCTCCACGACGAGGTGCCGTTCTTGCGGAGACCGCCCTCCGCCTACATCCGCGAGCACATGCGCATCACCACGCAACCCATGGAGGAGCCGCCGACCGCCCGCCAGTTCCTCCAGTTGCTCGACCAGTTCGGCTCGGACGACATGCTGCTCTTCGCCACAGACTACCCGCATTGGGATTTCGACTCGCCGGAGGACGCCTTCCCTGCCAAGCTACCGGAGCGGCTGGAGCGGAAGATTATGGCCGAGAACGCGCGGACAACCTACCGGTTTTAGCGCGAGGACGTAGGCACATGGCTCGGTACCTGGTCGGCGCCGTCGGCGAGATTCCGCCTGGGCAGCGGAAGATCGCCGAGGTTGGTGGACGCTCCATCGGCGTCTTCAACCTCGGCGGTGAATTCTTCGCCCTGCTCAATCGCTGCCCGCATCAAGCCGGCCCGTTGTGCGAGGGGCATTGCATCGGGCTGGTGCTCTCCGAGCGCCCCGGGGAGTACCGGTTCCTTCGCGAGGGCGAGATCCTGCGCTGCCCCTGGCACGGCTGGGAGTTCGACATCCGTACCGGCCAGTCCTGGTTCGACCCCGCGCGCACGCGCGTGCGGCGGTACGACATCTTCGTAGAGCCGCCGTCAGCCACGCCATCGGGCGAGCTGCCGGGCCTGGTCCGCGGCCCGTACGTCGCGGAAACGTATCCGGTGACCGTGGACGAGAACCGGGTAATGGTAGAGATCCCAGGTGCGGTCAGGGCCACGGCACGGTCCGGGATGGACTCAGGGCCGTCGCAACGCTGAGTCGGGCTACCCGGCGCCCGCGCATGGCTTGGTCCCAGGTGCTAGACTGGCGTAGCGGCCTACCGACGACGCAGGAAAAGGGAGGTCGCACGACAAGGAGCAGACGGTATGGCAATCACGGCTGAGCACGGCGCTGGAGCGCGCTTCGACGAGTTCGAGAACGCCACGTACGACGCGCATCTCTACGAGCATCACGGCATCGCGAGCGCCATCGAGGGCTTCACCACGCCCACCGAAGAGCAGGTCGCCCTCTACCACGAGCAGGGTTTCCTCGGCATCAATAATCTGCTCACACCAGACGAGGTGCAGTCGTCGCTGGCCGGCCTGCTGGACCTGATCGACGGCAAGCAGCCCAGCTTCCGCCACATCCAGTTCGAGGCCGGCGCCCGTCCGCTGCTGGCCACGCTGGCAGCGGAGCAGAAGCAAGACCTCGTGCGCAAGATTTTCAGCTTCGTGGACTACGAGCCGCGCTTGCGCGCCATTGCCGAGCATCCGAGAATCCTCGAGATCGCGCGGCGACTGCTCGGCGAGGAGCCGGTACGCTTCGAGGACAAGGCCCTGATCAAACCGCCGCGCATCGGCCGCGAGAAACCCTGGCATCAAGACCACGCCTACTGGAACCTGCCACTGAATACCCACGCGGTGACGGTCTGGATCGCGCTCGACGCGGCCACGCTAGAGAACGGCTGCATGTACGTCATCCCCGGCAGCCACCGCGAGGGACCGGTGGTCCACTTCCGGCGACGCGACTGGCAAATGTGCGATACGAACGTCGAAACCAACCGGGTGATCGCCACGCCGTTGGGCGCGGGCGGCGCCCTGTTCTTCGACAGCTTCCTGCAGCACGGGACGCCGGCCAACAGCTCGCCCCTGCGCCGCCGTGCCCTGCAGTTCGTTTACGTGCCGGCCAGTGCCGCGCGGATCAGCCAGGCGGAGCGGCTGGCGGTCTTCGGCAGCGAGGGCAAGAACGTCACCTGCTGAGTCCGAGGACGCAGGGCCTAACGAAGTTTACGCGGCTGCTTCGAGGTCCCGCACGAAGTCCAAAAATGGCGGACCGGGCGGATGGGTAGGACAGAACCGCCGGGAGCCAGCCCTCGATGCCGCCGAAGGGTTCTCTGATTCTTCACACGCCCGCGGGCCGGCAATATGCCGAATCCAGGCAGTCGTTCAACTCGGGAGATGTCGCCGTAATCCGCGAGTACCGTCGACCGTAAACGAGTTGACAGCGGACGAGGGCTGTCTGACAATTGTCGTACTTTCTGTGGGAGGAACGGATCATGGCTACCGTAACGATGCGCGATCTGTCCCGGCATGCCAGTGACGTCGTGGAGGAGGTGGTGCGCAGTGGGCGGCCCGCGTTGGTCACACGCCACGGGCGCCCCGTCGCTGCCCTCATCCGCGTCGACGAAGCGGCGTTGGAGGATTGGATTCTCGCCAATGCGCCGGAATTCGTGGAAGGTACGCAGCGGGCCGACGAGGAAGCCGCGCGGGGCGAAACGGTATCCTGGGAAAAGGTGCAGGCGGAGTTGACTGCCGATGGCTATTATCGATAGACAAGAAGCGCCAACACCATAACAGCCTACGTCGAGCTCTCCCGTCGGGCCGTGCGCGACCTGCGCCGCCATGGACCAGGGCCACATCAGCACCAACTCAGGGCGGCGATCCAATCGCTAGCCGATGGCGTGACCAGTCTCGACATCAAGGCCTTGCAGGGACGCACCCCCTGGCTACGCTTGCGAAGTGGCGATTACCGGTTGCTGTACCGGCCACTACGGCCGGACGAGTTGGCGCAGCGACCGGCGGACTCCGAAGCCGGTTACCTCATCGAACGCATCGTCCACCGTCGCGACTTGGAGCAAGCGGTGGTCACATTGCCGTAGTGGCAGGTCAGCAGCCAAGGGCCACCCGATCCGGCTGTCCCGTGACGCGGATCAGCCATGCGGACGCCCTCGGACTCAGACGAGCACGTACCCGAGCGCGCTGGCCACCCGACGGATCGGGACGTGCAGCGCCGGGTCGTTCAGCGGACGGTGGAACAGAGGCTGGGGCGGTAGACAGCCGATGCCACGCTCGTTCAGGGCAGCGGCCGACGCGTTGCCGGCCATGGAGGAGGGGTACCAGAGACCCTGGACGTTAGGGTAGGCGGTGTAGATCGCTTGCGACCAGCGGCGGGCGCGCGGGCGCGATCCGGAGGCGAGCGCCATCGACGCACCGGCGGCGGTCGGCCACAGGCCGGTCAGATCGAGCAGGGTGAGCTCCTGCTGCAGCGCAAAGGCGATCAGCCAGGGCTGACCTCCGCTTGGGTCGATCGTGCGCGAGCGCTGGAAGACCTCCGCCAGGCAGGTCAGGCCGTCTGCCGCGGCATACAGGATGCCCCGATTCTGCAGGCGTGGCGGCAAGAGATGGTGGTCGAAGCGCGCCTGCGCCGCCGGGCCGAAGCGGCGAAACGCCGACCACGCTGTGGGATGCATGCCGCCCCGGAAGTAAACCCGCCACAGCCGGAATCCAAGAGGCACGTGGTGAAGGGCTGGCGGGAGTTCGACCAGCGCTGCCAGCGCGGGAGGTTCCGGGAACTTCGACGCCGGCACCAGCTCAGGCGACCAGGGCCAGCGGCGCGATGGCGCTCGGCGCGCCGCCGTGCCGCAGCCAGTCGCGCGGGCTGACCGCCCGCCCCGCAACCTCCAGGTCCGGGTCGGGGGCCAGGAACCAGCGCTGGACGCTCACCGGGTGCAGATCGGGGTCGAGTGACGCTAACACCGGTCCGACCCCGGGAAGGGCACCGCTGGACGGATCGAACTGGAAGAGCGGCAAGCGCCACCCGTGGGGAGTCTTGATCCCATAGAGCGTGCGCGCCGCCAGCCGGTGGCGGACCCGGCTCACGTCGATCCCAAGCCGCCGGGCAGCTTGAGCCGGTGTCAGGGCGGTCCCTACCATGGCAGCGTACTCCGCCACGCCGCGCGCCACCGGCTCGCCGGCCAACTCCTCGGGCGTCTCCGGCGAGAGGTCGAAGCCGCCCTGCTCCAGAGCCGCAACTTCGGCGGCGGTGAGGTCGTGGCGCGGACTACCGACGTGCTCGGCAACCGGCAAGCCGCGAACCGCCTCGGCCACCAACTGCTCGAAGGCTTCAGGGGCGAGTTCGAGGCCGAGGCGGTCCAGATCATCGCGCGTGAGCGTGGGCATGCGGTTGCCTTCCTCCTCCGACACGGCGCATCGCACGCCGTCGCACGTCGTGCGCCCATGTGCGGCCATGCTACCATGTCCCTCGCTTTTCCCGTGGACGGCCAACGCTGGGATCAATCCGCCTGCCATCATCGGAGGAAAGGAGAGGCGCCGTGAGACTGCTCAACCGTGTCGCCATCGTTACCGGTGGCAATCGCGGGATCGGCCGCGCCATCGCCCGGCGATTCGCCGCCGACGGAGCAAAGGTGGCTATTGCCGGCCGGGATGCGACGGCACTAGAGCGGACGGCAACCGAGATCCGCGAGGCCGGTGGCGCCGTTCTGGCCGTCCCTACAGACGTCAGTGACGAAGCGGCCTGCGAGCATCTCATCCGCGCCACTGTGGAGCACTTCGGTGGCCTGCACATCCTCGTCAACAACGCGGCCATCGCCTCCCCGGTGCGACGGCCCTTCCAGGAGATGCCGACGGCGATCTGGCGCCAGACGCTCGGCGTCAACCTCGACGGCACGTTCTGGTGTGGACGGGCGGCCGCGGCGGAGATGGCAGCGCACGGCTACGGCCGCATCGTCAACGTCCTGGCAATCCAGGCCTGGGTCCCACTGCCGCACAACGCGCCCTACGCCGCCTCGAAAGGCGCGGGGATGTCGCTCACGCGCAGCATGGCCATCGACCTGGCGCCGCACGGCGTCATCGTCAACGCCATCGCCCCCGGGCCCGTGTACGTCGCGGCCGACGAGGTCCCGACCGAGGTCGACCAGACCGCGGCGACGCTGGTGCGGCGTGCTGGCCGTCCGTCGGAGGTCGCGGCGCTGGCGGTCTTTCTCGCCTCCGACGAGTGTACGTTCGTGGTTGGGCAAACCATCGTCTGCGACGGCGGCCGGCTGCTCTCACGCAGGGGCGACCCGGAGTGGGTCTAGTCGCCTATCAGGATCGAAAGCTACTCAACAGGCTGGCGGGCTGCACGGCGCATGTCCGTCCTCCTAATGACATCCTGGGGGGGGAGCTCGTCGTGCATACCACGCCGGATGACAACCTCGCCGAGTTGCGCGACATGCTCGGGCGGGCCACTCCGGCCGGCCAGGTTGGCATAATGCTCCTGAGCAAGACCGCGTGGGCTCGCCCTGATCGCTTGTATTCGCGACAATACAGCGTATGCGATATGCTCAGTGAGCAGGGGAGCTGCGGGTATTGGAGAGGGTCAGCGTGCAGACGAGACAGAGCAGGCCGTTCACGGTGCGGCTGTCTGAGCGCACAGAGCGCTGGATAGAGCGCGAGGCCAAAAGGACGAAGCTGTCCAAAGGGGCATTGCTTCAGAACCTGGCCGAGGAGTCCATCCGGATGCGGCGCTTCCCAGGCCTCGCCTTCCGTGGTCCCGAGCACGACCGCCGGCCCTGGGTCATTGGGACCGCGCTCGACGTCTGGGAAGTCGTTGAGGCCTACAAGGCGATGGGTATGGAGCGGCTGCTGGGGGAAGGGGATTTGCCGGCGACGAAGGTGAGGCTCGCGCTTCGCTACTATGAGGAGTATCCGGAGGAGATAGACCAGGCCATCGCCGAAAACCGGCGCTCCGACGAGGAGTGGCGCCGGCTCTATCCATCCGTCGCGCCGCCGGTAGCGTGAAGCTGCTGCTGGACGCCCACGTCTCGGGCAAGCGTATCGGCAGCCGGTTGCGTGAGCGCGGCCACGACGTCCGAGCCGCCGATGAAGAGCGTGACCTAGACGGTCTCGACGATGCTGGCCTGTTGGAGCTTGCCAGCCGCGAAGGCCGAGTACTGATCACATTCAATGTGAGAGACTTTGTGCCGCTACTCGTGGAGCGGTCAGCCGGTGGCCGCTCGCATGCCGCCGGGACCATCCTGATCCCGAACAGCATCCGCCACGAGGAGTTTGGCGCCATCACCGCGGCGATACAGCGTGCGCTCGGCACTGCCGGGAAGGAGGATTGGAATGACCGAGTGGAATGGCTAAAGAGAGGGTAAGGCACGGAGCGGAGCAAGCGCAATGGCGCCAACAACGTTGCGCTCCCGCTCAGACGAGGCGATACTTGAGGGAGCGGCTGGCGGCGTCAGCGCCACCGCGGCGGCGGGTGGTCCCTCTACAGCATCTCATCATACACATACCTCGCAAACACGAGGGAGGGGTGATCGAAGAAAGGGATGAAGACGGAAGATTTGGGATTCGTCCATCGCTATGTCCCGGCGCCAGACGGCCAACATCGTCCGACCTTGCTGCTCCTGCACGGCACCGGAGGAGACGAGACGGATCTTCTGGAGCTTGGTCGGACGCTCGCGCCGGGCGCCGCGCTGCTCAGCCCCCGTGGGAAGGTGCTCGAACAGGGGATGGCGCGCTTCTTTCGCCGCTTCGCTGAAGGCGTGTTCGACGTCGACGACCTCAAGGCCCGAACGCACGAGCTGGCCGGGTTCGTGCAGCGCGCCGCCGATGCGTACGGTTTCGATATCGGCACGGTGGTCGCCGTAGGCTACTCCAACGGCGCCAACATCGCGGCTAGCCTGCTCTTGCTCCACCCGGACCTGCTGCGCGCAGCGGTGCTCCTTCGCGCCATGGTCCCGTTCGAGCCGGACGCGCCGGTCGACCTCGCCGGCACGTCAGTCTTCCTGGCCGCCGGGCGGGCGGACCGGATGATCCCCCCCAGCGGCACGGAGCGCCTGGCCGAGCTGCTGCGCGGCGCCGGAGCGGACGTCGACCTGCGCTGGAAGGACACCGGCCACGGATTGACCTACGAGGAGATCGAGGAGGCCAAGGTCTGGCTATCCGGTGTCATCGAGCCCGGGCTCGGTCCAGCGAGAGGCTGATGTAGTGCGGCAATCGTACGTACCCTCGCGGCGTCGCCGGCAACTAAAGGAGTAGGCTAAGATTACAAAGCCGGCTGCGCTTTCCGTGCGGGCGCGGCTCCGTTTCCTAGCCGGCTTCAGCCGGCTTTGTGATCTTAGCCTGGGGCTTGAGCCCCAGGTGTTCTTGCCGGCGCCATCCGGCAAGACTTCTTCGACAAGAGAAAGGAACATCCAATGAACCTGGGCGGTTTGCACCACGTGACCGCGGTGACCAGCAACGCCTCCGGCAACGTCGCCTTCTTCACCGACGTGCTCGGCATGCGGCTGGTCAAGAAGACGGTCAATCAGGACGACGTCTCGGCCTACCACCTTTTCTACGGCGACGAGATCGGGCACGCCGGCACCGAGATGACCTTCTTCGACTGGGCCTTCGCCGGCCAGCACCGGCCCGGCGCCGGCATGATCTCCGCCACGGCCTTCCGCGTCCCCGGGCGGGACGCGCTCGAGCAGTGGGCGCGGCGTTTCGACGAACTGGGCGTGACGCACGGGCCGATCGTCGAGCGCGGCGGACGGACGGTGTTGACCTTCGCCGACCCCGAGGGCCAGCAACTCGAGCTCATCGACGACAGGGTCGAGGGCGAGGGATCAGGAGTTGCCCCGGGCAAGCCCTGGGCGAGGAGCCCCGTCCCAGCCGGCTGGGGCATCCGCGGCCTGGAAGGCGTCACCCTCTCCCTGAAGAGCCTCCAGCCCACGGCAACAGTGCTCACCGACGTGCTTGGCTTCCGCAAGGTCGGGGAGTACACGGACAGTGAGCACCACTCCGCTGCCTTCGAGGTCGGCCCCGGCGGCCCCGGGGCCGAGGTGCGGCTGATCGAGCGTCCGGATTTACCGCCCCGCCGCATGATCGGCGCCGGTGGCGTCCACCACGTCGCCTTCCGCACCCCGAACGAGGAGGAGCACGCCGCCTGGCGCGAGCGTCTGGCGCGCGTCGGCCTGAACGTCACGCCCGTAATCGACCGCTTCTACTTCCGCTCCATCTACTTCCACGAGCCGGGCGGCGTCCTGTTCGAGATCGCCACCGACGGCCCCGGCTTTGCCACCGACGAGGACCCGGAGCACCTGGGCGAGCGGCTCGCGCTGCCCCCCTTCCTCGAGCCCCGCCGCCAGGAGATCGAGGCCGGTCTCAAGCCGATCGTCCCGGTCAAGGCCGGCTAGGCGCCAAACTCGCCGTCCCCGAAGGAGACAGAAAGTGGTAGTCCTTGGTCACGGTAGCGCTGCTCGTTCGAGTAGAGGCGAAACTGTGCACGAAAGCGCCCACCATCGAGCAGGTCGACGTCCTTGCCGACAAGCTCCCCCAGTAGCTATTCTGGAAGGGAGTTCCTCCTGGCGCCGGGCGCCAGATCACCCGACGAAGGAGCCGGAGCATGGTGCAAGCAGACCAGGGGCCGATCTATCTCAGCGGCGAAGGGCGAACTCGCCTGGAGGGCCGGCTCGCGGCCTACGAGACCGAGCTCCAGCAACGGGACGCTGACGCCGGCGGCGCGGAGGCGGAGGACACGGTCGACCAGGCGACCGACCTCGAGGCGGGTGACGATCGCATCCGGCTGCGGGGCCTGATTTCGGCGGCGCGCCTGGTGCTGGATCGGGCACAGCCGCTGCCTTCGCAGCCGGACGACGGCGTCGTCCGCCAGGGCGCCACCGTGCGGGTGCGGGACGAGGCACGGGGAGAGGAGCAGTACCGGCTCGTCGACGGCGCCGAGCTCGACCCGGCCGCGGCGGAGGCGGCCCTGGACTCCCCCGTTGGTCGGGCGCTGCTCGGCCGTGCGCGGGGTGATCGCATCACCATCCGCACACCCGCGGGGGAGCGGGTGCTCACCATCCTGAGCGTCGAGCCCTACCGTGTGCTGGCGACATAGCGTCTGCCCGGTGATCGGGTCGCGGAGCCGCCTCGGCCAGCTCGGTGAACTGGATCCGGTCTCCCAGGACCTGGTAAACGAGGTTCTCGCGGGGATCGAGAAGTACCTCTGGATATTCGAGGCGCACCGGCCTGCGCAGTGTTAGACGAAGCGCGGGCTAGAGGAAGAGATCGGCTACGGAGTAGGTAAAGCTCGGGACCACGCTCTCCCCGTCGAGCTGGTCGCCGGCGCCGAGCGTGGCTGGCTCGGAGTCACCGGGGCGCCAGATGTCGACCTGCCGCCGGGTGGGCCAGACGATCCAGACCAGGGCCGTCCCTCCGGCGAGGTATCGCCGGGCCTTGGCCGCCATGGCCGGGCGGTACTGTGACGGCGACGCAACTTCGATGGCCAGATCAGGGGCAAATGGATACGCCTTATCCGGATCGACCAGAGGCTCGCGGGCGGTGCGATAGAAACCGATGTCGGGCAGGAGGCCCGTATCCTTCTGCCCACTGTTCTCGAAGGCATACACCTCGTCGGGCAGCGTGACAGTGCCGAGACCGCGCGCCTGCACGACGGCGTCAAGGCGTCGCAACAGGCGGCGGGCGATGCGCGCCGCTCTGGGTCTGGCTCCTACCATTCGGACAAGGACCCCGTCCACCAACTCGTAGCGATACGCCTCGTCGCCTTCAGGATAGTCGAGAAATTCATCCAAGGTCATCGGTGGTCTATCGGGCACGACCTCTGCCCATGGCGCTGGCGATCGCGCGGTGATGCTCATAGTTCCCTGGCCCTCCGCGACGATGCGAGACGCCGCGCTCGCGTTCATGCACGACTCTACCATAGCTCCGTACGCACGCAGCGACCTGGCTACCCCTGACCGTCGCGTATCAGGTAGAGTCATTCCTCATGGGATTACTCCCGAACGAGAGGGGGCAAATAACACCGATGATGCGCTCGGGCGACGTCCTGAAGATCTTGGAGCGATGGGGTGCGGACGGAGTCACCGTCTGGCTGGACGGCGGCTGGGGTATCGACGCCCTCGTCGGCGAACAGACTCGCCCGCACGACGATCTCGATGTTGTTCTGGCGCTCGACCAAACGGACCGCGCCATCAAGTGCCTCGTCGAGATCGGTTTCGTCATCGAGCTCGACGACCGTCCGACCCGACTGGTGCTGCGTGCCGGCGCCGGCCGCCAGGTGGACGTGCATCCGGTCACCTTCGACGCCGACGGCACCGGCTGGCAACGCGGCGCGGCGCCGGGCGGTGGCGACTGCCCGTATCCGGCCAAAGGCTTCACGAGCGGGGAAGTGGCCGGACAGCCGGTCCCTTGCCTGAGTGCGAGCGTGCAAATGGCCCATCACCTCGGCTACCCGCCAGACGAGAAGGACTGGCACGACGTGCGCCTCCTCCACGAGCGCCACGGCGTCGACCTCATGGCGCCGTACGACACGCCGGAATGAAGCCGTCACCCTGGGAGCGCCGTTAGTACACGTCATCGGGCATGCCGCGAAGACTGCGGGGTTACGCCTGTCCCTCGCGAAGCCGCCGCAGCTCTTCCTGGAGCCGGGCCACCTCGGCCTCCAGGCTCGTTCGCCTGGCCGCCTCCGCTTCCCGCAACCGCGACTCCTGCGCCCACGCCTCCTCAGGCGTGGGGAGGCGCTGTCCCTGAGTGTCAACGGCCCGCAACCAGAGCTGATCCTCGACGTACAACCCCAGCCCGGCCAGCTCGCGACTCCACAGCACCCCCCGCTCATCCGCCGGCCAGTCCACCCAATTCCCACGCTCATCCCGACGGTAGCCAGAGAGCGCGGACCCACCGTCCTTCCGCTCCGGGGCAAAGATAGCGTACTCAAGCACCCCCAGCTCCTCGTAAATCGTCGGCTTCTCCGAGGTATCTCGCCCCTGACTGGACGTGCTCACCACCTCCAATGCAAACTCTGGCGCCTTGCCTTCGGTGACGATGCGCCACGAGGTGCGCAGGCGATCGTCGGCGTGGGCAACCAAGAGGTCCGGCGCTGCCTCCAGCGGCTCGCCGCTAATTGGGCGCCGCCCGACGACCTTGTGATAGGACTCCAAGAACCAGCGCAGGCGTCGGCGCCGCGCATGCAAGCCCAAAATTGCCTTGAGGAGGTCGATGTCGCGCACCTGCAGGCTGGCCATGACCATCCAGGGCGCCTCCTCGCTGTCGTCGGGGGTCGTGAGCAGAAAACGCTCGCGCTCGCTGAGCTCGGACAGCGCCGGCATCTGGAGAACAGTCGCCATCGCGCGCTCCTTCCCTTGCTCGCGGCACGCTAACACGCAGGCTGATCGCAGTATAGCGAGATGGGGTTCTCACTTGTGATAGTAGGCCGTCACGTCGGCTACGATGCGCTTCATCGCCTCCGACGGGCTGTAGGCGTTCTTCGAAAAGGTGCCGTCGAGATGAGACCCGACGATCTTGCCCACCTGGTCGGCATCCGGCCAGAACGACCGCGGGTCGGGCCGCGCCGTGGTGGCCATCAAGCTCCCCAGGCGCGCCTGCTTGTTACCATAATTCTTCTCCCAGGCCGCTGCCAGTCAAGCTCCCCCCGGGCCAAGGAAGAGCCGTGAGACTACAGTCGCAGGGCACGTGCTGTATGCGCGTCGCGGTGGGCAGTGTAGCGCCGTGCTGGACGCTGGTCAAGAAACGGTCGCCACCAGCGACGGCGGTGACGAGATGTGGAAGCGGTCTAGCCGTTCGGGTAGCGCATCTTGAACTCTTGCGTGACCAGTTGCTGCACCTGCTGCAGCGCATCCTTCGGCGTCTTCTCGTTGGCCACCACCGCCTGGATGGCCTTGCTCCACTGGTCGCTGGTGAAGCTGCCGATCAGGTCATTGGGGCTGCCGTAGAGCTTGTCGTTCTGCTTGGCGGAATTCACAAAGAAGGAGAGACCCGGATACTTGTTGGCATCGATCTTGTCCAGCAGCGAGCGGCGGGAGTTGAGCCAGCCGGTGCTTTCGAAGATGACCGGCGCCCCGACGTCGCCGACCAGGAACTCGATGAGCTGGAAGCCCTCGTTGGCGTGTTTGGCGCCGTTGGGGATGAAGGCATAGTGCGTGCCGGCGGCCTGCAGCTTGAATCCCTTGCGAGCGGACGGCACGGGCGCCCATGTGAAGTAGAACTGGTTGCTGGGCGAGCTATGGGCCAACTCGCCGGCGGCCCAGTAGCCGTTGATGTTCATATCCTCGACGCCGGAAGGCAGCATCGCCTTGGAGTCTTGGGTCCAGGTGCCATAGGACTTCTGGAAGGCGCTGACGGCACTGGGCCCACCGGCGATGTCGTACAGCTTCTTGATGGTGGCCAGCGCTTCCGCCAGTTGATCGTTGGCCAGGTTGTAGGTATTGGTGGAGTCGTCGAGATACTGCACGTCCCAGGCGAAGGCCCACGTGCCCAAGGAGCTGCCCATCGCATCAAGCGGATGAATGCCCAGCACGGCGATGTTCGTACCCTGCTTGGTGGTGAGCTGCTGCTGCAACTGGGTGAGCGTATCCCAGTCCCAAGACACCGTTTTCGGGTCGATCCCGGCCTTCTGGACGTTGTTGATGTTGAAGCAGAGCGACTCGAAGACGAAGCCCTCGACGGCCGGCACACCGAAGATCTTGCCCTTGTAGCCGGCTCCTTTCCAGTAGGCGTCGGGGATGTCGCTCCTGACGACGACCTTGCTCTTGGCGATGTAATCGTCGAGCTGCGTGGCGGCGCTCTTCGACCAGATCTCCAGATACGGCGCGTTACCTACAGCGACGGTGGGCGGACTGCCGCCGGCAATCGCTGCCAGCAGCTTGGCGTTGTTATTGGCGACAACCCACTGCACGTTGAAGTTGGTTAGCGTCTCGGCCATCTTGGGCTCTAGGGTTTCCCAGGTGTGGATGGCGGTCTGACCGCCCCAGCCGTACCACAGGGTCACGGTAGTCGACGCGGATGGGCGTGATTGACCTGAGGCCGGCGTCGGGGTCGGCTTCGGTCCGTTCGCCGCGGCAGCGGACGAAGCCGGCGCCGAAGCGCTGGACTGCGCCGAGGTCGTGGCAGCCGCCGCTGTGGACGCCGCGACAGACGCGGCGGCGGCACTGCCGGCCGACGCCGCTGGCGCAGCACTCGTCGCCGCTGCCGCTGAGGCCGTTGCCGCGCCCGCGGACGAGGCGCTGCCGGTGGCGGCGGCGCCCGCCCCACAGGCGGCGAGCACCCCGGTCCCGAGCAAGGCTGCCCCTCCTGCTAGACCACGGAGGAGTGATCGACGAGTCAGCGCTGCTTTCATTGCACACCCTTTCTTGCGCAGGCCGCCATTCCACGTAGCGGCCCTCATCACCCGCACGTCGACGCACAGATCCACGGTCATGCCGACCAATTCGCGCATCTCTATGCATCGACTGTTGGAGAGTTGCGCGTGATAGTACGCTTGGGAAACGAGCGTGTCAACCAGCAGCCGGACTTATCGGCCTTCTCGCTAGTGCCAACGCGCTGAGTTCGCTCCACCGGGCGATAGGTATAGCGCTCCGATTCAGTGCTTACGCTGGCCATCTCCTCTTTACGCCGGTCACCCATCCAATAGCATCACGCCTGTTCGCCATCTACGTCGAATATACCGGGCACGGCGTCAGGATGTCATAGGCGAGTTGACCTAGCTTCAACCACCATTCCTAACAGCTCGGTTCCTTCGCTGCCGGCAGTGCAGGGATCACTCTCACAGGTGGTACGCGAGTGCATAAGTAACCTCCTGGGGTTTCTGCCCTACCCGCTGCCCAACTCGCAGCACCTTCCGAGCCAGGAACGCGGGGTACCACGCCGCCCCAACGGCCGGTGTCGCTAGGCGTCACTCCGGCAAATCTTGCCACCTTCGGGAGACCGAGTCCAGCCCGGGACCGCAACGTCCTGGCCGGTATCGCGCGAGCATGCTCAGTCGCCTTGTGGCACGATTCCCCGGCGCGCTTGGCAAGCATCGATCTGGACGCCATGCTTGCGGTGTCTCATGTGGTCGTGGACATGGACCGATCAATCCGGAACGGAGCGACCCCAATGCCAGCGATCGAGAAAGTGCGCTTTGCCCTGGTGGGCTGCGGGGTGATGGGCAGTCAGCACGCCTGGCACGCCCACAACGATCCGGCGAGCGAGATCGTGCTGTTCGTCGACAGGAACCTTCTACGCGCCCAGCAGCTGGCCGACCGCTACGGCGGTGCGGCCTCCACCGAGTACCAACGGGCGCTGGACGATACGCGAGTACAAGGGCTCATCCTCGTCGTTCCCCACACCCTGCATGCGCCGCTGGCGCTCCAGGCGCTCGCCGCGGGGAAGCACGTCATGGTCGAGAAGCCGATCTGCCTGACGCTCGAGGATGCGGATGCCATGATCGCTGCGGCCGATCGTGCGGGCCGCGTCCTCTTCGTGGCCCATGTGCTGCGCTTCCGGCCGTCACTGGAGCGGATTCGGCAGGTGATCGCGGAAGGAGCGCTGGGAACACCGTTGTTCGCCCGCTACCACAACGAGCATTTCCCCGACCTTCAGGAGCGACCCTGGCTGGCTAGCCCCGAAGAAGGCGGGGTATTCCTGGCCGGCGCGGTACACCACACGGATCTCATGCGCTGGTGGATGGGCGAAGTCGCCGCGATCACCGGCCACGCCAGGCAGATACGGCCGGAGTTCCAACAGAGTGGCCAGGCGGACCACACGCTTGATCATCTATGAGTTCACCAGCGGCGCCATGGGCGAGACCACCTATAGCTACGCCAGTCGCCACACCAGCTTGCAACCCGCTGTGGAAGCAACGGTGACACTGAGCGGAGGGGAGATGCTCTTGTTCACTGACGGTACGCTGCACATCTACCGCGCCGGACAACCGGCGTTCATGGATCGGCCCGGGACAGTAACAATGACTCCGCTCGTTGGCAACGGCATCAGCGCTGAAGCGCCTCACTTTGCGGAGTGTATCCGCCATCAGCAGCAGCCGGCTATCACAGCTTGGGATGCGCGGCGAGCGCTGGAGCTTGTACTACTCGCCCGGCAGTCAGCACAAGAGGGACGCACGCTTCCTGCACCGACGACCAATCCGGCGTAACCCCAGCCGTTGGCGAAACCGTGTACGTTCATCCGCCCGCCAGGATGCAACCTTACCATGCCAATCACCTATCACTTCAACCCTCCGGTGACCAACGACGAGCTCAACGCCCTGTTTGGCGCCGCCTGGCCACACCACGCGAATCGTGACTTCGTGCCGGTGTTACACCGTAGGTCTTGCCTACGCCTGTGCCTACGATGCGGAGCATCTCATCGGCTTCGTCAACCTGGCCTGGGACGGCGGCATCCACACCTTCCTGCTGGACACGACCGTCCATCCGGATTTGCAGCGAAGCCACGGTGACTCACCCATCGTGCGCTGAGCAGAAGCGTAGCGTGGCCCGCTCCGGCGACGGCGGTGAGGGTTGCCGTTGCCATCGATTCAACGGCTTCACGCTCGAGTGGAGTGTATGGTACGCTAGCCGGTCTGGGGCGGCGCCGATTTTCGCTCCATCGATGAAGGTAACCGCTGTGGCCATCTCCCGCGAGAGCGCCTGGCGCTCGAAAATCTGCCGCAAGAACGGCTAATCCGCTGCTTCCAGTTTGCCGCGTCGGTGGAAGCAGCGGGATGGACGCACGCTCCCTCGGCTAGCGCCAGCCCGGTTGGCGCCGGCCCGGACGTACCCTCCTGCTCCAGTTTGTCCGAAAGTCAGGAGTGTACTGCTATGCCAATGCCCCATCGCACCCAGCTGCAATTGATCAAGCAGCGGCTCATCGGCAAGGAGGGCAGCGAGCGTGTGCGCGTGCTGCGGGCCGCCCTCGACGAGCTGCCCGGCTATCGCAACGGTCCCTACGCCGACCTGCGCAAGTGGGTGCAGGAGCAGATCGAGGCGACGCACGTTCGCTCCCACACCGTCCACCGCGACAGCATCGCCGTGCGGCGCGAGGGAGCCGCGCAGATCGCGCTGGTGGGACCGCCCAATGCCGGCAAGTCGTCGCTGCTGCATGCCCTCTCCCACGTCCAGATCAAGATCGCCGGCTACGCTTTCACCACCCTGCGCCCAGTGCCGGCGCTGACCCGCATCGGCGGTGTGCTGGTGCAGCTCGTGGAGATCCCTGGTCTCATTGCTGGCGCCAACGAGGATCGCGGCGGCGGTCGGGCGCTGCTCGGCGTGCTGCGCGGCGCCGACGGCATCGTCTACTGCCAGGACGCTGGCGCGCCGGTTGACGAGATTCTGGACGTGCGAGCGGAGGTACTTGCCGCGGGCATCACCGTGCCGGCAATCCTGGCCGCCACCAAGATGGACGCGGCCCCCGATGGCGCGCTGGCCCGGCTGCAAGCGGCCGCGCCGGACCTGCCCGCAGTGGGGGTATCCGTGCTCGACGACGCCAGCCTGGATGCCTTCAAGGAGGCCGTCTGGCAGCTCACCGGCCTCATCCGCGTCTACTTGCGCCACGACCACGTCACCGGCGAGGAGCCGCTCGCCCTCCAGCCCGGCACGACCATCGCCGACGCTGCCGGCCAGATCCACAAGGAGATCGGGGCTGCCTGCCGCGGCGCCCGGCTGTGGGGACCATCCGCCCGCTTCGACGGCCAGCTCGTGGGGAGAGATCACCGCCTGGAAGATGGCGACACGGTGGAGATCATCGTCGGCTAGCCTGCGTCGATACTGTCCAGAGCTAGCTACCTACGTGCTACAGTCTGAAGTCACGCGAGAGGCCGCCTTGGCGGCAGGGTGGCCCTTGCATGATGATACGACGCGCTCGGAGGGTAATCGGAGTGCCTACCGAGTCGCTCTTTCGGCGCCAGTGGCGGTTTTACGAAACGCCGGCCGGGAATAGGCCGGCGAAGGACTATATCTCGGGACTACCCGAGGCTGATCGTATCCAAATCGTGGCAGCTATGAAGGACGTCGCCGAGGAAGGGCTCAGCGCGGCAAAGCACCTGCAAGGGCATGGTGATCTCTATGAGGTCATTGCGAACGGCGAACATAATGACTATCGCCTCCTCTTTTGCCCGGAGGGCCATTACCACCAAGTGTTGCTGGCGCTGCATGCCTTCGAGAAGCGTAGCAGTGAGACGCCTCGCCAAGAGATTGAGACCGCGGTGCGCCGCCGTTCGTTATGGCGACGACAACGCTACGGCCGATAGATGCTCGAAGCCCACACCAGCTGCTCGGTGGCTCACGACGCTTGCCGGTCCGTTACACTTATACTGCCAACGCCATAGTGTCGTACGGTTGGCGCCGCTGAGATGGAGGGATGCCGTCGATGTGTGAGCCGGATGCCCTTGACGAGCTCATCGCTGAAGGGACGAAGGTCAACGCCGACTTTCCCGCGCTCGTGGAAGCGGCCGCCCATCGTCGGAAGCTACTTCGCTCCTTTGGTCGTTTGCGAGAGTCGCTCGGGATCACCCAGCAAACGGTGGCCGCGCGAATGAAAACCTCGCAAGGTCACGTCGCCTCGCTGGAGAGTGGCGAGACTGATCCCAAGTTGTCGACACTGGAACGCTACGCCGTCGCGTTGGGTGCGCCACTGGCTATTCAACTTGGACAGCAGACTGTGACCCTCAATACGCCGCCGCAACCGGACTCCAGCGTTCGCGGCGCCACCGCCTAGTACCCGTCCTGACCGGACGACAAGCTGGCGAGACCATGCCACTACTTGTACTGTCCTCCACCTGTCGCGAACTCACCAGTGTCGGGTATTTGACGGCGGTGCGCCGCTTGCGCCGCGTTTCGGACAGGACACCCGGTCGAATGAAGGGCGCGCGAAGGCACGGCCAGATCGGTCAAGCCTCGACTAGAGCTCCAGCGTACGCGCCACGGCGCGCTCCACATCGCTGTAGAAGACGATATCCACCTGCTCCACCACGTCTTCCGGCAGGCTGGAGAACTGGGCCTTGTTGCCGATGGGGAGGAGCGCGCGCAGGGCGCCGTTGTCGCGGGCCAGCTGGAGCACCTCGGTGACGGAGGACAGCGCCTTGACGTTGCCCTGGATGGTGAGATCGCCGAATACGACCGTACCAGCCTGGACACGCCGGCCTGCGGCTGCCGACTGCATGGCGGCCAGGAAGGCGACGCCACAGGCGCACTCGACGCGCCCACCGGAGAGGTCGACCGCCTCCGCGACGACGTCCTTCTGGGCAAGGAGCGGCGCCAGCCCGGAGCGGTCCTTGCTCGCCTGCAGGTAGGCCCAGGCGCGATTGAGCGACTCCTTCAGTGCCGGCTCCAGCCCGGCCGGCGTGCGCAGCCTACCGGCGCCAGCCGTCAGCGTCACCTCCAACCGGTAGAGGGCGATGCGGCCATCGCTGTCCATCGCCCCGGTGTAGACCGTGCCCGGCGGCAGCGGGTCCGGCGAGATGGCGCGGCTGCCGCCCTGCTCGGGCACACCCACCATGCGCTCCAGCTCACCGTCCTCCACGTCGATGTAGGAGAAGCTGGTCTTGTAGAACTCGAAGGAGCCGCGCTTCTTGAGCTGCTCTTTTACCCTCCGGCGGGCCTCCAGCGCCAGCTCGAGGTACTCCTGGAGCTCCTCCTTGGTGTGCTCGCCGTGGGGGTGGAGCAGCTTGAGCAGACCACTCACGGTCTTGCGCGCGGCCGTCGCGTCGCGCCCCTCCACGTGCGAGCCGAAGCGGAAGCGGCCGTCCAGGGCATCGTAGCGGTTCTGCCGGCGCAGCGCGCGGAAGGCCTCGGCCAGATAGTCCGTCACGAAGCCGTAGTGGTTGGTGAGCAGCTCTTTGGAGGTCTTGGGCACTTCCCAGCCGGGCAGGTAGAAGTGCAGGCGATCCATGAGCGCCAGGTCGAACTCTCTTGGCAGCGGCTGGAAGAGGTCAGTGCCGGCGTTCTGGACCAGTATCTCCACGCTCTGGTTGAGATTGCCGATGAAAACGAAGGAGGCTTCGGCGCGCACCTGGGTGATGCCGCGACTGAAGCGGCCGTTGGCCATGTAGTCCTTCATGATCTGGATAGTGTCGGGGTCCTGGACCTTCAGGCCGCCGACCTCGTCGAAGGCCACCACATCCCAGTACCCCACCAGGCCCACCTGGCGGCGGGAGTTGTTGTAGAAGAGGTTGGCGCTGCTGGCCTTGCCACCGGAGATGAGGATGCAGTAGGGCGACATCTCGCTGAAGACATAACTCTTGCCGGTGCCGCGCGGCCCCAGCTCGATGAGGTTGTAATTGCTTTCCACGAAGGGCAGGAAGCGGCAGGTCAGCAGCAGCTTCAGTCGCCGGTCCATGCGCGCCGGCTCCAGCCCGGCGCTGCGCAGGAGCACGTCCAGCCAGGCGTCCGTAGTGAGCTGCCGCCGCCCCTCGCAATACTCCTCGAAATCGAAGCGGGCGAGCTGGATGGGGCGCAGGTCGGCAATGCGGAAGGGGGCGCCTTTCCCCTTCGCGGCATCCTCGTCGTCGATCCCAGTGTCGTACTCTACATCGATGATAGCCCAGACGCCGCCCTCCAGCAGCCGGTCGTACTGGCGGTAGAAGCGCTCGCCGATCTGGATACGGCTGTAGTTGAAGTTGTCCATGGCCGCCCAGTATTTGCCCTCGCTGGCGACGAAGCGGACCTCCACGCGGTCGATGAAGCGGTGCTTGCCCCGTTGCTCGACCAGGGCTTGCGCCTTGTTGGCCTCGTCGTGGCGGAAATAGTTGCTGCGCAGCGTCGTCTTCACCGCCTCGATACCTAGCCGAATCTCCTCCGGATCGTCCGAGGCGCAGTAGCGGCCGAGCAGGTACTCCAACACGTAGCTGGGCACATTCTCGCCACCCTTGATCTGTTGGAGCAGGTCTTTGCGCACCACCTTACCGGCGAAGACGGCGGTCAACTGGCTATCGAGGGCGTCCATGGACGGCATGGTCAATCCATTCTGGAATTGCGGAGGGGCAGCCGGTGATATACAGCGCCAGTCTTGGCATCGCTGGCGCGCACCTCGATCCGCGACCCGTGAAAGTCCGGATCAATTACCAGCGGTACCGATACGTCCTCGCCCACCGGCAGGGTGATCTCGCCGCTGGCCGGGTCGCGCGCATCGCAATCGCCGGCCTGGCCGACCGAAGCCGCCTTGGGTCCACTGCCATCGAAGGCTTCCAGGCGCACGGCGACGGAGTGTTCCAGCATGGACGTCGCGCGCAGCTTCAGGCCGACCACGGAGCTGGTGAAGCGGTCGCTGCGGTAGCTGACGCTCACCTCGGCGCCGCCCGCCGGCGTGCCGCCGCGCCGTGGCTGCAGCACGACGATGGGTACCAGGCACTCCTGCAGGGAGAGCCCCTCGTGGAAGTAGCCGCCGGCCTCGCCGAAGGTCTTGAAGCCAACCGGGACAGCCAGCTCCTCCACCGGGCCGGCGATGCCCACGTCGCGCGCCGGCAGGACCAGGACGCCGGCCGGTTTCGCCGGGCCGGCGCCCAGCAAGGCCCGCCGCTTGCGCAGCAGCCAGCGGCCGGGAGGGAAGGGGAGCGCGTCGCCCGCCGGGAGCTCGGGCAGGAGGATGTGGCCGTGATCGGCGGCGAAGACCAGCTTCTGGAAGCCCATGTCTGCTAGCCATTGCCCCACCGCTTTCAAGTCGCCGACGACCTCGCTCATCAGCCGGCGGGCCTGGAAGAGGTTGGGCCCCTCGCCCAGAGAGTCGATGTCGCGGCTGCGCAGGATCAGCAAGTCGCTGTTGCCGACCTGGCGGCGCAGGCGAGCCGGCCCCAGCTGCAGCGCCTCCTCCAAGGCAAGGTCGTGGACGCGGTCGCCGTAACGGGCGGCCAGGAAGGCTTTGCGCGCTTGCAGGTGCGGCAGCGGCGTGTTGCCGATGGCCGGTACCAGCTCGGAGCCGTCCTGGGTAAGGGTGAAGGCGCCGTCGGCGCCGGGCAGCAGCGCGGCCATGCCAAACTGCGTAGTCGGCGGCAGCACGGCCGCTGCCGCTTCCACACGCACCTCGCCGAGGGAGGCGAGGGCGTCGCCCAGGTCGCGCCCCAGCTCGTAGCGGAGGCTGTCGACCAGGATATAGGCGGTCTTGCGCCGGTCCGCCAGCTCCGGCGCCACCTGCGCGTCGAAGGTCTGCGTCTGGCGCTTGAGATGCTCGGGCGGCCAGCCCTCGCGGGCGACCGCCGCCTGGAAGGCCGCCTGCCAGGGAGCGGCAGCCTCGGCGTAGCGGGCGCGGCAGTGCTGGACGGCAGCCTCCACCTCGTCCGCATGCCGGCACTGCGCCGCTGCTTGCTCGAACAGCCGTTGGGCGCGGTCCAGCCGCCAGACCCCGTCCGTCCCCACGTACGCCTCAATGAGGTCGCGCAGGGCGACCGGCAGGGTGCGCCCACGGAGCGACGCCGCTGTGTCCAAAAAGCTCCGGCAGCGCTCGGCAACTCGCCAGAGCAAGCTGCGCTCGGGCGCCTCGCGCCAGGGACTGCCCTTGCCACCGTCGAGCAAGGCATTCGCCGGCGGGAGATCGTCGCCGGCGAGAGCCAACACCACCGCCCACAGCCGGCGGTGCTCCTGGCAGGAAAAGGTGTCGCGGCTGCCCACCCCGGCCGCCGCATCGACAGCGCGGCGGATGGGCAGCTCACGCTCGACCGCCTCCGCCAGGTCCACGTAGGACTCGCCCAGCGCCGGCGCACGCAGGCGATCACAGACGGATAGCACGCGTGCCTTCCGGTCGTCGGGCGCAAGCGGGACGCCCTCAAGGACGGCAGGCAAGCCACCAGGAAGATCGAATGCCAGCTCGCTGACCAGTAGGAAACGGCCGACGCGCGCGCGCAGCGCGACCCAGCCCTCGCCGGATTGGGCGGGAAAACCGACCTCCGTCGTCGCCAGACGGCCAAACTCCACCAGCGCGCCGGGCGTGTCCACCAACCGCTGCGCCGTCTCCGCGTCGGAAAGGGCCTGGACGATCGCCTCGGCTGGCGACTCCACGCCGAGGGCCTGACGAAGCAGCGGGTAGGTGGCGCCGGCGGGGAGGGCGTCCAGAGATTCCAGCGTCGGCCGCCCCTCGCGGAAGATCCGGGCGATCTCGTCAGCCCGCCGCGGCAAGGCAGCCTGGGCAAGTGACAGGAGCGACTCGGCCTCGTTGTCCCCGAAGGTGCCGCCACAGCAGGCGAAGGCCTCGAAGGGGTCCTCCTGGCGCTGCTCCGGCGTGACACCGCGGGCGGCCGGCATATACATGAGCAAGGTCTGCCGGCTCTCCGGCGACCCGCCCGGCTCGTTCAGCTGGCGGTATACGGCGTCGGCCGCGCGCCGGGCGCGCAGCCTCGAGCCGGTGGCCGAGACAACCGCGCAGGCCGGCAGGTCGAGGTTGGGCAGGAGCGCCTCGAAGCGGCGCTCAGCGTCGTACCAGACGACGACGCGCCGCTCCTGCAGCCGCGCCCCGAGGCGGTCGCGGATAAGAGAAGAGACGGGGCCGAGTGGAGTCGTCAGCGCAGTTGCCCTTCTGCGTCGCGCTCGCAAGCTGAAAGGCCTGCCCCCTGGCGACTGAAGTCGCGGGCAACCCACCGGGACGCACCGTACAGGTCCCTGGTGCTACGCTGCCTGCTCACTCCTGATTCCCTGCACGCCGGCTGGCGGACGCGCGCCCGCGCGTTGTCGGCGCGGCATCGTGCTCATCGTACAGATCCTCCCGATCGTGGGCAATAGCCAGCGACTTGTCGCTGCGGCACTTCTGGTGGACCCGCTCCGGCCAGAGGGTGTAGGCCAGGTGCGCCCAGTCATAGTCGCCACGCTGGAGCCTCTGCCAGCACTCCCGCGTGGCCTTGGCCCAGTCGCGATTGCGAAAGAGCGCGTGTAGCGGCGCCGCGTTGATGATGACGCCGTCGTCCAGGTTCGTACGATACGGCAACTGCGCTACGCGGAGCAGCTCGTCGCGGAAGGCGCGGAGCTCGTCCCGGAAGCGCATCACAACCTCAACCTCCTCGCGCAGCGCCTTGGCCTCCCGCCCGCTCGCCTCGGCCAGCCGACCCGTCAGCTCACCAAGACGTCGCTCGGTCCCCGCCAGCTTCGGCTCGACGTAGCGGTTGACAGCAGTAAAGACGGTGTCGGAGGTAAGCCGGTGGTAGGAGAGCCAGAGCGCGTAGGAGCCGGAGGCCGTGGAGAGCGACCAGTAGATCGGCGCCTGGCGGCGGCTCTTGGAATAGCGCTTCAGGTGATCGGCAAAGAAGCCGGCGGGCTTGGCGAAGTAGTCGCGCAGCTCACGCAGGCCGAGCAGCTCACAAGCCTCCCGCTCGATTCCCTCGGCCTGCGCCCCAATGCCGTCCGGCCAGAGCAGCGCCAGCACCTCTCGCACGCGACGGACAAGGTCGCTCGGGTGCTCGGGATCGTCAACGAGGACGCCGTCCCAGGCGATGCGCAACGGATAGCTCGCCTCCGGGACGCTGGGCTGCCGGACGCTGCCCTCCGTTGGCACGGTGATGGCATCGGGCCGCGCCCGCAGCCACTCCTCGCTGACGATGTGCTCCGGTGTGGCCGGCAGGGCGTCGGGGCCGACGAGCATGCCGGGCGAGCAGACGGGCAGCGGATCGAACGGACCTTGCAGCTTGGGGACCAGTGCGTGGTCCAGCGCCAGGCGCACATCCCAGCGGCCGAAGGCACAGCCCAGGGCATAAGACACGAGGCCGGCAACGAGCGCGCGGCGGTCGGCACTGGGAGCTGCACCCTCCTCCTCCACGTCCTCATCCGCTGCCTCTGCCTGGTTCGTTGCCTCTGCCGCGCCGCTACCCAGTGATTCCTCGATGGCGCTGCGGTCCTCGTCGGCGATGCCGTAGAGACGATAGGCGATCTCGTCGATCTCGCGCTGGCTCCGGGCCAGCACCGCCTGCGCCGCGTCCACCCCCGCCTGCCAGGCCGCGGCGCGCTCGGCCAGGGAGCTGCCCGGCACCTGGAGCAGCGCGGGCCGCGTGAAAGCGTGGCTGGTCTCCACCAAGGTGTCGAGGGCACGTTTTCCGCACACACATCTAATAGCTAGTTTACCGAGCTGCTGGCCGTCCTCCTTATCTAGATCAGGGACGGTAACGCGTCCAATGGTCCCGACCTGATAGGAACGAGCAGCGGCATCACCGGCACCAACCATCAGTGACAAGTAGACATTAAACAGGAGCGAGTTCATCAAGCCAAGCATCTTAGGCAGCAGGAGTGGACTCTCACAGAACCCTGCGGAACCTTTCACTGAAAAGATGCCGCCAGCATTCCATGTGCGCGCCGAGAACAGCCGAGTTGTCCGATCGCTCCACGTTATCCCTTGTCGAAAGTAGTAGTCGACGCTTTGGGGACGAGATGCGATCCTGCCGTCCAGCCCCGGCAAACTTCTGATAGCAGCACCATCGCGCTCCCAGTTGACAAGTAGGTGGATATCGGAGTAAAAGGTCGAATACTCCCCACCTTTAGCGAACGGCGCCCATGGGCATCCCTGGTACGTCCGCCCTCGGCAGTATATGGCGATTTCGTTAGCATTTTCTCGAGGACCACTGGCCGCATCCACTACTTTATCGGATAACACTTCCCACCACGCGCGCACAAAACGGAAGTCGTCGGCTGTTGCCAGGCCCTGCTTGACGGTGCGCCCATCGCCCTCGAAGCGCGGCAGCTCGGTGAACTTGCGCCGCAGGGCGTCGCTCACCCAGTAGGCGAAGGGGCTGCCGGGCACCTGGTGGAAGCTGTGGGGGTCGGCCTGGTAGGTAATGCCGTCCGCTCGCTCGCCGTGGTGCAAGGCATCAATGGCCTCGCCGAGCGCGGCGGCTTTGTCGTCGGATCGGAGCAGGCGGAAGAAGGACGTTACGGAGCTTTGCGCCCGGACGGGTGAACCGCTCATGACTGCTTCATTACGGCCTCTCCCACCGAGTCCCGATACAGCCAATAGAGCCTGAAAGGCACAAAAACGTTGACTCGGCGGCCACCATTCGCTACCATGTAGGCAATCCAGTTTCCTGGAGGTGGAAGGTTTTGGCCTTCGGCGGCCCTTCGGGGCCGCTTCTCTTTATGGTAGCCATTTCCGTCCCCAACCGTCTTTCTTCCCGCTGGTACTCCGATCATACTTTCGCTCCTCAAGGATCTCAGCGATCCGTCCACCGAAGTTGGTAGGCAGTGATTCGTTATTGTGCCGCGCCAGCACGGCTCGGTAGCTCGGGTGGGCGATGAGGTCCGCGAGCTGTAGCCCGGCGATATTGTTGCTCTTCGGTTTGACCTTGAGCTGTCTGCTTGTGAGCAGCGCCGAGAACTCGCTCGCCTGGAGAAAGTCTGACCCCTGCGTACAAACGCGCTCGAACGAGCGCTTCAAGCGCATGTCGTCGTTCCCGCCTCTCGACTCGGCCATGACGTCCCCCACTGCCCCTTTCCTCTTGAGGAACATGACGTAGCGCTCGACGAGCACAGTGAGGCAGTAGTGGTAGGGATCGAAACGCCAGGTCTGGTACCGTTGCTCGTGCTCCAGCTTGTCAATGACGACGGTGATAACCGTGTAGTCGAGCTCGGTCAGGAACCGCAGTAGGTCATCGTTGAACGCTCGCTCGACGGTATTGTCCTGAAGGCGCTCGAAGGGGTGCTTCTTGTTCACCAGCTCCTTGCGATGAAGGATGACCGGCTCGTCAGGATGAGAGCCAAAATACCGCGCCTTTAGGGACTCGATCACCGGGGCAACGGTTGTCGCGACATAGTCCAGGTCGAGGATCACTCCCGTGAGGCTGAGATAGCGATGGTTAGGGTCGTGTGAGGCGCCGAGATCAGAGTTGCCAACCTCGTCAACGTAGAGGCGGTGCTTGGCCGCACCAACGGGCGTTAGCCCCATAATGTCACGCCACTCGCTCCAGACAGTACGCCGCCGTCTCCACCATCGCCGCGTCCAGCACGCCGTAGCCGAGGTCGGCCAGCACGGTCGGGCGCGCCTCTTTGAGCAGGATCTCCTCCCGCCATTTCTGGAATGACGACAGGAAGAAGCCGGTGCGGCTGGTGATGGCGCCGAGCAGCCCGCGCAGCTGCAGCCGGCCCAGCCAGCGCTCGACGAAGGCGGCGTAGACGTCGTTCTTGGTGCGCGGGTAGGCGCGCTCGAGGTAGCTCTTGGACGGATTGCTGGCCTCGCCAAACGGCGGATTCATCAGCACCACGTCGTAGCGCCGGCGGCAGAGGTCGATGAAGCCGAAGCCGCGCGTCGCGTCGCCAGCGAACATGCGGCGGCTGGCGCGGTCGCCGTTGCTGGCCTGAGCGGCGTAGTCGGCCAGCGCCGCCAGCAATTGCTGCTCGGCGGTCTCCCAGAAGCGCTCCTCGCTCTCGGTAATCAAGGGCAGCGCCAATTGCTCGGAGGGCGGCTCCAGCCCAGGCAGGGCAGTGCGCACGGCGCCCGGGCTGAATAGCGCTCGCGCTCGCGCCTCCTCTACCGTTGCCTTGATCTCCTCCTCGATCTTCAGCAGCGAGCCGGCCTCGCCCGCGACCTGCATCTTCTGCCAAATGACGCGGACCAGCGGTCGCAGCCGCTCGTCGACGCCCTCGAGATACTCCGCCAGCAGCGGCTCCTCGCCCGGCATCGGCTCGGCGCAGACGATGTTGGCTCGCGTTATGCGCGGTCGCTCGGCCGTCTTCAGCTTCAGGGCCTGATAGGCGCGCTGAGCGCGCAGCCAGAGGGCGAGGGTGGCGATCTGGCAAGCGCGCGGGTCGATGTCGATGCCGTGCAGGTTGTGACGCAAGATCAGCGCCGGCACGGCCTGCGCGAAGTCCTCCCGAGACGGGAACTCCCGCTGCAATCGTGGGCGAAGCTCCGCGTCGGCGTAGGCCTCCTCGTAGATGGTCGCCAGCAGCTCGTAGGTGTAGAGCAGGAAGTGGCCGCTGCCGCAGGCGGGATCGAGCACCTTCAGGTCGCGCGGGTCTTTCTTCGGGCGGTGCCGGATGTATTCCGGCTGCCGGAGCAGCTCCTCCTGGCTGAGGTCGCCGGTTGGCGATGCTTCGCGCGGCGGCGCTTCCCCGGGCTTCAGGAAAACTTCGTTGGGCCGGCGAACGAGGTAGCGGCACTCCTCGCTCAAGCGTGTGTCACCCCGGCGCATCTCGTACCAGGTGCGGCCCAGCGTGTTATCGGTGAGGAACTCCACGACGTAGCGCGGCGTGAAGAACTGGTTGCGCACGGCCAGCTCGTGGCTGTTGCGCGGCGCTGCCGCCTCGCGCATCTGCTTGCGCTCCGCCGGGTCGTTGTAGTACTGGTAGACCCAGCCGATCGTCTCGTCCTCTCGCCACAGCCCGGCCAGGCCGGGGGCGTTGAGCAGGGCCAGTACCTCCTCCAGGCAGCGATCGCTCGGGAAGAGCCGCGAACGCGGATCGGCGCGGTCGAACAGCAACGGCAGGTCGACGGCCACCTCGTCGTAGAGACACTCCAGGTAAGCGCGGTAGGTCTGGGCGCGGTTGCCGAGGGCATTGTTGGCCACGCGCTCGTAGACCTGGAAGCCTGGCGACGCCAGGCCCCGGCCCACCGATTCTTGGATGAGGTCGCGCTCCTCCGCCATGCGCAGCGCTGCCAGCCGGTTGAGCGTGGTGAAGCCGATCTCGCGGGTCAGCCGCTCATAGGCGGCCTTGCGCCGCTCGGCGCCGCGCTCCGAGGCGATGAAGTGGTCGAGCAGGGCACGCAGCTCCTCGCCTGCCGTCCGCTCCTCCTCCGTCAGCCCGTCGATCCGGTCGAGGGCGATGAGGCTGCCGTCTTCCTGGAACCCCAGCCGGCGCAGCTGGGCGCCCACGTCCGAGGTCAGGCAGTCGCGCGCTTTGCCGGTGGTCTGGGCCAGCAGGTTGCGGGTGGGGCGGTCGAAGCTCACGGGCGCACCCGCACCCGCAGCGGCGCCCCGGCCTGCAAGGCGCTGGCGATGGCCGACCGCAACTCAGTGAACCAGGGTTCCAGGTCGTCGAGCGAACGGACCACCTCCGGGGGATTGACTGCCAGCTCGAAGTCCACCGGCGCCGCTGTGTCGTTGCCGTCGTGGATAGCAGGCTCCGCGGGGACGCGCCGTCTGACCTCTGCCTCCAGCTCCCGCCGCAGGCGGTCGATGCCCGCGTCGCGAGCCAGCAGTCGCCGCAGCGCCGCTACCTCCTGGCCCTCGGGCGCGCTGGCCGGCAAGTCGCTGATCAGGCGGTTGCCAATATCTTCACGGTCCTCGTCGGCCAGGCGCAGCCACTCCGGCAATGCCTCCAGCGCCTTGCGGATGGCGAGCAGGGCAGCAGCGTAGGCGCGGTGACGGTCGGCGTAGCTCGCCGAAGCGCGCTCGCGCAGCCGCCGGTCCAGACCGCGCAGGTCGGCCAGGCGGGTGTGGAAGCTGTCGGACTTCAGGGCGTCCTCCAGCAGGCCGCGCTCGCCTTCCTCGGCTAGGGTCGGCACGCCAAAGTCTCCGCACAGCTCGTCCGCTGCCCGCAGCAACTCGCGCGCCTCGCGAACGGTCCCATCGGCTCCGCGCTCCAGCTCCGCCGCGATCAGCTTCGCCCACTCCAGGTCGGAGGAGAAGCGACAATCCGCCGCGCCCAGGATGGACAGCGCGCCGGCCCCGTCGCCTTGCAGGATGGCCCGCCCGGCGGCGACGGTGGACTGGGCGCGCTCCACTCCCGGCAGGTCAAGCGCCTCGAGCTGCTTCGGCAACGCGCCAATCTCCTCCAGGCGCCCCGGCAGGTGGTCGCGGGCGGCGCGGCTGATGGCATCTTCCAGCGGCAGCACGGTGATGCCAAGCATGGCTTCCAGCCGCTCGCTGGCCCGCTCCAACATCTCCAGGGTCGGACGGATTCCGCGCAGCGATAGCCCAACGCGCCCGAAGCCTTGCGTGCTGCGCAGCGCGTCGGCCGCCGCCGGCCCGGCGACAGCGATAGGCGCGCCGCTGGTCGGGACGTGCAGGACGATCTCGCCCGCCGTCAGCAGCCCGGCCAGGATGTAGCGCGTCGCGTCCTTGGACCAGCCGTAGGGGACGGCGAAGAATAGGTCCTGCACGGTGTTGCCCAGGAGGCGGTCAGTGCCGGCCTGCTCCAACCGCTCGCGCAGGGCTTGCCGCGCCTGCGCCAGCGCCGGGTGGTCCGGGTTGACCCGCGTCCGGCTGCCGCCGAGGCTGACCAAGCCGAGCGGATCGTGCTCACGCGGCATGCGGTCCAGCCGCTCCACGCCCAGGAAGCGCGCCGCCAGGTCGGTCGGGGGGCGGATGTTGACCAGCCGGAAATAGGGGTAGATGGCGTCGGCGGCGCCCTGGAGCACGACGCGAGCGGCGTCGGCCACGGCCGTTCCGGCAGTGCGCGCCGGGACGGGTGTGCCGCGGAAGATGAGGGTGCCATCCAGCAGCGCGGCGCGAAACAGCTCCTGGGCCCGCTCTTCTCCCCGCTGGGCGGCGCGGTCCTCGGCGCGCAGGAACTGCGCCACGTCGCCGTCGGCATCGCTCTCGGGGATCTCGCGGACGATGAAGCGCGAGCGGAGAACGTCCACCAGCGCGTCCTCCACCGCCTCGTCTGGCCTCAGCAGCCAGGCGATGGCGGCGCGCCATTCGGGTCGTCCGGTGGTGTCGGCCAGCAACGCCTCCCGCCGGATCTCCCAGCCGGCGCCGTCGGTCAGCTCCAGCCGGAGCTGGACCTCCTCGCTCTCGCCGGCGACCGGCGCACTGCCCAGCCGGACGCCGGCACGGACGGTCTTGGCGCCCTCCAACGTCGCCGAGGGGAGGGGATCGAACAGCCGCTGCAGCACGCGGCTGCGCAGTTGGCTGACCTCGGCCGTCGTCGGCAGGTGGGCATTGCGGCGCTCGCGCAGTGGCCGGACGCCATCGCTCAGGAAGGTGTAGCCGCCCACCTGCGGATCGTCGACGATGCCGGTCTCCTTCTCGGCCAGCAGCCGGTCCAGCGCCGCCCGCACCTGGTCTCCCCGCGGCACGTCGCCGATCTGGCGATAGAGCAGCGCCGCCAGGTTTGCTGCCGAGCGGGGGAAGTTCTCGATGGGCTGGAGGGCGGCGATCGCCTTGGCCACGCGCAGCGCCGCCTCGTCGCCCGACAGCACCTTGGCTACCCGCTCCACACCGCTCACGACGTGCGGCAGCGACCTGGCCAGGTCGGCGCGCAGGGTGTCGTAGAAGCCGTCGATGGTGGCGAGACGGCCGACAGCCTGGTCGGCCAGCAGTCCTGTCCCGGGCGGCAGTGCCTTGCTGGTGTCGACCAGCAGGTCCTGGATCACGCGAATGACCGAGCGCAGGCCGATCGCCGAGCGCGCCAGAACTCGCACTAGCTGCAGCAGCAGGTCGAAGTGCTGGGGCAGGAAGGGATAGAGGTTGACGAAGCTCTCCTCGTCGAGCCCGCCGCCGAACAGCCGGCTTCGCTCCAGTCGCGTGTTCACGGTCAGCGCCTGACCGTGGGCGCGGTAGAGCGCGCGCAGGCTTGCCTCCCCCTCCGCCGACTTGCTGAGCAGCCGGCGCCAGGTGATCTCGCGAATGTCGCTGGCCTCGAGCTGGATGCCGATGGGGAAGCGGTCGCGCAGCTTGGTCAGCTCGGCGGAGTTGTAGAGGGCACGCTCAACGATCTCCGTCAGCGTCTGCTGTCCCGTCGCCACCAGCCAGGCGCGGCCTTGACCCAGTTCCTTGATGTTGCGGGCCAGCCCGTCCAGGTTGAGGATCAGCTCGCCGCGCGGCGCCACGTACTGGCCGGCCTCGTCCACCAGGAACAGCGCGTTGCGGTAGCCGCTCTTGCGGCGCACCAGCTCTAGCATCTCCGCCGCCAGGTCGCGGACGTTGTCGGCCATCGAAAACCGCAGGGAGCGGAAGTCCCCGGGCTGCGCGAACTCGTGCGGGTAGAAACTCGGCACGAGCTGGTCGGCGCGCGGCACGCCGACCAGGGGGTTGTCATGCACGGTGTCCCAGTCATCGCCGAAGCGCTCGCGATAGGCCTGCCGGAACGCGTCCAGCCGCCCCTCGCGGTCCAGGCGCAGCTCGAGCTGGGCCAGCTTCTGCTCCTTGGAGTAGCCGGCCCACTGCAATACCTTCCAGTAGAGCACGGTGGAGACCGTCACCACGGAGGAGGAGACGAGCTGCTCGGCGCCGAGGTCCAGCATGATCACGGCGGTCGGCTCGCGGCGCGCCAGCGTCCGCAGCTCCTGGGCGACGTCGGGCGCGCCGATGCGCTCGGCCAGCAGCTCCAGGAAGGGCCGGCCGTGTACCGTGCGCTTAGGATCGAGGGCAAAGCCGAGATACTTGGTGAAGGAGCTCTTGCCGGAGCCGTAGAAGCCGGAAACCCACATGCCGGTCTCGGTGACCTGGCCGCCGCGGACGCCGGCCCCGAAGACGTCGAGGAAGCGCCGGAAGTTCTGCTCGACGTTGGCCGTGACCTCGTACTCCTCGACCTCCGCCTGCAGCCGCTGGTCGTCGGCGGCGTAGTAGTCGATGACTTTCTCGATGGGGCGGTCGATCGGCCGGTGCGCGGAAAAGAGGGAGCGGATGGCGGCGGTGGTCGTGGGAGCAGTCACGGTAAGCCTCCGATGAGGGTGGCGCGATAGTTGCCGTCCTCCGGGTAGAAGCCGAGGAAGCGCAGCCCGAACTGACCGGCCCGGCCGCCCGGGTAGAAGATCACGGTGGGCACGGCAATGCGGTCGTGCAGCGCGCTCTCCAGGCCGCGAACGCGGAAGTAGGGATGGAGCGTCTCGACTTCAGTGAGGAAGACGACGGTGTTGGGCCGTCCAGTCGCCAGCAACGGCACGAGGAGATCAACGAGCGCGTTGCGGTTGCGCAGGACGTCGCGCACCGACTCGTTGACCTCGCGCTGATCGGCGCCGTCCTCGAACTCCAGCCAGGTCGGCCAGTGGCCGGAGGCGTCGATCACTTGCCAGAGCAGGTCGGCGAAGGAGATGCGCTCGACGGTGATACCCAGGTTACGCAGCCTGGCCGTCCATACCGGGATCTGCTCCTTAACCGTCAGCGCCTGCTCCGGCGGGTAGACGAAGTAGTAGAAGGGGTCGCTGCCGCGCGGCTGGGGGTCACGCAGACGCGCCAGCAACTCCGCAAAGTCAGCCTCGAGCGAGGACATCGACTGCCTCCTCCAGGCTGCCGTACTTCCAGGTGACGCGGACCACCTGACCAGCCCGCTGCAGGATCAGACTGCCGTCGCCGGCCAGCGCGTCCAGCCGGTTCCAGACATCGCGCGGCTCCAGACCGAAGAGCTGCCAGGCCGGCTGTTCGGCCAGGGAGGCGTCGGTGACATCGGCGCAGTGGAGCAGGTAAGCCAGATAGACCACCGTGCCATCGGCGGGCCGGTAGGGCAAGACAGCACAGCGGCCGCCCCTGAGGTCGCCCACCAGTCCGAACTTGCCCAGCACGTTCAGCACGCGCGCCGCCATGTCCTTCTTGAGCGCCGGCGACCAGGCCGTAGCGAGACGCCCGTCCAGCTCCGCCTCGGCCAGAAACTGGCGCACCACGTCGATGGACAAGGAGAGCCGCCCCTCCCGCGCCGCCGGCCAGTAACGCGACACCGTGAAGTCACGCAGCAGCGCCTCCTGCCGGGCGACGTAATAGAACACGAGGTCGCTGAAGAGCTGGCGCTGCGCCTCGCCTGCCGCCAGGCGGCGCAAGTGCCGCGCAGGTCTGTCATCCGGCAGGAGGAAGCGCTGAGCAAAGGCGCGCACGTAATCCTGCACGGTCCGCGCTGTGGCCTTGCCCAACACGTCGTCGCGGCGCACCCGCTCGATGAAGGCCGGGATGGGTTGTCCCGGCTCCCATGCCAGGAGGAGCGTGCGGATCTCGTCCAGCCTGATGCCGCCGCGAGCGAGACCCTCACGATAGGTGGTGACCGGGGCGGTCAAGGCAGTAACGGCGCTCACCGGGCATCCAGATATGGGTAGACCGGTCGACCAGCAGCAAAGCCGGCCGCGTACAAGGCACACACCTGCCCCAACGCGCGACCGCGGCGCAACTCCTGGATGGAGCCTGCGCGTTGCGGCCCGATCGCCTCGGCTGGCGCGTCCCGCGCCGCCACGCTTCGGAGCGCTGCCAGCCGCTGATCCTGACTTTCCAGGGTCGCCAGCGGTCGCAGGACCCTTTCCGCCTCTGACCCACGCAGGAATTCGTCCCAGGCGGCTTCGTCCGCGACGGGCAACCGGAACAGATGGAAGACGCCGTGTCTCCCGATGCGGGCATCGTGTTCGATCAGAGCGGCCCGACCCGTCGTCTGCAACGACGCGGCCAGGGCCGTGCGCGGGAAGAGCCTGGCCAGGATACGCTGTCCGGTGGGCAAGCTCGCCTGGCTCCGCCACCATGGCGGCGCGGCCGCTTCGCCCAGGACACCAACCAGCCAGCGCGCCCCGGTTACCGTCTCGAGGAAGTCAGTCAACCAGCACCCCCATCGACGATCAACCGTGGCATCCGGACTCGACTGAGGACCGAGCAGAGACCAACCACCCAGACGATCAGGCAACAACGAGCATGTGGAGCGGTGACCGCCGTTGGGACGCTGCCGTGCATGGACGCGAACATTGGCCTCTTGTCTAGCGGAGCCTACTGTAGCATGAATGAAGAGCGCGCGCTGATCAGACCGCAAACCATCTCCGGCACGATATTTGGGCTATAGCGGTCGCGCGCGCTGGCAACGGCCGCTTGCCGCCAGGCTGAACGTGGCCACTTATCGAAACGTCCACAGCCTCCTGCAGGAGGACTTGTAATCGTAGCCCGCTGCTTTAGCGGCGGGTGCGTCTGTGGATACCATACGCGTCTTCAGTTTAGGCGCAGACGTTGATGCCCTTCGCCTTGAGGGCCTGGTTGTCGACGTTGGCCTGCTCGGTGAGCAGTTTCTGCGCGTCGGCACCGCAATCCGTGGGAGCCGGCGTCCCCTTCGGTTGGCTGGGCACCGTGACCTTCAGCGCCCGCATCTCCCAGGACGGCTCGGGGAAGAACCGACCGCTGTTGATCGCGTCCACCAGTAGCTTCTTGTCGCTCGGAGGGATCGAGCTGGCCTGGTACGCCGGCGACTCCTGCACCTTACGGTTGGAGTAGACGTCGCGTGCGCCGTTGGCTTTGACCGACTCGAGCAGATAGGCCGGGTCATTGGTGAACTCCAGGTAGTTCCAGGCCATGTCTTTGACCTTGGACGGCGTGAAGATCGCTATCCCGCCGCCAATAGTGGTCACGATGCGCGGCTTCTGTTTGTCACCCACCGGCGGCAGGGCCCAGTCCCACTGGAAATTGCCCTTGACGGTGTCCGCGTAGTAGCTGCGCTGATCGTAGGAGAACTGCATGGCCGCCTTGCCCCCGGAGAAGAGACCCTCGTAGCCGTTGGCGTCCAGCTTGTTGGCCTGGTCGTCGGTCGGACTGAGGTGGTCTTTGCAGATGGCTGCCTGGTACCACTGATAGGACTGGATCGTTTCGGGCTGGTCGTAGTTGATCCGCGTGCAGGCGCCGGGCTGCGTCGGGCCACCCTGCCACATCGCCTGGCCGTGGTTGCCGGCGTAGTGGATCACCCACCAGCTCGGCATCATCCCGCCGATCTCCGTCCAGGCAGCGTTCTGATACTTGTTGAGTCGATTGGCCGCGTCCAGCCAATCCTGGTAATCCCACGTCGAATCCGGATACTTCACCCCCTGCGTCGTCGGCAGCGCGTACAACTTTCCGGCGATGCTCTGCTTGGTCAGCGTGGTCTCGTAGAAGTCTTCCTGGATGGTCACATCGGGATATTTCTGGAGGAAGGCCGCCTTCTGCTTCTCCCAGCGCGCCTTGGCATCGGACGTGTTGAGTCCGAAGTCCATAACCAGCAGTGTCGTCGCCCCAGCTTTGCTCGGCGCGGCGGAGGACGCCGCGCTGACCTGTTGCGTCGCTGATGACGAAGCGGACGACGCCTGGGACGTCGCGGCTGATGACGAGGTTGTCGCGGTTTGCGCCGCCGACGTCAGCGCGGCCGAGCTCGTCGTCGCCACCTGCGACGACGGCGCGGCGCTGGTGGTCGCGGCGGACGGGCTCGCCGTCGTGCCCACCGCGCTGGTGCTGGATCCGGTCGCGGCGGCGCCTCCGCCGCAGGCCGCCAGCAAGGCGGCGCCGGCGATGCCAAACACGGCGTTCGCGCTCCTTGCTAAGAGGACTCGTCGCGTCAAGTTCTGTGTCATGTCCCACCCGTCCCTTGCTTCACGCCAGACGCGCTCGTCGCAGTCGGGGCATATCACGGTCTGGCAATGCTGTCAAGATCCCTCGTCGTGGGCTTCCGGCGCCTATGTCGGGCGAGCCGGCGTGTAGCCTAACTTCCCCATCCACTCCTATCCGGCAGGCGCAAGAAATCGAAGTCGCAGCCCTCCGGGGCTTGCAGCACATGCTGCTGGTAGAGCTGGCGGTAGCCGCGCTCGAACTGCAGCGGCGCCCGCTGCCAGGTGGCGCGGCGGCGCGCTAACTCGTCGTCGGCGACCTCCAGGGTGAGCGTTCGGCCTGACACGTCCAGGGCGATCATGTCGCCATCCTGCACCAGGGCCAGGGGACCGCCTATCGCGCTTTCCGGGGCAATATGCAGGGCGATGGTGCCGTAAGAGGTGCCGCTCATGCGCGCATCAGAGAGCCGCACCATGTCGCGCACACCTTGCCGCAACAACTTGGCCGGGATCGGCATGAAACCCACTTCCGGCATACCCGGCGCCCCCACCGGCCCGGCGTTCTGCAGCACCAGCACGTCGTCCGCCGTCACCGCAAGGTCCGGGTCGTCGATGCGGGCGCGCATATCCGGGATGGAGTGGAAGACGACGGCGCGGCCACGATGGACCAACAACGCCGCTGTGGCCGCCGATTGCTTCAGCACCGCGCCGTCGGGGCAAAGGTTGCCGCCCAGCACGACGGTGCCGCCTTCCCTGCCCAGCGGCTCCTCCAGGGAGGCGATCACGTCGCGCCGCCAGGTCGGGCGGTAGTAGGTCAGTCGCTCGCCCACCGTTTCGCCGGTGACCGTCAGCGCCTCCTGCCGCAGCAGCGGCGCCAGTTCCTTCATCACCGCCGGGATGCCGCCGGCGTCGAACAGCTCTTCCATCTGGTACTTGCCGGAGGGCTTGAGGTTGACGATCCAGGGCGTCTGCCGCGAGAGCTGGTCGAAGCGTTCCAGCGGCAGCGGCAGTCCCAGCCGTCCGGCGATGGCGATCAAATGGATGACGGCGTTGGTCGAGCCTCCAATGGCCATGCAGACGCGGATGGCGTTCTCGAAAGCAGCGTCGGTCAGCACGTCGGAGGGGCGCAGCCCGGTGCGCGCCAGCCGCACCGCCTGACGGCCGCTCTGTTCCGCCAGTTGCATGCGCCGAATGTCCACCGCCGGGATGGCGGCATTGCCGGGTAGCGTCATGCCCAGCCCTTCCACCACGCTGGCCATGGTCGAGGCGGTCCCCATCACCATGCAGGAACCGGCGGAGCGGCAGATGGCATCTTCGATGGCGCTGTATTCGGCGCTGCTGATCTTGCCGGCGCGCAACTCGGTGGTGAAACGACCGCAGTCGGTGCAGGCGCCGAGTTCCTGGCCCTGGTAGTGGCCGTTGAGCATGGGGCCGCCGCTGACCATGATGGTCGGGATATTGGCCGAGGCGGCCCCCATCAAAGCAGCCGGTGTCGTCTTGTCGCAGCCCACCAGCAGGACCACAGCATCCATCGGCTGAGCCCGGATCATCTCTTCGGTGTCCATAGCCATGAGGTTACGGAAGAGCATCGTCGTGGGCTGGGTGTGGACCTCGCCCAGAGAGATCGTCGGGAACTCCAGCGGCAAGCCACCTTCCTGCCAGACGCCGCGCTTGACGGCCTCCGCCAGTTGCCGGAAGTGGTTGTTGCAATTATTGAATTCCGACCAGGTCTGGGCGATGCCGACGATCGGCCGATCCAGGTCTTGCTGACTGAACCCCATCGCCTAGTTGAAGGCGCGGGCAGTAAAGCCGGCCGGCGTCCCGCGCTCCCCGAAGAACGTGCGACTGCGGCCGGGACCGCGGGGTTGCTCCGAGGGCACGGGTGCATGCTCGGGCGACTGTTCGTCGCCGCGATCCGGATTTGCGTCGCTTTGGGGGGGCGGGCCGTAGATGGTGCTCATCGCAAATTCACTCAATCTGAAGCGGGGCCGGCAGGGAACGTCTCCTCCTTGACATAGTCGATGTGCTCCAGTTCGCGCACCAGCCGCGCCACTGCCTCGTCAATGCAGGCATACCTCCCGATCGTTCGCCACGTGCGCCATTCTACGTCATCACGGTAAGCGCGCATAGCGCAGAGAACTTGCGCATAGTGGAGAGTATGGTATAGTCGTGGCAGTTTGTGCGCTTGCGCTGCCCCACAAGGGGGAAAGATCGCTACGACGATTGGAACCAAGCCGGAGCGCCGGGCACGGACGAACCGTGATCGGGCGCTCAGCCAGACGGTCGACCGCGCCCTGACGGTGCTTAACCTCTTCACGCCGACCGAGCATGATCTCGCGCTGACACAAATCGCCACGCGGCTAGGTTTGCACCCGACCACCGCTTACCGTCTTTTGAGCACGATGGAAGCGTCGGGGTATGTACGTCGCGATACGGCCAGCGGGCGCTACCGGCTCGGGCTGAAGCTCGTGGAACTGGCAGGGCTGACGCTGAACCAGATGGATATCTATCGACATACCCTGCCGGAACTGGACGTGTTGCGCGACGCGCTGAACCTGAATGCCAACCTGGCCGTGCTCGATGACGGTGACGTGTTCCACCTGGCCTACGCGGTGCGGCCCGACGTGGCCCGCTTCTACACCGCGATTGGCCGGCGCTCGGTAGCGCATTGCACGGCGTTAGGAAAGGTATTACTCGCCGCCCAGCCGCGGGAGTCCGTCCACGCCATCGTCACGGCACGCGGATGGCGGCCGTATACGGAGCAGTCGATCCAGGATTTCTCCTCGCTAGACGCCTCTCTGGATGAAGTTGCCTCCCGCGGCTACGCCATCGATGACGGCGAGCGCCGGGTCGGTACGGGCTGCGTCGCGGCGCCTTTGCGCGACCGCTCGGGCGCCGTGGTCGGCGCCATCAGCGTTTCCGGCCCCGCCGAGCAAGCGGCAGCCATCGGCCTCGAGCGCGTCATCCGAGATGTCCTGGCGGCGGCGGAGCGAGTCTCCAGCCGTCTTGGCCACCTCGCGTCCGGCTGGCCGTAGATCGGGAAAGGAGGTAGGTGCCGATTCGCGCGCGTCTTGCCAGGCCTCTGTTCAGTTTGAAATGCCGCACCGTGGCGGCCTCAGGCAAAGGAGATGTTCATGCAAGTGCCTTCTCAGCGGGTCGGGACGATCTCTCGCCGCAACCTGTTGCAACGTCTCATTGGCGTCAGTCTGGCCGCCGGAGCACTGCCGTTGCTGGCGGCTTGCGGCGGTACGGCGGCCGTCACGTCCAACAGCGCTGCCCAGACGAGTCAGGCCGCCTTCAGCGCAACCCAAACGTCCAGCATCGCCGCTACTTCTTCAGCCCGCGTTGTCGCGTCCAGTGTTGCGGCCGCGCCGACCACTTCGGTGACCGTCAGTGCCGCGGCGCCGGCTACGCCAACAGCGGCCGCCGTTCAGGCCGGCAGCAAGAAAGTGACGCTGGCGCTGTGGATGATCCAACTCAATCCGGAGCAGGATAAGACCTTCCGGGCCAAGGTGCTCGATCCTTTCAACAAACAGGACCCTAACCTCCAGGCAGAATTGAACTACATCACCTGGGGGAACGCGCAGCAGAAGGTGCTGACTGCCATGGCCGGCAATGCCTCGCCGGACATCTTCCAGTCGGCGCCGCAGTGGACGCCTCTCTTCATCGGTGCGGCGGGCAAGGAGAATCTGCTCAGCCTCGATCCCTACCTGGCCAGCTTCGATGGCAAGAACGACTTCTACCCCAACGTCATGAACAGCGTCACGATGCGCGGCCATGTCTGGGGCCTCCCCTATGGCGCCGACACTCGCGCCATCCTTTACCGCAAGAGCGCCTTCACGGAGGCCTCGCTCGACCCGGAGAAGCCGCCCACCACCTGGCAGGAGTTGGCGACCATGGCGGTCAAGACGACCAAACTCACCGGCAGCACCTTCGCCCGCGCCGGCTACAACGTGCCGATCGTCCTCTTCACCACCGGCCAGCAGTGGACGAACTTCTTCTATCAGCAGGGCGGCAGCTACTACAACCAGGACCTCACGCAGGTAGCCTGGAACAGCGAGGCCGGCATCATGGCGGCCCAGTTCCAGGCCGATCTGGTGAACAAGTACCGCACCTGCCCGCTGGGCGGTATCCCGGCCGGGCAGACGCCGGCCCAGGATCCCTTTATGCTCGGCAAGATCGCCATCAGCGACAGCGGCTCCGGCACCGTGCTGAACTTCAAGCAGTACGCTCCCACCGAGGTGGCCGATCTCGGCTTCGGCTGGCCGCTGAAGGAGAAGCAGCAGGTAATGTTCCTGGGCGGGAACAGCCTGCACATCTCCAGCGAGACGAAGACGCCGCAGGATGCCTGGACGCTGTTGAAGGATCTGGTCAGCCCGGCGGCCATAGAGGTGTATGGTGAGGTGACCAGCACGCCGACGACGCGAATCTCCGTCAACCAGAATGCCCAATACATGAAGGAGACACCGCTGTTGCAGAAGTTTGCCGAAGCCGGCCAGTACGGCAAGACGGTGCCGACGGTGCCGGGAGCGGGACAGACCAGCACTATCATCCACACCGCATTGGAGAGCGTCATCCGGGGCAAGGCGACGCCCAAGGAGGCGCTGGACGCGGCGGTGCAGCAAGCGAACGCCGCCCTGGCCGAAGCACGCAAGACGCAGAGCTGATGGCAGCGCCGGTACACAAAGGCGCCACCTCACCGCTGGTGCGAGCCCGCGCGTCTGGACGCCATGCTGTCCGGGGCGCGGGCCTGGCTCGGCGAGAAGCGACCTGGGGCCTGATCTTCATCGCCCCGGCGATGCTGCTGTTCGCCGCCTTCTCCCTCTATCCGGTGCTCTGGACACTCGGCATCAGTCTCACCTACTATTCGATCGCCGTCGCGCCGAAGTGGGCGGCGCTGGACAATTATCGGGTGCTGCTGAGGGATCCGTTGTTTTGGAAGGCGCTGCGCAACACGGTCGTCTTCGTGGTCGGCACGGTGCCGGCGCATATCGTGCTCGGTCTGGGTCTGGCGCTCCTGCTCAACCTCCCTTTACGGGGCCGAGCGTTGCTGCGCTCCAGCTACTATCTGCCTGGCGTCGTGTCCGCCGTGGCGGCCTCACTGATCTGGCTGTCGATCTACAACCCGCAGGCCGGCTTGCTCAACGACGTACTGGGCTGGTTCCACCTACCGCCGCAGCTCTGGCTGCAGGACCCCGATCAGGCCATGCCGGCAATCATGGCTCTGAGCGTCTGGCAAGGGTTGGGCGGGGCCATGCTGATCTTCCTGGCCGGACTGCAAGGAATTCCTCAGCTCTACTACGACGCGGCAGCTATCGACGGGGCTAATGGCTGGGCGCGCTTCCGCCACATCACCTGGCCGCTGCTCTTTCCCACCACGTTCTTCGTGCTGGTCACCAGTTGCATCGGCGCCTTCCAGGTGTTCCAGCAGCCCTGGATCATGACGCAAGGCGGCCCCTTGAACCGCACGCTGACGCTGGTCATGAGCATCTACCTCAATGGCTTCCAGTACGGTCGCATGGGCTACGCCTCCGCGCTGGCGGTCGTGCTGTTTGTCGTCATCCTCGGTTTCAGCCTGGTGAATCTGCGTCTGTTCAACCGCGATGTCGAATACTAAAGGGGAAGGTGTACTGATGGCCGCGCTCACTCTGCCGGCGCTCCGGCGCCGCAGGCTCGTCTGGGCGTTGCCGGCGACGCTCGCCTATCTGGCGCTGCTGCTGGGCGCGGTGGTAGCGCTCGCCCCTTTCCTCTGGATGCTGCTGGCGTCCTTCAAGCCAATCACCGAGTTTGCCCAGTACCCCAACGACCTGCTGCCGCACGTCTGGCGTTGGGGTAACTATGCCGACGCCATGCAGAGCTTCCCCTTCGCCGCCGACTTTCTGCACAGTCTCATAATGTCGGTCAGCCAGACGGTGGCAACGGTGATTGTCTCCGCCCTGGCCGGCTACAGCTTCGCCCGGCTGCGCTTCCCCTTCCGGCGGGCCTGCTTCATCTTCGTGTTGGCCACGATGATGATTCCCTTCCAGATCACCATGGTGCCCCTGTTTATCATCGTCCGGGCGGCGCCGCTGGCGGGCGGCAACGACCTCTTCGGCCACGGCGGCACCGGCTGGCTCAACACCTACGCTGGCCTGGTGGCGCCCTGGATCGCCAGCGGCTTCGGCATCTTCCTCTGCCGGCAGTTCTTCCAGACGTTGCCGAAAGAGTTGGAAGATGCTGCACGTTTGGACGGCGCCGGCGAGGCCGGCATCTTCTGGCGCGTCTTCCTTCCCCTGGCCGGCCCCGTGCTGGCCGTCCTCGGCATCTTCACCTTCCAGGGGGCATGGAACAGCTTCGTTTGGCCGCTCATCGTCACCACGAACAACAAAGTGCAGCCGCTTCAGTTGGGACTGGCCGCCTTCAACCAGGAATACGGCTCCCGCTTCGATCTCCTCATGGCCGGCACGGTGGTCGCCAGCGTGCCGCTGATCGTCGGCTTCCTGGCCGCCCAGCGCTACTTCGTGCGCGGCATCGCGCTGACGGGACTGCGATGAGCGCCACCATACCACTGCCGGCGATCGTGCGCGTCGACGGCCGGCCGCGACTACTGGTCGATGGGCTGCCGTTCCTGCTGCTGGGAGTGCAATGGGACTGCGATGGCTGCTTCAGCGCGGAAGAAATGAACCGGCTGTTTCCGCGCACCGGTGACGCTGCGTGAACGGGGCGTGGCGCCGGGCTCTCACCAGCGCCTCGACGAGGACCTGCCGGCGGAACTGTACGGCGAACTGCCCGGACAGGTGACGGTGCGCGTGCCGCCTGGGAGCTGTATCTTCGTCCACGGCTCGCTCTGGCACCGCGCAATGCCGAACACGCCCGCCGGCTCCCTGCGCCGCCTGTTGATCCTCGGCTACGGCCCGAGCTGGATGAAGCCCTCGATCTACGGGAAGAAACCGGAGCAGGGCCTGACTGCCAAGCTGCTCGCGGGAGATCCCGACGAGGAGACGAGGGAGCTATTGGCCGTCAGCGGCTGGATGTGACCAGAATCTCCTCATCCCATCCGTCAGCAACAGAAAACCGGGCTCACCACGTCTCCCCATTCTGTACGGGCTAGCAGGTGGGGTCTTTTCGTTACGTTGGCGATGCCGGGGCGGGGACTGCCCGCCCCGGCAACACCCGCTGGGCACACCGGCTGGGGTAATGAAATGGACCTACCCCTTAGACATGGTTCAGGGCGGCATGACATTATGTGCCGTCTCGCCTCTGGTGGCGACCGCTAAACTGTCATGTCCCGATCCATCGGCGCTGAACCATGCCTTACAAGGAGATGGTAGTCACAGCTCCAGCCAGCCCGAGCGCCCCTCCCAATGGCGTCCCGCGCGCAGGTGCTGGACAATTGCCCGCTCCAGCGTGGTGCGCTGAGGCAGCTCGTCGAGCTCGGCCGCCGTCCGCCGGAACACGAAGCGCACAATCTCCTGATCGGCCGGGAAGCCGCCGGGCGCCAGGTGGAACCGGCGCTGGAAGCGGATGATGTTGGAGTCCGCCGGCAGGTACTCCGCGAGCTGCTCGTCCAGTAGCCACGACCCGCATGTCGCGATGCGGACCCGGTCCTCGGGGAAGTAGCGGCCGAAGAAGTCGCGTGCCCAGCGAAACGAGGCGTCGCAGGCGTCGGGCGACATTGGCCCGGTTTCGGGGATATGGACGCCGATCGCCGGATCGCCGTGGTGAAACCCTACGCCAAGCCGCTCGAGCGTGGCGGCATCGAAGCGTATCCGGCTCCGGTTGAATTGCAGCCGTCCGAGCCAGTAGATGGCGCCGCGGAAGTGCAGGGTGAGCCAGTTGTGCGCGCCCACGCCACCGTCCCCGTGCATCCGCCGGTAGATCGCCATGTTCTGGCCGAGGTCGGCGAGCGTCGCCCAGGAGACGTCGTCGGGGATGCCGCGCTCCTGGTGCCAGCGTCGTACGTCGGGAAGCGCCGCGAGGAACACGTAGGCGTAGAAGTAGCGACCGGCGGCGCCCAGGCTCGCCGGCAATGATGCCCAGGGGCGCAAGGGGCCGAACCCGCCCATGTCCTGGACCAGCCGGTGATAGCATCGCTCGAGCAACCACCACAGCGCGGGATCATCGCCTGCCGAGGGCATGGCAGAGACGAGCTCCGGCACGTCCGCGCTCGGGACCGCCAGGCGTGCCAGTAGAGCGACAGCCTCGTCCCGCGACGGCAAGCGTACGGGCTGGCGCGGCGCGCCCACCGACTCCAGATCGTCTAGCCCCGCTGTCGCGTCCTCGCCCAGCCCCAAGCGCTCGCGGACGGTAACGGCATTCATGTCCAGGCTCGACTCCACAATCCCCCACTTTCGCTGCTCGATCATTCGTATCTCAGAGAGTAGCGACCGGCGCGGCATGGCGCATCAGGCACGATGCGCGGTGAGCAACTGGCCGCCATGAGTCCGCGACGCCACGGCCCCCTCCAGACCGGCATCGCGCGCGAGCGCTTCCAGCTCGCGGTCCTCATAGAAATGGCTCTGGCTCGCGTGCGGCTCCGGCGCAGCGGGAGTCCCCCTGAGCTCGGAGGGGACCGTGGCGATAGCCAGCCGCCCCCCCACCGCCAGCACTCGCCGGCATTCGGCCAGGACGGCGATCGGGTCGGGCAAGAAGAAGAACATCATCGCCATCGCGACGCAGGTAAACCCCCCGTCCTCGAAGGGGAGCTGCTCCGCCTCCGCCTGCACCACCCGCAGTCGGCCCTCAGCTACCGCCTGCTCGTTCTGCTCCAGGGCGAGCTGGACCATCTCCTCACTGTGGTCGACTCCCGTCGCTCGGCAGCCCCGCGCCAGCGCCTGCTGGAGCAAGATGCCACCGCCGCACCCGATCTCCAGCAGGTGGTCCGCGGGACCGGGATCGAGCGCCGTGAGCACGGCCTGAAAGGCCGGCAGGTGTTCGCGCGGGGCGCGATAGGTCGCTCGGGCCGTCGGCCCCGCCGGCCGGCGGGCGAAACGGTCGATCACCCAGTCGGCAATGACCGGCGGGGAGCCGGCGCGAATCATCGGGGCGGCCATCTGGTCGACGAACCAACCCAGCAGGTCGCGCTCCTGACGGCTGCCCGCATCCTCGAGCAGCCGGCCCCAGCCGCGCAGCGCAAGCGTCACCCTGGCGCCGCCATCCCGCGCGGCAAACCGAACGTCGACTTTGGCGACCTGATGGGGCGCCCAATCGACGTGGTTCCACTCGAAAACGAAACGCCGACCCGGTTCCCACACCCGCACTCGGCCGAGCTCCACGATCGAGCCTGCTGGGCCGTCCACATGCTCGAGCAAGCGACCGCCGGGACCTGGCTCGAACCGCACGGCGCGGCGGTCACGAAGGATCGCGGCGCTCCGCGTCCACGAGGCGACCAGTTCCTCCACGAAACCCTCGAACGCCGTAACGGGGTCGAGGGCGACGTTGACGGCCACGGTGATGTCGGCGTCGGAGTCCATGTGCTCGTGCCTCCTCGTGCGTGCTCGGGGCCTCCTCGAGGCGTCGAGATTATTTCTATTGAGAACAAATAATAACGATTTCGTTATCTATTTTCAAATGGACAGCCGCGGCCGGAGTGCGTATAGTGGCGCTGGATTCGCCCGAAGGAGCCGTCATGGTCATTGAAGAGCAGACGCGGACGCGAGATGCCCGGCTGCGACAGCAGTTCGACGAGCAGGGCTACCTCATACTGGAAGGTGTGCTCTCGGCGGACGAGATTGCCCACTATCGTGAGCGGTTGCTGGTCCAGGCCGAGTCGGAGCCTGGACGGGAACATCCCACTCAGCACGTGCGCTGGCTAGTGAACAAAGGGGCGGATTACCGGAAGCTCCTGCTCCATCCGGCTGTCGATCCCTGGTTCCGCTACCTGCTCGGTGACGATTACACCCTCAGCACGCTCACCTCGAACGTGGTGCGCCCCGGCGCAGCGGACGCCCGCTACCACGCCGACTTCCTAGATCGCGTCCCCGAGCCGCTGCCGGAGTACGCGCTCACCGCCAACAGCCTCTGGCTCTTGGACGAGTTCACACCGGAGAACGGCGGGACACGGCTGGTGCCGGGCAGCCACCGCTGGCGACGCAAGCCGCCCAAGGACCTGGCGTCACATCCGGACGAGGTCCGCATCGCCGCGCCGGCCGGGTCGGTGCTGCTCTTCAACGGCGCCGTCTGGCACTCCAGCGGGGCTAACCAGACCGATCGCGCGCGGGTCTGCCTGATCTGCTTCTGCCTGCGCTCCTTCATGAAGCCGCAGTTCGATTTCGTGAACTATCTTGGCGATGAAGCCTACGCTGAGGCTGGACCCGAGCTGAAGCGGTTGTACGGCTTCACCTCCTGGCCGCAACCCATGGACGGGCCGTCCGCGCCGGTACGGCGACTGTAGGTGGCATCCGCATCCGCTCAGTCGCCAATGCGACCGGCCAACCTGCTCTTGATCATGTCCGATCAGCACAGCCCGCACGTTCTAGGCTGCTATGGGAACGCGGTCGTCAAGTCCCCAACCCTGGACTCGCTGGCAGCGCAGGGGACGCGCTTCCTCCACTCTTGCTGCAACACGCCCATCTGCGTGCCGTCGCGGGCCAGCTTCGCCACCGGTCGCTACGCCCACCAGATCGGGGCCTGGGACAACGCCTCGCCCTACGTCGGTACCGAGGCGCCGAGTTGGGGACACCGGCTGACCGCGCAAGGTCATACCGTCACGACCATCGGCAAGCTGCACTACCGCCGGGTGGGCGATCCCAGCGGCTTCCCCGACCAGCGGCTGCCCATGCACGTGCTGGAGGGTAAGGGCGACCTCTACGGGCTGCTGCGCGCGGACATGCCGGTGCGACCGCACAGCCGCCGCCAGGTGCTGGAAGCGCGAGCCGGCGAGTCGGACTACACCCGCTACGACCGTTCCATCGCTCAGGCCGCGGCGCGGTGGCTGCGAGAGGAGGCGCAGGAGCACAGCAAACCCTGGTGCCTGTTCGTCTCCTTCGTGACGCCGCACTTCCCGCTGATCGCGCCACGGGAGTACTTCTCCCTCCACCCATCCGACTCCTTGCCGCTGCCCATCCAGTGGTCGCTCGATTCCTGGCCCCGCCACCCCGAGCTGGAGCAGCAGCGGCGGCAGCAAGCCCTGGACCAGCCCTTCGACGAGGCCACGATCCGCAATGCCATTGCCGCCTATTACGGCCTGGTCAGCTTCATGGACGCCCAGGTCGCGGTTGTCCTGGAGGCGCTCGACGATGCCGGCCTGGGTGACGACACCCGCATCGTCTACACCTCCGACCACGGCGAGATGCTGGGTGAGCACGGCCTCTGGTGGAAGAGCTCGATGTACGAGGCGTCGGTGAGCGTGCCGCTGATCCTGGCCGGCCCCGACGTTCCCATGGGACACGCCGTCAACACCAACGTGTCCCTGCTGGACTGCTTCCCGACCATCGTGGAAGGGGTCGGCGCCGAGCTCACCGCCGAAGACGCCGACCTCTCCGGCTCCTCCCTGTGGCAAATGGCAAATGAGACTGACCAGCCCCGCACCGTCCTCAGCGAATACCACGCCATCTTCTCGCCGAGCGGCATCTTCATGCTGCGCAACCAGCGCTACAAGTACGTCCACTTCGTCGGCTACCCGCCACAGCTCTTCGATCTGGAGCGCGACCCGGACGAGTGCCACGACCTCGCCGACGATCCCGCGCACGCGGCAGCGCTGGCCGCCTGCGAGCAGGAGCTGCGCGCCATCGCCGATCCGGAAGCGGTCGATCGCCGCGCGAAACAGGCCCAGCGACAACGCCTCGACGCCGCGGGTGGACCTGAGGCGGTCAAGGCCGACGGCGTCAAGATCCCTTTCACGCCGGCGCCGAGCGTGGCTGTTCCGGCTGATCCCATCAGCGCGCTACGCGGGATCGGTGCTGGGGAGCACCTGGATGAGCGTCTGTTAGCCGACCGGCAGCGTGATCGCGCCAGGGAGTAGGCCACAGGTTAGCCCGACCGGGCTCACCCCTTCTTGTTGGCCTGGTACTCGCCCGTCACCTCGGCCTGCGCCTTGGCCAGCGCGTCTTTGGGCGCCTCCTTGCCGGCGATGGCGGCGGTGACGTGGGTGTATAGCTTGTTGGACCAGTCGTGCGCCTCGGGCACTTGCGGCAAGGCTCGCGTGACGGCGCTGCTGTCGACGACCGTCTTCCACACCGGGTCCTTGGTGAACTCCGCGTTGCCGTTGACCGCCTTGACCGCTACCAAGGAGTCCGTCGTGAGGATCGCCTGACGGTTCATCTCCGGGTCGAGGTCGAGCCACTTGATCAGCTCCCAGGCGCCATCGGGGTGCTTGGCTCCGGCCGGTATCTCCAGGTCGAAGCCGGCGCCCCAGCTGGCCTCTTTGACCTTGTAGGGGATCAGCGCGACGCCCCAGCTCACGTTGGGCGCGGCCTGCTTGAGCGTGGCGGAGTAACTGTTGGTATTGACGTCCAGCGCCAGCTTCTCCAGGCTAAACGGGTCCTTGCCGGGACCAGAGGAGAGATCCTTATTCCACTGGTTCACGGTGGCATCGCCATACTGCTGTGCCCATTGCACGTACCACTCCAGCGTCTCCAGGATCGGGTCGGTGGCGAGCGTGGGCACGTTCTTGGCGTCGACAAACTCGGCGCCGTCGGTCCAGGCCATCGTCCAGAACCAGAGATTGCCCAGGCTGGGATAGAAGCCGAGCTGGGCGTACTTGCCATCCGCCCCCTTCTTGGTCAGTTGCTGAGCCTGGCTCCAGAGCGTGTCCCAGCTTGCCGGCGGCTTGGATGGATCGATGCCGGCAGCCTGGAGCAGCGGCTTGTTATAGAACAGGATGCGCGTATCGGGGCGGAAGGGCAAGCCCCAGATCTTGCCACCATAGGCCACCATCTTGGCCTGATAGTCCACCAGATCGGTGAGCTGGACGCCGTCGCGGGCGATCCTGGCGTCCAGCGAGGCGTTCTCACCGCTGAGGCCGCGTAGCGGCGCCGTGATGGCGTCGGCCATCGTCACGTCCGGTGGCGTACCAGCGGCCGCGGCCGCCGTCACCTTCTCCTGGAAGGTCCAGAAGTCCCTGGCCGACTCCTGAACCTGGAGGCCCGGCGACTTCGTGTGCAACGCCGCCAGCGCTTGCAGCAGCCACTGCCGTTGGGGGCCGGTACTCCAGATATGCCAGAACTCCACGGCGCCCGTGGCCGCCGGGACAGCCCCCCCGCTGCTTGCAACAGGAGCGGCCGCCGTCGATGTGGCACTGGACACGGCCGACGCCGTGGTCGCCGCTGCCGGCGTGGATGCTGCCGCGCTGGTCGACGTCGTGGCGGCCGGCGTGGTAGAAGCGGCACTGGTGATAGCGGCAGTCGAAGATGCAACCGCCGCTGAGGCGGCGCCGGAGGTTGGCGGGGGAGTTGCCGGCGGCGTCGCGACCGTTCCGGCCCCACAGGCAGCCAGCAGACTGGTGGCGCCAACCACAATCCCAGTGATACCAAGAAGGCGCAAGGTCGCTCGCCTTGATAGCGCCGCGGCGCTGTCGCCGCCATCCGCGGATCGCGCTACATCTCCCATGCCAACCACTCCTATCGCTGTTCGGGAATACGTTCCGGCGTGCCCGGGGTCGCCCGGTCGCGCAGGATCACGCGCTACTACCGTAGCAACATGTATCGAGGAAGGCAACCCCTGGTCTGGCGCCACGGCCCGATGACCGATACTATCGTGACGCAAGGATCGGCGGACCAGGGGGATCGGATGTCGTCGGTGTCGTTAGCAGACGTGTACCGAGCGCGCCAGGTTGTCGGTCGTTACCTGTCGCCAACTCCCTTGCTCTATTCCCACGGGCTCAGCCGGCGCGTCGGGGGCGAGGTGTACGTCAAGTACGAGAACATGTCCCCGATCCGGTCCTTCAAGGCCCGCGGAGCCATCTACTGCCTCAGCCGCCTGGCCGCCGACAAGGCGGGCGTGGTCTGCGCCTCCACGGGCAACCACGGTCAGGGCGTCGCGCTGGCCGCGCAGCTGTTCCAGCGCCGCTCGGTCGTGGTGGTCCCGACGACGACGACCGAGCAGAAGATGGCGGCAATCCGGCGCCTTGGCGCCGAACTGCAGGTCGTGGGCGACGACCTGGGCGAATCCGTCGAGGTCGCGACGCGGCTCGCCAACGATGCAAACCTCGAGTACGTCGAGGACGGTGAGCACCCCGATGTGCTGGCCGGCTGCGCCACTCTGGCGCTCGAAGTGATCGAGCAGCTCCCCGATTTCCAGCGCATGGTCGTCCAGGTAGGCGGCGGAAACCTGATCGCCGCCTGCGCGCTCGTCGTCAATGCCATCCGACCAGAAGCGATCCTAACGGGCGTGCAGTCGTCATTGGCGCCCGCCGTCTACAATTCCTGGCGCGCGGGTGAGATCGTTGGTCCGTCTCCTTGCGAGACCTTCGCCGGCGGCTTGGCGACGACCTACGCCTGCCGACTCGCCTTCCCGTACATCCGGCAGGGCGTCGACGAGATGGCACTGGTCAGCGACGACGAGCTGGCCGAGGCTGCGCTAGTCATGCTCGCCGAGACCGGCCATCTCCCGGAAGGCGCCGGCGCCGCCGGCCTCGCCGCGCTCCTGGCCGATCCCGCCCGCTACGCCGGCCAGAAGGTGGTCATTCTGCTCACCGGCGGCAACTTCGAGCCGTACATTTGGACTCGCTTGCGAGCACTGCCGTGATCCCGGTCGAAGCGCCCTCCGCCAGCCAATCGACTGGCGCGGATGTCCTCGAGCGTATTCAGCGTCGGGTGCTGTGGCTCACCACCCTGATCATCCATCACGCCAACCACCTGCGACCTAATCCCGACGACATGAAAGTCGGCGGGCACCAGGCCTCCTCGGCGTCGATGGTCTCAATCCTGACCGCCCTCTACTTCCGCCACCTCGACGGCGGCGACCGCGTCAGCGTCAAGCCGCACGCCTCGCCCGCCTTCCACGCCATCCAGTACCTGCTGGGCAACCTCGACCGCTCCTACCTCACGACGCTGCGCGACTTTGGCGGGCTGCAAGCCTACCCCAGCCGCACCAAGGACCCCGACCAGGTCGACTTCAGCACCGGCTCGGTCGGCCTGGGCGCGGTGGCCCCTGCCTTCGCCGCCGTCGCCCACCGCTACGCCTCGCTGCACTTCGGGTCGGTCACCTCGCACCGCTTCGTCGCCGTCGTGGGCGACGCCGAGCTCGACGAAGGCAACGTCTGGGAGGCCGTCGCCGAGGAGGCGCTGCGCGGGCTGGGCAACGTCCTGCTCGTCGTGGATCTCAACCGGCAAAGCCTCGACCGGGTGGTGCCCGGCATCCGGGCCCACGAGCTGGAAGCCCTTTTCCGCGCGGCCGGCTGGCGGGTGCTCGAAGTCAAGTACGGCCGGCATCTGCAGGCAGCCTTCCAGCAGCCTGGCGGCGCTGGCCTGCGCCGCCGGATCGACGAGATGAGCAACGAGGAGTATCAGGCCCTGCTGCGGCGGCCGGGAGCGGCCATCCGCGCCGCACTCGTCCACCCGACGGGCCCCGACGATCCGGCCGATCCCGAGATCACGGCGGCGCTGGCGCCGACGCCCGACGAGGCGCTGCCGGCGCTGCTCGGCAATCTGGGCGGCCACGACCTGGAGGAGCTCACACACGTCTTCGTCCAGGCCGACGAGGACCACACGCGACCGACCATCGTCTTCGCCTACACCATCAAAGGCTGGGGCTTGCCCATCGCCGGCGACCCGCTCAACCACGCCATGCTGCTCGGCCCCCGCCAGATGGCGGCGCTGCAGCGCGAGCTGGGCATCGCCGAAGGCGCCGAATGGGACGCCTTCTCGCCCGACTCACCCGAGGGCCGCTGGTGCCGGCAGGCAGCCGCGCGGCTGCGTCGCGGCCAGGAGGAGCGAGCGCCGCTCATCACCGCCGCGACGATCCCGGAATCCATCGGCGTCTCCTTCCCCAGCAAGGTCTCGACGCAAGAAGCCTTCGGCCGCATGCTGCCGCTGCTGGCCGACCTGCCCGGGGTGGGCGAGCGGATCGTCACCACGGCGCCCGACGTCGCCGTCTCGACGCACCTGAGCAACTGGATCAACAAAGTCGGCGTCTTCTCGCCGGCGATCCATGCCGACTATCAGGGCAATGGGCCGCGAACGGTCCGCTGGCAGCCCACGCCGCGGGGCCGGCACATCGAGCTGGGCATCTCCGAGATGAACATGTTCATGCTGCTCGGGCAGCTCGGCCTGGCCCACGAGTTGTGCGGCCAGCAGCTCTTCCCCATCGGCACGGTGTACGACCCGTTCGTCTGCCGCGGCCTCGACGCGCTGATTTATTCACTCTACAGCGGCGCGAAGATGATCTTCGCCGGCACCCCTTCGGGCGTCAGCCTGAGCAGAGAGGGAGGCGCCCATCAGTCGACCGTGACGGCGTCGCTGGGCATCGAGCTGCCGGGCATCGCCTACTACGAGCCGGCGTTCGCCGCGGAAGTGGAATGGGTGCTGCTCGACGCGCTGCGGCAGTGCTGCGACCGCGAGCAGGGCCGCTCGACCTATTTACGCCTCTCGACCAAGCGGCTCGACCAGTCGCTGATCGAGCCGGCGAGGGCGCGCCTGGGGGACGCCGAGCTGCGGCGCCAGGCGCTCGCCGGTGGTTACCGGCTGCTCGAGGGTCGAGAGCTGGCGACCGGCGCTACCATCGCCGAAACCGTGCAGCTCGTCGCCTGTGGAGCGATGTTGCCCGAGGCATGGCAAGCGGCGCATGTTCTAGCAACCGAAGGGATCGCCGCCAACGTCACAATGGTGACGAGCCCCGGCCGCCTCTTCACCGAGTTGCGAGCGAGCCGCCGTCGCCAGTCCGCTGCTGCCGCTGATCAGCTCGGGCACCTGGATACTCTCTTCCCGCGCCCCGAGCGTCGCATGCCCATTGTGACCGTACACGACGCGTCTGCCCACAGCCTGTCTTTCCTCGGAGGGGCATTCGGCGCCCCCATCGTCCCGCTCGGCGTCGATCAGTTCGGGCAGTCAGGCTCGTTACAGGATCTCTACCACGCTTCCGGCATCAGCGTCGAGGATATCGTCGCCGCCGCCTTCCTCGCCCTCGACCTGGCGGAGCCGGCCGGAGGAGCGCCGTGAGAACGAGCAGACAAACGGCCCTCATGTGGGTCGCTTGTCTTGGACGGTGGCATTCTGGGGCGGCTGGTAGGGGCGCATGGCATGCGCCCTGGCTACCGCACCAGCCAACGCCGCCGCGTGGCCGCTGAGACATCACCGCAACCGCCCAACCCTCGGCAACGCCCAGCATATACACTTGCCGGCGACGCTGCCCCGTCCGTGACGGCTGGTGGGCAGTGCAGCCACCGTCAAAGGAGCGACAGTGCCGACAGAGTTGGAACGATTAGCGCGGGACGGCGGGCCGCCGATAAGGACGACGCCGCTGCCAGCCGGGTTCATCGGTACGCGCATGGTCGGCGAGGAGGAGAAGGCCGAGGTGCTGGCAGTCCTGGAGGGGCGGTCCCTCTCGCGAGTGTCCGGCATGACGCCGCCCACTCGGGTGGCCGCCTTCGAACGCGAGCTGTGCCGGCGGACGGGGAGCAAATACGCGCTGGCAGTGACGTCGGGCACTGCAGCCCTGGAGGTGGCGCTGGCCGGCCTGGGCATCGGGCCGGGCGACGAAGTCATCATGCCGGCGCTGAACTTCATCTCTTCGCCAGAGGCGGCGCTGCGTCTCGGAGCCGTGCCGGTGTTCGCCGAGATCGACGAGGGTTTCGGACTCGACCCGGCCAACTTCGAGCGACGCATCTCGGAACGGACACGCGTGGTGATGCCCCTCCACGTCCATGGGGCCGCCTGCCGCATCGACGCCATCGTGGAGGTAGCGCGCCGCCACGACCTGCTGGTGCTGGAGAACGGCGCCTGGAGCTGCGGCTCGATGTTCCGGGGGCAAGCCGTCGGCACTTTCGGCGACGCCGGCATCTACTCGCTCCAAAGCGTGAAGGTGATCACCGCCGGTGAAGGTGGGGTAGCGCTCACCGGTGATCCCATCGTGTACGAGCGAGCCGTCCGCTATCACGACCACGGCAGCCTCCGCGCCGGCGGTGTTCCGGCGTCGCTGAACGAGCCGGTGGGATCGCCCCTCTCGCCACCCGCGCTCGAGCCCTTTGTCGGCGCCGCGTTCCGGATGAATGAGCTCACCGGGGCCGTCGCCCTGGCGCAGGTGCGCAAGCTAGATCAAGTGCTGCAACGTACGCGGCAAGCGCAGCACACCATCATCCGGGGGCTGCGCGAGATCCGCGCGGGACGCGCGACGCCGCCGTTCGGACTCCGCGCTGTGCCCGATCCCGAGGGCGATTGCGGCATCGCCGTGGGCGTGATCTTCCCTGACGCCGCTGCCGCCGGCGCCTATCAAACGGCGCTCCGTGCGGAAGGAGTGCCCCTGTCCTGGATCTACGGCGGCAAGCCGGTGTATGCGCTGCCCCAACTGCAGTCGCTCCAGCCCGTCTGGACCAACGGGACGCCGCTGCTCCGGCAGGGCGGCAGGCCCTACCCGCCCGGCCTTTGCCCGCGGACGGAGGACCTGTTGTCCCGCGCCCTCATTCTCGCCGTCTCACCGGAGTACACGGACCAGGATGCGCGCGACGTGGTACGCGCTTTTGCCAAGGTCACGGGCGCGCTGGCCTGATCAGCCTTTGGCGCCGTCACTACGGCTGGGCCAGCACGCCCTCAGCTTGTCGCGCGGCGTCCTCGAACGCCGCCTTCACCGGCTGTTGGTTCTTCATGATCGAGTTGGTGTAGGCCTGGGTGTAGAGGTCCCAGCACTGCTGGTCCTTCGCGAAGATGCCGCCGTTGGGGTAGGCATACTTGTTGCGCACGACGTCCGCGAACGCCTCCAGGTTCTTGTCGGCCAGCGCCGGATACTGCTGCTTCATGAGCTGCACGTAGCGGTCCTGCATTGAGCCGCGCGGGTGCTGCATCGCGCCCAACTGACACTGCAGGTCGAGGTAGCCGGCGCTCTGTAGGAACTTGTTGAACTCCCACACCGCGTCCTTGTCCTTGGTGGCGTCCCAGAGGCCCCAGGCGTCGATCGAGCCGGAGGCGGCGCGCTTCGCCGGACCCTTGACGGAGAGGGCCAGGTCCCAGTCCTGCACCTGCTGGGGATAGGCGTCGGCGAGCTGCTTTGGGTTGGCGGACCCCTCCACCATCATAGCCAGCTTGCCCGAGGTAAAAGCCTGGGCGCGATCTTTCACTCCCATCGCCTTCCAGGCATCGGTCCCTTCGATGATGATCGTGCGGTCCTTCCAGATGCGATCGTAGGTCCACTGGAAGGCATCCAGCGCTTGTGGGCCGGCCCACCCCACTTTCTTGGGATCATTGGGATCCTCCAGGCTGCCACCGTCGGCGTAGACGGTGGCGTAGCCCGGCCCCCAACTCTGGAACACCGGCGCGCCATACAGGCCGGCGTTGGCATCGGTGAACTTGGTGAGCGTGTCCTGAAAGGTCTGCCAGGTCCACGTCCCGTCGGGGAAGGGGACGCCCTTGCGCTGGAACGCCGCCTTGTTGTAGTAGAGCGGGTAGACGTTGATGTACATAGGCAGCGAGAACTGATGCCCCTGCCATTGCATGGCCTTGAGCTGGTAGGGTACGTAGTCGTCGGTCGGGAACTTGTCGCGCGCGATGTAGGAGTCCTGGATGAGCAGTTGCCCGTTGCGGCCGGCCGTCACCAGGTTGGTCCCCCAGATGGCCGCCACATCCGGCCCAGTGCCCCCGGCCCAGGCAATCAGGTAGGCCTTCAGGTCCGAGTCCTTGGGCTCCGTCAACTGCACGGTCACGCCGGGCTGTTGCTGTTGGTACAGCTTCACCGCCGCCGGCCAGATATCCTTCCAGGCCTGGACGGTTCGCGTGGCCCACTGGATTGTGACCGCTGCCTTCGATCCAGCGGATGCCGATGCTACTGGCGCCGAGCTCGCGGCCGAGGTCGTGGAAGCCGCGCTGGACGCTGCCGTCGCTGTTGTTGCCGGAGCGCTCGACGCGGCTGCCGCCGACGAAGCGCTGCCGCCCGCGCTCGACGCGACAGACTGCGCCGGCGCGGTCGCGACGGCCGACGAGCCACAGGCGGCAAGTAGCGCGACGCTCGCGATACCACTTATACCCAGGGCAAGCAGGGCACGCCGGCTCCGCGGTGTTCCGGCGCCCCGAGGCGATAGGTGAGACATGCTCGTTTCCTTCTCCACGTTGGGAGCGGGAAGGAGTCCAGCCATGGCGGGCGCTCCCTACCGCTCCAAGTAACACTGAGGCAAGTCAGTGACCTAGAGATGATAATGAGACCGTCACATTGAACGCAAGGCGCAAGTGGCGCTCATCCTACGCCTTCTTGGCGAGGGCGGCGTCCATCGCCGGCATCGCGGCCTTGATGGCATCCAGCGCCGTGATGGTCCCCGCCGCGGCCTGCTTGTAGGCAGCGCCGAAGGCGCTGTTGATGTCACCGTAGGTGCTTGGCAACGGGAAGCCCCGCACCTTGTCGGAAGCATCGCGATAGATCGCCGCGCTCTCCCACGGATACAGCGACTGCTCGAACGCTCCAGACTGGGCAATGGACTGCCGGGATGGCACCGACCGCTTCAAGGTAAAGCCGATGCCCTGCGCCTCCGTCTGGGTGATCCAGTTGGCATAGCCCCAGGACTCCTCCTGATGTTTGCTGGCCTGGTATATCGGGAAGGCGTTGGGCCCGTTGCGACAGAAGCGACCTTTGACCCCCTGGGGAATCCCAGCCAGCCCGAGGTCGAAGTGGACATCCTTGTAGGCGGGCACGTCGCCGCGGATGCCATAGCTGATGCCCTGGGTGCCCTTAACGAAGTCGCCGCCCACGACCTTGTACTTGGCGGAGAGGTCCGCCTGGAACTGAACGGCGTCCGCCGCCTCCGGATGATCGAGCAGCATCGTGCTCATCGGCTCGTCCCACACCTCGCCGCCGTTCCCCCAGATGGCAATGTTCATCCAGTGCAAGGAGGAGGAGGTGCCGCCGTAGCCGTACGTCTTGGCATTGGGATCGCTGGTCTGGGTGAGCTTCTGCGCCACCTCCAGCATCGTCTGCCAGGTCCAGTTCCCTTCCTGGTCGTAGGCGTCCGGCGTCTTCAGGCTGAGCTTCTGGAACAGCGTCTTGTTGAAATAGGTCACCGAGGGCCCGGAGTAGTACGGCAACCCGTAGTACTTGCCCTTATAGTGGTAGTACTCCAGCGTGGTCTGGTAGAAGTCGGCCATGTTCGCCGTGGTATCCCGCGCGACGAACGGCTCGATCGGGACGAGCAGCCCCTTGGCGGCGAAGCCGGCCAGGAAAGCCGGGTGGACGTAGGACAAGTCGGGCGGCGTCCCACCGGCGGCCATCGCCGTGATCTTGTCATAAAATGCTTGATCTTCGGGCAAGAGGCTGCCGTCGATCGTAACATCGGGGTGCAGCTCGTGATAGCGTTGCATCCAGGTCACGTGCTCCACCTTCTCGCCCGGGTCCGACACGTACAGGAGCTCGATGGTCACGCCCTTCCCGGCGGGGGCGGCCGAGGCGGTGCTCGTCGGCGCGGATTGACTCGAGGCGCTGGCGCTCGTCGTGGCGGCCTGGCTCGCCGACGCAGTCGCGGAGGACGATGCCGAGGTTGCCGGCGTCGGGGCCGACGATCCCGTAGTTGGCGCGGCAACGCTGGCCGATGTCGCGGCCGCGGTGGCGGCCGCCGACGACGCGGAGGTCGTTGGCCCGCTCGCCCCGCCGCAGGCGGCGAGGAGCGCTGCGCTCGTGAGGCCGGCGACCGATGCCAGCCCGCTCAACACGAGACGCCGTCGAGAGAGTAGAAAGCGCACGGCGACAATTCCTTTCCTGGGACCCTGTAGCGCACACGTGGCGTAGTCGGCCGGACGGCGAAATACCACGCCACCCCCTAGCTTATACGGTACACCGTATCTGATCAATCCCGCCAGGCAGGGAACGGCGCGGCTTCAGGCCCGCAGCCAGCGGTCGTACCAGGCGCGCACGCGCTTGAGCAGGTCGATCTGGTGGGCGCGCTCGCCGACGCCGTGCGGCTCGCGGGGGTAGACGACGAGCTGGCTGGGCACGTCGACCTCGCGCAGGGCGCGATGGAAGCCAATGGCCTGGCTCAGCGGCACGCGCTCGTCGCGCTGGCCGTGCAGGATCAGCAGCGGCGTCGTCACCGAGCGGGCGAAGGAGATCGGGCTCAGCTCGGCGTGGCGATGCGGCCCAATGCCATCCCATGGCGCGCTGCCGCCCAGCGCCCGCTCGAAGTCGGGGACGTCGCTGGTCGTCACCATCATGCCCCAGTCGCTCACGCCCGCGCCCATGACGCCGGCCTTGAAGCGGCGCGTCTGCGTGACGGCCCACGCCGTCATGAAGCCGCCTTGGCTCCAGCCGCCGATGCCGAGCCGGTCGGGATCGGTGATGCCCCGCTCGACAGCCGCGTCGACGGCGGACAGCACGTCCCGGTAATCAGCGCCGCCCACGTCGCCCCGCGCCGCGGCGGCGAAGCGCTCGCCGTGCCCGAAGCCGCCGCGCGGATTGGGCATGAGCACCGCGTAGCCGGCCAGCGCCAGCCATTGCGCCCAGTCCCCCCAATTCAGGTGGAAGCCCTGCCCCCAGCGGCCATAGGGGCCGCCGTGTACCAGCACCACCGTAGGCAGCGCGCGGCCACCTGCCGCATCGGCTGGGCGCACCAGGATGCCGTCGAGGTCCCACCCGTCGGGAGCAGTCCAACGGAAGGGCTCCTGGTGTCCAAAGGTCACGCCGTCGAGCGAAGTCTGATGATGTGAGATCTGGCGCAGCACTGGGGCGGCAGACGAATCGTCGGAGCGACCGGCCCAGACTTCAGGAGGACGATCGCCGGCGCTGCGCACCATCGCCAGCGCCACTGCCTGGCTGTCGGGCGTGCGCACCGACCAGTTCCCGAGCTCCGCCTCACCGTCCTCGGGTCGAGACGGGTAGAACGGCACACTGGCGCCCGTCGCCGGGTCGAGCCAGCAGAGGCGCGTCTCCAGGCCCAACGCTTCCGCCGCCAGCGGGCGTGACGACCCGGGTGGGCGATCCAGGCCCATAGCGCAGCTCTGGTCACCGAAGGCGATCCGCCGCGGCTCGCCGCCCCGCGCCGGCACGGCGTAGACGGCCGACGACGACTGCGGTCGCTGCGCCGCCGGAGCCAGAAAGAGCAACATCTTGCCGTCCTCCGACCAGGTCAGCGCGTCGACGGAGCAGGGGAAGCGACAGATCACGTGGCTATCGCCGCCGGTGATGGCCACGCGCTCGATGACGCCGTCCTGGCCGAACGACTCCATGGTGGGGGTTCGCCAAACCAGATAGGCGACCTCCGTGCCGCCGGGCGACCAGCTCAGCGCGGCGATGTGGCGATTGCCGGCAGCCAGTGTGGTCACCTCATTCGTCGCGAGCGAGAGCAGGCGCAGCCGGGCGTGTGGCCAGCGCTCGCCCCAGACGTCGGCGTCGTCGCGCTCCTTCTCGCGCCGGTCATCCTCGGCCGTCGGCTCGTCCGCGCTCAAGAAGGCGATGTGCCCGCCGCCGGGCGACCAGGCGAAACCTAAGACAGGCTTCTTGTTGTCCACATTGGTGAGCGCCCGCGCCTCGCCACCATCGGCAGCGATCAGGTAGAGCTGCGCCGTGCCCCGTTTGGCCCGGTCGGAGAGGAAGGCGATCTGCCGCCCGTCCGGCGACCAGCGCGGCTGGTAGTCCACGGTCGTTCCCGACGTGAACTGGCGCGGCGGGCTCGAGCCATCGATCGGCGCGACCCACACGGTGCTGCTCCCATGCTCGTCGCGCTTACTGCTCCGCCCCTGCACATAGACCACCTGACGCCCGTCGGGAGAGACGGCCACGCCAAACAGCGTGGGCAGATCGGCAATCATCTCCGGTGTAACCTCGGGCATCAGGGGGCCTCCGTCGAAGGTTGCGCACAGCGAGCGAACAAGGTACCTAACGGTATCCGATGTTTGCCTTGATCTCAAGCGGTTTGACGCGAAGAGTGTGCCGCAACGTATTGCGTCGCCAGAAGCGGCCGCCACCGGGACGCTGAGCTCTCCAGTGGACGCGCAAAACGTTGCCGCGGCAGTAGTGTGGGCTGGCCATTTGCGCTCTCCCAGAACTGTGCCGATGGCATCTCAAGGCGAATACCTTCCGTCTCCGCTTGCTAGTTGGTCGCCCATGCGCCATAATCGCGAAGGCTCCAGCATCATGGACGGAGCACCCGGCGAAACAGCATCGTTAGGATCACCTGATTGAATATTGACACGTTACTCCACGACCGCTTCGGTCTGGACAGCTTCCGCCCCGGCCAGCGTGAGGTTATCGATGCCCTCATCCAGTACGGCGCGGCGCTGGCGGTCTTCCCCACCGGCGGCGGGAAGTCGCTGTGTTACCAGCTCCCGGCGCTACTCTTCGACGGCGTGACGCTGGTAGTGTCGCCGCTGATCGCGCTGATGAAGGACCAGATCGACTTCCTCCGGCGCCGCGGCATCGCGGCGGCCCGCCTGGATTCGTCGCTCACGGCGGCCGAGGTACGCGACGTCAACGATGGGGTACGTGGAGGCACGATCAAGCTGCTCTACGTCTCGCCGGAGCGCTTCGCCAACGAGCGCTTCGTGGAGTTGCTGCGGCGCGTCAAGGTGTCGCTGTTCGCCATCGACGAGGCGCACTGCATCTCCGAGTGGGGCCACAACTTCCGGCCCGACTACCTGAAGCTGGCCGAGTTCACGCGCGAGCTGCGCATCGAGCGCCGCCTGGCGCTGACCGCCACCGCCACGCCAGCGGTGGTGCGCGACATCTGCGAGCGCTTCGCCATCCCGCCCAACTGCGCCGTTGTCACCGGCTTCTATCGCCCCAACCTGGAGCTGAGCCTGCTGCCCATCCTCGCCGCCGATCGCGATGCTACCCTGCTCGACCACCTGCGCTCGCGCCCGCCCGGTCCGACTATAGTCTACGTCACCCTGCAGAAGGCGGCTGAGCGCGTGGCGGCGCTGCTGGAGCGCGAGGGCTTCGCGTCCCGCGCCTACCACGCCGGGATGGAAGCCGACCAACGCGCAACCGTGCAAGAGTGGTGGATGGCATCCGATCACGGCATCGTCGTGGCGACTATCGCCTTCGGCATGGGCATCGACAAGGCCGACGTGCGCTACGTCTACCACTTCAACCTGCCCAAAAGCCTGGAGAGCTACAGCCAGGAGATCGGACGGGCCGGGCGCGACGGCGCACCTTCGATCGTCCAGTTGCTAGCCTGCACCGACGACGTGACCGCGCTGGAGAACTTCGCCTATGGCGACACTCCCTCCGAGCAGTCCCTGCGCGGCCTGCTGGACGAGGTGCTCTCGGCTGGGCCCTCCTTCGAAGTGGACCTCACCGAGCTGTCCAACCGGCACGACTTGCGCCTGCTGGTGCTGCGCACGGCACTGACCTACCTGGAGCTATCCGGCGTGCTGCGACAGGGCACGCCATTCTACGCCGGCTACCGTGTCCGGCCGCTCACGCCGCTTGCGGAAGTCGTCGGGTCGTTTGGCGGCGAGCGTGGCGCGTTCCTCTGCGACCTCTTCGCCCAGGCCAGGAAAGGCCGCGTTTGGTACACAATGAACCCGGATGAGCTTGCTCAGCAGTTGGGACAAGAGCGCGGCCGCATTGTCCGCGCGCTAGACTACCTGGCTGAGCAGGGCAAGGTGGAGCTGCAGGCGGCGGACGTGCGCTACCGCTACGAGCGGCTCGTCGCGGACCCCGACCGCGCGGCCCTGCTGGCGGACCTGACGACCCGCTTCCAACGGCACGAGGAGCGCGAGCTGCAGCGTATCCAGCGGGTGCTCGACCTGGTGACGCACGATAGCTGTCAGGCCAATGCCCTCGCCGCCTACTTCGGAGAAGAGCGCGAGCGGCCCTGCGGCCGCTGCAGCCACTGCCGCACCGGACGGTCCCAGCTGCTACCCCCGCCATCGGCGCTACCCGCGATCTCGTCTGTGGTGGACGTCGCTGCCTGGCAATCTCTGCGCGCCGAGCAGCCTCGGGGGTTGGGCCAGCCGCGTCAGGGAGCCCGCTTCCTCTGCGGCCTCACCGGACCCGCCTTCACGCAGGCCAAGCTGACGCGCCACCCGCTGTTCGGCATGCTCGCAGAGCACCGATTCGCCAATGTGCTGGCCTGGTGCGGGAGTAGCCTTCTTGTTGAATAACCGCGCGAGGATCCTCCGCTACGCTGATCTCTCGGTCGCTATCATTGCGGCGGCGGCACATGAGGAATTAGCATAGAGGAGCAGCAATGGCAACGCCTGAGGCCACGGAGATCATCCGGCTCTTGGAAGATCAGCACACCTTCGCCGGGCACGCCCTGCAGGGCGCCTCACAGGAGGCCCTCAACTGGAAGCCGGCCAGCACGCCGTGCGACTCGCTGGCCGGCTTGGTCCACCACATCGTCGAGGTGCAGCGACTTTGGCTGGATACCGTGATCGCCGGGGAGCCGGTCCCGCCCGGCCTGGCCGCTGCCCACGCGGCCACCGCCGGGAGCGCCGCGGAGCTGCAGCAACTGCTGGACGAGTCGCTGGCGCGCTCGAAGGCCCGCCTGGAGAGCCTGCCGCCGTCCCAATATGACGAGCAGCGCGAGCGCCGCGGGCGGACCATGACGGTCCGTTGGGCCGTCTACCACGCGCTGGAGCACACGGCCATGCACGTCGGGCACATGCAGATCACCCGCCAGGTCTACGATGAGCAGTCCAGCGCCAGTGCTCCACGCCGAGGCGGCCCTGCCGTTCCGGACCGGGATAGCTAACGGCGCCCAGCCTAACCGCCGAGCGCGCCAGCAAGCAGCGACCGCGCCGCGCGAGGGGCCTCCAGCCATACCTTCTCCTGTCGTTGCTGGCCCTGATCGCCGCCATACCACGTCTGGCACGGCTGGACAATATGGAATTCAAGGCCGACGAGGCCGCCGTGGCGGAGGCGGCCCGGTAAATGGTCGAAACCGGTCGTCTGATTCAGATGCTGGCAGGCGTGCTGGTGGGATTGGCCCCACTCCTGCCGTACCTGGCCTACGAGAGAACGCATAGCTGGGGTGGCGCCCATACGCTGCTCCAACTTGCCGGCCAGCACGCCAGCCTGGATGGCATGGCGCTGGGAGCCTTCCTGCAAGTGACCACCGGCGCCGGCCTCGACACGCTGGAGAGCGTGCCCCACGACCAATTCACGCGCTACCCGCACCTATTTGCCGCTCACAGCGTCGCGACTGCTGTTGTGCTGTTGCTGTCCATAGCGGTAGCTGCCATCTGGTGCGGCAAAGGCTGGGGGCGCAAGGCACGCCCGGCGGTCCGCCGGCAGTCGCGATACCTGCTGATCCTCCTCGGTTGCATGTGCATCCCCCTCCTGCTGTCCTTTCGTCACTCAGTTCCCGTCCACCCACACTACGAGCTCATCCTGTTCCCGGCGCCGTTCGTGTGGGACTACGGCGTGCCCTACGCCACGAGCGCTCGCATCGCCGCCCTGGGCCGGCAAGCAGCGCCGACGGGAAACCTCTGGCTGCACACGGACGCCGTGATCCAGCCGATGCTCGCCTACTTGCTGCGCGATGTGCCGGCGCGTCCGGACCTGCCCGCCAACGCACTGGTCCTCCCACCTGCCGGTGTGTCCGCCGGCTATATTTTCGACGATGTCCACACCGCCTACGTCGCGCAAGCGCTCGAGGATGCCGGGGCTACCACGCTGGGGCGAATGTCCTATCTCGACGGTTTGCACCAGGCGATCATCCTGACCTGGCGCGCGAACGCTCGCGCCGACCAGCTTGGCGCCGCGCTGCATCCGCTGCCGGTGCGGCTCGACCGTGTTGCCCCTGGCCGGTACGACCTGCGCGCCGAGATGTACCGGCGGCCGAGCATCCAGCGCGTCCCCGCGATCGACGCCACGGGCCAGCAGCAAGACGGCGAGTTCCCCCTGGGGATGATCACGATCGGATCGTACGCCCCCGACAACCAAGCCTGGCGGTCCGAGGCGGCACGTGGTACTGGGGACCTACCGGCATTGCCCTTGCTGCTGGGCAGTTGCAGGGTGCTACCATCTGATCAATTGCACGTAGCGCGGGAAAGGAGCGACGCCAATGACTGGGATCCTCTGGACGATCGCCGTTATCGTACTCGTCGTCTGGCTTGGTGGACTGATCTTGGGTTCGTTGGGAGGCATTTTTCACATCTTGCTGGTCATCGCGGTTGTCATCATCATTTACAACCTCTTCATCGGGAATCGCTCCAGGTCGATATAGCAGAGTCTGCCGGTACGTCCCACGGTTCCGTCGCAGCCTGGCGCCGTCCAAGGTTGCGGTATGCTCTAGGACCAGGAGGAATCTGGATGATCTGGTTTGATGAGCACGTGACTCGCGCGACCGGGGTGCAGGGCGGAGACGCGATCCTGAAGGGTACGCGCACGCCGGTTCGCACGGTCATCGCTCAGGCTCGAGTTTACGAGGGCGATCTGACCGAGGTGCATTGCCGCGCTTCCCCATCTGACCGAGGCCCAAATCCTCGCCGCGCTGGCCTACTACGATCATCACACCGAAGAAATCGATGCTGATCAGTCTCGCCACGACCGGGCCTTGGAGGCATTCCTTGCCCGCGCCGTCTCGTGACCGGGCTTGGGATTCGCCTCTACACAGATGAAGACGTCGATCCCCGCCTGGCCCAACAGTTAGCGCGCCGGGGTTACGACGTACTGAGTTGCCGAGATGCCGGCAATCACAACACAACGGAGTGCTCTACCTGGCAAGCTAGCAAAAGCAATCTACCATAGTAAGGACTGCGTTCCCTTGCAGATGAGCATGGGGCACTCAGACGACCACGCGTTGTCACCAATTCAATTCCATCTGTGTCCGCCTATAGCTTGCCGACCGGCCTCCGGCTCGCTAGACTGCTGTCGATTTGCGGGTTCTGCTCTTTTGGGGCAGCCGCTCATCGCCGGGTAGCCTCGTGGCGTGAAGCATTGAATCAGTGCGCCACGAGGCGCCTGACGCCGATCGGCACGGCGGCATTGAGATATCAGAAAGGGACTACAGAATGCATTCCCGCTTGACCCGTCGGGTCTGGTTGCGCTCCAGCGCAACCACGGTGGCCGGTTTGGCCGGCATGGCGATATTGGCAGCGTGCGGCGGGACCGGCACGGCAACGAGCTCGGCAACCTCGGCCGCGGCGCCTTCGGCCGCGACCAGCGCGACACAGGCAGCGAGCACCGCCTCCGCGGCAAGCACGTCTTCCTCTCAGGCGGCCGCGACCAGCGCAGCGCCGATATCTTCCGCCCAAGCCACTTCGGCGAGCCAGACCGCCAGCAGCGCGGCCAAGGCGCCGGCAGCCGGCGTGACCATCACCTGGTGGAGCGGCTGGGGCACCGGCAATGCGCTGGCCAAGGTGTTCGATCAGGTCGCCGCGGAGGCTAATAAGACGGCGTCGGGCTACCAGGTGCAGCACGAGGCGCAGAGCAGCGTCGCCAAGAAGCTGGCGACGGTCATTGCCGCCGGGACCCCGCCCGATGTCGAGGTCGGCAACCTGGCCTATCCGAATTTCTGGGCCAGCGGCCTGGCCATCGCGCTGGACAGTTACCTCGCCAAGAGTAGCGCCGTCAAAAAGGCGGATCTGTTCGATGCCTCCTGGAAGTTTGGCAGCTACCAAGGCAAGACCTACGGCGTTCCGGCCGTGGAGAGCTTCATGCGCTGGGGCCTGGTGGCCAACCAGGATCTCCTTGCCAAGCGCAACCTCGATCCGACCAATCTGCCGACCAACTGGGACGACCTTCTGGAGTGGCATAAGCAGTTGACGGTGCTGGATCCCGCCACCAAAGCCATCACCCAGTTGGGCCTCGATCCGCTCAACGCCATGGGCGGCTCCGCTTCCGGGGGCGATCCCTTCTTCTGGGGACCTTCCTTCGGCCTCGGCACGAAGTACTACGACGAAGGCGCCAATCAGTTCAATGTGGCCGGCCCCGAACTGGAGGAGGCGCTGAATACGATCAAGCGCTTCTACGACGTGATCGGCGGACCGGCCGCGCTCGACACCTTCCGCAAGGTCAACGGCACCTGGTCAGGCACCAAGGCCGGCATCGTGCTGGGGACCGAGGCGCTGCAGATCAACGGCTACTGGACGCCGGGCGACCTCACCAAGAATGCCCAAACCAAGAAATACGTCTACGGCTGGCCACCGGTCAGCCCTACCCGCAAGGGAACCAAGATGCAATCCACCGGCGGCCACTTCGCGGTGCTGCCGAAAGGCTCACCCCATCCCGACCTGGCCTTCCAGGTGGCGGAATTCTTGAGCGGCGAGCAAGCCGAGCAGCTCATCTTCGACGGCTCCGGCTTTATGGGCGCGCGCAAGTCCTTCCTCGCCAAAGTCGACACCAGCAAGTACCCCGGCCTGGACTTCTACGTGAAGTCGGCCACGACGGGCGACGAGCTGTGGGCCGACCCCTCCGACCCCATCGAGAGCTTCTTCTCCGATACCTGGCACTCCCAGGCCCAAAAGGTGTTCCTGGGGCAGCTCACGCCGCGGGACGCGCTCCAACAATTGCAGCAGTTGTGTACTGAGGAGCTCAAGAAGCGGACGGCGGCGTCGTAGGCCGGGCCTGGGGGATGGCCTCGCGGCCCTCCCGGCATTATCCTGAGCCGTTCCTTGCCGGACTTCCGGCCTCGATCGCCTGCGCGGCGGCGCGCAGCGCCGGCGCCGCGAGGGTTTCCTGCCGAACCACCCAGGGGACGTAGGGCACTGGCTGGTGACCCTGGAGTTGTCCGCGCTCGATGAGCTGACAGACCATCGCCTCACTCACAGCGAGCTCGGCGGCAGCTTCCCTGACGTCCAGCCAGCCATGGGCGACCTGCTCGCGCAGCGCTTCCCATTCGGCATCGGTGAGCTCCAGCGAATCTATCGGTGCTTCCAGCCGCCGGCCGTAGAGCGCCGAGCGATAGCCGGCGATGAGCGCCTGGAAGCCCACTTGGGCCAGATCCAGGCGGCAGCGGTGGGGCGTTCCACGCTCCAGCCACTCCGCGATGGACTGGAACGAGCGCGGCATGGCCTGTCCAAGGCTAGTCTGTTCGATGTGTGGCTGAGCCATCCCTTCCGTCTGATAGCCCCAGCTCCCGCGCTCCCGCCACCAGCAGCGACCGCGCGTCCCCCAAACGTCGAGGCTCATGACGGATCCGGGTACCCCAGCGAGCCGCCCGCCGGTGCCTGGGAAGTCGCTGGTCCCCAAGGGGGTGGTCCCGGCTTCGAACAGCACGCGGACGCCGCCGGGAAACGTGTACGTGGCGAGCAGGTTGTCGGGGCACAGGCGGGTCGGGTCGTGGTACTCGCAAGCCCCCCCAGCCGTTGCCCAGACGGCAACCGGCGGCTGGTCACCGAGCACAGCCAGTACCAGGTCCATGAGGTGCGTGGCCATGTCGCTGACGCCGTCCGTGGCGGCGCGCACGAAGTGGATGTCGCCCAAGGCATCGCCGGCTTGAAGCTCCTCCCATCGGTCAAGGAACGGCAGGTAACGACGCTGATGGTTGACGATGATCGGCAGGCCCGTCGTCTCCTGCGCCGCGGCCAGCTCGGCCGCTTCCTTCGGGCGCAAGGCGATGGGCTTCTCAATCACCAGGACCTTGGCGCCAGCCCTCGCCGCGGGCTGGACCCACTGGGCACGCGGAATGCTGGGCACAGTCACGGCATGGACGACGTCAGGCTGCTCCCTCGCCAGCATCTCCCCGAAATCGGCATACCCGCGTACATCGAGCTCGCGCAGTCCCGCGTCTAACCTGTCACGATCCAGGTCGCACAGGGCTACTACCGCCATGTTGGCACTGTCGCGGTAAGCGCGCGCGTGGGCCATGCCCTGCTGTCCCGCGCCCAAGATGGCAACACGATAGCCGCCCATCGATCTCCCCCTCGCCCTCAGCCGCGAACCCGCCCGTCGCTACAGCTTCTGGCCCAACATGCCCTTCAGATAGAGGTACGCCTCGCGCACGTAGCGGCGAATGTTCGGCTTGTCCTCGACTTCTAGTTCCACGGTCAACGGCCCGCGGTAGCCCACGGCGTGCAGGGCGTCGACGACTCCGGGGATGTCGATCTCCCCCCGGCCGATCGCTACAGATTGCTCAGCGATGTGATCCTTGAGGTGGACATCGAACACGCGGGCGCCGAACGTGCGGATCAGGGCAATGCTGTCCTGGTGGCAGGAATGGAAATGGCCAACGTCGACGCAGATCCCCACGCGAGGATGGTCGATGAGCCCGAACAACCGGTCCCAATCCTCGAGACAGGTGAGGATCATCTCCGGGTGGTTCTCGATAGCCAGGGTCATGCTGCTCTCCGAGGTCAGCTCTAAGACGCGCTCCACGCCGGCCACGAAGCGCTCCATATTCCCGGGCTCGCGCCGCCGGCAGCCACTGGCCGGACCGGTGTAAAGGAACCTACCGCCCAACGTCTCGCCGAGGTCGATGCGCTCGGCGGCGAAGATGGCCGCCGCCTCGATCTCCTCGGGATTGCTCCCGCCGATGCTCGCCCCGACCACCGCTCCTTTGAGCCCGTGCGACCGGAGCTGCTGGCCGATAGTGTCTGCTTTCAGCCGCCCTTGCAGCTCGACGTAGTCGTAGCCCGCCTGGGGAGCGTCTGCGAGACAGGTATCCACTTCATCGTCTCCCCAGCGGTTGAGCCGGAGGTTCCAGCGGTAGCAGACCGAAGCACAGGCAAGATACATCGAGGTTCCTTTCAGGCCACGGCTACCATTGCCTTCAACACCTGCTCGCGCCGCTCGCGCACACCGTGCAGGGCCTCGACCAGCCCTTCCAAGCCGGTCCGATGGGTGATGATCGGCTGGAGATCGACCAGGCCGGTGGTCAGGGCCTGGAGCGCCAGCGGCCAGGTGAGCGGAGCGAGCCAGGAGAAGCGGATGGTCTTGTCGGCCATCATCGTCTCCATGGTGGGCACCTGCACACGATCGTCCGGATCAGGGAGGCCAAAGTAGACGATGTGGGACCCTGGGCCGGAGATGTCCAGGGCGCCCGCGCCAACAGCGCTGCCACGTAGTCCTTGGTGGCGGCTGTCACTTCCCACGCCTGGGGCCAGAAGCAGAGATCGACACACCACCAGGAGTCGTAGTAACCCGCCGCCCGAATAGCGGCGACGAGGCGGGGGAAGTCCAGCTCCCCTACACGCCGGACGGTCTCGTCGAGACTCACCGGACGCGCCGCATAGGAACCGAAGATGTATGCCCAACTGCCGATCGCCAGCTTCGCCATAGCCCACTCCCTTCGCTCAGGCTGTTGCCCGGCCCAGACGCGTCCGCCTCCGGATGGAGTAGGCGCCCGCCCGGCTCGCCCCGTACCGTTAGAGGCCCGCTTTCAGGATGCCGTTGACCTGGGAGTCGACCGTCTGGGCAAAGGTCTGCGGCGAGATCTTGCCGGCGAACAGGTCCGTCATTGCCTTGCTGATCGGCGCCTGGGCTTGATCCTTGTTCGTCTTGATCCAGCTCCAGGGAACGCGCTTGAACGGTTCGCTCGTCACAACCTTGTCGTAAATCTCCGTGTGCTTGCCGGGCAGCTCGGTCTTCCAGGCGCTTGCCTGGGCCGGGCTGTTGTAGACGATGGGTAACGCGCCGAGCGTCGTCATGCGCACGACGTGGCCGTCGCTGATCAGGTATTTCCCCACCTGGAACGCTTCGTCGCGATAGCGGGTCTGCTTGTAGATCGAGCCCATCTGGCTGTTGTTGGCAAACTGATAGGGCCACTTGTCGCCCTGCCTGGCAACGGGGAAGCCGAGCAGGTCCCAGTTGAAGCCGACCTTGGTCAGACGGGACTGGTAGCCCATCCAGGACGTGGTCATGGCGACGTTCCCAGTTTCCAGGGCGAACCCCTTGAGGTGAGTACCGTCCGGACCCAAACTTGTGACCCGATCATTCACCACCAACTTGGAGTACAAGGAGATCGCGTCGATGCCGGCCGGCGTGCTGAAGGTTGCAGCCTTCACCCAGCCGGTCGCGTCGTCGTAGCTGAAGAGGTCGCCGCCTAGCGCCTCCGTGAAGAGCAGCATCTCGCCATACCAGGGGAAGGGGCGCCAGGCCGCCTGCTGGATCGTCCCGTCGGCGGCACGCGTGGTGAGCTTGCGACTGGCGTCCTCAAAGGTTGTCCAATCCCAGGGCTGGTCGGGCTTATAGTCCAGGCCCGCCTTGGCGAAGGTGTCGAGGTTGACCCAGAGCGCCAGGGCGTCCGGGTTCCCCGGGAAGGCCCAGAGGATCGGGTGGCCGTTATCCTGGATCAGATTCACGAAGGCCCAGCACGATGGGGCAAACTTCCAGGAGCTTACGTCCTTGTCCTGCTTGAAATAGGGGTCGAGGTCGACCACTGCATCACGCAGGGCTAGCTCCTGGAAGCTGGAAATGGTGAAGTCAGGGGGGGTGCCGCCGGCGAGCAGCACCAACTGCTTCTCCTCGATGTTCTCCGTCGGGGCCGGGGTGATCCAGTCGATCTTGGCGCTCGGGAGAACCTTGGCCAGGTCGGCATTCCAGCCCTTGTAGAGCTGCTCCGTATTGGCGCCGACCTTGTCGGAGGCGACCGACAGCACGACCTGGCTCGGCTTCGCCGGCGCCGTGGTGGGAGCAGGGGTGGCCGGCAGCACCTGCGTCTGCACCGACGTCACGACGGCAGTGGAGACGGTGGCCTGCGTCACCGTCACCGTCTGCTGTTGCGTCTGGGTCTGGATCACGGTGGCGGTCGTAGCCGTTGTGGTCGTGGCGCTGGGCCCTTCGCAGGCGGCGAGCACACCTGCGCCAGCCAGCCCCGCCACGTTCGTGGCAAGCACCAGCAGCTTGCGGCGGGTGATCGGTAGGCCCGGAACGAGACTGCGATCGACGAGCTGTGACATATGGCCTGCCTCTCCTTCAGTGCGAGCAACACCGGGGTGTACACTGGCCAAGTCATCGACGCGGGCGCCGTGGGACCACACTCAGCGTTGCAGCCCTCACGTTGCCGGCAAGGACGTGATGAGCTCCCCTCTCGCTACGATCTCCTCTCTCCATCGTCCGGGTGTGACGACAGCGCCAGGTCCCATCGCCATCCATGGCCCGGACGTCTCAGCGCCCGTCTGTCTTTCGATTGCCGCGACCAAGCAGGCCCTTAAGCACTCCCTAACCTAGCGGACGGAAGGCGCCTCCTTGTCCGGCGCGAGCTGGCGCCTCATGGAGCTGAAGTCGGCCCAATGCACGGTGGGTGAGGACGACGTACAGCCACACGAGCTGCGTACCACCAGCTCCGGCGGCATGACGACGCGACGTCGTGTCGGCCCGGCAGTCCCCTTGACGCGCTCGAACAGCATGGCGAGGCCCCCACGCCCTATCGGCGCGATCGGTTGCGCCACCGTCGTGATCGGGGGAACGGCGATCGCCGAGGGTAACGTATTGTCCACACCGATGACCGCCAGATCCTCGGGCACGCCCAGGCCAAGCTCGTGAGCCGCATGGAGCGCGCCAACTGCCATCTGGTCATTGCAGGCAAACACCGCTTGGGGTCGAGAGCCTCGATCGAAGAGCGAATGGAGCGCTCGGTAGCCCCCTTCGAACGTCCAATCGCGCCAGCGAACCCAACGCTCCTCTGACGCCAAGCCCTGCGATTGCAGCGCCTCGCGGTACCCATCAACTCTGCGCACGGCCTCAGCCAGCGTGCTCGGTCCGGCAAGGCAAGCGATCCGTAAGTACCCATGCTCCAGGAGATGCTCAGTGGCGCACCGCCCGATGGCGACGTTGTCGGCGAGGATAGTATCGACGGCGGCGTGCGCCACCTCACGGTCGAGCAAGACGAGGGGGATGTGGCGTTCCAGCACCGCGTGCAGCTCGTCCGCGTCGAGTCCGGCGGTGATGAGCAGAATCCCGTCGATGCGCTTCTGGTCCAGCAGCGCCAGGTGTGCGCGCTCGCGCTCGACGTCGTGCTTGGAGTTGCAGAGAATTAGGGTATAGCCCGCCTCAAATGCGGCGTCCTCGACCTGACAGCTCAACTCGGCGAAGAAGGGATTGGCAATGTCGGGCACAATCAGCGCCACCGCCTGAGTCTTCTTCCGTGCGATACTTCGCGCCAGCAGGTTCGGCTTATACCGCAGGTGCTCGATGGCACGCAACACCCTCTCGCGGGTCTCCCGCGACACCTCGCGCGGACCGTCGTTGAGGACGTAGGACACGGTGGCGGAGGAGACACCGGCAAGTCTGGCCACGTCGTCGCGGGTTACCGCCACGGTTCGCTCCGTCCCGCGGGCACACGCACCAGTGACGCGCGACGTGCTTGCGTGTGGGAGAGCATAGCCAAGCCACCCCGCCAGGCACGGCATACTGTCGTGCCGCGTCATGTTGCCTACGCGAGTAGTCTACGGCGACATGCCTGCTTGTGTCAAGCTCCACCAACTTCCAGACGCTCGGCTTCTCCCCAGCCGGGCGCGATGCTACCGGTTGGGGCGGATTACCATCCGACGTCCAGACTTGGGGGAATGGTGGTGCTCGAAGGTAAAGTGGCGCTCATTACCGGCGGCGGGTCCGGCATTGGTGAGGGAGCATGTCGAGTACTGGCGCGCGCCGGCGCTGCCGTAGCGGTGGTTGACCTGCTTGCAGACCGGGCCGAGACGGTCGCGGCGTCGATCGCCTCGGAGGGCGGACGAGCGCTCGCCATCGCCGCCGACGTCGCCAGCGAAGCGACAGTTCAGGCAGCCGTGAATCAGGCGGTCGAACGCTTTGGCCGCCTCGACATCGTGTTCGCCAACGCCGGCATCAACGGCATGCAGGCGCCGATTGAGGAGCTCACGCTGGACGAGTGGAACGCGACCATCGGGATCAACCTGACCGGAACGTTTCTCACGGTCAAGCACGCAATCCCGCACCTGCGCTCGGCCGGTGGCGGCTCCATCATCATCACGGCATCCGTGAACGGTACGCGCTCCTTCTCTTTGCCTGGTTACTCCTGCTACTCGACGTCGAAGGCCGGGCAGCTCGCCTTTGGCCGGACAGCCGCGCTGGAGTTGGCGCGCTGGGGAATCCGCGTCAACGTCATCATCCCGGGCGGTGTGACGACCAACATCGGCGAGCGCACCTTCCGGCGCAACCTCGACCGCGTGCGCTACGAAGTCCGTTTGCCCCAGCGGATGCCGCCTCTCGATGGGCGCCCGGCGGCGCCGGAGGAATTGGGCGACCTGGTCCTCTTCCTGGCCTCCGACGCCAGCCGCCACATCACCGGCGCCGACATCGTTATCGACGGCGGTCTCTCGCTCATCCGCGGCTGAGCCCAATAACACTCAGCAAATGGGCCAGGAATGGCGGTCAGGAGTGTCGGGGCGGGAAGCGGCAGCCGGAGCGAGAAGTGCTGCTTCTGTGCCATAATAGCGAGCATTATAGCTATCAGCCGTCAGCTATCAGGTGTCAGGACGGGAGCCGTAGTCGCGGCCAGACTCCTGCAACGTTACTGCGCAACTTGGATCTCGTGCTGATGGCTGATAGCTGACGGCTGATAGCTACTCGAGAGGAACGATTCGCCCATGAACATTCCGCCGGTTGAGGCAATCCGCGTCCCGGCCCAGCGCCTGCGTGAGTTCGTCGTCGAGCTGATGGCGCGCGCCGGGCTGGAGGGCGCCAAAGCGGCGTTGCTTGGCGACCTCCTGGTCGCCAACGACCTGCGCGGCGTATTCAGCCACGGCACGCGACAGGCGGCCACCTACTCTGTCTTGATCGCCGAGGGGAAGCTCAACGGCCACCCGCGGGTGCGGCAGGTGGGGGAGCCGGGCGCGACCGCGACGTTCGACGGTGATGGCGGCCTGGGCTATTTCCCGGCCTACGAGGCGGCCCACTGGGCGGTCGCTTCGGCCAAGCAGCATGGCATCGCTGCCGCTGTTACCCGCAACCACGGCCATTTCGGCGCGGCGGGCATCTATTCGCGCATCGTCGTCGCCGCCGACCTGGTCGCCTACGTAACCTCCGGCCATCAGCTCGAGCTCGCGACCGGTCAATCGGTCCGCGCCGCGGCCGGCGGCTCGCCCATGAGCTTCGGTGTCCCGGCCGGCAAGGAGCCGCCGCTGCTGTTGGACTTTGGCGCCGTCCACGATCTCGACGGCCGCGCGCCGTACGCGGCGGCGATTTTCGCGCTGGCGCCGGGACTGGTACTGCGCAGCATCGGCCTGGGCATGGTCTGCCAGTCGCTGGGCGGCTTCCTTGCCGGCGTGCCGATGGAGGAAGATAGGGCCGTCAGAGCGTACAGCGGCGCCAACCAGGGGTCGCTGATCATCGCGCTCAATCCGGCGCGCTTCCTGCCGGTCGACCAGCTCAAGACGGAGATGGACCGGTATCATGCGCTCACGCACCAGCTCACCCCCATGTCGGCGGCCACGCCGGCAGTACTCCCCGGCACGTTGGAGTGGCAGCGCGAGCGCGAGTACGCGGTCGAGGGGATTCCCGTGGGGGCGCGGCACCAGCACGCGCTGGAGGAAGCGGCCGCTCGCTTCGGCGTTCCGACTCCTTTCCCCACCTAGCAGTTGCGCCGGCCGGTGCGACCCGATGTCCCGGTAACGACGCCGTCCGATCTCTCGCCCGACGCCGCCGATCGCCTGCTCCAAGCACCGCGCCCTGACGATCCGGCGCTGGTCGTGCTCACGATCGAGGCGTAGGGTTCCCCGCGGCTGATCGGCCGGGCGACCGTCGCCGCCTGCGAGCGCGTGCTCCGCGCGTCGGAACAGCCGGCCGAAGTGTACGATCAGGCCCTGAGCCTGCTGGCGGCCGTCATCTATTGGCGACCCGACCTGATCGGCCCCGACACGGCCTCCGCCCTTGAGGCGCTCATCGCCGGCCCACCGCTGCCGGACATTTTGTACCGATCTGCCGCCGAAGCGCTCAACTTCCTGTTGACTACTCCGGCGGCTTCCTGCGCGCTCGCTCTCCTGCTGGCCCTGCTCGCCGTGGCGGACCGCCCGCCCGCCGCTTACGATGCACTCCTGGGGTCGCTCGAATATGCCGCGTTCTGGGCCGTGTCACGCCTGGACCTGGCAGTGATCATCTCCCTGACAGAGCAGGAACACCTGGCCGGGCAGCGGGCGCGCCTGCTGCACCGAACGATCGAGCGGCTGCTCTTCGCCTGCCCCACGCGAGTTACGGCCCCCCTGCTCGAGCGCCTGCACCGGCTCTACCAGGGGCACCCCTCCTTCAAGTACGTGCTCTCCTATCTCTCCGGCCGGCCCAGCGTGAAGGCGGAGGTGCGGAACGCGGCAGCGGCAGCCGCCGCCCCGCAATTCCCCCTGCGCCGTCTGGTTGCGCCGCGGTTGAGACGGGGCAAGGCGCGTGTCCTGGTCGTCCAGAACATCTCGGACGGACAAGGCGATGAGATCGTCCGCGTCGTCCCCTTGCTCGAATCGCTGCTGGGTGGGAACCCGCTGCTGGAGGTTGTGCTGATCACCAAGCGCGAATATCTGTACGGCCACTCGCGACTCCGAGTGGTGCCCATCGAGGACCGGGCCGCCACCCGCACGGTGCTCGGTGAGACCTTCGACGCCGTGGTCGACTTTTTCGAGCCGGCCGTGCCGGACGTGAACTACGACGTGGCGCTGGAGGTTCGTGTTCGTGCACACGCTCGGTCACGCGCGCCTTTCCTCTCCCTGGCATCGTCGAAGCGGTGGAATCGATTCCTGTTTGAACGGTTCGATGTGGAGTCGCGGTCCTACGCAGCGGCGATTGGGCTCGACCGGCAACGGGTCGAGAACGTCTACGAGACGACCTGCCGGCTGATCGCCGAGCTCGGACTGCCGTTGCGTTTCGGGGAGGAGCCCCCGCCGGCCGATTCGGTCCTGGCCGGCCTGCCCTGCCCCGACGCCGAGACGGCCTGGTCCAAGCTGGTGGAGCAGAATCACCAGCGTCGCCCAGTGGCGCTGGTATGCCCGTTCGGCGGGATCGAGCCGCTGAAGGGGTACGTGGACCGCCGGGCCGAGCCGCTGTCCGAGCAGCTTCGCGGCCTGATCGCGGAAGGGTTCTACGTGGTCCTGCTCCCCAATGGGACGCCGTGGGGGGCCGCGGCCCAGGCCCGGCGCGTCGTGAGCCTGCTCGATCCATCGGAGCAATCACAGGTCGTAGTCGCGCCGGACCCTACCGGCTGGACCGAGCCGGTGACCTACCAACACGCCGGCACCCACACCGTGCCGCGCGCCAGCTACCAGATGCGGCTCGCGACCTACTTCGTTCGCTTTGCCGCCCTGGTCGTGACCGTGGAGGGCTGGATGGTACACGCCGCCTATTGCCTGGGCAAGCGTTACCGCGTGCTCATGCTGCCCTACTCGCATCCGACCGAGTGGCATCCCTACGGGCGCACTGTGCAACAGGACGTGGTGCTCGGCCCCGCACACGTTCCTCCCGAAGAAGAGGGCGTCGCGCCGCCGCTCCCGGAGCAACCGCGCAAGTTCGTCCTGCTCTACCTGCTGAGGAGCCTCGGCCGGTCCGGCGAGGCGCATGCCGTGCCCTTGCTGCAGTGGGCGTTACGCAGCGAGGACCGGGATGTGCGCCAGTCGGCCGCCGAGTCGCTAAGCCGGTTCTCCGGACCAGTCGTCGACGCCGATCTGATTGCGCTGCTGCACGACCCCGCCTACCGCGTCCGGGCAGCCGCGGCCGGAGCGCTCCTCAGCCGGTTTGACGCTGCATCCCCTCGACCGCACGGCATCCCGCGCGAGCAGTTGCTGGCCCAACGGTGGATCGGCGAGGAGCCCAGGGATTGGGATAGGGTGCTTTCACTAGGCGAGCAAGCACGCCAAGCGCTCCAAACCGCCATCCTGGACGACGATCCGGTAATCCGCCGGGAGGCCGCCGCGATCCTGGATATCATGGATCGGAAGCGAGTACCGGTCGCAGCGGTCTCGCCCGTGTCAGGGATGACCAAGGCGCTGCGCAGACTGTTCAGGAGCGGGTAGATCGTGCGCATGTCAGCTTCCGTGGCGGGGTTTCCGTACCTCCCCGGGCGGTTGTACACCCCGGCGAAGGACCAGGCATGGTTGGGGAAAATGCCGCGATGAGGGCCCTCCCGCTCCCTCGAGGTCTGACGCGCCGCCGCGCGGCCCGGCGCGCCGAGGCCGCACTGGGACGGCCTACCGTGCTCATCCTGACGCCGGTCAAGGACGCCGCCGACTGCTTCGACGACTATTGCCGGGGGATCGCCCGCTTGACCTATCCCCACGCCCTGATCTCCCTCGGCTTCCTCGAGAGCGACAGCACAGACGGCACGTTCCAGGCGCTCCAGCGCCGTCAGCGTGGGCTCAATGCCGACTTCCGGCGCGTCGGGCTGTGGAAGAAGGACTTCGGCTACCTCCTCTCGCCGGCCGTGCCGAGGTGGCTGCCGTCGATCCAGGTGAAGCGACGGACCATCCTGGCCAGGAGCCGCAACCACCTGCTCTTCCACGCGCTGGACGACGAGGACTGGGTACTCTGGCTGGACGTGGACGTGATCGAGTATCCGCCCGACCTCATCGAGCGCCTGCTGGCCGTCGGGAAGGACATCGTGCAGCCGCATTGCGTACTCGACTACGGCGGCAAGACCTTCGACTGGAACGGCTGGCGCGATCACGGGCGGCTGCACCTGGACGACCTGCGCGAGGAGGGGGAGCTGGTCGAGCTGGACGCGGTTGGTGGGACCGTGCTGCTCGTGCGGGCGGACCTGCACCGCGACGGGCTGGTCTATCCCGCCTTCTTCTACGGGAGGGGCAACCCCCGCATCAGGAAAGGTCGCCGCCCCGAGATCGCCGGCGAGATCGAGGGGGAGATCGAGACAGAAGGGCTCGGTATCATGGCGGGCGACATGGGCCATTGTTGCTGGGGGATGCCGCGACTCGAGGTGATCCACCGGAGGAAATAGCGTCGTGGCCGGCAATCCTGGCACGGCGTCGAAGCCGCGCCTCCTCTACCTGAGCCCGGTCGTCCCCGCATTGAGCGGCAACGGCCTGGCCATGCGCGCCGGTATGGTGCTGCAACTGCTGGCCCAGCGCTACAGCGTCTCACTGGTGGTGGTCCAACTCTACGCGCCCTACGGCGTCCCCATCCCCGCCGAGATCGCCGGCCTGTGCCGCGACACCGTCGTGCTGCCGACCAGCACCACCACAACATGGCCAGCCCCGTCAGCGTCGCGGTCGCTACCGAAACGGCTCGGCGACGCCCTGCGAACGCGGCGTTCCCTTGCTGGCCACGGAGATGAAGAAGCGATCCGTGCCTTCCCGGGCGTGCCCTTCGACGTCGTGCATGTGTTCCGGCTGGCCATGGCGCCATTTGCCCGTCCCTACTTTGACCGTTTTGCCCCCCCGCCGGAGCGCCATCTCGACCTGGACGACGTCGAATCGTCCACCCGCCGGCGTCTCGCTGCGCTCTACCGTCTGAACGGCAACGCCGCCATGGCCCGACTCGAGGAGCTGGAGGCCCAGCGCAGCGAGCTGCTGGAGACCGAGGCGCTTCGAGACTTCGATCGTGTTTACGTTTGCTCACCGGGGGATCAGAAAGGGCTCGCCCGGCTCGCGCCTGCCCGCGTGTGTGTGCTGCCAAACGCGCTCCCACTGGCCGAGCCACTCCCGCCCAAGCGCCGCGACGGGCTATTTACCCTCCTCTTTGTCGGGACGCTGGGGTACTACCCGAACGAAGATGCCATCCGACACCTCTGCGTCCAAGTGTTGCCGCTCCTACGTGCGACGGCCCAGCAGGCGTTCCGGGTCGCCATCGTCGGAACCGGCGCGACCGCCGCCATACGGCAGCTCGCGGAGCTCCCGGAGGTACAACTGATCGGCGCCGTGGCGGATGTTGCCCCCTGGTACCGCGAGGCCGACGCGGTCGTCGTGCCGATCCGGGCTGGCGGAGGAACACGCATCAAGGTGCTGGAGGCATTCCGCTACGGTCGACCGGTCGTGAGCACATCCATGGGCATCGAAGGCATCGAGGCGCGCGGCGATGAGCATGTGCTCCTGGGCGATACCCCCCTCGCCTTCGCGGAACAATGCCGGCGGCTGATGGGCGACCAGTCATTCGCCGAGTCGCTCACACAGAACGCCTATGCGCTGTTCAAACGCGCCTACACAACGGAAGTAGTGGCGCGGAGCCTGGCAGCCATGTGCTCGTAAGGCGTGATACGACGTTGACACCGCCGGCAGGTCCCAAAGGGGGTGACGTGCGCGACGGCGCCTGCTGCTGAACCAGCAGGCTCACAGTTTCAACCCTGCTGCAGCAGGCTCGGGCTACGTCCGCGGACGGAAGGCGTCCCCAGCCAGCTTGAGCTGGGTTGGTCCGGTTAGCCCGACGGTTCAGCGTCGGGAGCCATTCGCGGACGCCCTCCCCAGACATTCGCCAGCGATAACGAGCTCCACGACACACCTCGCATTATCTGGGACGTTGACGGGCCAACCCAGGTGAACTAGCATCGCTCCGTAGCGTCCTCAAGGGAAGTGAGCCGGCGGTATGCCGACAGGCACGCTGGCGCTACGGAAAGGAAGGCGTTGTGTCCAGCGAGCGGGTGAGCCGGCGGAAGCTGTTGCGCGTCGGCGCGGTATCGCTGAGCGGTTTGGCATCTGCGACGTTGATCGCCGCCTGCGGCGGGACGGCAACTGGCGGCGCATCGAGCACGTCGGCGTCGGCCGCGGCGCCGGTCACCGCCTCCAGCGCCGTGGTTGCGAGCACGGCGCGGACGGCGACGAGCAGCGTGGCGCCGCTGACGAGCGTCGCGGCGAGCAGTGCAGCACCGAGCTTGGTGGTGGCAAGCAGCACGTCAGCAAGCTCAACCGCGTCGGTCGTGCCGGCCGCGAGCGCGGCGGCGCCGGCGGGTTCGGTGGCGTTGCGCATCGGCTCCTGGCTGGTCCGACCGACAAACCAGGCGGTGTACAATGACCATCTGATCGGGCCATACAAGAAGCTGCATCCGAACGTCGATATCACGGTCGACTACACCTCGGGCACGGGCACGCACATCACTAAGATGATCGCCGAGACGGCAGCCGGTGACCCTCCGGACATTGTCGAAGTCGACTTCGACGACAACCAGAGCTTCGCGCAGAAGAAGGTACTTCTGGCGCTCGATCCGCTGATCGCGCGGAGCAAGATCGACCTGAACAACTACGTTAAGGCGGCGCTGGAGCTGGGCCGGTATCCGCAGAACACCGGTCCCTACTGGGCCTGGTCGACCATGCTTGCCGTCGGCGTGCTCTATTACAATAAGACCATGTTCCAGAACGCCGGGCTGGCGCTGCCGGCTGACAATCTGGACTATCAGACCACGCTGCTGGACCTGGCGCAGAAGCTGACCAAGCCGGGCACCGACGAGTCGAGCTCCTTCTGGGGCTTCGACATCGACTACTTCGAGCAGGGGTTCCTCTACTCCTTTGGTTTCAAGGAGGTCAGCGACGACGGCAAGACGGGGCTGTTCGACTCGCCGGAGTCCATCGCGGCGCACCAGTACTGGGTTGATCTGAAGAACAAGTACAAGGCCAGCACACCCAGCGACGTCGGGAAGGTCTTCAATATCCCGGAGAGTCCCTTCGAGTCCGGCCACCTGGCCATGAGTCTCGATGGCTCCTACGAGGTCCAGACCTTCCAGCAGTACAAGTCCCTGGACTGGGATGTCGCGATGCCTCCGAAGGGGCCGGCGGGGCAGTTCTCGGTCATCAAGGGTGCGCCGTCGCACGGGCTCTCGCCGCTCAGCAAGCACCAGTCGGAGGCCTGGGACTTTATGAGCTGGTGGATACTCAACGAGACCCCGGATCAGGTCGTGAACCCGGGCAACCTGCCGTCGCGGCTGGTGGCGCTGCAGGGGTGGACGGCGGCCCAGTTGAAGGCCAATCCGGTACCGGCCAGCATCGGGAAGTTTGTCGAGATCGCCAGCCAGGCCGGGCGATCGGTGCAGATCCCGCCACACTCGGGCGACGTCTGGAATGCCTACACCAAGGCGCGCGGCGACATCCTCTCCGGCAAGGCGCCCGTTGCCGACGGCTTGCACGCGATAAATCAGCAGGTCAATGGCATCCTGGCGCAGCCGTAGGAGTCCGCCCCCCGGTTAATCGACGGATCCCAGCTCGGACCCCGGCGGCCGCCCGGCGTCCAGAGTTGCCCCGGTTGGCGATTCAGGCTGGAGACGTCGTCGACACCGGCAGCGGTCGGCGGTATTGGAGGAGAAGGGCTGATGGCGAGGACGCCAAACATCTTGCTGATCACGGCGGATCAGCACCGCGGCGACGCGGTGAGCGCGAATGCCGGCGCCGCTCCGCACCGGCCGAGCGTGCTGCGAACGCCGCACCTGGACCGCCTGGCGGCGGAGGGCGTCTCCTACACCAACGCCTACTCGGTGATGCCGGTCTGTGTGCCCGCACGGGTCAGCATTATGACCGGGCGCATCCCGGCTTCCTGGGGCGTGCGCGGCAACGGCGGGGCGATCCCGGAGGGGATGCCGACGTTGCCGGGTCTCCTGCGGGCGCAGGGCTACCGGACGCAAGGAGTGGGGAAGATGCATTTCTCGCCGGACTGGCGGGCGCTGCACGGGTTCGAGCATATCCTGGTGTCGGAGGAAGGGCGGCATTGGCGCGAGGGCGGCGACGACTACCAGGCCTACTTGCGCCGGGCCGGCTGGGAGGGATTGGAGCGCGGCCACGGCATCGGCAACAACGATGCGCGGACGGGCACGTCGCCGCTGCCGCTGGAGCACTATCACACCACCTGGGCGACAGACGAGTCGATCGCCTGGCTGCGACGGCAGCGGCAGGAGCAGCCGGTACGCCCATTCTTCCTGTGGACCTCCTACACCAAGCCGCACGCGCCCTACGACCCGCCGGAGCCCTACGACCGGCTGTACAGTCCCTTCAGCGTACCGGACCCGCGCGGTGGGCCGGAGGACCTGGCGGACCGCTCGCCCTGGTATCTCCAGCAGCGCGGGCGTTATGGCTGGGACACGTACTCGGACCTGGCGATGAAGCGCTCGGTGGCCTTCTACTACGGCAACGTGGCGTTGATCGATCACTCCGTGGGGCGGCTGCTGGACGCGCTGCGAGAGCTCGGACTCGAGGAGGACACTATCGTGATCTATAGCGCCGACCACGGTGACCTGCTCGGCGACCACGGCTTCTTCTTCAAGGGCATCTTCTGGCAGGCGTCGTGGCACGTCCCTTTCCTGATGCGGGCGCCGGGGCGCGTGTTGCCGCGAGGGACGATTGGGCGCTACGTCGGGCTGGAGGATATCCTGCCGACCGTGCTGGGCTTCTGCGGCATTGTCATCCCGGATGGGGTGCAGGGTCGCGACCTGTTCACCGGCAGGACTAAGGAGCGGGACGCCGCGTTTGGCATCTACGGGCAGGCAGCGAACTGCCAACTGGCGATCCGCACAGACGAGTGGACCTACATCGCGCTGCCCAATGGCGGCTACGAGGAGCTGTACGACCTGCGCCACGACCCCGACGAGCGGAGGAACCTGGGAGCAGACGCGGCGACGGCGGAGGTGCGGAGCGGACTACGCGGCCGGCTGGAGGGCTGGCTGGCGGAGATCGGCGCCACGCACGTGCTCGATGGCCAGGGGCGCATCGCGACCAGCCCGTTCGTTGATCCGCTGGCCGGCGCCGAGCCGCTGGCGAAGACGCCGCTGGGGATGCGGCCGTACTGAGGGATCCTCACGTCGGGGCCCCTGGATGAGGTTGTTGGTCATGCCGGCTGGTGCGGGGACGGCCCCCCAATTCTGGGGTGGGGGGCTCGCACGGCGCGGACGCATCCTTGCCGGCGTCGCTCCGTTGATTGGGGCGCTCCCCATGGGAGGCGATGTTGCGGCAATTGGCCTCCCCCAGAATTGGGGGGCCGGGGGGGGCCGTCCTCGCACCAGCACATTTGCCTTCAGGCCAACATCGAGCCCGTGGGCGGCACTCGGAGTACCCCGAATAGGCCGGCGCAATGCGTCCGGCCAGTAATGCACTTGGAGAGCGCAGAAAGGTGGAGCGGATGAGCGGATGGCGGCCGCCGGAGCGAGTGGCGGGGCCGGGCGGGCTGATTCTGGACTGGCGGAGCTGGCAGTTCCCCAGCGAGGAGCCAGCGCCGAGCGCCTCAATCGTCGCGCTGGCGAACGGTGACGACAGAGTGGACTGGCAGGGGGGGGTGGCGCAGCGCTGGGCAGTGCGGGAGGCAATCGGGCTGAGCTGCCGGGTGTGGCCGCGAGATCGGGGCCGCTACGTCTATCTGTTGGCGCGCCTGGATCTGCCGCGGGCGCGCAGCATCGCGCTCCGGCTCGGTTCCTATGTGGGCTATCGCATCTGGTCGGATGGTCAACCGATTGGTCGTGCGACCAGTGGCGAATTCTTTGCAGAAGACGAGAACCGGTTCCTGGTGGGGTGGGCAGCCGGACAGCACCGGCTGCTGGTGGAGCTCGACCGCCAGGAGTGGCAGACGGTCTTTCACGTCCGGCTGTCGGCGCCGGATGGGCGCGACCTGCCGGCGGGCGCGGTGCTGGTGGAGGAGGTGGGGGAGGCTCTGGCGCGGCGGGTTCCGACGGCCTTCGCTTTCTACAACGAGCAGTTCAACCGTGAAGGAGCATGGTCGTTGGCGCGGCTGGATGGCGCGCCAGCCGCGTCCGGGAGCGTCACCGTACGTGGCTTGGGGGTCACGGGCCGGATGGGGGAACACAACGGCGGCGCCACGCCAGGCAGGTCCGAGACGGCAGGCAGTGCCGAACGGGCGGAGGGTAAGCTCGACTGGACGGCGTGGAGCGAGGGGTTGCATCGGGCCTACGAGGAGCTGCTGAGCGTGCCGGCCGCTGGAGTGCGCGACGCGGAACGGCTGGAGCGGCGACCGTGGCAGGGCGTCTGGCGGGAGAGCCTGCTCTTGCACGGGGGGCCAACCGGTCCGATTCCACTGGAGGTGCTGCTGCCGGAGGAACGGGTGAGCCGGCGGGCGGCGCTACTGTGCATCCACGGTCACGGCGCGGGCCGTGCGGATGTGATCGGCGAGACGGCATTGGACCCGGCCCAGGCTGGACGGGTCGCCGAAGCAAACTACGACTACGCGCTGCAACTGGCGCGTCGCGGTTACGTGACCTTTGCTGCCGACCTGCGCAACTTCGGCGAGCGGCGGGACCTGGATCTCGGCCGAGCCGGCCGCGATGTCTGCGACAACAACTACTTCAAGGCGGCGCTGTTGGGACTGTCGCCGGTGGCGCTGGACCTGGTGGACCTGCGGCTGGTGCTGGACCATGCGCTGCAGCAGCCGGAGGTCGACCCAGGGCGGATTGGCTGTGTGGGGCTGTCGCAAGGCGGCCGGATGACGATGTACCTCTCGGCGTTGGACCGGCGGATCCGCGTGGCGGTGTCGAGCGGGGCGGTGAACACGCTGCGGGAACGGCTCACCTCCTACGCCGGCTGCGGCTCGCAGCTCGTGCCGGGCCTGTTCAAGCTGGGCGACACGCCGGAGATCTTCGGGCTGATCGCGCCGCGGCCCTTGTTGCTGGAGCTGGGGACACAGGATGGGACCAGCCCGGAGGTGTACGCGGCGGAGGTGTTCCAGCGGGTGCGCCATGTGTATATGCTGGCTGGCGCGGAGGAGAAGCTGGAGACCGACATCTACGCGCGCGGCCATCGCTTCAGTGGGCGCAGGGTCTTTACGTTCCTGGAGCGCTGGCTGGGTGAGGGGTCCCCCGGCGTCCCCCGCTCGATACACCAACTAGGGGACCAAAATGACCTACATGGGGCGACGAAAGGGGCTTGACATTCGCACGCCTAACACGTACTATACGTATCGCTAGCACCGAGATGATTGGACTGCCATGGCTCGTCTCAATCTGACCATTCCCGATCCGCTGTACGAGCGCCTGGACCGGCTGCGCGATCGGGTCAACGTTTCCAAGATCTGCGCTGCGGCGCTAGAACAGGAGCTGGCTATGCTCGAAGGACAGTTGAGGCCATTTCATGTCCAGGTTTCTCCCCAGATCGCTGGTACTCCCGTGGCTCCGCCGGCGTCGCCGGCCGCACCGGCGGAGATCGATCCACGCTACGCTCATCTCGTCGAGCGCCTCCAGGGCAGCCGGGAGCGCTGGCGCCAGCGCGGTCGCGCGGATGGGGAAGCGTGGGCCGTCGACAACGCGACGCGCGAGCAACTGATGTTGGTGGCCACGCAGATGGACCGCTGGGACGGGTTGCACCTGGTACGGGAAGCCCATCCCAATGAGGTGGCGAAGGGTTTCGGCCTTTCGCCCGTCGCGCGCATCTTCGAGTCGTTCCGAGTCGCCGAGCGCCTGGATCGGTGGGCGGCGGAGGATGCCGGCGTCCAGGAGGAGCTGCCCACGCCGGAGCAGCAGGAGCACCTGGCCCGAGTGCGGGCCGACCTGGACGAGGTCGCCTATCTGCAAGGTTGGCGCGACGCCGTTCGCGATGTCTGGCTGGCGGTCGAGCCGGCGCTACGCTAGCCCGCGAGCAGACGGCCCTGACGGCTGCCGAATCGGTCGACGTCAGGGCCGCACCACCGTGCCGTCGGCTTTGCGATCTTCCGCTACGTAGCGCGGTCTGGCGACTCGTTCGGGAACGAGAAGCTTGGCCGCCTTCTCCTCGTCTACGTCGATGCCGAGGCCGGGCTGGTCGTTGGCGTAGAGGTAGCCGCCCTCCAACACCGGATGACCCGGAAAGGTCTCCAGTTCCTCCGGGCGGAAGTGGTTCTCCTCCTGGATGCCGAAGTTCCAGGCGGCCAGGTCGAGGTGCATCGAGGCGGTGAGGTTGACCGGATCGGTGTTCCCGCCTTCCTGCCAGGCGGTTTGCACGCCGTACCACTCGCAGAGGTGGGCGATCTTCTGGGCCTGGGTGATGCCGCCGACCTTGGAGACGCGTACCCGAATGAAGTCGATCAGCCGCTCGGTGATGAGGGGCAGCCATTCCTGGCTGTTAACGAACAGCTCGCCCACTGCTTGAGGGGTCGTGCATTGCTGGCGGATGAGGCGATAGTAGGCGATCTGCTCCGGCGGCAACGCGTCTTCCAGGAAGAACAGGCGGTATGGCTCCAGCAGCTTGGCCAGCGACACAGCCACGTTGGGCCGGAGGTGCTCGTGGACGTCGTGGGTGAGCTTGACGCCGAAGCCGAGCTTCTGGCGCAGGTAGGCGAACATGGCCGGGATCGTTTCCAGGTAGAGCTCGTCGTCGAAGACGCGATCCTGGGACCAGGCGTTCTTGGGTCGCATAGCGGTGTCAGGATCGAGGAAGCCGCCGCCGCCGTATGGACCCAACTGGCAGCGAATGACCGGGTAGCCTTCCTCCACATATCGGCGCACGTCGTCTTCTAACGCTGCGATGTCGTTGCCGCTGGCGTGGGCATAGCAGGGGACCGCCGCCCGGCAGGGGCCACCCAGCAACTGGTAGACCGGCATGCCGGCTTCCTTACCCTTGATGTCCCACAGGGCAACGTCGATGCCGCCGAGGGCCGCGTTGAGGGTGGGGCCGGAGCGCCAGTAGCTGCTGGTGAAGGTAGATTGCCAGATGTCCTCGATTCGGTCGGTATCGCGGCCGATCAATCGGGGCGAGGCCCACTGCTCGATCGCGGCGACGACCGCCTCCGTGGCATTGTAGTCGTGGGCGGAGCCGATGCCGTAGAGGCCGGGTTGGTCGGTCAGAATCTTGACGATCAGCCAGGTTCCCGTCGCCCTGGTGCGAATGCAGCGGATCTCCCGAATCTTAGCCATGCTCCTTCTCCGTGCTCGTGCTACCGGGGGCGCCGTGGGAGAGAGTGTAGCCAACCTCCCGATGGGACGATCTACTGATGGACCACGCCCTTGCCGTGGGGCCGCATGTACGACCGGTCGCCGATCCACTGCGCAGGCGGTGTGACCCACAAGCGCGCCATCGAGTTGAGCCTGGCCGCGTAGGTCGCCCGCCTGAGCGAGAATGCCTCCCATGAGATATCGGCGTCACTCAGTCGAAAGCCGGCTGCGCCCAGGCGCTCCCGCGCCATCTCGTACTCGGCACGCTCTACATAGGCGCTCTGCGTCCCATCGAGCCCGAAATACTGCGCCAGGTCCTCCACCAGATGCGTGCCCACTTTGTGCATGAGCAATGCGGGGCCGCGTGGACCGTCCTCGACGGTCGTGAGGATCAAGGTGGCGGCGTCCAGGACCGCCCCCAAGGCGCTGATCCAGGACTGGTTGTCGTGGGTGGAACGGAAATAGGCCAGGATCGGATAAGAGAGATGGCTGTCGAGCACCTCCGCGGCCCACACCTCCCAGTCGGCGAACACTTTCGGCAAATCGCCAAGCATCTCGTACTTGGCGTACGTCTCCAGGAGCGTGACGCCGGACGGCGGCCCCCCCGCGCGCGCGCTCAGGGTGATAACGAGAATCTCCCGACGCTGGAAGGAGCCGAACAGTGTAAACAGGAAGGTGATGACCAGCGCAACGACCGCCAGTCCGTTCGCCGCCGCGACCAGCACGATGGCACGAGCGAGCCCGCCGGTTGGCGCCAGGTCGCCGAAGCCAATCGTGAGCATGGACGTGCCCGAAAAGTAGAGGGCCGTACCGAGATTCTCCGGCCTGGGGTGAATCTGGTCGGCCAGCGCGTACAGCATGAGCCCGTATCCCACGACCAGGCCGGCGGCCCATAGCAGCAGGAGCAGCACGACGACGAAGGGCGCGAAGGTGCCGAGCAACTGCTCGCGCGGGCCCGCCGAGTGCAAGCGCAGCGCCGTCCGCCGGCACAGTGCCCATAACCCCCACACCAGGCCGGCGCTGAGGCGGTAGATGACCGGCGTCGGCCGTGGCAGCACGACCGACTGAAACACATCGAACAGGATCATGGCCACGAGGGCCAGGCCCGCGACGAATTCAACTATCTGCATGGGTGCAATGATCCCATGCGCGTGCCAGCTCGCGTCAGTCGCGCCCTGCCACGCATCGGTCGGCCGTAGGGGCGAGACCTGACGGAAATGCGGAACGCTAGACCTGATAGTCCGGTCGGTGCTCTCGACGCAGCCGGTCCAGCTCCGCTTGTAGCCGCTGCACCTCGCGCTCAGCCGCCTCGAGGGCTGTCGCTTCCTGCTGTCGCTCCAGGGCAGCCTGTGCATGCGCCGCCATTTCCTGCCGCAGCAACTGCTGGAGTTGGTCGTAGCGCAGGGCCAACTGCCCCGTCCGCGTGTCCACCACCCCGATGTGGTCGTCCAGCAGCACGAAGTGCACCGGCAGCACCCGACTGGTCACACCGCCCCCAGCGTCGCGCGGCAGCGGCTCCCGCTCCTCCTCTCCCAGCAGCGCCCAGCCCTGGATACGCGGCACGCCGTAGGTCCCGTCCGGGTCGAACAGGAAGTACTCGCGGACCCCGAGCTTGCCGTAGCGGCGGGGCTTCTGGACCTTGTCGGCGTCCGCGGAGCTGGGCGAGAGGAACTCGGCCAGCACCTCCGGCGGCTTGCCCACCGCCCAGGGCAGGTACTCGTCGGTCCCCCACTGGCGCTCCTGGAGGCCCAGGGCGATCAGCAGGTCGGGCAGCAGCTTGTCGCGGGAGTTGGCCGGGTCCATGCGCAGCCAGCGGTCCTTGGAGACGTAGTGCCCATCGGGGTTGAGGAGGTAGCGTAGGGCGTAGAAGCAGTAGGCCTGCTCGTCGGAGTGCGGGTCAGTGGCCAACGGCTCGTCGTTCTCCTCCCACCCCTCCAGGTGCATCGGGTCGGGGAGCTCGACCCCGGCGATAGTCTGCAACATTCACGTTCCTCCCCGCGAGGCTCGTCTCGACCGCCTCGTGCAGCATAGCACGGTGAGGAGCGGCGGCAGTCCCGGCGACCTGATGCGATGTGCCATGCCTTGTTGCCCCGTGCCGAGCTATGTATCGGCGCGACCATCGGCCCCTTGTGTCTGCCCCTCGATCAGCCGGATCGCACCTTCCACCTGATTGAGGACGCCTACCATGACGGCGCGCGCCCGCTCCGGATCGTGCGCGGCGATGGCGTCGCAGACCCAACGGTGATCTTCGAGCGACTGGGCGACCGCCCCCGGCACATGATAGGTTTGCTCGCGCATGCCGACGAGGAGATGAGTGATTGCGTCGTTGAGCAGCTCCATCACCGGATTGCGCGCGGCGACGACGATGGCCTTGTGAAAGGCCAGGTCGGCGGCGATATACGCCCCAGAGTCCTGGCTGGCGGCCATCGCGGTGAGCGCCGACTCCATCCGTTCTACATCGTCGGCGGATGCACGGGACACCGCTAGTGTGGCCGCGGTGACCTCCAGCATGCGGCGCACCTCCAGGATGTGCTCAAGGTTGCCGTGCTGCTGCCGGAGCTGGAAGCGCAGGAGCCCGGAGATGGCTTGCGGGTAGTGTTCGGTGACCCGTGCGCCCCTGCCGTGTTCCACCGACACAAATCCCCGGGCGGAGAGGAGCTGCAGCGCTTCACGGATGGCCGTCCGGCTCACCGCGAAGCGGTCGATCAGCATGCTCTCGGTCGGCAGGAAGGCGCCCGGGAGATGATCACCCGCCAGGATGGACTCCATCAGCGCCTCGGCGACTTGCTCGCCGAGGCGCTGGCGGCGAACGCGCGGGGACGATGCGCGCGAAGGCGCGACTTGCGCGGCGGATGAGGACGATGAAATCATAACGCATCATACCTCTCGTTGACACCGCCCAGACTGCGACGGGCCCTGCTCTGGAAATGCCCCTCCCCAACCCCTCCCCAGCAAGCTGGAGAGGGGCTTTTCAGCCGCGTGGGCGGCGGCGCACGGCCGGGGGGCTGCTGTGGTCCAGACAGTGGACCCGTTGTTCTGCTACGAGAACATGAGGACTTCATAATCGCCGAGGGTTGGAAGCGTGACTTGCACCCCCGCACCCGCTCGCCTGACGTCAAGAGAGTGACCGCTGCGTAGGGCTCTCGCATGAGCTAAGGAGGCGTCTTGCAAGCTGACCGACACGTCGTGCACCGGAATGATCCGGCGTCGCGGCCGCTCCATGTCCCCGGCGTGGTTCAGCAGGTGGACGATGTGCTCGCCGGTCGCCGGCTGGTAGCGATGGGAGACCTCTACGGCCGACCCGACGTTGGCAACTACAATCAATGGCGGACTTCCCCCGCGCGTCAGCCTGCTCAGCAGCGTCTGATAGTCCGGAAAGCGCTGTCGCCAGTAGGCGGCGCCCACGGCGCCGAGGAAGGTCGCGCAGCTCCCCTGCCCGAACCGTTTCACCGCCAACCCGACCGGCGCGTGCGCGGCCAGGTTGAGCGGGAAGTACCGGCTGGGCAGCTTGTCATAAAATGAGCCCAACACGGTTGCATCAACGGGGCGCGCTTGTGGGGCGTACTCGGGTGCGGGGAGCAGCGGATGGCAGCCGGCCGTTCGCTCGTCGTCGGTGGACACCTGAAGATAGTCGAAGGGCAGCCGGTCGTGGATGCCTGTCTTGGCCAGCCCCATAAGCTCGGCGAGCGCAAAGTCTTCACGCGATCGGCCATCGGCGTCGGCAACGCCGGGGAAGCCGGTCAGGAGGAGGTGTCCGCCTTGCTGCACGTAGGCGCGAAGGGCGTCAACCTCGGCGTCGCCCAGGCACTCGGCGTTGGGGAGGGCCAACGCGGTGTAGTGCTCCGGCGTCAACCCGGCGAGCGCCGGCTCGTCGAGCACGTCCAGCGGTGTCTGCGAGCGCAGCAACGCCTCGTAGACGCCGCAAAACTCATCCTGGACCAGCCGCTCCCATTCGCCGCGGACGCCCGACCACCAGGATCCCCCGAAGTCGATGGTCCGCTGCGGCCAGAGCACGGCGGTGCGCGCGAGGGAGCGCGTACCGACCAGTGTGCCCGCGTGGTCACGGTAGAAGTGGAGGAGATCGGTCACCGCTTCGCGGACCGCCGGACTCATGAAGCGCAGCCCGCCCATGACCTTCATGTTGGCTCCGCCGGCGATACCCCCGGCGATGAAGAGCCGCAGCTCCGCCGGGGGCAGCTCGTAGTAGTCCCAGGGCAGATGCCGGAAACACACGGTAAGGCTGATCGGCTTGCGCCGCACGCCGGACTTCGGCGCTGGGAGCGGTCCGCCATCCGCGGTCAGGGACTGCGTCTCCAGCAGGTGCATCGCGGCCCCCGGCATCCAGTAGGGGTCGAGGAGGGCCGGACCGCGGAACAGATTGGCGCGCTCGCTGCCCAAGGTATCCAGGTGCGGCGCCAGGGCGCGAGTGTCGCGACTGCTCGGCCAGTTGACACCGAGTGTGGCGTTATTCATGTAGAGCAGGGCGTCCGGCTTCCGCGCCTTGACGGCGGCGCGCAAGTCCTGAACGAAGCGGGCCAGGGAAGCCGCGCGGAAGGCCACGAACAGCGGCCAGGCCGCATCCTGCCGGTCCGCCCAGGCCGGTAACGCGGCGTGCTCCTCAGTCGCGAACAGTTGCCGGCACGCAGCGCAATAGCAGGCGCGCGGAAAGTAGGTCGGACCATCCAGGTAGAGGCCGTCGATGTCGTACTCGTCCAGGAAGCCCAGCACCTGGGCGATCGCCCAGTCGCGCCAAGGGGTGTTCATGCAAGGGGCGTTGCCCTTGCCGTAGCCGAGGACGATGGGCGTTCCCTGCTCGTCCACCTGCAGCCAATCGGGGTGCTCCGAGGAGAACGGCTCGATGATCCAATGCACGTTGGTATATGGCACGACGCGGATGCCGCGCTGGTGGCACTCCCGCAGATAGGCTCGGTACTCCTCCGGCTGCCACGGGCCGCGCAGGAACGTGCCTTCGCCACCGCTGAGCGTGGGAAACGCCAGATGCTGCAGGTTGAACCCCATCTCGGCCTGCACCGCGGCCAGGCCGGCCGGTGTCATGTCCCGCATCTCCTCCGGCGTCACCTGGATGTCGGAGATGCGGAGGGCCTGATGCCACCAGCGCAGCGGCGGGGTGTCCGGGTCAATCGAGGATGGCATGCGTTACTTGCTCCTTTGCGCCCAACCCACTTCTGGGCCCTTCTGGCCCTGCCTTGACGGACCACTAGGCATTGGCTTGCGCGAGGATGATCTTCACCTTGTCGGCGGCTTCCGTCACCGCCTGCGCCGCGCCGAGCTGCCCCTGCAGCACCTGGCCGAAGATCGGCGGCAGCTCTTTGTACACCTCGGCCATCTCGATGAAGGGATAGGCCTGATCGCCGGCCAGCGCCGCGATCTTGGGGACGCGGTCGAGAAGCGGCGCCTGCTTGATCGTGTCCTTCCAGGAGCTGCTATCGTAGACATCCAGGCGCGGGCTGACAAAGGCGATCTTGGCCGGAAGCGCCGCCTGCACGTCGGCGCCGGCATAGTAGCTGACCCACTCCCAGGCCAGGTCCTTGTCTTTCGTCCCCTGAGGGATCACCTCCATGTCGTACTCCAACGCGGTCGCCGGCCCTTTGCCCTCCGGTCCCTTGGGAAAGGGCATGAGGTCGTAGTGCAGGTTGGGCGCCTTCTGCTTGGTGTCGAAGATGAGATACATGCCGTAGGTGACCATGGACGCCTTTTCGTTCCAGAATTCCTGGCGAGAGGAGCTGCCTTTCGGCGTCGGCGCCGCCACGCGCTGCTTGTTCTGCATGTCGCTCAAGAACTGCAGGACGGCGGCGCCGCGTCCGTCGTCGAAGGCCACACTCTTGTAGTCCGGCTGGTAGAACGTCCCGCCATCGCTATACAGCCAGTCGCAGAAATACTCGACAGCTCCTGACGCGCCGAGCCAGCCGGACTGCGTGATGGTATCGCCGGATCGCTTGGTCAGCTTGCTGGCGGCATCGGTGAAGTCCTGCCAGGTCCAGGCCCAGGTGGTCGCCGTGTCCGTGGGCAGCCCTACCTGCTGGAAGTGATCGAGGTTGTAGGCGAGCGCATATCCCGCTGGCCCCTCCGTAGCGACGCCGAAGGTCTTGCCGGAGTCTTGCGTGTAATATTTGGCGCCGGCAAAGAACTTGTCGGCCGCGAGCTGCGGAGTGCGGGCGACGTAGGGCGACAGGTCGGCCAGGACGCCGTGCCGCCAGACATCCCAGGCAAAGACGATGTCCAGGTGCAGCGCGTCCGGTGCACTGCCCCCGGCGACGGTGGCCAGAAACTTGGTCTCGTAGTCGCCGTCGTCGGTGACGAAGTCCACATTGAGGCTCGTCCCGGGATGCTTGCTCGCGTAGTCCGGCTTGATGAAGTCCCACCAGGTCTTGAAGCTGGGGTTTGAGCTGGGACTCCACCAGCTCCAATAGTTGAACGTCTTGCCGGCGGCGCTGGGCGCGGCGGACGACGCCGTGGCAGCGCTCGACAGGCTGCTAGCGGCGGTGCTGCTCGATGCCGTGGCGGTCGCTGCCGCGGAGGTTGCCGACGCCGAAGTCGCCGGAGCGGCGCTGGTCGTCGCGCTCGCGACGGCGGTGGCGGTCGTCGTCGCCGAGCTGCCGGCCGGCGTGGACGCGGCGGCGCTAACAGCGCTCGATGATGCTGCCGTGGAGGCAGCAGACGGCGCCCCTCCGCAGGCCGAGAGGCTAACGGCGGCAAAGGTGAGGCACAGTCCCAGGAATCGGCGTCGTGTCGGTGGCTGGGACGCGGGGCGGCTCAGAGACATCGCATCCTCCCTCATCAGTAGAGATTTCAACACCCACGATGGAAGGACATACTATCATATGATATGCTCCGATGTGCAAGTATACTGCTTGGGTAATGAGGAGGTCCAGCCATGCCGGGGCGCACCGGTTCCCGACGGTCGTTCCTTCGAGCCGGCGGCGCCCTTGTCGGGTATACGGCCGTGGTGCTGCTCAGTACGGCCTGTGGCGGCGCCGGGGCGTCCGTGGCGGCGACAACCTCTGCTGCCGGCAGCCCAGCCTCGGCAAGTGCTGCTTCGGCGTCGTCGCCTGCAACTTCGACCGTGGCGACACCCGTTGCCTCGGCAACAACAGTGGGCGTGTCGACCGGCTCCGGCTCGGCGACCCCCGCGGGGGCATCCTTGGCGGCGTCGACCTCATCGTCGGTAGCCGCTTCTTCCGTCGCGCCGGCTTCCGCGCCGCCCGGATCGGCGAAGGCGCTGCTCTATTGGGATTGGTGGGATCCGAACCAGAATCCCACCTTCGCCGCCTGGTTCAAGTACGTGAGGTCGGCCTGGGGCGAGCAGCACCCCGACGTCGCGCTCACCATCCAGACGATCCCGTCGGCCAAGGTCGACGACTATCCGAACAAGTTCATCGCCGCTGTGGCAGCCAACGACACGCCGGACGTGATGCACACCTCCGTCGCCTATGCCCGCGACTTCTGGGACGCCGGCACGCTCCAGGACATTTCCAGCATGCTCGCCCAGACGCCGGCGATCGCGCCGGACCAGTTCCTCCCGGCCTCGGCCTTCTACAACCAGGCCGCCGGTAAGATCTACGGCGCCCCGGTGGAGGGTCCCTCCGGCTACAGCATCGCCTACAACGTGGCGCACTTTCAGGAGATAGGGCTTGATCCCTCCTGGGAAGCAACGTCCGCCTGGAGCTGGGAGACGTTCGCCGGCAACGCCTCCCGGTTGGTGCAGAAGAACGGCGGCGACGTCGGCCGCGTCGGCTATCTCACCGGCGCTCCCTCGCTGGAGACCTTTTGCCAGTGGCTCTACACGCAGGGCGGCGCCTTCTTCGCGCCGGACCTGAAGTCGGTGCAGTTTGCCCAGCCCAACGGCGCGGCCGCGTTGCAGTTCTTGCTGGATCTGGTTGATCGCTACACTACGAGTGGCCCGATCCCCCAGGGCTCGACCAGCCAGCAGTTCTTCTACCAGGGGCACATCGCCATGCTGCCGATGGGGCTGTATCTCATCAACAACGTACACCAGCAGGCGCCGGACCTGAAATGGGACCTCATGCCTTTCCCGAAGGGGCCGAACGGCAAAGGGCCGGCGACGGACATCTTCGTCAACATGGACACGATGCCCCAGGAGAGCAAGCACAAAGACCTCGCGTGGCAGTGGATGACCTTCTATTCGGGGCCGGCGGTGCAGGCGCAGCGAGCCGCGGTGGCGTCGCTGCCCAGCCCGCGCAGGGACGTGTACGATAGTCCGCAGTGGAAGGCGGCTGTGGCAAGCATTCCCCAGAATCAGCGGGTGACGCAGATCGCCCAGTTGCCGGCGGTCGGGCCGTATCCTTTCTTCCGGCTGCCCCAGTTGACCAAGGTCTGGACGCCGATCATCGCCGAAACCTTCGACCACAAGACTCCGCCCGCTCAGGCGCTCGATCAAGCCGCCCAGCAGATGAACGCCATCTTGCAGAGCAAATGACCGATTTGACGATCCCTTGGTGGCATCGCGCGCAGACCATCTCCGACGTGCAGGTCACGCCGGAAGAGATGCGCGCGATGACGCCGGAGGGGCTGGCTGGCCGACTTGATGCTATGGGCTTCACCATGGTGGAGCAATCCTTCCCCGACTTCGCGGGTGGTGAGGGGACCTTCCTGCGCGGCAACTGGGAGCCGAAGGAGTACGATCGGTATCTGGCCGCCCTGCGCGGTCGCGGCATGCGGCTGGTGACCTACACCAACGTCCACTGGGTCCTCGCTGACGTGGCCGAGCAGCACCCCGACTGGCTGCAGGTGGACGAGCGCGGCGTGCCGCCAGTGCTGGGCTACGGCAAAGGTCACGCCCCCTGTCCCAATGGCCCCTGGGGACGATGGGCGGCGGGGCGATTGCAGGCACAGGCGCGGCGCTATGCGCTCGATGGCGTATTCCTGGATGGGCCGACGCTGTTTGCGCGCACCTGCTATTGCGAGGCATGCCGGACTCGTTTTCGGGAGCAGTACGGTCGGGAATTGCCGCCGTGGGCAGCGCGCGATCACCCCGATTGGCCGCTATTCGCCGACTTTCGCGAACAGACTCTGGCGCGCTTCCTGGGCGAGCTGCGCCAGGCGTTGCACGCCGAACGACCGGACGCCATCTTCTTCATGAACAATTCCAGCCTGGGCAGCAACTGGAGCGATGGGCGCACCACGCGCGCGCTGGCTCCCCAGCTCGACCTGCTGGGCAACGAGCGGGGCAACCTGTTCAACAACGTCGCCCCGCTGCTGGCCCCACTGTGGCTCACCAGCGCCGGCGCCCTCATGCTGGACCGCCAGGCCGAGCGCACCAGCGGCGCTCGCCTCCCCACCGCCGTGTATTGCTGCTTCCGGCACCTGCCCTGGGACTATTACGGACTCACGGCCACCGAGATGGAGCTGTTCATCGGCGGGGCGATAGCCGCGGGAGCCAATCCGCAGATCATGGGCGGGCTGCGCTACATCGATCCCCCGCTGGAAGCGACCATCAGTGAGCTGTTGCACTTCTATCTTCGTCACGAGAAAAGCTTCGCCGGCAGTCGCTCGGCGGCGCGGGTGGCCGTCGTCTGGCCGCAGGCGACCGCCGATTGGGGAGGCGTCCAGGCCGCGCTGCGCAACGCGGACGGCACGTTCGCCTGGGATCGCGTCTGCTGGGATGAATTTGCCGGCTGTTATGAGGCACTGGCGCGGGCGCACGTTCCGGCGGACGTCATCGACGACGTGGCGTTGGAACGCCTCACGGCCGGTCGTTACGATGCGCTGGTGTTGCCAGCGGCAACTTGCCTTTCCGACGCGGCGGCGGGCGGGGTGGCGGAGTTCGTGCGGACGGGCGGCCGGCTCCTGGCGACGGGAGCGCCGGGTATGGCCGACGAGCTGGGCAGGGTGCGCGTGGCCGGTGCGCTCGACGCCGTCCTCGGCGTGACGACAACCGCGACCGTGACCGGGCCGCGCCCTATCGACTACATCGCACCGGATCTGGGCCATGCGCACTGGACGGCCACGCGGCGGCCGCTGTTGCCATCTCCAGTGTGGATCTCTTGCGTCCAGACGGGGGGGGCTGTCCCGACCGCTCGCTATGCTGAGAAGCTGCCCAGCCGTTACTTCCCCTTGCAGGTGGAGGTCGATGCGCCCGGCGCTACGTTCGCCCATAGCTACGGCGCCGGTAGCGCAACCTACGTGGCCGGGCTGGCCGGCGCCCTGGCCTGGTCGCAGCGCTTTGTCGAGTGGCTGGACTTCCTCGCCATGGCAGCGACGCCTCCGTGGGCGACTGATCGTCCAGCGGCTGAATCGGTCGGCGCAGGCGAAGGCGACGGATCGCCGCCGAGCTTCTCGCTCGAAGCCGCGCCGCGGAGCGTTCAAGTGCTGGTCCGCCGCGCCCTAGGCGGCGACCTAATCGTTCATCTGCTCAACCGCACCGGAGAGATGGAGCGGCCTATCCGGAGCGTGCGTCCGGTTCAGGGAGCGCGGCTGCGGCTATGCCGTCCGGGTGGAAGTACGGGCCGCCCCCTTATCGCGCATGCCTTGCGCTCGGGCCTGGAGGTACCGGTCGCCCGGGACGGAGCCGACGAGGTTGTGCAGTTGCCGCCGTTGCGGGCGTACGAAGTGATTCGGGTGTCAAAGGTATGAGTGCTGACCCTACGCGTCTGATCCTGCGCTATCCCAGCGAGGGCGTGGCGGCCGAGGCGATCCTGCTTGATGAGGAGGCGCCGGCGCTGTGCGCCGCTATTCGCGCCCGGCTTCCGGTGTCGGGGTTGGCGCACCACGCCGTGTACTCGGGCAGTGAGGTCGCGCTCGACCTGTCTCCGCCACTCATGCTGCCTCCCAGCAACCAGACGTTGCGAGCGCTGCCGGGCGACGTGGCTTTTTACTGCCTGGAAGGTGGGTTGTGGCAGGGCTTCCCCCGGCCCGTTTCCGAGCTGCTGGTGGTGTACGATCGCGACGGCGTGCCCAGCATGCCATGGGGACCCGTCCCCGTGTGCGTGTTCGCCCGTATTGTGCGAGGGCTGGAGGAATTTGTTCGGGTTTCCCGCGCTATGCGCACGCGGCCGGGATTCCAGCTCGACTTTATCCTCGGTGCAGCGCAAACGGGATGAGTGGAGTAACGCAGCCGCTGACAGCGGCGCCGGTGATGGCGCTTGCAGATGCCCATCTGCGTTGCCTTTCCTGCTGGCGGCGCCGCTCAGTCGAGTGGGCATTCGCCTGTTCCAACTGCGGCGGCCAGCTCGTGTTGGAGCACCCAATCGATCTGATGCTGGATGCAGGGTTGCAGGCTGGCAATACGCCGTTGCACCCGGTTGAGATTGGCCCGTCGCGACGGCTTTGGCTAAAGGAGGAAGGGCGCAACCCCACCGGATCGTTCAAGGATCGCGCCATGGGGGCCGCGGTCGCCGCGGCTAGGCGCCTGGGCGCCCGCGGCGTCTGTGTGTACAGTTGTGGGAACGGTGGCGTTGCCGCCGCTGCCGCGGCCGCGCGCCTGGGCCTCCGCTGCCTTGTGCTCACGCTGCCTTCGGTGAGCCGTCAAGCGGCGAGCGTCATTCGAGCCTACGGCGCCGAGCTCGTCCCTTTGGCCGTAGAGCACAACGCGCTGTGGACGAGCGGGCTCGTCGGCGCCCTGCAAGAGGGGCTGTGGCAGCGGGGCGGATGGTTCCCATTGAACCGGATCGCCCTGCCCCTTCGTGCCTGTCCGTTCTACCTCGCCGGCTGCGCCACGCTGGCCGGCGAGCTGACAGTACAGCTGAGTGTTTCGCCGGGGACCGTCGTCGTGCCGGCAGGGAGCGGCGACCTGCTCCTGGGCCTCTGGCAGGCGTTCCTGGATAGGGCGACCGATGCCATGCCGCTGCAGGCTCCGGGCGCGACTCATCGGGACCAGCCGGAGACCGAGATGGGTACGCAGTCATCGCGGCTTGCCTCTCACGCTCCGCGGCTGGTGGCGGCTGAGGCAGCCGGCGCCGCGCCGCTGGTACACGCCTGGGAGCGTGGCCTATCCTCGGTGGCGACGCTACCCTACGCCCGCACCATCGCCAGCGGTATCGAAATGGTGACCGGCAGCGACGACGCGCTCGTCGCGCTCCGTGCTTCTGGTGGCTGCGCCGCTTCCGTATCGGACGCCGACATCCTAGCTATGATTCACTTCCTTGCCCGGCACGAAGGTATCTTCGTGGGGCCGGAAGGAGCGGCAGCCGTCGCGGTGGCCAGCCGGCTCGTCGACGGTCAGATGGCGGATCCCATCGTGGCAGTGGCCACCGCCAGCGGCCAGAAATATCTGGATCTGCTCCCAGCGGAACTGCCGGCCCCGCACGCGCTCAGCGCCACGGTCGTATTGCAGGCCGTTGGGGACGCCACAAGCAGCCTTTAAGCGCAAGAGTTTTCCTGTTGCTGCACTAGGCTCCGTGATCCTGACGGCCGGCGTCGCAATGGGTACCATAGCGGCCAAGTGCGTGCGCCGTGCCGTGTAGCGTTCCGGCATGGACGTACCGGGTTATGGAGTAGCACCGAATGTCCGAGCGACCAGAGGATCGTGCCGGCCAGACGCCGCGCCGTGAAGGACCGATTGAGCAGCCCGTCGTTACCGCCCAGAAGGAAGGGGCCGACATCGGCGGCGCCGGCGCCGCCGCTGCCGCCACCACGCCCCAAGCCCGTGGTCCCGTGCTGATTGTCGCGGCGCACCCTGACGATCCGGAGTTCGGTCTGGGCGCCACCCAGGCGAAGCTGGTCGCCGAAGGGCGCAAGGTATTCGTGGCGCTGGTGACGAGCGGCAACGAAGGCGGCGAAGATCCGTCGGTGACGGACGAGGAGCTGATGTGCCAGCGCGAGCAGGAGCAGCGTCGCGCCTCCGCCGTGTTGGGCGTGGAGACGGTCGAGTTCTTGCGCTATCCGGATGGTCGAGTCGTCAATACGCTGGAGCTCCGGCGAGACATTGCTCGCTTGATTCGCCGTTACAAGCCGGAAACAATCTTTACGCACGACCCGTCGAATTTCTTTAGCGATGGGCACATCAACCATCCCGACCACCGGGCCGTGGGTCACACCACGCTCGACGCCATCTTCCCGGCCGCGGGCAACCCGCGCAGCTTCCCCGAGCTGCTGGCCGAAGGGCTGGAGCCGCACAAAATCAAGGACGTGTACCTATTCTTCACCGCCAGCGCCAATGTCTGGATCGACGTCACCGGCCACGTGGAGAAGAAGGCGGAGGCGCTCGCCGAGCATAAGTCCCAGGTGCGCAAGCCCGAAGAGCTGAAAACGCGGTTGCTGGAAGGATCGGCTCGGGCGGGCGAGCCGCACGGTGTCGGCGCGGCGGAAGGATTCCGCCGGATCGTGTTCCGAAGGTAGTACCTTCGGGCTACATTCACGAACGGCTGCGCTGACCTGCCGGACAGCCGCGACTTACACTGATTCCTGCAACACTGATGTCACGTACGCTGGAAGTCCCAGGGCGGGGCCGCTCCAGGTAGGTCGAATGCTGTAACGGTCGTATCGCATTGCGGAGCGGACCGTGGACGTGCCGGCCACGTCGGGTAAGGGGGCAGATGTCAGGAACAACTGGGCGTAAGTGGCTGCTCGTGCTTTTGAGCGCGCTGGTTGTTCTGGTCGGTTTCGGCGCGCTCAGCACTGCTCCATCGGTCGCTGCCGCCTCGATTCCGCAGGCTAGGCCAACACGTCCGCCACGCGACGTGACCGGCGCCCACGACGGGCGGCCCGGGAAGGTCGTATTCCACCCCACGCAACGCGCGCCTCGCGACGCCTTCCGCCAGGCCGGTGCGAACAACATGAGCTACCATGGCGGTCCGACGGAACGCACGAGCAGCACCAGCTACGCCATTTTTTGGCAACCTTCCGGCTCGTACATGAGTCCCACGTACAAAAGCCTCATCGAGCGGTACTTTGCCGACATCGGCGGGAGCGGGCTGTACAATAACGACACGCAGTACTACGACAATAACGGCAACATCGTCAACAACTCCTCCTACGCCGCCGCCTGGAACGACACGAGATCCTATCCGAGCGGCACGTTGAGCGATAACGACATCCAGCAGGAGGTGCTCAACGCCATCAGCGCCAATAAATGGCCGACCGGCGTAGGCGATGAGTACTTTGTGTTCACCGGCAAGGGTGAGAATAGCTGCTACGACTCGTCCGATTGCTCGTTTAGCCAATACTGCGCCTACCACGGCAGCTTCTCTGCGAATGGCGTAGACATTCTCTATGCGAACATGCCGTACACCGCCACCAACCTCGGCGCCTGTGGCGTGAGCGCCTCACCGAACGGCGACATTGATGCCGACAGCACCATCGACATCGTCTCCCACGAACACATGGAGACGGTCACCGATCCCCTTGGCACTGCATGGTACGACAGCCAGGGCTGGGAAATCGGCGACAAGTGCGCCTGGACATTTGGCAGCGTCGCCCCTGACGGGCACAACGTCGTCTGGAACGGCCATGAGTACATAGTGCAGCAAGAGTGGAGCAATTCCACCAGCAATTGCGTGCTGACCTTTGGCTCCGTCGGGGCGACCGCGACGCCGACCGCTACCTCGACGCCCAAGGCCACTGCCACCCCGACAGCGACCAGCACTCCGACCGCCACTGCCACGGCGAGTCCGACATCCACGCCAACGGCCACACCGACCGCGACGCCGACCGCGACTCCTGCCGCTACGGCTACGGCTACACCCACCGCAACCGCGACGTCGACAAGGACACCGACATCGACCCCAACTCCCACACCCACAGGGACGGCGACACCGACCCGCACGCCAACGGCGACTCCCACCTCCACGCCAGCGGCGACCGCCACCAATACGCCGACTGCCACCCCAACGGCGACGGCAACAGCCACCGCGACAGCCACCGCGACAGCCACCGCGACAGCGACAGCCACAACTGCCCCGAACCCGGTGAGTTGTCCTGTAGGGCAGTTCGCGGCGCAGTACTTTAGCAATATCACGCTAAGCGACTCTCCCGTGGTTAGTCAGTGCGAGGCGGCGATCAACGACAACTTGGGCTCGGGCTGGCCGCCGGCCGGGGTCGGCCCCAACACCTTCTCCGCACGCTGGACCGGCCAGTTCAGCTTTGCGGCGGGAAGCTATACCTTCACCGCGGTCACCGACGACGGGATGCGGGTCTGGCTGGACGGGACCTTGCTCATCGATTCCTGGAGGGACCAAGGGGCCACCCAATACCAGGCGACCGCCAATGTGGCCGCTGGGCAGCATCAGGTAAAGGTCGAGTACTACCAGGATTATTGGGGCGCGACGGCCCAGTTGAGCTGGGTCAACCCGCTCGCTCCCACGCCCACGCCGGTACCCTGCCCCGTGGGTCAATACACGGCGCAGTACTATAACAACACTGGCCTCAGTGGCGCGCCGGTAGCGACCGGGTGCGAGGCGGCGATCAACGACAACTTGGGCTCGGGCTGGCCGCCGGCCGGGGTCGGCCCCAACACCTTCTCCGCACGCTGGACCGGCCAGTTCAGCTTTACGGCGGGGACCTACACCTTCACCGCCGTCACCGACGACGGGATGCGGGTCTGGCTCGACGGCACCCTGCTCATCGACTCCTGGAAGGACCAGGGGGCGACCCAATACCAGGCGACGGTCAACGTCAGCGCCGGGCAGCATCAGGTCAAGGTCGAGTACTATCAGGACTATTGGGGCGCGACGGCCCAGTTGCACTGGCAGTGATCGCCGGGCAAGCCGCGGCGATCGCCGGCGCCTTAGGGCGTGGCGGGCGGCGAGCTGTATGCGACGACGATGTCATTTGGTAACTGGGACTGGAAGTCCTTCAAGCGGCTGAGCAGCACCGGATATTGCTCCCTGTCGTGTGCGAAGAAGACGACGCTGGTGTAGGCGGGCGTGACCTGCTTCTTGCCGATCGTCCAGGTGGCGACTCGGTACCATCGGCTGTAGAGCTCGGGCGAGAACCAGCCGGGATAGATGACAATAACGTCCGCGCCGTTTCTGGCCAGGATGGGCTCGATTTCGGCGCTGGTCAAGCCGTGCCGGCCGCCGTCGGCCCGTATCAATCGCAGCACCTCCGACGAGCCGAGTCCGGCCAGGTCCGTCACCGTGCCTCCGGCGCGGTACGCGATCTCCCCAACATCGTTGGCAACGATGGCGCCGCGGGGGTAGTACTCTGCGACAAACCTGCCCATCTGGTACTGCTGCTCGTAGATGTTGTTGGCAGCAAGCGGCGTGGCGAGGAGGTCCGAGACTTTGTTGTAACCGAAGCCGAGCATGAGAAGACAGGACAGGCCTGCGCCCAGCGCCGGCTGCTGCCGAATCAGGCGGACTGGGTTGGGCAGCGACCGCCGCCAGGTCTGCCGCGTGAAGAAGAACAAACCCAGCGTGACCAAGTAGGCCTGGTAACGATCGAACCAGCCCACGCTGCTGAAAAGCACGTGCAGGGCAACGGCGCCCAGAAAGTATGCCGCTTCCTCGATGGCTGATCGGCGCCGGGCGCGCCAGCCAAAGTAAAGCCAAATCAGCGCGACGAGCACGACGGCGCGCAAGGACGGGTCAAGGTTCAGGTTCACGACGAGCTGATGCCAGAGGTAGTTTGCCCATCCCGCCAGGTCGGTCTGGGGAACGGCCTTGGCCATGATGGAGTTGGAGAAGAACGTACCGTTAGCCCGGCGCAGGTACAGCCCCATGATCAGGTTCGGACCGGCGCCGACGGACGCCACGATCAGCGCAGTCAGGAGCCTCCGATGTGTCAGCAGCAGCAGGACGCCGATGCCGACGGCGAAGGCGCCCTCCAACCGCACGAGCGGCAAGAGGAAGGCCAACAGGTAGAGACCGGTCCGCCAAGGGCGCTCATCCCGCTGCAACACGCGAAACAAGGCAACCGTGAAGGCGATGGTCACGGCCGCGTGCAGCGGATGCTCCAGCCCGGATAGCGTGAGGCCCGGCAGGTGCGCCAGGACGGGCAGCGCTATCGCCGCGAGGTACCACCAGCGATGAACCGGTCGCGGCGACCCTGGCCGGGCGCCCGTCCCCACACCCGCGCTGCCCCACCAGAACAAGGTAAGGAGGAGCAGGCACGACGCCACGTTGAGCGCATAGGGCAACCATTCTCGAGGACCGAGGACGTAGAACAGCACCGTGAGGAGAAACGTCCAAATCGGGCTGGAGGAGGCCGGGGCAAAGTGGCCGGGGGAGATGCCGATGGTCCCGGAGTCCAGCCACGTCCGCGCCATGGCGAAATGGATGTAGGGATCGTCGAGCGTGTAGACGAGATGACCGTCATTGAGTTGCAGCGACTGATAGGTCACGATCCCGGTGAGGACCGAGTAGGACAGCAAGGAAGCGACGGCAAGGCGGCGCCAATGCTGACGCGGCGGCAAAGGGATACTCGGCGCGTGTCGCCTGTTGAAGCTCAGGCTCTCGGGGGGAGCGGCAGGAGCCGCGGCGGCCATATCTTGCTACGCTCTTCAGCGCCTTGGGACCATGCGCAAATGGCTAAACTCGCCGTTGGTGACCACGTACCAGTCGTTACCAAAAACGATGGCATAGGCGCGTGTGACGAGGCCCGCTTTTCCCAGCAACACGGCACAGCCGGCCAGGATGGGATTCCACCACCAGGCGCGGGCCACGTCGAGCACCTGCCGCACGAAGCGCTGTTCCTTCCCGCCTTGCCGGCGTCCCCGCCCTTTTCAAGATACTACCGGTTGACGGAATGTCGCGGCGCATAGATTGTGCCGAGCCTGCCGGCGCCCGTTCCTCTTGCACATCCGCGCTCGCCGCTGCACACTGGTGAGGCGATCCAGTGGCACGAGGCCGGTGGGATAGTCTGAGAGGATAAGGGATGGCGAGCGAAAGCGTCGATGTATTGATCCGCGGCGGGAAGGTTATCGACGGAACCGGCAACCCCTGGCGCTATGGCGACGTAGCCCTGAGCGGCGACCGCGTCCTGGACGTTGTCGGCTCGGGCAGCGTTCCGTCCGAAGGCGTGCGCGACGTGGTCGATGCCGCGGAGATGGTGGTCTGCCCTGGCTTCATCGACATCCAGAGCCACTCCGTCGTGCCGCTCATGGTCGATGGTCGCTGCCTCTCTAAGATTACGCAGGGGGTCACGACGGAGATCATGGGCGAGGCCTGGACGCCGGCTCCCTTCGGCGGTCGCATCGAGACGGCCATTCCCCACAGCGCGTACGACGAGCGCCTCCAGGAGTGGCGAGCGCAGGCGCGGGATTGGCGGCGCTTCGGCGACTGGCTTGCGGCTCTCGTCCGGCGCGGGGTGACACCGAACGTCGGCTCCTTCCTCGGCGCGGGAACCTTGCGCGAGTACGCCAAGGGCATGGACATGACCGCCGCCACGCCTGGCGACCTGGACGTCATGCGTCGGGTGATGGCGGAGGCAATGGAGGACGGGGCGTTCGGGGTGTCCTACGCGCTGATCTATCCGCCTGACGCTTACGCGAGCACCGAGGAGATCGTCGAGGTCTGCAAGGTGGTGCGCGCGCACAGAGGGCTCTACATCACCCACATCCGCTCCGAAGCCGATCAACTGCTGGAAGCCCTGGAGGAGGCGTTCGAGATCGGCCGGCGCGCCGACCTGCCGGTGGAGATCTACCACCTGAAGGCGGCCGGCGAAGACAACTGGCATAAGCTGCCGGACGTGATCGCGCAGATCGACCGGGCGCGGGCGCAGGGCCTGGACGTGACAGCGGACATGTATCCGTACGCCGCCTCGGGGACGGGGCTCTCGGCCGTGCTCCCGACCTGGGCCGCCGCGGAGGGCAAGCTGTTCGACAACCTTCGCGATCCGCGGACGCGATTGCGCATCCGCGACACGATGCTCGATCCGGCCGGTGGCACCGAGATGCTGGGGTCTGGCCGTCGTCCCGACGGCATCATGCCCATCGGCTTCGAGAAGCCGGAACACCAGCAGTACGTTGGCAAGCGGCTCTCGCAGATCGCGGACATGCGCGGACAGGATTGGATCGAGTGCGTCTTTGACCTGCTCGTCGCCGAGGAGCAGCGCATCGGCACGATCTTCTTTTCCATGAGCGAGGCCAACCTCCCGCTCCAGTTGCGGCAGCCCTGGATCAAGATATCGACCGATGCCGGAGGCGTCGATCCAGCCTGGGCCGAGGCGAAGGGACCGCTGCATCCGCGTGGCTACGGTACCTACCCGCGAGTGCTCGGCAGGTATGTCCGCGAGGAGGGCGTCATTCCCCTGGAGGACGCCATCCGCAAGATGAGCTCAGCCGTGGCGGACCGATTGGGGCTGCGCGACCGCGGCCTGCTCCGGAAGGGCTGCCATGCCGATGTCGTGGTGTTCGATCCCGCTACCATCGGCGACCGCGCCACCTTTGATCGACCGCACCAGCCTTCCACGGGTATCCGCGACGTCTGGGTGAACGGCGTGCGCGTGCTGTCAGCCGGCTGGCACACCGGAGCGATGCCAGGGAGGGTCGTGCGGGGCTAGAGGCAGGGGGAGAGGTTCAGAGGCCGCCGGCTGGCGCGGTCTTAGACGGCGTCGCCCCGGCGGCGCTCACGTACTTATCCGCCACCCAGCCATCCACCCCACCCGTCGTCTTGATGTGTACCCAATTGTAGCTGCCTGCTTGCTGATGCTCGCCGAGGGCGGTTAGGCTGGCCCCTTCGGGGATCTTGGCGACGACTTTTCCGTTCGGCGAGTCGCGCACTTGCAGGTTGGCGCCGCCGGTGCCGCTGACCACGAGCGTCCCCCCGCTGGACGGGGCCGCCGAGGAGGGAGCCGCGCTTGTAGCCGAGGATGCCACACGCGTGGTCGCGGCGGCCGCGGAGCTCGCGGTAGCGCTGGCGTTGGCGCTGGTGGAGGCTTGCGCGGCCGGCACGTCCGTCGGCGTGGTCAAGGGCAACGAGATGGTCGTGACGTCGGTGGCCGTGCTCGAGCTGGAGCCGCTGTCGGCGCCGCTGGCCGACCCGCCGCCACCGCCGCAACCGACGAGCAAGAGTACCGAAACCAACGCAAGAAGAAAGGGGCGCATGCCCGTGAGTCCCATCGCTGTTCCCTGCCGTCCGTTTGGCAACGTCCGGCGCATGCACCCGGCGCAGTGCATGCGCCAGTACGTAGCATCCTCGCCCGGCGTCCTCACGGCAATGGCCGTAGCCATGCCGGGTAGGGACGGGCCGGCGTGTCGCCGCGAACCGCTACTGGCTATGGAAAGGCCAGCGCAGCCCGGCGAAGGGATTGTCGCCGCCGCCGTAGGCGATGTCCTGATTGAGTCGTTGGCTGAGATCTTGCAAGCCGGAGGACACCGGCACCTTGCCGTTGTAGATGTTGGCCACCTGATTGCCGTAGTCGTCCTGGTTCTTGGCCGCGTTGTAGTGCGACCAGATCACGCCGTGCGGCCGCTTGGGCACGTTGGCGAAGACCTGAGGATGCTGGTAGGGATATTGCGAGGTGGGCTGGAAGAACGTCGGCTGCACGCTCAGCTTGGCCGGCACAAGGTAGTGATGTTGGGCGAGGAAGGTCTGGAATTCGTCGCCCATGATCCAGCGCATGAAGGCCCAGACCTCGTCGGGATGCTTCGTCTGGGCCCAGGCGTTCATCGGGTGGCCGGCCATCCAGGAGCCGCCGGGCTTGCCCTGTAGGCTAGGCACCGGTAGGATGTCCCACTCGAAGGAACTCTTGATGAGGGGCCACATGCGCGCCCAGTCGTTGACCGAGCGCCAGTGGATGCCGATCCGGCCAGAGGAGAAGAGGTTGGTGCCGCCGGTGGAGGCGATGCCGGGCTTCCCAGCTTGGAGCTTCTTGGCGGCGGCCTGCGCCTGCGGCGTCGGTGCGCTCACGTTGATCGCCAGTCGCGTGGTCCAGTCGAGCACCATCTGGTGCGCCTGGATGCTCTCCGGGATCGCCAGCTGCGTGGTGATCTGCGGATCGTATTGCAAGTGGGAGACGTCGAGGGCCCAGATGAGGGTGCCGATGCCGTTGATGTCATAGAAGCTCCAATCCAGGCCCCAGGTGTCGCTGGCCGGGTCGCTGATCTTCTGCGCCGCGCTCAGCAGGTCGTTTATCGTCCAGTCGCCCTGGTTCTGTGCTGCTTCCCAGGGATCGGGGACGCCCTTGGCCTTGAACAGCGTCTTGTTGTAATAGACACTGAAGGGCTCCGACCAATAGGGGATGCCGTAGGTCTTCTGTCGCCAGCGCTCCACCTCGGTCAAGGCATAGTCCTGGACCATGTTGATCTTGTCCTGCGCGAGGTGCGAATCGAGCTGGAGTACCTGGCCCGAGGCGTAGGTCTTAGGCAGCGTGTCCGTCCTCCCGTCCCACAGGTCGGGCGCGGTGCCCGATGCCAGTTGCGTGTCCAGCTTCACCTGGGCGTAGTCGCCCGACTTATCCACCTCGATCTGGATCTTGTTGTTCTGCTCGTACTGCTGCCAGATCGGGGCGAACTGATCCATGGCGACGGGGCGCCAGCTCAGGAAGCGCAGTGTGGGGCCGGCGCCAGCCGGCGCGGCGGCGCTTGACGACACCGTTGCGCTGGCCGAGACCGCGGCGCTCGACGTGCTGGCGGCAGCGGTCGAGCTCGTTGCGCTCGCGGCGCTGGTCGCCGCCGCGGAGCTACCTGCCGTGCTCGCCGCGGCCGAGCTCGCCGGGGCGGCGGCCGACGTGGCCGACGATGCGCTGGCGACAGCGGCAGTCGAGCTGCCGGCTGCGGAGCTCCCTGTCGCGGAGCTCCCTGCCGTCTGGCTAGCAGTGGACTGGCCCACCGTCGTTTGCTGCCCGCACGCCGCGAGCAGCGCCAGGTTGCCGCCGATGGCGATGGATCTGAGAAAGGTGCGCCTACGGAGAGGTCGATGCCAACTGCTCATGCCGTCGCTCCACTACTGTTTGGACATGCGGCCGTGAGGCACAGCGCCTCCGGCGCCGAATCGAGGCTGCGCATACTCTAGCATAGGGGCAGAGAGTGCGTGAGCCACGATTACTCGCCGAAGGGATCAGCGTGGGCGGTATATACTGCCGGCGTTGGCGCGTGTAGCTGGCGATGAGGTGGAGCGATGGCGAGGCGTTTGGGCTTCGGGAAGTACGTGTATGAGGTCGCCGATGGCTGGGGACGCCTGCCCGAGGGGTGGGAGTACGTCGACGCGGTGGGCGTGGTCGTGGACAAGCAGGACCACGTCTACGTCTTCAACCGCGCCGCGCATCCGATCGTGATGTTCGACAAGGATGGCGCGTTCCTAGGCTCCTGGGGCGAAGGGGTCTTCGCCAACGCTCACGGGCTGCAGATTGGCCCCGATGGATCGATCTACTGCGTGGACAACGGCGATCACACCGTGCGCAGGTTCACGCCGGAAGGCCGCCTACTCCTCACGTTGGGCAATCCTGGTATGGCCTCCGACACGGGATTTGCCGGCGACCTGGACACGATCAAGCCGGGCGTGCCCTTCAACCGTCCGACCAATTGCGCCATCGCCGCCGATGGCAGCATCTACGTGACGGACGGCTACGGCAACTGCCGGGTCCACCAGTTCAGTGCGGAGGGCCGGCTCATTCGCTCCTGGGGAGAGCCCGGTCGTGGGCCGGGACAGTTCCGCCTAGTCCACGGTATCGGCATCGGGGCCGACGGCACGCTGTACGTCGGAGATCGCCAGAACGACCGCGTGCAGCAATTTAGCCCTACGGGCGAATACCTCGGCCAGTGGACGGGGGTGCGCTCACCCGACGATGTCTACCCCCAGCGTGACGGCAGCTTCGTCGTCCCGGAGCTTGGCTATCAAACCCGTCCCGCGGATGGGAGCCTGGGCGCGCGCGTGACGATTCGCGACGCTGCCGGCGCCGTCCTATCGGCCTGGGGTGATGAGGGTGATCCCAGTGACGCCGGCAACCTGGCCGCGCCGCACGGCGTGGCAGCCGACAGCGCCGGTGACCTCTACGTGGCTGAGGTGACCTACACCGCGCGAATCAGGGCTGGTCTCGTGCCCCCGACGTGCCATCGTCTCCAGAAGTTCGTACGCGTGCGCTGAGCGCCCGCTCCGCCGGCTACCAGCGGAACATGATCTTGCCCGTGGTGGCGCCGTCGGCCAGGTGGAAGGCGCGCGGCGCGTCGTCGATGCTCAGGACCTCGGCCACTACGTCGCCAATCGGTAGTTCGTGCTCGCTCACGAAGGTCAGCACCTCCTCCCACTGCGCGTTGGGATAGAGGTTGGAGCCAGTGACGGTGATCTGCTTCCAGATCAGGTCGCACAGGTTGAGGGCGGGCCGGTCCGCGCCCATGCCCACGATGGCCGCCCGCCCCCCGATGCCCAGCAGGTCGATGATCGCGGCGTGACCGGCCGGGTTGCCCGAGGTCTCAACCAGCGCGCTGGCGCCACGGGGCGCAACGTCGCGTATCTGCCTGCCTAGCTCGCCGTCAGAGGGGTCGAGCGTGGCGACGGCGCCCAGCTGCTCCGCCAGCGCGCGCCGACCTGTCGACGGATCGACACCGACGACACGCGCGCCCATGGCGCGGCCGATCATGATGGCGCAGAGGCCGACCGGACCCAGGCCGGAGACGGTCAGCACGTCGCGCCCGCTGACGCCCAGCCGTCGCAGCGGCGCGTAGGCGGTGCCGACATTGCAAGCGAGCAAAGCGCCCTCCACGTCGGAGAAGCGCGAGGGCAGCGACAGCAGGCAACGGGCGTCCGTGAGCATGTAGTCGGCGTCGGAGCCGTCGCAGGCGAAGCCGTGCGCCCGCTGGCCGTTGGGGCAGAGCATCGCGTCGCCGTCGCTGCAGTAGGGGCAGCGGCCGCAGCCGCGCCGGTGGTAGACGACAACGGGATCTCCCAGCCCAACGCCGGTCACGCCCGCGCCGGTCGCCTTGACGAGCCCCACCGGCTCGTGTCCGGGGATGAACTCGTTGGGCGGATCGGCCGGCGCGTGGCGATAGCGGTGCAGGTCGCTGCCGCAGACCGCCGCCGCCGTCATCTGGATGAGCACCTCGCCGGGCCCTGGTGAAGGCACGGCGACGTCGACCAGAACGGCCTGGCGATTGCCGGGGAACTTGACCGCGCGCATCTATCACTCCTTTGCACTTGTTTGGTGTGAGGATCGTAGCATTGAGGGGACGGATCGCCGCTATACTCCCAATCTAATATCCTTACGTTCTGCTATGGGATCTCGTGCAGGAACAGTCAGGAACAGTATGGTCGCACGCGCTGGTTCCGGCGGCAGCGCCTCCGTGTCGCGTCGCGCCTTTATGGCAGCGCTTGCCACGGCCGTACCGTCGTTCGCCCTCGGTGGTTGCTCGCTCCCGCTGATCGGCGGACGGGGCGGGCCGGGGCGGGCGCCGGTGGCGCTGCACCTCTACTACGGCCCGTTCTCTGTGCCCGGCGGCGGCACACCGCCGGAGGATACGCTGCTGCGAGGCATCCTCGACGAGTTTCAGCGGGCCAATCCCGGAATCACTGCGACGGCGTCTTCGCTGGACAACGTCGACAGCGACAGCCTGAAGCAGATCTTCAATCCCCTCGCCGCTGAGCACGGGGACCTGTTCCTGAGCCTGGCTGCTTTGCCGTCGATGGACGTTGGAAACATCCCAGTGTCGCTGACGGATGTCGTCGCGCCAATCGACGGCTACCTCAAGCGCGATTGGGAGCTCACGGCGGATACCTTCTACCCGGCGGCGATCGCCCGGTCCACGATCGACGGCAAGATCGTCGGCCTGCCGCGGGACATTCAGCCGGACCAGGTGGTGCTCTACAACCGGCAGCTCCTGGCCCAGTCGGGAATCGAGCGCCCGCCCGATGCGTGGAGCGTGGACGACATGGTGCAGTTGACCCGGGCCATCGTGGGCGCCAACGTCGGGAAGTCGCCGGCCTCGCTGCCTTTCGGCTACGTCGACGAGTCGCCGGAAAACAGCCTCTACGACTTCATCTACCTGTTTGGCGGCCGGCGCTCCACGCTGCCGCCTGCGTCGCCGCGTATCACGCTGGATCAGCCGGAGGCGATCGCCGGGGCGCAGGCCTACGTCGACCTCGCCCTGCGCTACCAGGTGGCTCCGACGCCGTCGCAGCGAACGCTGGCGTACGATGCCGACCCGCTGGTGGACTTCATGCTCGGTAACGTGCCGTTGCTGGTGGCGCCCTCGTCCGTGATCGGCACACTGCACGGCATGCAGCGGCCGCTGGATTGGGACGTGACGATGCTGCCGGTGCAGCAAGGAGTGCAAGGCGCCTGGTATGGGAGCGGCGCCGCCGTCTACCTCGCGCGCCTCTCGCGCCACCTTGACGAGGGCTGGACGCTGGCGAAATTCCTCTGCGCCGGCAAGGGCATGGAGCGGCGGGCACAGATCGGCGATGTCCACCCGGCAGCGCGACCAATCGCGGAGAGCGCCGCCTACCTGGCTGACCCACGACCGCCCAGTCGGAGGCTCTTCAACACGATCGGGATGCAGCGGATGATTCCCGTGGATCCTGCCGGCTCGCTGGCGCGGCTCGGCATCATCAGCGGCCCGATCGGTCCACGCCAGCCGAACTACACGGCAGCGGCGAACGTGATCTCCAATGCGATGGACGACTTGCTGTCGGGGAAGCAGCTCGTCGCCGACGTGCTCAAGCGGGCGACTCAGGCGGGCAATGCCGGCCTGCGCTCTTGAGCATTACACCCGGCCGCCGATGTTCTCGAACGCCTGCGCCACGGGCATGGCGATGCCCGGAAACAGCGGACACCTCACCTCGTCCCCCCCTCAGCGCCACCGGCTCGCCATAACGGCCGCGCACGTAAGGTTCTCCGATCAGCACATACTGCCAGACGGTCCGCGTCGACGGCTCGACGAGCCAGTAATGCGGTACGCCGTGACGCTCATACGCGTCACGGATTAACCCGCCGGGCATGTGCTCGTGGCGTGTGCTCGGCGAGAGGATCTCGACGACGAGGTCGGGCACACCTTCCACGGCACGATGGCCCAGGAGATCGGCGTGTCCGCGACGCAAGAAGGAGAGATCGGGGTGGGTGACGTCCTCCGCCGACTCGCCGTTCTCTGGGAAGTCCAAGGGTCACCGCGTGGGTATTGGTAAGCGCGTACCCATGGCCGGCGCGATCGGCGTCTATGAGCAATCCGGAGAGTCTAGTGGCAACCCGCCCTTGCCTGAGCTCCGGCACCTTATGCACAAGGAGTACTCCTCCCACGATGTCCTAGAGGTGGTCGTCGTCGGGCTACTCCAGCAGGTCCGCAAAGGTATAGACGCGCCTGGTGGTGACCATCGATTCCCTCACTCTCAGGACGACGTAGTCATTCAGTTCCTGACCCGACTGAAATGCTCCTTAGGCGCTGTCGTGGTCGTGGGCCTCCGGGTCGTTCCGGTCCATATCCATCGGCGCGGTGGAGAGCACGTCGCCGTCGGCCATGTTGGTCATCATCGGCGCAGCACTATCGGCGGCGGCGCCCCTCAGGCTCTCCGTGTTGGCGGCGCAGGCGGTGCCGAAGCGGGGCTGCCCGAAGGGGAGGTGCGTCCAGCCGCGCGCCAGGATGTGCAGGTGGTTGGTCGGCTCGCCGGCCTTCCCCTCGCCGTAGCCCCACATGGTGAAGCTACGAGCGTTGGCGTAGTGTCCCACGAAGCTGCGGCGGAAGCGGTTGGTTGAGCGGTTGCGGTGGGAGCGGTGCAGGATATGGCCCGCGAAGAACACCACATCGCCGGGATCGGCGATGGCGGGGACCTCTTTGCCCGGGTACTTGGCCGCCACGCGGGAAAGCGTGTTCACCTGCTCGTCGGTGTTGCTCACGTTCTCCACGAGCGGCAGGTCGCCCAGGGACTCGCCATGGTTGACACGTTCCCGTCCCACGGTCGGGTAGATCGGCTCGTGCTGTGTGCCGGGAGTGAACCACATGCAGCCGTTCTCCTCGTCGGCGCGGTCCACCGCCAGCCAGGCGCCGCAGAGGGTGTCGGGCACGGTGGGGATGTAGTAGCTATCCTGGTGATAGCCCTGCCCCTCACCGCCGGGGAACTTCAGGAAGAGCATGCTCTGCATGGCCATGACGTCCGGCCCGATCAGCGCCTCGAGCACGTCCACGACGCGCGGGTGGAGCAAGAAGCGCTCGTGCACCTCTAGCACCCGGTGCAGCATGTGGATGCGCAGGTAGCGCCGCTCGATCTCCTCCGGCGTCGCGTCGGGCGGCGGCGGCTCCAGCCCCGGCACGTCGAGGCGACCGTGGATGAGGTCGTCGGTGTGCTGCACCAGCTCCTGAACATCCTCCGGCGGGACCAGCCCCTTGACCAGGAGAAAGCCCTGTTGGTGGAAGGTAACGTACTCCGCCACGCTCACGCGGTAGCGCTCGTAGGTCTTCAACGGCTTCACCGGGACCGCGCCGGGCTGGGCGGCAAGCTGCGCGGCGATCGTCTGGGAGCCGACGGCGCCATTGCGCGGATGTTTCTGACCCGCCATCGCCGGACCCGCCATCGCCGGACCGCTCATCGCGGCGCCCTGGCCGCCCAAGAGATTGGGGACTGTCATTGTTCTCTCCTTCGGACAACGCTTCGCTGGGCAGTATGCCATGGGCGCCTCTCCGCGGCAGGCTGAGCGCGATCGGGGCGCCATTGCGCATTGCACTGACGGCAGGCAGCGGGACTAGGGAGTGCGGGCGTCCCGCCCGCCCCGGTTCGCCGCCATCCGCCGCGTTATTTTCCGAGCAAGTGTACCGACCGGGGCCGCCGGGGCGGGCGGGACGCCCGCGCTCCCTCGCTGCTCATTGTGCCGCCGACCCCGCTACCCCGCTACCGGCTTGAGGGTCGCCTACGACAATAATCGGCTACAATCCAGGGAATTGAAGAGTGAGCGCAGGGGAGCCCTGGTCGCAGCCAGGGCTAAAACGGGGAATCCGGTGGGAATCCGGAGCTGTCCCGCAACTGTGAGCGGCGGCTAGTCCGTCGCAAGTCAGAATGCCGGCCCCTGCGCTGATGTTGCGCCTTCGAGTGAAAGGGTGCCGCTGATGTCCATTTCTCCTTGAGTATCGCTTCACCTCCGCGTTGACGTGTGCCGGCACTGCCGGCCACTGGTCCAAGACTGCGTTGTGTGAAGGGATATATTCTGGTGCTCCGTATCCTGTCTCGTCTTCTTGCCCTGTGTCTGCTCTCGCTGCTGATCGGCTGCGGCGGAACTGGCGCGACGGCGCCGAGAGGCCCGACATCTGCCTCTGCGTCGAGCGCCGCTCCGTCTCAGGCTTTCAACGCGACCGCTCTCACGTCATCCGGCTCTGCCGTGCCGGTGTCCAGTTCCCAGAGCACCGTGACCAGCTCAAGCTTGTCGGATTCGACCGAGGCGAGCTCCGCTACGGCTGCGTCCGCTACGGCTGCGACTGCCACGGCAACTTTCGTCACGACGTCGGCGACCTCGACGGCTGTCGTACCGGCAACGTCGTCGGCCGCCGCTGCGAGCAACGGCGCGAGCTCCTCTGCCGCGGCCAGCGTGGCGGACAGCTCAGCCGCGACCAGGTATCCGCTGACGGTGACCGACGATCAGGGGACCAAGGTCACCTTCGCAGCCAAGCCGAACCACGTGGTTTCGCTCGCGCCCAGCGCCACCGAGACCATCTACGCGGTCGGCGGGGGGGACTCGTTGATCGCCGGTACGCAATACGACAACTATCCACCCGAGGCGAAGGCGAAGGCGCTCATCAAGGGACTCAAGCCGGGCCTGGAGACGATCGTCTCCTACCAGCCGGATCTGGTTCTCGCGACGCCGAGCAACTCGGCGGATCTCATCCAACAACTGCGGGTCACGCACGTGGCGGTGCTGTATCTCGATGCCACGGACTTCCAGGGCGTCTACCATGACGTCCAGATGGTGGGCCAGGTGCTTGACGACACACCGGCCGCGCAGCAAGTCGTCGCGGGCATGCGGACCAAGGTGGGCGACGTTACCGCAAAGACGGGGCACGCCTCCACGCGTCCGAGGGTATTCGACGAGATCAGTGGCGACGATCCGACCAAGCCCTTCACGGCCGGCCCCGGCTCCTTCATCGACAGCATGATCACATTGGCCGGTGGCGTCAACGTCGCCCACGACGCCAAGACGGCCTACCCGCAGTTTAGCCTGGAAGCGCTCGTCGCGGCCGATCCGCAGGTGATCGTCCTCGACGACGCAGCCTATGGCGCCACGCCCGATGCCGTTGCCAAGCGCAACGGCTGGTCCGGCATGAGCGCGGTGAAGGATCATCACGTCTATCCGATCAATGACGACCTGGTCAGCCGTGCCGGGCCGCGACTGGCGGACGGCCTGGTCGCCATGGCCAGGCTCATCCATCCTGAGCTCTTCCCGTGAGCCGTCCGGCCGTCGTGTTTCCGCTGCTGCTGATCGCGCTCGTGGCATGCCTACTGTTCGGCGTAGGCTTGGGGGCCGTCTTCTTGCCGCCGGGGCGCCTGCTGGCGATTGTCGCACAGCAGTTGGGCTGGTGGCGGGGGCCAGTGACCTGGCCCGCGAATGAGGCGGTGATCCTGTTCCAGGTCCGCCTGCCTCGGGTCGTCGCCGGGGCCTTAGTCGGGGCAGCGCTCGCCACCGCCGGGACGCTGCTGCAAGGCTTGCTGCGCAATCCACTGGCCGACCCCTACCTCATAGGGGTGTCCTCCGGCGCCGGGCTGGGCGCCACCGTCGCCGCGCTGCTGAGTCCTGTCGCTGCCGGAGTCGCCGGCTTTGGCCTAACCTCCATCCTCGCCTTTGCCGGGGGGCTGGTCACGGTTACTGCCGTCTACCGGCTGGCGCGGGTGGGTGGGACCGTGCCCGTGACGACGCTGCTACTGGCCGGTTTTGCCGTGAGCTCGCTGTTGGTGGCGGCGATGACGCTGATGCTAACGATCAGTGGACAACTTGCCCTGCGTATCCGGGAGTTGTTCGCGTGGCTCATGGGGGGCATCTCCGTAGTCGGCTGGACTCAGCTCGCCGTCGTCGCGCCGGTACTGCTGATAGGGTTGTGCCTGGCCTGGACCTTTGCCCGCTCGCTCAACGCCTTCGCCCTGGGCGAGGAGGGCGCCGCCTATGTCGGTGTGGACGTCGAGCGCCAGAAGCTGCTCATCGTCGCCCTCGGCACGCTGCTGACGGGGATTGCCGTCACGCTCAGCGGCCTGGTCGGCTTCGTCGGCCTGGTCGTTCCCCATGCCATGCGCATGCTGCTCGGCCCGAACCACCGCATCCTGTTGCCCGCGGCGGCCCTGGGCGGGGCCTGCTTCCTGGTGCTGGCCGACCTTGGCGCCCGCACCGTCCTGGCGCCGGTCGAGCTGCCGGTAGGCGTGGTGACGGCAATCCTGGGCGTGCCCTTCTTCCTATACCTGCTGCAGCGGAGCAAGCGACCGCATGTGCTATGAATCTCTCCCCCCGCCCCTCCCCTACGAAGGGAGGGGAGCCTCCACGGTAAGTCCGGTGGCTCTGCCTGGCAGTACCAGCCGTGGCCGCCATCATGAGCAACGATCGTCCCCGTCCAAGCTCCCCTCCCTTCGTAGGGGAGGGGCGGGGGGAGAGGTTCCCGCCCTCACCATCGAGACCGTCGAGTACCGATACGAAGCGGGCTTCCGGCTGGGTCCAATCTCACTCATTGTCCGGCCCGGCGAGATGGTGGCCTTGCTAGGGCCGAACGGCTCCGGCAAGTCTACGCTGTTCAAGCTTGTCGCCGGCGCCTTGAAGCCGGCAGGTGGCTCGGTTCGGCTGGGGGCGACGTTGATACGCGCACTGTCGCGGCGGGAGCTGGCACGGCGGCTGGCGGTGGTGGCGCAGGATATCACGGTGCCGTTCAACTTCACGGTCGCGGAGGTGGTCTCCTTTGGCCGGACAGCCTATGCGCCGCTGCTTTCAGGACTGACCAGCATCGACCGCCTGGCCATCGAGCGCGCGCTGGCCCTCACCGACACGACGCGCTTCGCCGATCGGCACTTCGGCACGCTCTCCGGCGGTGAGCGCCAGCGCGCCTTGCTGGCGATGGCGCTGGCGCAGGAGCCGGAGGTGCTCTTGCTGGATGAGCCAACGGCCCATCTGGATATCCACTATCAGGTAGAGATGTTGGATCTGCTCCAGCAACTCCATGCCGGCGGAAAGCTCACGGTCTGCGTCACGCTGCACGACCTGAATCTGGCCTCCCTCTATTTCCCCCGGTTGATACTCATGGCGGCGGGCCAGGTGGTCGCCGACGGCGCTGCCGACGACGTGTTGCGGCCGGAGGTGCTGGGTCCGGTCTTCCACCGGCGTCTGACCCTGCTGCGGCATCCCACTCGAGGCGTGCCGCTGGTGGCGCCGGAGCCGGGGAATCGGGGTGACGGGCAGGTCTAGCTGCCGGCAGGTGTGCGGCCGCGTCTGCTGGGTCCGCAGGAAATGACCGAGATGGCGGGGGCCGCCGGGGCCGCGTCTGCGGACGGCGGCCAACCGGCGCCCCCGCCTCCAACTGCCCGCCCCTAATCTAATCCGTATCGGGCCCAGACCCACGGCCGCTTGGAGCGCGGAATCTGCCGGACGCACCACTCATGATAGGCTCAGGGATCGCCGGGCGGTGGTGTTAAGGAGATTGGCCGAATCGAGGTGTAAGGATGGTCTACGAGACGCTGGCTCCCTGGGCGGAATCGGCGCCCGGCGCCGGATACCCGTTGACCGAAGACGCCCTCCGGCAGGTGCCGGACGACTGCTGGACCTATGAGCTGGTAGAGGGGAGGCTGGTTCGAATGGCGCCGGCAGCGGGAGGAGCGTCATCGTCGGCGCTGAGCCTCGGAGGAGCTATGGCGGCGTTTGTTGAGGCTCACCACCTCGGCCGCGTGACCGGAGCGGATGGCACGTACGTGTTGAGCAAGCCCGGCGAGCCAACGACGGCGTTGGCGCCCGACGTGGCCTTCGTGCGGAAAGGCCGGTACCCCTCACCGGACTCGCCGGAGTTCTGGCGCTTCTGGCACGTGGCGCCCGACCTGGCCGTTGAGGTCGTGTCCTTCGACCAATACCGACCAGAGATGGCCAGGAAGGCGCACCTGTATCTGCACGCGGGTGTGCGGCTGCTCTGGCTGGTCTGGCCGAAGTATCGACACGTGGCGGTGTGGCGGCCGGGCGCGGATCAGCCGGTGGCGACCATCGGCATTGGCGAACAGTGGGACGGGCTGGACGTGCTGCCGGGCTTCACCTACCCGGTGGCGCGGCTGTTCTCCTGAAGGGGCGACAAGGCAGGCAAACGGCAGTGAGACAGAGGCAGCCGTGTTACGGCTGGCGGAAATCCTGTCGCGGCGTGCGCCCCGGCGCCTGCTGCTGAACCAGCAGGCTAACCGTTTGAACCCGCCTGCAGGCGGCTAGGGTTTCAGGGGGCAGCCGGGAAGCCTTCCTAGCCGGCTTCAGCCGGGTTCGATCTGTTAGTCCGACGGTTCAGCGTCGGGCGGGCCGGCGAGCAACGTGGAAGGATCTGTGATGGCGGCAGAACAGGGCACAGGCGGAATGGCCCAGGCGTTGACCGGCGCGCTGGAATGGCGGCTGATCGGGCCGCATCGCGGCGGGCGCGTCGTGGCGGTGGCGGGCGACCCCGCATCGCCCCTGGTTTTCTACTTCGGCGCCTGCGCTGGCGGGGTCTGGAAGACCATCAACGGCGGCCTGTCCTGGCACAACGTGTCGGACGGCTTCTTCAAGACGGCGGCCGTGGGCGCCATCGCCGTGGCCGAGTCCGATCCCAACGTGGTCTACGCCGGGATGGGTGAGACCTGCATCCGCGGCAATGTGTCCCACGGCGACGGCGTCTACCGGTCCACCGATGCCGGCAAGACTTGGGCGCACCTCGGCCTGGAGGATACGCGGCACATCGCCAAGGTGCGCATCCACCCGAAGGACCCCGAGCTGGTCTACGTCGCCGCGCTCGGGCACGCCTACGGGCCGAATGCGCAGCGCGGCCTCTTCCGCTCGCGGGACGGCGGCAAGACCTGGGAACAGATCCTCTTCCGCGATGAGCGCACCGGCGCCATTGACCTGGCCATGGACCCGCACAACCCGCGAATACTCTACGCCGCCTTCTGGGAGGCGCTGCGCACACCCTACAGCCTGAGCAGCGGCGGCCCCGGCAGCGGGCTCTGGAAGTCCAGCGATGGCGGGGATACGTGGACCGAGCTGACCAACAAGCCCGGCTTGCCCAAGGGTGTCAAGGGTAAGATCGGCGTGGCCGTGTCACCGGCGCGGCCAGACCGTCTCTGGGCGGTGGTGGAGGCGGAGGACGGCGCCGTCTTCCGATCCGACGACGCGGGCGAGTCCTGGCAGCGGCTCTGCGAGAAAGGCGAGCTGCGGCGGCGCGCCTGGTACTATATGCACGTTTACGCCGACCCCCACGATGCCGACACTGTCTGGGTGCTCAATGTGCAGTGCTGGCGGTCCATCGATGGCGGCGCCACCTTCAGCGCGATGCCGACGCCGCACGGCGACGATCACGACCTCTGGATCGACCCACATAATCCCCAGCGCATGATCGAGGGCAACGACGGCGGCGCCTGCATCAGCTTCGACGGTGGCGCGTCCTGGTCCAGCACCTACAACCAGCCAACCGCGCAGTTCTATCACGTCACCACCGACAACCAGTTCCCCTACCGCGTCTACGGCTCTCAGCAGGACAACTCCGCGCTGTCGCTGCCGAGTCGCTCTGTCCGAGGCGCCATCACCCACCTGGAGTGGTACGACCCGGGCGGCGGCGAGAGCGGCTACATCGCCGTGCGACCGGACGATCCCAATATCGTGTTCGGCGGCGCCATCGGCAGTGGGGCCGGTCATGGCCGCCTCATCCGCTACGACCACCGCACCGGCCAGCGGCGCAACATCACCGTCTGGCCGGAGGTGATGGGCATGGGGAGCGGCGCCAAAGAGGTGAAGCACCGTTTCCAGTGGACCTTCCCCATCGTCATCTCGCCGCACGATGCCAATGTCCTCTACGTGGCGGCCAACCGGCTCTTCCGCTCAACCGACGAAGGCGCCAGTTGGCAGGTGATCAGCCCCGACCTCACGCGCAACGACGAGTCCAAGCTGCAGCCGTCCGGCGGCCCCATCACCCGCGACAACACCGGCGCCGAGATGTACTGCACCATCTTCGCCTTCGTGGAGTCGCCGCACCAGCGCGGGCTGTTCTGGGCCGGCACCGACGACGGCCTGGTCCACCTCTCCCGCGACGGCGGCCAGACCTGGACCGACATCACGCCGCCCGACATGCCGAAGTGGGCGCTGATCAGCGTGATCGACCTCTCCGCCCACGACCCGGCCACCGCCTACGTGGCGGCCACCTGCTACAAGCTGGACGAGTTCCATCCCTATCTGTTCAAGACGAGCGACCACGGCAAGAGCTGGCAGCGGATCGACACCGGCATCCCCGAAACCGACTTCACGCGCGTGATCCGCGCCGATCCGGTCCAGCGCGGCCTACTGTTCGCCGGCACGGAGACCGGCTTCTACGTCTCCTTCGACGATGGGGCCTCCTGGCATTCAGCACAGGGCAACCTGCCGGTGGCGCCGATCTATGACTTGACGATCAAGGATGACGACCTGATCGTCGCCACGCATGGCCGCTCCTTCTGGATTCTGGACGACATAACACCATTGCGCCAGATGACGGAGCAGCGGCTCGATGGTCCGGCGCGCCTCTTCCAGCCGCGCCCGACCTACCGCTTCAAGGTGTATGGCGGCTCCGGTCGCGGAGACGCCGGTAACGCTTTCCGCTCCGCCGGACCGCTGCAGTTGCCCGTCTTCCGACGCAAGGACCCCTCGGGCAAGACCAAGGAGACCCTGTTCGACAGCGGGGAGAATCCGCCCAACGGCGTCATCGCGACCTACTACCTGAAGGAGAAGCCCAAGGATGCCATCAGCCTGACCTTCCTGGACGCGGCGGGCCAGGAGATCCGGACCTTCCGCAGCGAGGTAGAGCCGGAGGAAGCCGCGGCCGGTTTGGCGACGGCCGCGGCAGAGGGGGGCGAGGGCGGCAGCAAAGAGCCCCAGGCGACCAAGGACAGTGAGGCGGAAGACAAGGAGCCCAAACTGCCGGCAGAGGCAGGGACCAACCGCTTCGTCTGGGACCTGCGCTACCCCGATGCCCACAAGGTACCGGGGGACAAGGCCAGCGAGAATCTCGTCCGCGGTCCTGTCGCGACTCCGGGCCATTACCATGTCCGGCTGACCGTCCCCGGCCAGGCCTCGAGCGCGGAGTTCGAGTTGCTCGCCGATCCACGCCTGCAGGCCAGCCAGGCGGATCTGCAGGCGCAGTTCGACCTGCTCCTGAAGATCCGTGACAAGCTGTCGGAGACGCACGACGCGATAGTCCAACTGCGCGATCTGCGCCAGCAAGTCGACGCGCTGTTGCGCCGGACGAAGCAGCGTCAGGATGCCGAGACCATCGTCGGCCCGGGCAAGGCGCTCAAGGAGGCGCTGGATGCCATCGAGCAGGAGTTGATCGATCCCCAGGCGGACAGCCCGCTCGGCCATCCCACCCGCTTCAACGCCCGTCTGGCCACACTCTCCGGCTTCGTGGATAGCGCCGACGCGGCGCCGACGCGTCAGTGCTACGAGGTGTTCGACCACCTGTCAGCCCAGATCGACGCCCAACTGGCGCGGCTGCGCGAGCTCATCAAGACGAACCTGGCAGCATTCAATGCGCAGCTCCGTGGCTCGGACGTGCCGGCGGTGCTCGTCGTGGAATCGGTAGGATAGTGACTGTGTTTCAAGGCGTAGGATCTTAGCCGTGAAAATTCGTCATGACGCGGACGTTGATGCATTGAGCATCGTGTTCCGGGACAGGACAGTAACGACCGCGGAACTAGCGGAAGGGATCACCGCGGAATACGACGCGAGGGGCCAGTTCGTGGGCCTCGAGGTGCTCGATGCTGCTAGACGGTTCGGCGATCCGTCTGTGCTCAGCCAGATTGTGCTAGAGGGGCTAGGACCGGCAGTCTCGCCAGTCGCAAGGGCGCGTTGAAGAGGAATGGCAGCCGCGGGTTGCGTAGCATAGATTCATCCCTTTTCCATCGCTTAGCCGCCGACCGTCGTGAGCATCTGCGCGGCGATGCTGCCGTCCGGCGCCAGCACCACGACAAAGGCGGCAACGCCCTGCTGATCATCGTCCGGCACGGGCAGCGACGCGGCGCCGGCATCGTCTACGGTTTTGGCGGCCGTGGTGATGGAGGTCGCCGCATCACCGGCTCGCGTGCGCAGGTCCGCCCGCAGCCCGGCGCCTCCGGCAATCGTTACGTGGCACACCAGGCCCTTCCAACGAACGCTGTCAATCCGAGCGGCCGTGGTCGCCAGCAGCCGGCTGACGCTGAGCACCGGCGCCACGCACTCCTGCGGACTGACGCCGCCATGCTCCGCCTCGCGCCCGGCTTCGAAGCAGGCGATGCCCGACGCCACGGCGACCGTCACGCCGCTATCCCAGAACCATGGAACGGTCGGCTGGTCCGTGCAAGCAAACGGCTTGAGGAGCGCGCAGCGTCCCTTGCGCAGCTCCGTCAGTTGCTCCGGCAGTTCCACCTTGGGCAGGCCGCCCGGCAGGAGCAGCCAGCCGTGGTCGGTCACCACCACCACACGGCGCCAGCCTGCCTCAAGCAACGCGACGATTCGGGTTGCCAGGGCCCGTACCTCGGCGGCCAGTTGATGCGACACTTTCCAGCCATGCTCGTGGCAGTAGGCATCGATGTCGCCCAACTCCGTCCAGGCCCGACCGTTCGGGTCACCGTACTCCTCGTCCGCCAGGACCTGATACCCGGCATCCGCCAGCAGGCGCCGCAGGACCGGCGCCGTGGCGCGCGAGCCGGTGTCCAGTGTCGCGGCGTCGAAGCCGTCGCCCGGGCCCAGCCGTGCAGCGACCGGCGAGATGGCAGGCTTGGCAGTAGCAGTCACCGTCGGGAGCGCGGAGAACCGCCAGTCCAGGGTCGCCGCCAGCCCTCGGCCGTCCAGTTCCTGCCTCAACAGTTGGGCCACGTCGAAGCGCAACCCGTCACTGAAGAGCAGGCAGTCACCAGGCTCCGTCGTGACGGCGGCTGACGTGGGAGCGCGGACGCCTTCGCCAGACTTTTCTCCGGTCCGGAGAGAGGGGCGGTCGTCGGATGGGGGGGCGCCGGCCAGCACGCAGCGCAGCCAGTAGGCGGGACCGCTCCGCTCGTCCGCGACGTAGGGTCCCAACGTGAGTAGCGCCGGCAGCCGGGAACGCAGGCGGGGCAGCAGCGCCTCCCATTCCCGCTCTTTGTCTGTCCAGAGCACCGCCGCGGGCGCCACCTGGTCGTTGTGGTTGTAGCGGCCGGCGCGCTCGATGGCCTCGACCACCGCGTCGAGGAAGGTGTGACCCGGTGCAGACGCCGCCATCATCGCCTGATCTCGGCAAGCAGCGTCTCGGTCACCCAGGTTGGGCAGCCGCAGCCGAGGAAGTCGCCGTCGTTCGTCCAGATGCCAGCGTCGAGGACGAGCACCAGCGCGACAGCCGGCCAGTCATTGGGATCTCGGGGAATCCGCAGCCGGGCTCGCTCTTCCACGAAAGCGTACGCCTCCGCCGGCACAACGGTCACGTAGGCCTCGGCGAGGGCCCATGCCTTTTCGGTCAGCGCTGTCGCGGTGGCCTGATCCACCTGGCCGCGCCGTACCCGTGCCTCGGCGCGGTGTTGCATCTCGTGGTGTGCCTCATTCCAGGCATGCTCGGCGACGTACAGCTCGAGACGCGCGTGCGTCACCACTTCTTGCCCGCGCTGGCGCAGTAGCTCACCGACGAGCACATCGGCATCGGCAACGAGGCGCATCAGTCGAGCGACTGTGACACGTCGAACATTTCGGCGAGCTGCTCCTCGCTCATGCCGGTCTCCGCCATCGCCTTGCGCACGGCCTCTCTCAACTCGGCCAGGGCACGCTCACCCTTCTCCGTCTCTCGGGTCGGCACGGGAATGTAGAATCCCACGGTCTTGCCGTGGCGTTCAATGGCGATCACGTCGTTGCCCGCCAGGTAGCGGGTCGCGCGGTCGCGAAAGTCGCGGATTCCGGCGTGGATCATGGCCATGTCAACCTCCAATGCGCCGAGCGATGTGGTCACTGCCTGGTCACAGTGTAACCGGTCGCGACCCCTCCCTACCCTCCCCGTTCCGGAGAGGGGATGGGGGATGGCCGCCCGCTGCGCCACTTGGCGGCGATCGGCGCGGCCTGCCGTCCACCGAATGGGGTGTGGATGACGGCGGGCCGCTTGATTCGCTCCTCGGCGGTGGTCGGCGTGGGCTGCTCTCCGCGGGACGAGGTGGGATTGGGAGACGGGGCGGTGGCGGAGATTGGG
>Ga0207416_1000098_pt1 | contig 160177 bp, 154 predicted proteins | sample PaiPotPPM11metaG_FD_184107 | JGI IMG/M metagenome (GOLD analysis project Ga0207416, IMG submission 184107) | Iron sulfur acid spring bacterial and archeal communities from Banff, Canada, to study Microbial Dark Matter (Phase II) - Paint Pots PPM... ...
ACCTCGATTACGACCTTGCGTGCACGGGTGACAGCGGCAATCGCGCCACGCCTTGCACGATGTCCGACTTGCCTGCACGGCTCACGCGAGTCTCTTTTTTTGCGTGATACTTAGTAACACAGTAGTACTAGGCCCCACTCTTAGAGCGCCTGTCCTTCGGTTGAGGCGCGGATGCCGTCGAGGTGCGCGGAAACGCGCTCCTCGAGCAGCTGCCAGCCTGCGGCGGTGACCTCGAACACGGCGAACCCGCCGTTCTCGACGCGCGTCGACCAGAACGCGTCGAGATCGCGGCCGCTCGTGTCGACGAGCGCCGCGCGCACGACGGCATCGTGCGTCAAGACCAGCGCCGGAACCGTGGGGACGAACGACGCCGCGAACGCGCGCCAGCGCGCGAGGACGTCGCGCGTCGACTCACCGCCCTCGAACGACACGTTGGCCGGATCGTTTCGCCACGCACCGTAGCGCACCGGATCGTTGGCCGCGATCTCCTCGCGCACGCGGCCCTCCCACGTCCCGTGCGCGATCTCGATCAGGCGGTCGTCGGTTTCGACGCGCAGGTTGAGGCGTTCCGCCGTGGGGCGCGCGGTCGCCGTGCAGCGCAGGAGCGGCGAGGAGACGATGCGGCCGACGCGCGCGGCGTCCATGGGTGCCGCGAGCGCGAACGCCTGCTGCATTCCGAGCGACGTCAACGCCGTCTCTCGCCGTCCTTGATAGCGGCCGGCGAGATTCCACGTCGTCTCACCGTGCCGCGCGAGATACACGCGCATCCGCCGCGCCTTGGCGTGACGAAGGCGGTGAACCTTCCTTCACGGGCGAGTGAAGCTCAACCGGGCGCGGAGAAGGCAACGCGGACGACGAGCGTTTCTCCCGTCGCGCGGAGCTCGCGATCTTCGGAATCGACGAACAGCGTGTCGTGTTCGCCGATCTTCTTCGAGCCCACCGCGATCTCGCCGGCGATGACGAAGACGTAGGCGGGCCCGTGCTCGAGCCACGGAACGTCCGGCCGCCGGACGGTGACATCGACCTGCGCGCGCGCGGCATTGCGCAAAACCATCACGTTGAAGGCCAGCACGGCGCCGGCGAGCAGCGCGCAGTGCGGCATCGTCTCGCCGCCGAAATCGCAGCGTGCACCGAGCCGGTCGAGCGTCGCTTGCGTGCCGTCGGCAAACGTCAAGGTGAACCCGCGGCCGGCCGCGAGCACGATCGTGCGATCATATCCGCGCAGGTCGGAGAACGGCCCGTCGCGGTCGATCGCCGCGAGCGAAAGCCGCCGCTGCGGGATCGGCCCGCCCTCGACGATGATGTCGTGCGTGATGCCGCCGCGGTTCTGCCAGGGAACGGTGCGATATCCGGTCCGCCGCAGGATCACCTCAGCGGCGTACTCGTGTACAGCGTGATGCACCTTCCGGGTGCTCGCTAGCTTTTTCGCACGCGCGAGTCGAAGTCTGTTCCCATCATGGCACGATCGATCGGAGCGCCCGCGATCGGCCCCGCCGACGGGGCGCGACCGGCAGGCATTCAAACAACCCTCCGGGTGAACGGAAGCGTTCGTCGACTCGAACTCGATCCGCGCGCGACCCTCCTCGACACCCTGCGCGAACGCCTCGGGCTGCCGGGTACGAAGAAGGGCTGCGACCGTGGCGAGTGCGGTGCGTGCACCGTGCACGTCAACGGCCGCCGGATCAACGCCTGCATGACGCTCGCGGTGATGCACGACGGCGACGAGATCGTGACGATCGAGGGTCTCGCGCGCGGCGAGGAGCTGCACGCGGTACAGGCGGCCTTCATCGAGCATGATGCGCTCCAATGCGGCTACTGTACGGCCGGTCAGATCATGTCCGCCGTCGCGTGCATCGGCGAGGGCCACGCCGGTTCGGCCGACGAGATCCGCGAGTGGATGAGCGGCAACCTCTGCCGCTGCAGCTGTTATCCGCAGATCGTCGCCGCCGTGCAAACCGCGGCGCAGGAGCGGACGTAAGGCATGGAACCGTTCGCGTACGCGCGCGCGACGGACGTCGCGTCAGCGGTAGCGGTCCTCGACGAGCGTACGGCGGTGGTCGCCGGCGGTACCGAGCTCCTCAACCTCCTCAAAGAACGCGTCGTCACGCCCGACCGTGTCCTCGACATCAACCGGCTCGCGCTCGGCGAGATCGCGTTCGACGGGACCACGCTGCGCTTGGGCGCGCTGGCGCGCATGAGCGACGTCGCGGCCCACCCCGCGGTCCGTGCGTCGTTTCCGGCGATCGCCGAGGCGCTGGAGAAGAGCGCTTCGCCGCAGCTGCGCAACATGGCGTCGATGGGCGGAAACTTGCTGCAGCGGACACGCTGTGCGTACTTCCGCGCCGACACGGCGCTGCCGTGCAACAAGCGGACGCCGGGGTCGGGCTGTGCGGCGCGCAATGGCAACACGCGCCAGCAGGCGATCTTCGGCTGGAGCGAAGCCTGCGTGGCGACGCGGCGAGCGCAGCATCGCGCTCGGTGATTTGCATCGGCTGCCAGACGATCGTCCCGATCGCGACACGACGCTCGAATCCGATGAGTTGATCGTCGGAATCGACGTGCGGGCGTCAGGCGTGACGCGCCGGTCGCACTACCTCAAGGTTCGCGAGCGCGCTTCGTACGAGTTCGCGCTCGTCTCGGTGGCCGCCGGCGTCGAGCTCGAGGGCGAGACGGTGCGCGACGTACGGATCGCGCTCGGCGGCGTCGCTCACAAGCCGTGGCGCTTGGCGGAGGCCGAGGCGGCGTTGCGCGGCCGGCCGTTCACCCGCGCCGGCGTGCGCGATGCGGTGCGCGGCGCGTTCGGCGCGGCGCGCCCGTTGCGCGACAACGCGTTCAAGATCACGCTCGCCCAGCGCGCGATCGTGCGCGCGCTGGGCACGCTAGGAGCACGCGCATGAGCACCGTTCTCGAGCGGCCCGGCATCGGCAGCCCGCTCGATCGCCGCGACGGCCGCGTCAAGGTCACCGGCCGGGCTGACTATACCGCCGACGTCGTGGTTCCGGATCTCAAGTACGGTGTGTTCGCGACGAGCCCCGTCACCAAGGCGCGCATCGTCGAGCTCGATACGGTCGCGGCGCAGCGCGCGCCTGGTGTCCGCTACGTCATGACGCACCGCAACGCGCCGCGCGTCCCACCGCTCGGTCCGCCCGCGGCGATCGCGCTCTTGCCCTTGCAAAACGACCGCATTCGCTATGAGGGACAGCCGATCGCGCTGATCGTCGCGGACACGCTGGAGGATGCCACCTACGCCGCCGGTCTCGTCAGCGCGCGCTTCGAGACGGCGCCGGCGCGCACCGAGATCGCGCAGGGCCTCGCGAACGCGGTCAAGGTCGAAGAGGGGTACGACGAACCGGACACGCGCACCGGCGATCCCGAAGCGGGCTTGCGCGCGTCGGCAGTTCTGGTCGAACACCTCTACACGATCGGCTATCGCCACCACAACCCGATGGAACCGTCCGCGACGACCGCCGTGTGGGACGGCGACCGTTTGACCCTCTACGATGCGACGCAGTACGTGTACGGCGTGCGCGGCGTCGTCGCCCAAGCGCTCGACCTTCCGCCGGAGAACGTCCGCGTCGTCTCGCACTTTCTTGGCGGCGGCTTCGGTTCCAAGGGCTACGTGTGGCCGCACCAGGTCCTCACGGCGCTCGCCGCGCGCGAAGCCGGCTGCCCCGTCAAGCTGGTCCTGACCCGGGCCCAGATGTACACGTCGTGCGGATATCAGCCCGAGACGCGTCACGCCGTCGCGATCGGCGCCGATCGTGATGGGACCCTGCGCGCGATCACGCACGACGTCGTGTACGCGAACTCCGCGGCGGAGGAGTTCCCGGAATACGCCGCCGCGGGGACGCGCTCGATGTACGCTTGCCCGTCGATCGCGACGACGCACCGCGCCGTGAAGGTCGACCTGATCAATCCGACGGCGATGCGCGCGCCGAACGAAGGAATGGGCAACTTCGCGCTGGAGTCGGCGCTCGACGAGCTCGCGTACGCGTTGAACGTCGACCCGTTGGAACTGCGGCTGCGCAACTACGCCGGGCGCGACCCGCTCACCGGCAAACCGTTCTCCTCGAAGAAGCTGCGCGAGGCGTACGCGCTCGGCGCGGAGCGTTTCGGCTGGGCCGCACGCCCGTGCGCACCGCGCTCGTTGCGCGAGGGTGACGAGCTGATCGGCTACGGGATGGCGAGCGCGCTGATGACGACCTACCGCATGCCCTCGACGGCGCGCGTCGAGATGGCGCCGGACGGCACGGTGACCATCGCGACGGCGTCGCACGAGATCGGAACCGGTGTGCGCACGATCATGCCGCAGATCGCGGCGGACGTGCTCGGCGTCGATCCGAGCGTCGTCACGATCGAGCTCGGCGACACCGACCTGCCGGAAGCGGCCGGAACGTTCGGTTCCGCGACGACGGTCGGCGTCGGCTCGGCGGTCAGCACCGCGGCGACGCAGTTGAAGGAACGGCTCATCGCGCTCGCCGTCGCCGATCCGCACTCACCGCTCCACGGTCTCGCGTCCACGGACGTCGAGCTGATCGGCGGCGAGGTGCGCTCGCGCACGACGGGACGCGCGGAGCCGTGCGCCGGCGTCGTGGCGCGCAGCGGAGCGGCCGTTCGTGCCGAAGCGACCTGGTCGCCGAGCAACGATGAGTATGCGATGTTCGGGTTCGGCGCCGTCTTCGTCGAAGTGCGGGTCGACGCGGAGCTGGGCCTGGTTCGCCTGCGGCGTTGCGTCGGCGCGTACAGCGCCGGACGGATCGTCAATCCGAAGACTGCCGCGAGCCAAATGACCGGCGCGATGATCTGGGGGATCGGCCAAGCGTTGCTGGAGCGGTCGGAGACGGACGCGAACGTGGGACGCTTCGTCTCCAAGAACCTCGCGGGGTATCTCCTGCCCGTCAACGCCGACGTCGGCGAGCTCGAGGCGCACTTCGTCGACGAGTTCGATCCGCACGCGAGCGCGATCCGCGCGCGGCATCGGTGAACTCGGCGCGACTGGCGTCGCCGCCGCGATCGCGAACGCCGTGTACCACGCAACCGACATCCGCGTGCGCGATCTCCCGATCCGACCGGAAGCGCTGCTGGAGGGCGACTGACGAACGTTTGCGGTGCGCACTCGCTTCGAATTACGCGCACGGCCGGAGGGCAGTTGATCTCCTCGACAAGCGGAATTCAAGCGACACTCGGGCCGTCACAGGTTCTGTTGCGGCGCTACGCTCGTCCAGCGAATCGGCTGGACCGTGCCGCGAGGCGACGACAGTATCAGTGTAATCGATCCGATCACTTGGGCTTCGTCGAGAAGTCCCGGCGCTTCCGAATCGCTCCCTCTGCAGGCCGTCGCTCTGGGGTCCCCTGCCGCACTATCTAGATGTTGGAAGCGCTCCACGCGCGGTCACCGAATTTTCACGCCGGCGAATGAGCTGTGACGCCATCTGGAGGAGCAGCCGCACTTAGTCCGACGGTCACTTCGAAGGTCTAGGAGCAGTCGACCGCAATACAGCCATTTCGCGAAAGGGCGGCTCTAAAGGGCGCGCAACCGATCCTTATTTGCCTACGGGTAGGGCCATGTATATTAAGTCACTGTATATTCGGAATTTTCGGAACTTCGGCGAAACGACGATCTACTTCCGTCCGCGTTTAACGGTTCTTGTCGGAGAGAACGGGGCTGGCAAGAGTAACGCAATTCATGCCTTGCGGTTGCTTCTTGATTCGTCGCTAGGTAGACAATCGCGCGTCCTCGATGAGAACGACTTTCATGAGGTCGACAGCGTTCGCTTTGGAAAGGAAGTTCTGATTGCAGCAGTTTTCACGGACTTTGAGCAGAACGTCAAAGACCTTGCATACTGCGGTAGATGGAAGACCGGCCCAAATGAAGCGCTAGTAGCGTATCGTTTTCGTCCGAATGAAACGGTACGTCAGGAAGTCGAGAACGTGCAGCAACTGGCTCGTGAAGCTGGCCTGACAGAAGAAAGCGATGCGTGGCCAGCAGATCGCGAGTTTACCATCGATGACTATGAATATGACCGTTCGGGTGGCATGCCGCCCAAGGTCCTTCCTCACTTGACTATATTTGAAGACTTGCCGCGTAGCGCGGAATCTGATCTGAATAAATATGTTGTACTTGAACTTCCGGCGATTCGAGACGTGGTGCGTGATATGGCTCAGCGCCGACAGTCGCCACTCGTCAAGCTGATCGAATTGGCCGCATTGCCAAGTGACGTAAAGGCAAATGTCGAGGGCATCATCGCCGTAGCAAATAACGCAATACAGAGCGATCCCTTTTTCACCGATCTTCAACAGAAGATAGGTGAATCATATGAAGACCTCGCGACGGCTCCTGAAAGCCTGACCCTCCGTGTCGGCCTCGCAGATCCGAGTTTTTCATCGGCGTTGCGGTCGATCTCGCTTCTTCTTTCGGATGGCGCACTCGAAGACGCTGAGATCTCCCGAAATGGACTAGGCTTCAACAATCTCTTATATATAGCGATTCTCGCAGAATACTTTAAACGCCGAAAAGCGGACAAGCCCGGCAACCAATTGCTGATTGTAGAAGAGCCTGAGGCGCACTTGCATCCGAATGCGCAGGCTGCGCTAATAAGACGGTTAAGTCAAAACGATCATCAAACCATCGCGACAACTCATTCACTTGTGGCGGCTGGCGCCGTCGGAAGCTCTCCGCTTGTATCCGTCACTAAGACGCCTTTAGGGTCGGTAGCGCGGAGATTAACGACCGACGCAAACCTCACCTTGGGCGAACAAAGAGATCTGGATCGATATCTGGACGGAAATCGAGCCCATCTTCTGTTCGCGCGCAAGGTAATACTGGTTGAGGGTATCTCGGAAGAATTAATATTGCGTGCTGTCGCGCGCCTGCGCGGCATCAACCTGTCGAAGAGTAACGTCGCTCTAGTGGCCGTATCAGGGACGCATTTTCCCATCTTTGAAAAGCTATTCTCGGCGGGTGCGCTCGTCTCTGAGTGTTGTATCGTAAGTGATGACGACGCGCAGAACAAAGCCGCGTGGATACAAGCGCGGAAACCGGACGACGGTGCTTTGATTCCGCACACATCCGTAGCTTCGAATGTAACATGGTACAAATGCAAGACCACGCTTGAGATGGCGCTTGCCCAGCCACAAAATGCGGCGTGGATTTCCAGCGCCCTCTCTGCAGCAGGATATCCGGTGGTATCAAAAGCCGTATTTAGTGGTCTTGCGTCGGGCGATGCGGCAAAAGTGCAGATTGCGCAACTCGCGACAGTCCGAAATGCACGCCGAGCTGCGAAGGGCCGGTTCGCCCAGCTCTTGGCTGACAGTGTACATCGGATGGCGGAGCTCCCTGGCTACCTCGAAGCATTGTTTGGTCGGCTATAGGTGATACTTTCAGATAGTCAACGCAGGATCGTCGCACATCACGGAAACATGTTGATTACGTCTGTACCGGGCGCAGGGAAGACTAGAATCGTCCAGGCGAAGGTCATTCGCGAATCGGCTTTACTGGTCGATTCCCCCAGGCGCGTGGCTTGCCTGACGTATACAAACGCTGGCGTCTCGGAACTAGAGCGGCGAATCCTTCCTTCGCTCAGGGAGTCCGCGCGAGACAGAGTTTTGCTGGGAACGCTACACTCATTCTTCATCAATGAAATCGTAGTGATCAATGCACCTCGGATGCCAGAGCTTGTCGGGCGTTCTAATGTGGCAACACCCGAGCACCCCGTGGCGGAGCTCATCATCGAATCCATCCTCGCTCACGAGCCAGAAGAGCGAGAGCTTCGTTGGTTTAGTGAGGTTAGGAGAAACTTAGATGGATCTCCCTTTCCGCATTCGGACCTAGCCGCGGCCGATATTGAGACGTATTGGCAGATGTTGTACGATGCTGGCTACATTGACCTAGCGGGTGTTACGTACTACGCGTATCAGATCGTCAATAGGCTCCCGGACGTCGCAAAGGCGTTGGGAGCCGGTTTTTCGTGGATAGTTATCGACGAGTACCAAGATACCTCGGGCACACAGCTCGCGACCCTTAGGCGCATCGCCGAAGCGAGTCCTGATACGCGGTGGCTCTTGATCGGCGACTTCAATCAATCTATATTCGGCTTCAATGGGGTCTCAAAGACTGACCTCGTTCAATTTGGGGAATTGGTCGAGGCGAAGCTTCCCGTGCTTCATTCCAGTTACCGATGTCCAACATCCGTCATTGAGCAAGCATTGCGCCTGATTCCCGAGCCGAAAATGAAATCTATAGATGCGACGAAGCGCGGCGAAGTTATCCATCATGTGGGAGCGATCACTCACGCCGTTGATGAGTTCATCCGGCTACTTAACGAGCGTGGGATTGATTATCCACACGCGGCAGTTATTGCCCCCTTCAACTCAATGCTCGCGACCGCATCTGAGTCGCTTGATGCCAGGAACATCCCGTGGCGGCCGCAGTTTCGAATCCCGGGCGAGACGCTAGTCGCGAAAGCGGTCTTTGCAGTTCTCGCGTATGCCCATCATGAGATCCCAGAACACTTGGATCACGCAATATCCGAGGTTGAGTCACTTTTAAATGGCCTCAGAGTTCACATTGATCAGGATAGAATAGCGGAGGTGATTGTCGGGCAAAGTCCGCGACTCGGGGAAGCCTTGTCACGAATGGGCTACAGCGAAGCGGTCGCCGAGGTCGCCTCGGCCCTTGCTGAACTCGTGCCAAACTACGCGCTCGCGCGCCTTGACGACGCGCTAAGATTGTCTCTGAGGCCGTCGCTGCTTCGCGGTACGCCGCTCGAACGGTGGGGCAGTATAACACTAGCCCGCCGTGTCTGCGATCACGACGCAATGGCATTGGCGACGATACACGGCGCAAAGGGTCTAGAGTTCGCCGCTGTAATGTTCGTCGGATTTGAAAAGGGTGTAATTCCTCATCAAAAGTCGAACAACAACGATGAGGAGATTCGAAAGGTATACGTCGCGATCACCAGGTCATCGAACCTTCTTGTCTATAGCAACCGGCCGTATCGCGAGAGTCCGCTGCTTAAAGTCGCGTTGGGGGTTTGAACTGTGCTCGTCGTAAGCGCTCCCCGCAGCTCACGCTGAACACTTCGCGTCTTAGCGCGGGACGATAGCCGTCGCTTCGATCGACCGTCGCGGCGTCTTTGCCTAGCGCGGTGACGGCAACGACCGGCATCGCGGGGAACCGCGGCCCATCATCTCGGGGTAGCGGTGCCGATTTTGCTCTGGGCCGCGAGGTACTTGTGGTCGTCGGCGACGTAACAGGCCTGGTGCGCGACGTGCTCCGGCGAGCCGCCGGCTGAGGCCGTTCGCGCCGTGCTGGCGATAGCGTCGCAGCAGCCGTTTGACTTGGCGCACGCACAGCCCGAGTTGGGCCGCTATGTCGGCTTGGCTAATGCTGCCGGAGTCCAGCCTCTGCATGGCCTGGAGTCGAAGGATCTCGCGCTGGCTCATGACGGTCAGGTCGCTCCTCATGGGGCGGCCTTCCACCAGCGACGGGGACATTTCTATTCGGCTGAGATGGGGACATTTCTATTCGGCCCTGATAGGCGACCTGTATCGCTTGACCCCAGGTCGCCCCCGTGCTAAAGTCGCGAAACATGCTTCCCTCCTGCTGTCTCACGATGGTGTGTTGCCCCGGCCTTCGGTCCCGGTGGTTGCTCACGTCTTGAGATAGCGGCAGCGAGTCGCACGTCTCTCGAGGAGCCCCCGCCGGTTGGCGGGGGCTCCTTTCGTTTTCATAGGGAGCTCACCGTGAGCAAGTTGGACGTCGAGCAGGTCAAGGCGCAGAGCCTGGGTCTTCGCGGCAGCATTGCCTCCGAGATCGCCGAGCCGACGTCGCGCTTCAGCGAAGAGTCGGCGACGCTGCTGAAGTTTCACGGAACGTATCAGCAAGAAAATCGTGACGCGCGCAAGGCCGCCCGCGAGACCGGCGGCGAGAAGCCGTGGTCGTTCATGATTCGCGTCAAGGCGACGGCCGGACGCATCCCGGCGCAGCTGTGGAGCGCCGTCGACGAGCTGGCCGATCGGCACGGCAACGGCACGATCCGCGTCACGACGCGCCAGGGGCTGCAGCTCCACGGCATCCGCAAGCCGGATCTCAAGCCGGTGATCGCCGACATCGTCGCAAACCTCGGCTCGACGCTGGCGACCTGCGGTGACGTCGTGCGCAACGTCGTCGCGCCGCCGTGGCCGTACGCGCATCCGGCATACGATGCCGTGCGCGACGCGGCGAACGCGATCGCGACCGAGTTCGCCCCGCGCAGCGGCGCGTACCTCGAGATCTGGCAGGACGGTGAGGCCGTCCACAACGTCGGCCCCGTCGACGAGCCGATCTACGGCGCGACCTATCTGCCGCGCAAGTTCAAGATCGCGGTGACCGTGCCGGGCGACAACAGCGTCGACCTGTACAGCAACGACCTGGGCATCATCCCGATCTTCAGCGACGACGGCACGCTGATCGCGTACGATCTCACCGCCGGCGGGGGCCTCGGGATGACGCACGGCAAGACGGCGACGTTCCCGCGCTTGGCGGACCACTTCGGTTCGGTCGCGCCGGATCGTCTGCTCGATGCGGTGCGCGCGATCGTCGTCGTGCAGCGCGACTACGGCGATCGCACCGATCGCAAGCACGCGCGGCTGAAGTACCTCATCGCCGATCGCGGACTGGACTGGTTTCGCGCCGAGGTCGAGCGCGAAGGCAAACTGACCATCGAACCGTGGCGCGAGCTGCCGCCCTGGGAAGATCCGGCTCGCTTCGGCTGGCACGCGCAGGGCGAAGGCCGCTGGTTCCTCGGCCTGCACGTCGCGAGCGGGCGCGTCAAAGACGACGGCGCGCGGCGGTTGAAATCCGCGCTGCGCGCGATCGCCGATCTCGGTTACGATCTGGTCGGAACGCCCGGTCAGCAAATTCTCGTCGTCGACGTTCCCGCCGCGGCGCGCGAAGAGATCGACGCGCTGCTGCGCGCGCACGGCGTCGAAGATCCCGAACGCGTCTCGCTGCTGCGGCGCCGCGCGCTAGCGTGCCCGGCGCTCCCGACCTGCGGTCTCTCGCTGGCCGAATCCGAACGCGCGATCCCCGACATCCTCACCGCGATCGAAGGCGCACTCGCGGTCGCGGGCCTCCCCGACGAGACGATCACGATCCGCATGACCGGCTGCCCCAACGGATGCGCACGCCCGTATCTCGCCGAGATCGGCATCGTCGGCCAAAGCCCAGACCGCTACCAGCTCTACCTCGGCGGGAATCCCGCCTCGACCCGTCTCGCCAAACCGTGGCGCGAAAAGGTCCGCTCCGCCGAGATCGCGACCGAGCTCGCGCCGCTCTTCGCCGCGTTCCGCGACGGCCGCCGCACCGGCGAGTCCTTCGGCGACTGGACCGCCCGGGAAGTCGTCACCGAAGTCCCGGCGTAGTCGCCCCGAGCGCGGCGCTACACCGAGAGCGAGCGCACCGAACCGATACCGGGGACGGCGCGCAGCGCTTCCAGCGTCGCTTCCTCGGCCGGGCGGTCGGTCGAGAGCACCATGATGGCGTCGCCGCCGACGGTGTTGCGCGAGACCTGCATCGTCGAGATGTTGACCTGCGCGTCGCCCAGGATCGTGCCGACCCGGCCGATGACGCCGGGGACGTCGCGGTGTTGGGTGATCAGCATCGCGCCGATCGGAGTCGCGTCGATCTCGTAGCCGTCGAGGCCGACGATGCGCGGCGAGCCACCGATCGACGCGCCGGTGATCGACGTACCGTTCCCGCTCAGACGCAGCCACGAGGCGTACGGTGCCGTGCTTGCGTCGCTGCGCGTGTCGATCATGATGCCGAGCTCCTGCGCGATCGCTTCCGCGTTGACGACCGAGACGCGCCGATCGGTCGTCGCCTGCAGCAGCCCGCTCAAGAAGGCGCGCACGAGCGATGCGGGCGGCACCTCGGCGAGGCCGCCGCCGAGCACCAGTGAGAAGCGCGGGAGCCGCTCCGCGCGCGTGTACTGCGGATAGAACCGGCCCAGCCGATACGCGACGTCGAGGAACGGGAAGACCCGTTCGGCGTCCGGTCCGTCCGGCACCGGGGCGTTGACGGCGGCGTTCGCCGGCGCGCCGAGCAGCACGCGTGCGACGTCGTGCGCGAGTTCGGTCGCGATGCGCGCCAGCGCTTCGTGCGTCGAGCCGCCGAGATGCGGTGTCGCGAACACCTTGGGATGCCGGTGCAACGCCGCGCCGCTGCCGTCGGGCGGCGGCGGTTCCTGGGCGACGACGTCGATCGCGGCGCCGGCGAGCCGGCCCGCGTCGAGCGCCGCGAGCAGATCGCGCTCCGCGATCACGCCGCCGCGCGCGCAGTTGATCAGATAGGCGTGCGGCTGCAGCAGCGCGAGCCGGCGGGCGTCGATCAGCCCTTTCGTCTGTTCGGTCAGCGGGACGTGCAGCGTCACGAAATCGCTCTCGCGCAGCAGCGTCTCGAGATCGACCAGCGTCGCGTCGAACGTGTCGGCGCGCGCCGCGGTGATGTACGGATCGTGGGTGAGGATCGTCATGCCGAACGCCTTGGCACGGGTCGCCACGTTGCCGCCGATGCGGCCGAGGCCAACGATCCCGAGCGTCTTGCCGTGCAGTTCGGTGCCGACGAGATGCTTGCGTTCCCAGATCCCTTCGCGCAGCTGCTGCACCGCCGCCGGCGTGCGCCGCGCGAGCGAGAGCATCAGCGCGAAGGTCTGCTCGGTCGCGGCGATCGTGTTCGCGCCGGGCGTGTTGAGCACGAGGATCCCCGCGTCGGTCGCGGCGCCCACGTCGATCGCGTCGACGCCGACGCCGGCGCGTGCGACGACGGTAAGGCGCGGGCCCGCCGCGAGCAGCTCGCGATCGACGCGGGTTTCCGAGCGGACGATCAGACCGTCGGCCTCCGCAAGCGCTGCGACCAGCTCGCCGCGCGAGCGCCCGACCTGTGAGTCGACCTCGATCCCGGCGTCACGAAGCACCTTGAGGCCATGCTCGGCAAACGGCTCCGCGACGACGACCCGTGGCCTCGCAGAGAGGCCGGTCTGGGTGTTCGGGCGTAGTTGCACGCGCTTGTTCCTTCGCCAGGGTGGGTCGTTCGCGGTAGCGATCGCATTCGCCGTCCCGCTCATCGTGCTGCTCGCAACGGTGCGGACTTCGGTCGGTTTCTGGGACACCGGCGATCTCCAGACCGTTGCGTGGATCGCTGGAATTCCGTACCCGACGGGATACCCGCTCTACGTCGGCGCGGGCTGGCTGTGGACGCACGCGCTCCCGGTCGCCTCGGTCGCGGCGCGTGTCAACGCGCTCTCCGCGGTCGCGATCGCCGCGGGTGCGGCGACGCTCTGCGGCCTCGCGCTGCTGCTCGAAGTCGGCACGACGGTGGCAATCCTGGCGGGGTGGATGTTCGCCTTCGCGCATACGGTCTGGTTTCGCGCGACGTATGCCGACGCCCATCCGGTCGGTTTCGCGGTCGCGTTCCTCGCCGTCGTCTTTGCGGTGCGCTGGGCGCTGCGCGGCGAATCGCGCAGCGCCGTCGCCGCGATCGTGCTGGGCGCCCTCGCGCTCGCCTTCGACAATACGACGGTGCTCATTCTCGCTGGCGGCGCGCTCCTCGCGTTCGCGCGCCCACTGCCGGTGCGACCGGCGGCCCTGGCGGCCGCCGCAGCCGTGCTGATCGTCGTCGCCGCCTACGCGTACCTTCCGCTGCGGAGCGCGCAGCTCACCGCGGCGCGGGCCGACCCGACGCTGCAGCTCGGGGTCGAGCCCGGGCGGCCGTTCTGGGACGACCACCATCCGGCGAGCCGCGAAGGCTTCCGCGCGCTCGTCGCGGGGAGCGAGTGGGGTCCCGGCACGACGCTCGCGCATCTCTTCTCGATCGACGCGATCCGCAAGACGGAGCAGCGGTTCGGCCCCGATCTCGGCGCCGACTTTCCGCAGGGACTCACGATCGCGGCGCTGCTGGGGCTCGGGTTTCTGGCCTGGCGGCTGCCGCTGGTGGGGTTGGGGCTGATCGTCGCGGCGGTGCTGCCCGCCCTCTTCGGCGGGTCCTACCGTGCGGAGGCCGATCCGGAACGCTACGCGTTCGCGCTCTACGCCGTGACCGTGCTCGGCATTGCGCTAGCCGCCGACCGCGCGGTGCGCGCGATCAGCCCGGCTCGATCGGCGGTCGCCCGGCGAATCGTCGTCGGTTTGCTGATCGTCGCGATCGCGTGGGAACTTCGGGGCGGCACCGATCTGTTCGAAGGGCGCGACGACCAAGATGCGGCGATCCTCGGCGCGACGGTGGCTGCCGCGACGCACGACGACGCGGTCGTGATCTCGCCCTGGGATTGGGCGACGCCGCTCGCGTATCGAGCCTACGTGGAAGGAGCGTTCGGTCACCGCATCGTGCTGTGCGCGTTTCCCGAAGATTATGCGAACCGCATCGGCGCGTGGCTGCGCACGCGGCAGGTTGCGATCGTCGCGGAAGTACCGCCGGCGATCCCGGGCTTCGCCGTGCGCCGGCTGCGCTCGGGACATCCGGGCGTGTTCGAAGTGATCGTCCGGTGAGGAGCGGCGCGGCGCGATGAAGCTCAACGCGATCCTCATGGGGCTGCTCGGCGCGATCCTTGCGCTGCTCGTCGCGCACGGCCGGCACACGCCGTACGACAACTACGTGCTGCTCGCCGACGCGATCTTGCACGGCCGGCTCTGGATCGATCCGCTCTGGCCGGGCCCGATGATCGACGCGGTGCTCTTCGAGGGCCACCGCTACGTCGTGAACGACCCCGTCCCCGCACTGCTCCTCCTTCCGCTGGTCGCGTTCTTCGGCGCCGCCGCGAACGAGACGCTGCTCGCGTGTTTGTTGTGCGGTGTCGCGGTCGGCGCAGCGTGGGCACTGCTCGCACGACTCGGCGTGACCGACCGCGTCGCGCTGTGGCTGATCGCGTTCATGCTGGCCGGCACGGACCTGCTGTGGTGCTCGATGCTGGGCGACGTGTGGTTCGTCGCGCAGACGTCGGCCGTCGCGTTTCTGCTGCTCGCGTTGTGCGAGCTGGCCGGAGCGCGCCGGGGATGGCTGGTCGCGTTGTGGTTCGCGCTCGCGCTCGGCTCGCGCTTCACGATCGTGATGGCGCTGCCCGTGATGGCCTGGTGGGTGTGGGACGGCTTCACGCAGGCCGAACGGCGGCCGCGCTCGCTGCTCTCGTTCGCGGCCGCGCTGCTGCCGTTTTTCGCGCTGTGGGTCTGCTACAACGAAGTGCGCTGGCACGTGCCGTGGGACTCGGGCCACACGATCTTCTATCGCCAGGATCCGTTCATGGGCGCACCGTCCGGATCGCCGTTCTCGCTCGCGAACCTGCCGGACGAGCTCTACTCGTTCTTCGTTCTGCCGCCGGAGTGGATCCCCAAGGGACACACCTTGCACCCGCTCATGGCGGGCACCGCGCTGTGGTTCACCAGCCCCGCGCTCGTCCTCGGGCTGTTCGCGCGCACCCCTCGCCGGCTTGTCGTCTCGTTGTGGTGCGCGACACTGCTCGTCGCCGGGCCGTCTCTGCTCTACTATGCGAACGGCGGCGCGCAATTCGGCATGCGGCACGCGCTCGATTTCGAACCGTTCTTGCTCGCGTTGATGGGCTTGGCGGCACGCGACGGGCTAGCGCTCGTCTGGCGAGCGCTGATCGGGTGGAGCGTCGCGGCCGGGGCCTGGGGAATCTGGTATTGGAGTGCAATCGTACGGCCGGGACAATTGTGAGTGGCCCCAACGTCGGTCCGGCACGTGAGATTCCTGCCGCTTGTTGGGTAGACGGAATATCGCACTTACTCACGGGGGTCTGGAATGGAAGAACACAACGTCACGGTCGACCGCGCGAACGGCGGTTCGCTGGCAACCTTCAGCCTCGTCGCCGTCATCGTCGTCGTCGCAGTGATCGCACTCTTCGTGTGGCAGCCGTGGAACTCGAGCAGCACGTCGCGCGCGAACAGCACGAATACGACCGTCACGCAGCCGGGCGGCACCGGGTCGAACTCGGGTTCGTCGACGAACACGAGCGGCAACGGAGGTTCGCACTGATGGAACGCGATCGCGTCGACACCATCAAGGGTGATACCGCCGACATGGTCGACGAAACGAAGCATCGCGTCGAAGCGGGCGCTGAAAAGGCGAAGCGCGCCGTCGAAGGCGACGCGATGCCGCTCGGCGATCGGGTCGCCTCGCACGTGAAGGAAGCCGGCCACAATCTTGCGGCCGACGTCGACAAGGCGAAGCGCGACGTCCGGGACGCGGACGACCGCTGAGAGCGGTCTGAAGAAAACGGAACGGCTCGCCGAGTACGTTCGCAAACGCGACTTCTCGGCGACGCCGGAGCCTAAAGGACGCAAGCGGAGTTCTTCCAAGAAGCTCCGCTTCGTCGTGCAAGAGCATCGCGCGACGCGACTGCACTGGGACTTCCGCCTCGAAGCCGGCGGCGTCATGCCGTCGTGGGCGATAACGAAGGGCCCGACGCTGGTGCCGCTCGAGAAGCGGCTCGCGATGAAAACCGAGGATCATCCGCTCGACTATCAGACCTTCGAAGGCGTCATCCCGGAAGGCAATTACGGTGCGGGCGAGGTGATCGTCTGGGACAACGGCACGTACGAGTTGGCCGAAGGCGGCGATCCACTCGCCGAGATCGCCAAAGGCAAACTGAAGATCGTGCTCCACGGAAAGAAGCTCAAGGGCCTCTTCTCGCTGGTCAAGATCAAGCCGCGGGAAGGCGAGCACGGCGAGCCGTGGCTGTTCTTCAAGGACCACGACGAATACGAAGATCCGAACTGGAAAGTCGAAGAGCACGCCGAGAGCGTCAAGAGCGGGATGACGCTGGCGCAGCTGCAGCAGCGGCGCAAAGACGCGCCGATCTGGAAGAGCAACCGCTCCGCGGCGCCGGACGGCACGGCCGTCAAACGAGCCGCGCGCGCGAAGGCCGCCCACGCCGATCCGATCCCGCGCAACGTGACGCCGATGCTGACCACGCTGGTCGACGAGCCGTTCGACGATCCGCGCTGGCTGTTCGAGCTCAAGTGGGACGGGTACCGCGCGATCGCGGTCGTCGAGAAGGACGCGGTTACGCTGACCTCGCGCAACGGCAAGGGTCTGCTGCACCAGTTCGGCGAGATGGCGGCGCTGAACACCGCCTTTCGTTCGATCCCGGTCGTCGTCGACGGCGAGCTCTGCGTGCTGGACCGGGACGGCAGGCCGGACTTTCAAGCGCTGCAGTCGCGCGACAAACCGGTGCGTGGTCGGACCAACGCCAAGCCGTCGCCGGTCGTCTACGTCGTGTTCGATCTGCTCTACGCCGACGGACGCGATCTGCGCGAACGGCCGCTCGAAGAACGCAAGCGGTTGCTGGAGGAGCTCATCGTCCCCGATCGCGGCGTGATGTTCTCCAAGCACGTCATCGAGCACGGCATCGGACTCTATCGCTTGGCGGAAGCGCGCGGTCTGGAAGGGATCGTCGGCAAGGTGCGAACGTCGCCGTATCGTTCGACCCGCTCGCGCGAGTGGGTGAAGATCAAGACGAAGCAGCGGCAGGAATTCGTGATCGGCGGATGGACCGAACCGCGCGGCAGCCGCAAGGCGTTCGGCTCGCTGCTCGTCGGGTACTACGACGGCGATGCGTTGGTGTATGCGGGCCACGTCGGCACCGGTTTCGACGAAAAGCGGCTGGACGATCTGATGGCGCGCATGGCGCCGCTCGAGCGCAAGACGCCGCCGTTCGCGGACCCGCCCAAGCCGAACACGCCCGCCCACTGGGTCAAACCCGAGCTCGTCGCCGAGGTCGCGTTCTCGGAGTGGACGCGCGACGGCATCCTGCGCCAGCCGGTTTTTATGGGACTGCGCACCGACAAGGATCCTAAGAGCGTCGTGCGCGAGCTGCCGCAGCACGCGGATCCGGACGCATGAGCGCCGTCGCTCGCGCGAAGAAGTCCGCCGCAAGCGCGGTCGTCATCGACGGCCGCAGCGTGGCGCTGACCAACCAGGACAAGGTGCTCTTTCCGAACGACGGCTACACCAAGGGTGACCTGGTCGCATACTACCGCGCCGTCGCGCCGGTGATCTTGCCGTACTTGCGCGACAACCCGCTGACCATGGAACGCTTTCCCGACGGCATCGGCGTCGCGCGCGGAATCTGGGAGAAACAGATGCCGCGCTACACGCCCGAGTGGGTGCACCGGGTCACGATCAAGCCGAGCACCTTCGAGCCGCGCGAGGTAACCTACGTCGTGGTCGACGACGAAGCCACCCTGGTGTGGGTCGCGAACCTCGCCGCGATCACGCTGCACATCTGGTACTCGCACGTGCCGACCATCGACGTACCGGACGTGATTCTGTTCGATCTCGATCCCGGCGAGCGCACTCCGCTCGCGCGCCTGGCGCGGGTCGCGCTCGCGTTTCGCGAAGAGCTGGCGAACGTCGGCATCCGCGCGTACGTGAAGACCACCGGCGGGATGGGGCTGCACGTGATCGTCCCGCTCGAGCCGCACTACGACTACGACGTTGCGAAGGGCGTCTCGGAACTGGTCGCCCGGCGGATCAACGCCGTCCTGCCCAAGGAGACGACGCTCGAGCGCGCCATCGCGCGCCGGCCCGCGGACCGCGTCTATTTGGATTGGGTGCAGGTCGGCAAAGGCAAGACGTACGTCGCGCCGTTCAGCGTGCGGGCGCGCGACGGGGCGCCGGTCTCGATGCCGCTCGCCTGGACGGAGGTGGAAGGCATGCGCCGCAAGCGCGCGCCGGAGACGACGGCGGAGATGCGGCGCTGGACGATCGCGAACGTCCCCAAGCTCGTCGCGGAGTACGGCGACCCCTGGCGCGCGGAAGGCTGGGCGCCGCAGGCCCTCGACGATGCCTTGAAGCGCGCCCGCGCGCTCTGGGACTAGCCCCCGGAGCCCGGCGACGGTTGGCCAACGGCTGCCGAGGGGAAGACTTCTGGCACGGCGGAGAAGAAAGGCGCGACGGCACGCGCTCGCTCGTTTTGGGAGTTCGACGGAGATATGGCTGCACACGCGATTTGGTCCGGGGCGATCAACTTCGGCCTCGTCACGATTCCGGTCAAACTCTTCACCGCGGTTCGCACCAGCGATCTGCGCTTCAACTTCCTGCACACGAAAGACCAAGGCCGGATCTACAACGAGCGGCACTGCACCGTGTGCGGCGAGAAGGTCGAGTACAGCGACCTCGTGCGCGGCTACGAGTACGAGAAGGGCCGCTACGTCACGATCACCGACGACGACCTCAAAGCCGTGCGTCCCGAGGCGACGCAATCGGTGCAGATCATGCAGTTCGTCGAGCTCGACCAGATCGACCCGATGTTCTTCGACACGCCGTACTATCTCGAGCCGGAGAAGAAAGGCCGTCACGCGTACGCGCTGCTGCGCGACGCCCTGATCGACTCGGGCAAAGTCGCGATCGCCAGCGTCGTGATCCGCTCGCGCGAGCACCTCGCCGCGGTGAAGCCGAACGGGGAGGCGCTGGTGCTCGAGCTGATGCACTTCTCCGACGAGCTGGTCGCGCCGAGCGCTTTCGATTTCCCGGCGCTGAACGAGAAGGTCGCCGACGCGGAAAAGAAGATCGCCAAACTGCTGATCGACACGATGAGCGTCGAGAAATTCGAACCGGAACAGTTCCACGACAAGTATCGTGAAGACGTGCTGGCGATGATCGAGGCGCGCGCCAACGGCGAGTCCGTCGAAGCGCCTGAAGTGCATCGTCCCGCCGCGACCAACGTCGTCAATCTCATGGACGTGCTGCAGCGATCGCTCGAGCAGTCGAAAGCGCGCCGCGGCCGCGCGGGCGCGGCGAGCGGCGACGACGAGGACGCCGAGGCGAAGCCCCTCAAAAAGGGCGCGGCCCGCAAGAAAGCCGTGGCCGACAAACCGAAGCGGAAGAAGTCCGCCGCCTAGCGGGCCTGCTCTGTTCCCGTCTCGTCGGCCTCGCCGGCGCGTTCGCGGGGCTCCCGCCCAAGAGCGGCGACCGCGTGAGGCTCGCTGGAGTACACGGCGACTTTGTCTTTGATCCCCGGCAGGTTGAGCACGCGGGCCACCTCGCTTCCCGGTTCGACCAGCACGGCCACGGCGAACGGCCGGCGGCGCCGTTTGAAGAGCAGCAGCTCCGCGAGGAAGGTCGGGTCCACTCCGGTCGCTTCCCGCAGATCGACGAGGACGGGGAGGTCGGCGGGAGCGCGTTCGAACGCCGTGCGAAACTCAGGATACCGCTCGACAGCAAGCGCGCCTGCCAACGGCAAGCGCACGGTGCTATCGGCCACTGCAACGGGCGATAGTCTTCACGTTGACCGCCCGATACCCGGGGACGTTCGCGCTCTATCCGGCATATTGGTAAAGTAACGGTAAAGTTCGGTGCGTCATAACACCTTTCTCCAGGGGCGACGATCGTCAACGCGTCACGAACCAGCATGGTCTCCCGCGAGCAGCCCTGCCGGCATTTCGGCAATCGGTTCCTCGACGCGCTTCCGCCGGACGCCGTCGACGCGCTCGCTCGGGTCGCCGATCTGCGAACGTGGGCCGAGTGTGCCGAGCTCGCGCATCGCGGCGACCCCGTCGACTGCCTCTATTTTCCGATCAGCGGCGCGATCGCGCACGTCGAGTCGCAGGACGGTGTCCCGTCGGTCGAGGTGGCGGCGATCGACCGTGAGGGCGTCAGCGGGTTCGAGGCGCTCTTCGGCGTCGCCGCCGCCCAGTTCACCCGTGTGACGACGATCCCGCTGGCGGCCTTCTGCATCGACGTGCGGCCACTGCGCCGCATCTTCGAGAGCTCCGGCGCGTTTCGCCGGCTGCTCGGACGATACGCGATCGCCACGATCCGGCTGGCAGGCTTGCGCGCGGCATGCCGCGGCCACCACCTGCTGGAGCATCGGCTCGCCGGCTGGATCGCCGCGCTGCACGCGACCTCGACCGGCCCAGAGTTGCGCGTGACGCATGCGCTGGCGGCACGGCTCCTCGGCGCCGAGCGCGCCGGCGTCACGCGCGCCTACGCGAGGCTCGCCGAGACGGGCGCGATCCGGTACGAGCGCGGGCGGATCCGGGTGCGCGGCGCCGGGCTCCTCGCGGCGGCTGCCTGCCCGTGTTTGGCGGAGTCGCGGGCCGTGCTCGACGCCGTCTACGAAGCATCGCCCGATTTCGGGTAGGTCGCTATTCGGGCAGTGCGGCAGCCTCGGCCGGACCTCCACCGGTCTTGGTCCATTTCAGGAAGAACACCAGCGGCGTCGAGAGCACGAAGATCACCGCGCACAGGCGCAGGATCCCGTCGTACGAGATCACCGTCGCATTGACCATCACCATGCTGTAGAGTTCCGCGGCGGTTCCGTGCAAGTCGTGCAGGTACTGCTCGACGTTCGGGTTCGAGGACGTGACGCCCGACGCGAGCGCCACGTAGGCTTGGTCCTGGTACCGCGTCTGCAGGAATTGCAGGATCGCGATGCCGAGCGATCCGCCGAGCTGCCGCACCAGCGTGTAGATTCCGGTCGCGTTCGCCATCTTCTCGCGTGCCACGTCGCCGAGCGTCGCAGTGGTCAGCGGAACGAACAGGAAGCCGAGCGCGAAGCCTTGCAGCGCGCGCGGCCAGAACACGTCCCAGTAGCCGGCGTATTGGTTGATGTCGCCCATCCACCACGTGCTCACCGCGAACATCAGGAGCCCGGCGGCGATGACGGCCCGGCCGTCGAGCCGCTGCACCGCGCGCGAAGCGATCGGCATGCTGAGTGCCGTCGCGATCGCGCCCGGCAGCAGCGCCATCCCGGTCTGCGTCGCGCTGAAGCCCAGAACGTTCTGGAAGAACAGCGGCAGGATGAGCGCCGTCCCGAACAGGCCGAAGCCGCTGACGATGCCGATCACGGAGCCCGCGCTGAACGAGCGGTATTTGAAGACCTTCAGGTCGACCAGCGGACGCGGATCGCGCCACTCGCGGATGCAGAACGCGACGAGCGACACCACCGCGACGAAGGTGAGGATCACGATCGTCGACGACGAGAACCAGTCGTCGTGTTGTCCGCGTTCGAGAACGTACTGCACCGACGCGACGCCGGCGGTCAAGAGGCCGAGGCCGATCACGTCGACCGGGGAGCGGTCGCGCTTGAGGTATGCCGGGTCGCGGATGAACGCGAGCGTCATCAAGAACGCGACGATGCCGATCGGAATGTTGATGTAGAAGATCAGCTGCCAGCTGTAGTTGTCGACGATGATCCCGCCCAGCGTCGGACCGATCGCGGGACCGACCATCGCGCCCAAACCGAAGATCGCCATGGCACCGGAGCGCTTTTCCGGCGGGTACGACTCGAACAGGATCGCTTGCGCCGTCGGCTGCAGCGCACCGCCGCCGAAGCCTTGGATCACGCGGTAGAACACCAGCTGCCAAACGTTCGTCGCCGTGCCGCAGAGCAGCGAGGCGAGCGTGAAGATCACGATGCAGGTGGCGTAGAAGTTGCGCCGCCCGAAACGCGCGGTCAGCCAGCCGTTGAGCGGCATGATGATCACGTTGGCCAGGATGTAGCCGGTCGCGACCCAGCCGATCTCGTCGATCGACGAGCCCAGGTTGCCGGCCATGTTGGTGAGCGCCACGTTGACGATCGACGTATCGATGATCGCCATGATCAGGCCCAGCATCACGGTCAGCGTGATCATCGAGAGCGGCGGGTTCGCTTTGCGGTCGGCGGTCCGCTCGGCTGCCGACATCGCGGCCGAACCGCTTGGCGCGGCGAGGGACGCGCTCATGACGCGAGCGTTCCCGTCCGTCGCGTTGTAGGTAATTTTTGCATGACGATTAAGTCATCTTACCACAGCATGGCATACGAGGTTACGAAAACGATCGCCGGACGCGGCTATCGGTATCGGGTCGAAAGCGTCCGCGACGTGGAAACCGGCAAACGTCGGAGCCGCTGGACGTACCTCGGCCGGGTCGAGGTGCGGCCGAACTCCGGAGCGGCTCCGAAGCGGCGCAGCGACGCCGGCCGGCGGCTGCTCGACGCGCTCGAGCGTCTGCTCGAAACGCGCGACTTCGCCGCCGTCACCGCCGACGCGATCGCGACCGAAGCGGGTCTCGCGCACGGCACGTTCTACCGCCATTTTCGCGACAAACGGGACGCGTTGCGCGCGGCGCTCGAGCGGCTGCGCGAAGAGCGCGGCCCGGGGAGCGAGGGACTGCGCGACGACGTCGCAACCGCCGCCGAGGCGCGCGCCGCGCTGCGTGCGATGGTCGAGCGGGTCCTGAACTCGCCGGCCGAGCACCCGGCATTGCTGCGCGCAAGCTACGCGCTCGTCGCCCGCGACGAGAAACTGGCGTGCGAGCGGCGCGAGCGCAAGGCGCACGGCGGCACCGTCCTCGCCCGCCATCTCGCCGCGCTGACCGCGCGCGGGCTCGCCTCCGTGCGCGATCCCGAAGCGACGGCCGCTGCGCTGCTCGCGATGGTCGACGGACTCTTTCGCGACGCGGTCCTGGACCGTAGCGCGCTCGACTCGCCGCGCATCGCCGCCGCGGCTGCGATCTTCGATCGAGCCGTGTTCGGCGCCGACCCGAGCACGCCGGCCGTCCCGTAACCGCCTTTCGCACAAACGGTATTTCCTCTTTTGAGGCGAAAGAGCGAACATGACGACCACTACGTCCGCGTCACTCCTGGAACGGGTCGAGGCCTTCATGGCCTCCGACGTCTACCCGAACGAAAACGTCTACAACGAGCAGCTGCGCAGCGCTCCGACGCCGTGGATGCAGCCGCCGGTCATGGAAGAGATGAAGGCCAAAGCGCGCGCGCAGGGCCTGTGGAATCTGTTCCTGCCGGAATCGGAGCTGGGCGCGGGACTGACGAATCGCGAGTACGCGCCGCTCTGCGAAGTGATGGGACGCTCCGTCATCGGTCCCGAGGTCTTCAACTGCAGCGCCCCCGACACGGGCAACATGGAAGTGTTCGCGCGCTACGGCACGAGCGAGCACAAAGAACGGTGGCTCAAGCCGCTGCTCGCGGCGGAGATCCGCTCCGGTTTCGCGATGACCGAGCCCGACGTCGCATCGTCCGATGCAACGAACATCAGCGCGAAGATCGTGCGCGACGGCGACGAGTACGTGCTCAACGGCCGCAAGTGGTGGACGAGCGGCGCGGGCCACCCACACTGCAAGGTGCTGATCTTCATGGGACGCTCGAACCCGGACGCCCCGCGTCACGCGCAGCAGACGATGGCCGTCGTCCCGATCGACGCGCGCGGCGTGAAGGTCGTTCGCACGCTTCCCGTCTTCGGCTACGACGACGCGCCGCACGGCCACTGCGAGATCGCTTTCGAGAACGTGCGCATCCCGGCGAAGGATTTGCTGCTGGGCGAAGGCCGCGGCTTCGAGATTGCTCAGGGGCGGCTCGGTCCGGGCCGCATCCATCACTGCATGCGCTCGATCGGGATCGCGGAGCGCGCGCTCGAGCTCATGGTGGCGCGGGTGAAGTCGCGCACGGCGTTCGGCAAGCTGCTCTCGGAGCAGGGCGTCATCATGGAATGGATCGCCGACTCGCGCATCGAGATCGATCAAGCCCGCTTGAGCGTGTACCATGCGGCCGAGATGCTCGACCAGCACGGCAACAAGTCGGCCAAGAACGAGCTGGCGATCGCGAAGGTCGTCGCGCCGCTGATGTCGCTGCGCGTGATCGATCGCGCGATCCAGGCGTTCGGCGCGAAGGGCGTCAGCGAAGACACGTTCCTCGCACGGGCGTACGCGCACCAGCGCACGCTGCGCTTGGCCGACGGTCCGGACGAAGTGCACCGCGCGGCGATCGCCAAGAACGAGCTCAAGAAAGGGGCTCGGTGAGCCGGCAGGATCCGCTCGAGCGGCTGCAGCTGAGCCTGCGCACCGGCGCGGCCGAACTGTACGTCGTGCGACACGCCGATGCCGTTCCGGAGTCCGACGACGCGTTCAAGATCTACGACGACTACGAAGCGCACCCGCTCAGCGCGCGCGGTCGCGCGCAGGCGGACGCTGTGGCGCAGCGTTTGGCCGAGCTCGAGTTGGGCGCGGTGTACGCGAGTCCGGTGAGACGAGCGCGCGAGACCGCCGAGGCGATCGCGGCCGCGGCGGGGCTGGAGGTGCGCGAAGAGCCGGACGTCACCGAGATCACGATCGGAACGACCGACGACTCGATGCCGCTGCGCGAGCGGCTGGCATGGCTCGCCATGATCGCGATGCGCGACGGTTCGTGGCGCGGGATCGAGGGGACCGAACCTTCGGCGCAGGTGCGCATGCGGATGCTGCGCGCGTTCGAGACGATCGCCGCGCGGCATCCGGGCGAACGGGTCGCGATCGTCTCCCATGCCGGGGCGATCAACGCCGCGCTCGGCGCGATCGCGGTGAGCGATCACGACTTCCTCTTTCCGCTGGCGAACGCGTCGGTCTCGGTCGTGCGGGTCGGCGGCGGACGCAAGTTGCTGATGAGCGCGAACGACACCGCGCATCTGAGCGAGATTCCCTCGCGGTCGCGCGCATGATGCAGCGTGACGCCGACACGATCGACGTGCGCACGGAGGAGCGGCTCGATACGAGCCGCCTCGAGCCGTACCTCCACGAACACCTTGCCGGCGCCGCAGGCCCGCTCGAAGTGCGCCAGTTCGGCGGCGGCCACGCGAACTTGACCTACCTGGTGCGCTTCGGCGAACGCGAGTGGGTGCTGCGGCGTCCTCCGCTGGGGCCGGTCGTGCCGGGGTCGCACGACATGCGGCGCGAGTACCGCGTGCTCTCGACGCTCAACCCCGGCTATCCGCTGGCCCCGCAGGCGTATCTTCTGTGCACGGATCACGCGATCATCGGTGCGGACTTCTTCGTGATGGAGCGGCGGCACGGCATCGCGTTCCGGCGCGAGGTCCCGCAGCCGTGGGTCGATCGGCCGCAGGTCCTGCGCGGCGTCGGCGAGAGCCTGATCGACAACCTCGCGCTGCTGCACTCCGTCGATCCGGCGAGCGTGGGCCTGGGCGATCTCGGTAAACCGGACGGCTACGTCGAGCGCCAGGTGAACGGCTGGATCGAGCGCTGGCACAACGCGCTCACCCCAGACGTCGGTCCGGCGGAACCCTTCACCGGCTGGCTGCGGCAGACGATCCCGGCCGCCCGGCGCAGCGCACTGCTGCACAACGACTACAAGCTGGACAACACGCTGCTCGATGCCGAGAATCCGGCCCAGACGATCGCGGTTCTCGATTGGGACATGTGCACGCGCGGCGAGCCGCTGATGGACCTCGGCGAGACCCTCGCGCTCTGGGGTGAGAAGGGCGACGGCGCGAACGGGCTGCACGGCCGGATGCCGACCTGGCACGAGGGCTTCTTCTCACGGCGCGAGGCGGCGGAACGGTACGCGCGCAAGTCCGGCGCGGACCTCTCCGACCTGCACTGGTACGTCGTCTTCAACATGTTTCGCTTCGGTGTGATCCTGCAGCAGATCTACATTCGCTACGTGCGCGGTCAAACGCACGACGAGCGCTTCCGGGAGATGGGCGACGCGGTGAACTCGATCACGCAGCGGGGTCTCGAGATGATCGAGAGCGGAGAGATCTAACGGCGCACGTGTAGACCCAATATTGCTTCACGCCCGTCATCTGCGTTGTGCGCGTCGGGTGGCAAGCCTTGGGCCGCGGCTTCCGTGAATGCGAACGTGCGCGGTACGTGACCGTGCGTGACGAGGCCCCTCGACAAGTTCGGGGTGACACGCGACGTTATCCGCGCGGCTGTGCGTTGCGTTCGAGGATGGCGGCGATCGTTGCGTCGTCGAGGCCGGCTTCGCGTAGGACGTCGGCGGTGTGTTCGCCCAGGCGCGGTGCCGGTGTGTGTGTTGCGGTGGGCGTCGCCGCCCAGCGCTGCGGCGCGCGCATCGTGCGGATCGTCCCTTCGCTCGGATGCTCTTCGGTGCCGAGAAAACCGGTCGCGGCGAGGTGAGGGTCGTCGAGCAAACTGGCGACGTCGTGCAGGTGCATGACCGGGATGTCGCCGGCTTCAAGCAGTGCGAGCCACTCCGCGCTCGGCCGCGTCGCGAGGACCTCCGCGACCGCGCGGTACGCGTTGTCGTAGTCGAGCCGGCGCACTGGAGCCTCGCACAAGCGCGGATCGGCGGCATACTCCTGCGCGCGTCCCGCGAGCGCGAAGAAGCGCGCCCAATGCGTTTCGGTCACCAGCAGCACGCAGACGTAGCCGTCGCTGGTCGGATACGGACGGCGATGCGGCGTGAGCAGCCGCTGATATCCCGTCGGTCCGATCGACGGCACGAACGCCTCGCCGCCGAGGTGATCGGCCAGCACGAGCTCGGCCATCGTCTCGAACATCGGCACTTCGATCGCCTCGCCGCGTCCGGTGCGCTCGCGCTGGAACAGCGCCGCCAAGATTGCGTTCACCGCGCTGATCCCGCTGATGCGGTCGACCAACTGGAACGGCACGTACTGCGGTTCCGCTGAGCCGGTCTGCGTGAAGAGCGATGCCAGCCCCGACGCTCCTTGAATGAGATCGTCGTAGGTCGGGCGCGCCGCATACGGCCCCGCTTGATCGAAGCCGACCAGCGAGACGTAGACGACGTCGGGCTTCACCTGCGAAATTGCGGCGTAGTCCAGTCCCAGCCGCCGCATCGCGGCCGGTCGAACGTTGTTGAGCACGACGTCGGCACTCGAACAAAGCCGCAGCGCCGCAGCGCATCCGTCGGGCGTCTTGAGATCGAGCACGACGCTGCGTTTGCTGCGATTCGCCGTCAAAAACACCGGCCCCATCGCCGCGTTGCGCACCGGCGGCGCTTGGCGGATGATGTCGCCTTGCGGCGATTCGATCTTGATGACGTCGGCGCCCTGGTCGGCCAGGATGTGCGAGGCCCACGGGCCGGCGATGACGCTCGAAAAATCGACGACGCGCACGCCCTCGAGCGGACCGCCGCGCCGCAGCGGCGCGCACGACCCGTCGCCGATCACGCGTCCCGTGCCGGCAGCGCGCTCTCGCGCGCGAGGATCTCGGCGATTCTCGCTTCGTCGACGCCCGCTTCGCGCAGCACCGCGGCGGTGTGCTCGCCGAGGCGCGGTGCCGGCGCTTGCGCCGGCCGCGACGAGCGGCCCCAGCGGGTCGGCGTGCGCATCGTGCGGATCGTCCCTTCGGTCGGGTGTTCCGCCGTCTCGAAGAACGCCGTCGCGGCCAGCTGCGGATCGTCCATGAGGCTCGCGATGTCGTGCAGCGGCATGACCGGGATGTCGTTCGCTTCCAAGAGCGCGAGCCATTCGGCGCTGGTGCGCGTCGCAAGGATCTCCGCGACGAGACGGTACGCGTAATCGTAGTTGTCGCGCCGGAGCGTACCGTCGCAGAGCCGCGGGTCGGCGGCGTACGCGGCGAGGCGGCCGGCGACGGTGAAGAACTGTTTCCAGTTGCGATCGTTGTAGAGCAACACGCACACGTACCCGTCACTCGTGCGATAGGGCCGCCGGTACGGCGTGAGGATGCGGGCGTAGCCGAACGGCCCGGCCGGCGGGTCGAACGTGTGCCCGCCGAGGTGATCGGCCAGCACGAGCTCGGCCATCGTTTCGAACATCGGCACTTCGAGCGCTTGTCCGACCCCGCTGCGCGCGCGTTCGACCAGCGCGGCGAGGATCGCGTTCACCGCCGAGAGTCCGCTGATACGGTCGACGAGCAGACTCGGAACGTAGCGCGGCTCGCCGTCACCGGTCGCCGCGAAAAGCGACGCCAGCCCGCACGCGCCCTGCACGAGATCGTCGTACGCCGGGCGCGCCGCGTACGGTCCGGTTTGATCGAAGCCGACGATCGCGACGTACACGATCGCCGGATTGGCCGCCGCGACGTCGTCGTAGTCGAGCCGCAGGCGGCGCATCGCCGCCGGCCGCACGTTGTGCACGAGGACGTCGGCGTGCGCGCACAGCGCGAGCAGCGCGCTGCGGTCGGCATCGCTCTTGAGATCGAGCGCGACGCTGCGCTTGCTGCCGTTCATCTGCAAGAATTCGGCACCCATGCCGCGGTGCCGCGCCGGCGGCGCGTACCGCATGATGTCGCCGTCCGGCGGCTCGACCTTGATGACGTCAGCACCGAACCCGGCCAGCACGTGCGTCGCCCACGGACCCGCGACGACCGATGACAGATCGAGAACGCGCACGCCGTCCAGCGGCCCGCCTCGCGCTCGTTGCGGAATCGACACCGGTCCGCGCTTATGCTCTGCGCCCCGTCGCGCCTCCGGCCGGTCCCGCGTTAGAGGCCGGTCACGCCGCTGGGGGAGCCGAGGCCGGTCGTGTTGTCGTATCCGCCCGGGGCCAAAGCGTGGAAGCCGCCGCGGTGGGCGTACGAGTAGGCGGGACCGGCGGGGATACCGAGCGCGTAGGCCGCGGCGACGAGCGGGGCGCCGACGCTGGTGCCGCCGGCGACGAGCCAGCCGCCGGCCTGCCCGTCGAACATCGCGACCCCGGTCGCCGGATCGGCGACCGCGGCGACGTCGACCGCCGAGCGCGACGCGCAGCTGCCGCCGTTCTGCCAAGCCGGCTTGGCGACATAGGCGCTGCAGCCGCGGCCGCCGTACCCCCACGGCTTCTCGCCCGCGGTGGTGAGCGACGTCCCGCCGACCGAGGTCACCAGCGGCGAGACGGCCGGGTACGAGGGCTTCCCGCGGTCGCCGGAACTCGCGGTGATCGCGATGCCGGGGTGGCGGAAGTGTACGTCCTCACCGGCCTCGCCGGCCCATTCCAGCGCGTAGTAGCTGTCGCTGACCGCGGCGGCCCCGAGCGAAGCGGCGGTGTCGACGCCGGCGCCCAAATCGTCGATCAGCGCGGAGTCCGCCTCGACGAGGACGATCGTGCAGCGCGGGCAGGCGGCCGAGACCATGTCGAGGTCGAGCGCGATCTCGGAGGACCAGCCGGGATCGGGCCGCGGGTACGTGCCGCCGCCGCGCTGATCGACCTTGCGGAAGCAGCCGTTCGCGCTCGTGCACGGCGAGAGGCCGAACGCGGCGCGGTACACGGCGAGATCGAGCTCGGCGGCCGGATCGTCGTACGCGTCGACGATCGCCACGGTCGCCCCCGGGTTCGCGATGGGCAGCGCGTAGGCGCGCGCGAGATCCGCCGGATGGAGCCCCGGGATCAGCGTGACCGCGGTAGCCGGGTCCGCGAGCGGCGCGACGTTGACGTTGATCGCCAGGGTGCAGCTGGCCGAGCCGGCCTGGAGCGCCGGGCTGCAGGCGAAATTCGCCCCGGGCATCGCGGTCGCGGAATCGCCCGGCATCGCAGTGGCCGAATCACCGGGCATGGCCGTGGCGGAATCGGCGGCGCCGCGCAGCGTCCCGGCTGCCGCTGGAGCGCGCCCTCCGTCGAATACACCGCTCCCCCCGCCGGCACAGCCGGCGAGCAGGACCAACGCGAGAAGAAGCAGCGGTCGTATCACGGTTCGAGCAACACTGTACCCCAGCCGACGGGTGTCTCAATCGCCCCCACGAACAAGCGCGCGTGGTCACGCGCCTGATGCGGGCCCGCATCAACGACCGTCTCGCTCGCGCGACGCGCTTCCCCGTCACCTTGATCGTCGCGCCGGCCGGCTTCGGGAAGAGCGTCGCGCTGCGCGACTTCGTGGAGACCGCGCGGCTCGAGGCGGTGCGCTACGACGTCCGGCGCGACGACGCGACGCTGCTCGCCTTCGTGCGCGGGCTGTGCGAGGCGCTCGAAAGTCTCGTCCCCGGGGCCCTGGCAGCATACCCGGCGGCGCAGCTGCGCGTGATGGCGTCGCTCGACCCGGTGCGCGAACTCGCCGATTGGCTCGCCGAGCACCTGCGGCGAACCGTCTGCACGATCGTGATCGACGATCTCCACAACGCGGCGGTCGACTCCGACTCCGTCGTGCTGCTGGCGGAACTGATCGAGCGCACGAGCGGCCGCATCACCTGGATCGTCGCGACGCGGTCGGATGAGGGTCTGCCCGTCGCGTCCTGGATCGGCTACGGACGCATGGACGTTCCGATCCGCGAAGACGAACTCTGCTTCACCGCCGGTGAAGCGCTTGCGGCGGCGGACGACACGCAGGAGGCGGCCGATCCGCACGAGGTCGAGACGCTGCGCGAGCTCACCGGCGGCTGGCCGATCGCGCTCGGTATCGCACTGCGCATGCGCCTGCATGCCGCCGACCTGCGCAGCGCGGCGAGCGGGACGCGCGAGATGGTCTACCGGTATCTCGCCGAGCAAGTCTTCGCCGACCTGAGCCGGCCCGAACAGCGCTTTCTGCTCGACACCTGCGTGTTCAGCGTCTTCGATGACGCGCTCGCCGAGGCGTATGACGGCTCGGCCGAGACGCTCGTCCAGTTGCGGCGGCGCGCGACGTTCCTCACCGCGACGGGACCGGCCGAGTACCGCTATCACGATCTGTTCCGCGATTTTCTGGAGCACGAACTCCGTCGCACGGGCGCCGCGGAGTGGTTCGACACGCTGGTGCGCGCCGGCAGACTGCTCGAAGCGCGCGGCGAGCCCGCGCGCGCGCTCGCGCTGTTCGTGCGCGCCGGCAGCGTCCCCGACGTTGCGCGCGTCGTCGAACGCGACGGCTTCGCGCTCTTCGAACGCGGGGCCGGCGAAGCGCTCGCCGCGGCACTCGACGTCATCCCGGACGCCGTCCGGCGGGATCGCGCGGTCACGCTGGGCTTGCGCGCGATGCTCGAGGCGAGCCGCGGCAACTTCGACGTCGCCGAAGGCGGATTTCTCGCGGCGATCGAGCGTGCGCACGATGCCGACTTGCGCATCACGCTCGTCCACCGCTACGCGATCGAACTCGTGCGCCACGAACGCGATCCGATCGCGCTGCTCGAGCCGTACGCGGCCGAAGGCAGCGCACCGCTCGCGTTGCGCGTGCCGATCGTCGGCACGCTCGCGACGGCGTACCTGCAGGCCGGCCGCCGCGCCGATGCGGTGCGCATGACGCAGCGCGCGCTCGACCTGCTCGAACCACTGCACGACGATCTGGCCGCGCGCGTCTACCAGCAGGCCGCCTACGTCTACTCGGTCGCCGGTCCGGCCGAACGCGCGCGCAGGTACGCGACCCTGGCGATCGAGATCGCGCTGGCGCGCAATCTCTACGAAGTCGCCGCTCGCGCATACAGCGTGCTGTACTCGGTCGGCTACGAAGCCTCCGACGATCCGATCGCGACGCTCGCCGTCTTGGACAAGCTGCTGGACTGCGCGCGCAAAGCCGCCAGCCGGCAAGCCCGGCTCTTCGGGCTGATCGCCTCGTACGAGCTCGAAGTCGAGCGCGGCGACGACACGGCGCTCGAACGGCTCGATCGCGAGCTCGGCGAGGGGCGCGGCGCGGCCGCGCTGTTGCGCAACGAGACGCTGCTTCCGGCGCAAGCGCTGCGCGCCGGATGGGACGGCGCGTTCGCGCAGGCCTACGCACTGCTCGCCGGTTCGGCGGCGCATCAGGGCGGCGACGAACGGCGCGCCCTGCGCGCGTCGGAGATCGCGCTGTACGCCTGTGCTGCCGGTCTCTCCGACGAAGGTGAAGCGGCGCTGCGTGAGGCACGCGACGCGCTCGAACGCGCGGATGCGCCATCGCGGCGCGTCGCTCGCGCGCACCTGTTCATCGCGCTCGCCGAGCTCGTGCGTGGCCGCGCGCCGGCCGCGCACCGTCACGCCGGCGATGCGGAGCGGATGCTCGCCCCGGCGATGCGGCGGCTGCGCACGCTTGCGAATGCCGTACGTGCGCTGATCCGAGTCAGCCTCGGAGCGGCCGAAGCGAGCACGCTCGCGGGCGCGCTCGAACGGCTGCGCGCCGAGCATTTCGGCGGGATCGCGCGACTGCTCGCCGCGCTGCCGCTGGCGAGCGATGTCGGTCAAGGATACGCGCAACTCACGCCGTCGGAGCGCGAGATTCTGCAGCTGCTCGCGAAGGGCGCGAGCAGCAAGGACGTCGCAGCGCGCACGGGCCGCAGCCCGCAGACCGTCGACACGCACATCCGCTCGATCTGCCGCAAACTGCAGTGCAGCGGACGGCGCGAAGCGGTCGCCGTCGCAATCGGCTCGGGCTGGGTCAGCGTCTAGCCCGCATCCCGGCAGCCGCGATGAGCGCCGCGCCTCGGCGGCTCGGCCCTACGGGGTCGGCACGAAATCGTTATAACCGATACAGTGAATGAGCGAGGGGCGGCCCCCAGTTCTCAGCGCTCGCGCGTGCCGGTCAGTTCGCCCAGTGCGAGCACGTGGCCGGCGATCGCGTCGAGCAGGCGACCGCGGGAGGGCGGCTGATCGAAGTGCGGGACGAAGTCGACGGCCAGCAGCGTGAAGACGTAGCGATGCGGACCGTGGCCCGGCAGCGGCCGCGGCGGAAGATAGGTCGTGCGGCGTGCGCCGTTCAGACCGAGCGGCAGCAACGTGTCGTCGAGCGTCCCCGCCGCGAGCGACCTCGTCGCAGGATCGATCGCGTACGCGACCGCGTGCACGAATGGGCGCGGCAGCGGCGCGTCGATGTCCTCGACCACGAGCGCGAGCGTTTTCGTCTCGGGCGGAATCTCGCCCCAGGCAAGCGGCGGCGAGGCGCGCTCCGCGCCGATCTCGGCGCCGTCGGCGAAGGCCGGACTGCGCAGGTCGAGCGTCCGCGGGGCGAAGGCGAAGCGGTGGTCCTCGGCCACCCGCGTGTCGTGCCCGGCGCGCCATCCGCGAAGCAGGCGTCCCAAGGCGCGCATCATCGGTGCTCCACAGGTTCGGTGCGGCAACGGTGCACGCTCAGTTGGGGACGAGCTGGATCGTCATGTAGACGCCGGTCTGCGCGACCGTCGTCGAAGGCGCGCCCGGCGCCATGTTCACCTGGATGTCCTCGGCGCCGTACATGTTGACGAGAGAGCCGCCGCTTACGGTGGTCGTGGCCGACGACACGAAGTTGAGCTGCGTGCCGGAGGGCGAGTAGAACTCGAGCCCCGGCGCTCCGACGTTGCCCGGGGTCGTACCGGCGCTCGAGAGGCCGCCTGTTCCGGGCGGGACGATGCTTCCGCCGGCGGCGCAGCCGGTCAAGTTGTTGCCGGTGAACGTCCCGGCGGCCGGATTGCCGGAGCGGGCCGAGACCGTGACCGGCGCGACCGCCGGCGTGAGCGGAAACGCGCCGCCCCCGTTGGGGAAGGCGCAGATCCCGATTCCCGTGGTCGGCGTCGCGTCCAGGTACTCGTTGACCGCGAAGCCGTTGGCGTCGTTCGAGTTGACCGCGACGGCCACGGCGTTCTTGTACAGGCAGGCCGTCGCCGCGTTGGAACGCGGCGCGAGGGCGCCGAAGCTCAGCGTGAAGTTCGTCTCGGCCGCCACCGCCGTACAGACGCCGGCAAGGCTGGGAAGCAGCGTCGGCACCGCGTTCCCCTGAGCGCCCGCGGCGCTGTACTGGGTCACGATCGACATGGTCAGGGTGGCTCCGCTGGTGAACCTGAGCTGCGCGGCCCCCGACGAGGTCGACGTCGTCGCATACGCGGGAACGGCCGGCGCGAGAAGCGCGGCGATCATCACGGATGCGGCGAGGGAGCGTTTCAAGCGGGCAAATCCTTTGCGATCGAACAGCGGCCGTCGAACCGAACGCCGCCACGCCATCCTGGCGTGCCGTGGACCCGGGTACTCCCGATAATCGGCTATCGATCAAGCCCATGTTAGGGGGTTTACTCGACGCTTACGGTTGGCCGGAGCGGTGTGAGCGCCACCGCACGCCGGGCTTGAACGATCCCGAGGACCAGCGCCGTGCTCACCAGCGCGATGACGATCGCGACTGCCGGGACGACCCCGTAGAGACCCAGGACCCCCGTCACCACCGGCGGCATGAGGAAACCGGCCAGGCTGTCGAGGCCGGAGACCACGCCGAGCACGGTGCCGCGCCGGTCGTCCGGCGCCACGTCGGAGGCCAGCGCCGGGAACGCGGCGTTGACGTGGCTCATGCCGACCCCGAAAAGGACGAGCAGCACGACCGCCACCGGCAGCGCGGTCGCGAACGGCACCAGAATGAACGCAACCGCGCAGAGCGCCATCCCGAGGTTGGTGGCTTGGCGGTTGCCGAGCTTCTCGACGCTCCGGCCGATCACGGCCAGCTGCAGGACGACCTGGAAGAGGCCGAAGATGGCGAAGACGATCCCGGTTTCGGCGACGCCCCAACCCAGCTGGCGGTTGAGGATCAGCGCCATCGCGCCGAACCAGCCGTAGAGCCCGAGCACGAACACCAGCCGCAGCCAGAGGACCGGCGCCACCGCCTTGTCGGCCAGCGAGACGAAGATGTCGCGCAAGGTCGGCGCGTTCTTCGCCTCCTCGGTCGCGCCGCCGCGCGAATCCGGCAGCAGCAGGATCGTCAGGAGCAAGGTGAGCGCCTGCAGTCCGGCCGCGACGAAGAACGGCGTGGCGAACCCGTACGCGCTCGAGAGCCAGGCGGCCAAGGCCGGCCCGAAGACGAAGCCCGCGCTGAACGCGGCGCCGAGCAGCGCGAACGCGCGGCCGCGCTGCGCCGGTTCGACCAGGTCCGCGATGTAGGCTTGCGTGACGCCGATGTTGCCGCCGCTGAGCCCTTCGATCGCGCGCGACGCGATCACCCAAACGATGCTCGGAGCGAAACCGAGCATGACCCAGCCGATCGTGGCACCGATCTGCGAGACGATCAGCACGGCCTTGCGGCCGATGCGATCGCTGACGTTGCCCCACACCGGTCCCGCGATCAACTGGCTGACCGAGTACGTCGCCAAAACGAGCCCGACGACCACGTCCGACGCACCGAAATGCTTGATGAAGAACGGCATGAGCGGCAGCAGCATGCTGAAGCCGAAGATGTCGATGAACGTGATGCCTAAGATCGGCAGCAGCCGCAGGATCACGATCCGTCCCGCGCGCCGATGCGGTCCATGACGCGGCGCAGCAGCCGGTCGCGCGCGCGGTCGGGGACCAGCGACCCGATCGCCAGACGCACCTTCGCGTCGAATCCGACGACGTAGCGCGAGCGCGGACGCCGCGCCGTGAGCGCGTGCACGACCGCGTCCGCGACGCGTTCGGGTGGGATCGCGCGGGATTCGAAGGAACGCGAGACGCGCTGCATCATCGCGATGTCGGCTGCGTATCGCGCGTGCATCGCCGGGTCCATTGCGGCTGCGAGGTCGTTCCCCTGCGCGAGGCCGCGTTCCCAGATCGGCGTCTTCACCGCGCCGGGCTCGACGATCGACACGTCGACGCCGCTCGGAAGCAGCTCGGCGCGCAGCGCATCGGAGAGCGCCTCGAGCGCGTGCTTCGACGCTGCGTACGGACCGACGAACGGAGCCGCCAGCCGGCCCTGCACGGACGACATCATCACGATGCGGCCGAGTGTTCGCCGCAACAGCGGCAGCATCGCCTGCGTGACCGCCAGCGCCCCGAACACGTTGATCTCGAACTGTGCGCGCAGCGCGTCGATCGGAATCGTCTCGAGCGGCGCGCTGGTTGCGATGCCGGCATTGTTCACCAGTCCGTAGAGACCGCCGCCTGCCGCGATCCGTTCCGCCGCCGCCGCGATCTGCGCCGGCTGCGTCACGTCGAGGACGAGCGCGGTGCAGGCGTCGCCGAGCGCGCCCAACCGTGCCGCGGCAGCGCCGTCGCGCACGCCGGCCCACACCCGAAAGCCGTGCGCGACCAAGACGCGCGCGGTCGTCGCGCCGATCCCGCTCGACGCGCCCGTGACCAAAACCGGGCGCCGCGTCACTACACGGGCACGATGAACGCGAACCACATCGCCGCGGCTGCGGCCCCGCCGCACAGGGCGTACACCGTCCACTCGGCGAGCCGCCGGGTCGGGGCGGGCACCACCTCGTCGAGCACCGCAGCCCGCATGTCCGCAGCGGCTCGCGGGATCGCGAAGAGGAGGTAGCGGTGACCGCCGAGCGCGCGCAGCACGCTGGCGGGGTGGCCGACGAACGCGAAGTCGGTCAGCGCGACGTCGCGCGGCCGGTCGAGGTCGGCATTCTCGCGCAGGAACGCCCGCAGCCGCGCGCCTGCGCTGCCGCCGTCGTCGAACGCGGAGAGCAGTTCCGAGACGCCGCCGACGACGCGGGCCCATAGGCTCTCCCGTTCGTCGCCCGGCGCGACGAGCGCGGCGTGGATGCGCCGCTCGAGTTCGACCACGCGGGACGGGGCGCGTCCGGCCGCACAACGCCGAATGTCTTCGACGAAGCGCCGGTAGAACAGCGACTCGTCGGTCACCGGACGGCACCCGCCAATTCGCGCGCGCCCGTCGCGACCGTTCGCCGAATCCCGCTGCCGCCGGCCACGATGCGATAGATCGCGGGGATGGCGACGAGCGTCATCAGCATCGAGCCGCCGAGGCCGAAGATCACGGCCCAGCAGAACGGACGCCACAAGGTCTGCGATGAGAACGCCAAGGGCAAGAGACCGGCGATCGACGCGATGACGGTCAGCAGGATCGGTCGCAGCCGAGTCGTCCCGGCCAGGATCAGCGCACGCTCCATGGGTTCCCCCGCTTCCATTTCTCTCTTTGCGTACTCGAACAGCACGATCGCGTGATTGGTGACGATTCCACCGAGACTCGAGATTCCGAGCGACGCGACGAACCCGAAGTGCTCTCCGGTGAGAGCGAGTCCGGCGACCGCGCCGACGAGCCCGAGGGGAACGGCTGACAACACGACCAGCGACAGCCGCAACGTCCGGAATTCCCACAGCAGAATCATTTGGTTGAGCAGCAATCCTACGATCACCGCGACCAACAGGTTTCGGAACGACTTGGTGGTCTGCTCGTCTTCGCCGGCGACGGTGAGGCGTACCCCGGGAGCAAGCGAGGCCGTGGGGGCGGCGTGACGGAAATCCGAGAGCACGTCGGAGGCGAGCCGGCCCTGCACGTCGGCCAGGACGCTCACGGTCGGCGTCCCGTCCCGATAGGTCGCGACGCTGACCTGCGTCGCCGGTGCGAGAGTGGCGATCTCCGCCAACGGCACTGCGCCCGCCGCGGTCGGCACGGCGAGCGCGCCGAACGCGGCGGCGTCGCGCCGCAGCCCGGCCGGGAGACGGACGTCGACGGGCGTCTGCCGGTCGTTCTCGCGGATCCGAGTGGCTTCGACGCCGCCGAAGGCGAGCGCGACGAGCCGTTGGACGTCGCCGGCCGTCGCGCCGCTCTGCGCGACTCGAGCCGGGTCGACCTGCGCGGCCAGTGTCGTGGTCGGCTGGCCGAGCGAGTCGCGCACCGCGACGGCGCCGGGGATCGCGGCGAGCTGCGTGCGCAGCGCGGCGGCGGAGGCCGCCAGCGCCGCCGGATCTTCGCCCTGCAGCCGCAGCTGAATCGGCGAACCGACCGGCGGCCCTTGTTCGAGCTTCTTCACGTCGATGCGCGCGCCGGGCACGCCGGCGCGCAGCTGCGGGCCGAGCGCCTTCACCAGCCGGTTCGCGCTTGCGATGTCGGCGGTGTCGACCAGGATCTGCGCGTACGACGGCTTCGGCTGCTGCTGCAGCACGTTGTAATAGAAGCGCGGCGCGCCGGCGCCGACGAACGCGCCGACGACGGTGACGCCGTCCTGCGCGCGCACGACCGCCTCGATCCGGCCGGCGATCGCGGAGGTCGTGCGGATGTCGGTGCCGTCCGGCGCGTTGACGTCGATGAAGAACTGCGCGCGGTCGGCCGATGGGAAAAACTGCACGCCCAAGTGCGGCACCCACAACACCGCGCCGGCCACGGCGCTCGCTGCGACGATGACGGTGATCCAAGGCCGGTGCAGCGACGCGGTCGCGAGCGGAACGTAGCGCGCGCGCAGCGCGTCGAGCAACCGGTCGAAGACCGAACGCTTTCCCGCACGCGTCGACGACACGGCGAACCATTCGCCCAGGATCGGCGTGACGAGGTACGCGACGACTAGCGATATCCCGAGCGCGACCGCCGTGACGACGGCCAGATCGCGCACGAAGTCACCGATCCCGCCGCCCATCAACCGGAACGGCAGGAACGACGACATCGCGACGAGCGTCGAGGTGAGCAGCGGCATCCAGAGATCGGCGACGCCGCGTGACGCGGCGGTCGTGCGATCGTCGCCGGCCCGCAAGCGGTGCTCGATGTTGTCGACGGCGACGATGCCGGCGTCGACGATGATGCCGAGCGAGATGATCAGCGCCAGCACCGAAATCTGGTTGATGTCGACGGACAGAAATCGAATGACGCCGAACGTCAGCACGATCGTCAGCACGACGGTGACGCCGACCAAGATTCCGTTGCGCAGTCCCATGAACAGCGCGACGAGGCCGGTGACGATCGCGACGGCGAGCAGCAGGTTCAGCGCGAAGTCGGCGACCCGGTCGTCGACCGTGCGCGGCTGATCGGCGATCAGCGCGGCGTGCGTCCCCGCCGGCCAGCCGGCGCGCTCGCCCTCGAGTGCGGCGCGCACCTCGGGACCGAGGTCGGTCAGCGACGAGGTCTCCTTGGCCTGCACCGCGATCGCGATCGCCGGCTTGCCGTCGACCCGCACCAGTTCGCTCGGCGGATCGGGATACGCGGCGGCGACGCGCGCGAGATCGCCGACCCGCACGGCGCGGCCGTTGATGGTGCGCACGTTGGTCGCCGCGACGTCGGCGATGCCGTGCAGGGGACTCGAGGGATCGACTTGCGCCAGCCGTCCGCCGACCGCGACGCTGCCCGCCGGGACGAGCGCGTTGCGCGCCTGCAGCGCGCCGACCACGTCGTTCGCGGTCAGCGCGTAGCGCTGCAATGCCGCGACGTCGAGCTCGACGTCGAGCTGCTGCACCTGTTCGCCGACCAGTTTCACGTAGCCGACGTCGGGCAGGCGCGAGAGGCGGTCGCCCAGACGTTTGGCGACGTCGCGCAGTTCGCGCGGCGTTGCGCCTTCCTGGCTCACGCCGACGACGATCGGATACGTCTTCCACGCATCCTCGACGATCGCCGGATCGACGCCTGCAGGGAGCTGCGCTTTGACGTCGTCGAGATGATCGCGCACGTCGCGCAGCACCGGGCCGGCTTGGTCGATCGCGTCGTCGAACTCGATCTGGACTTCGGAGATTCCCGGCCGCGACGTCCCTTCGACGTGTTCGACGTGCGTGACGCCGCGCATCGCGTCGGCGATCTTCTTCGTCACCAGCTCTTCGACGTCGTGCGTCGTCGCGCCGGGAAACACCGTGACGATCGCCGTCTGTCGCTGCGTCGTCCCCGGATCTTCCCGCCGCTGCATCGTGACGCCCGAATAAATCGACCAGAACACCGCGAGCACCAGCCCCGCAATGATGAGACTCTTGCGCCGCAGCGCAAACGCCGGAAGCCCGCTCATTTCGAAGGCGCTCCGCCCCAGGCTGCGCGCCCCCCATGCTTCGCATGGGGCCCCCGGTTCGAGCTCGCAAGGGGCAATGTCCCGGGAGCACGACGGTCCTGCGCTCGCTCCATGGCCATGGTTTTCATTCCGCCACCACCTTGAGGGGCGCGCCGGGTTTGATGAGGGTGGCGCCGGCGCGGACGATGCGCGTGCCGGGGGCGATGCCGGTGACGACGGCGCGTTCGCCGTCGCCGTCGAGGACGCGGACGGGGTGGAGGCTCGCGCTGCCGCGCGCGGCGTCGTAGACGAGCACGTTCGCGGAGCGGGCGTCGGTGACGATCGCGCCGAGCGGGACGGTCGCGTCCCCTGCCGTGCGCGCAGTGCCGAGCGCGACGTCGACGATACCGCCGGTTCGCGCGCGCAGCCCCGCGACGCGGACGCGGACTTGCGCCGTGCGGGTGGCCGGATCGGCGTCGGGTTCGATGCGGGTGATCGTTGCGCGATACGCGCGGCCGTCGACGCGCACCGTCGCGCGCGAGCCCGGAGCGATCCCGCCCAGCCGCGCTTCCGGAACCGCCACCAGCACGTCGGGATCGCGCGCGTCGACCAGGACGAATGCGGTAACGCCGGGCTGCGCGGAGCTGCCGGATTCGACCAGCCGCTGATCGACGTATGCGGCAGCCGGCGCGGTGAGGACCGACTTCGCCAACGTGACGTGCGCGAGGTCCGCTGCGGCACGGGCCGCGTCTGCGGCCGCATTTGCGGCGCTGATGTCTTCGACGCGCGCACCGTCGTGAACCATACTGCGCTGGGCCTGTGCTTGCACGAACTGCGCTTGCGCGGCGTCGACTGACGCGTCGGCATCGCGCCGGCTCGCGTTCGTTTGATCGTGCTGCACCGCCGCGACGTCGCCGCTCGCGTAGAGCGCGTCGAAACGCGCGGCGTTGGCGGCGGCGAGCCGTTGCGCGGCGAGCGCGCGGTCGAGTTGCGCGTGTGCGGCGGCGACGCTCTGATCGGCGGCGACGCGTTCTTGGAAGCGTGCGCCGTTGCGCGCTTTCGCCGCGGCGGCGCTCGCGGCGAGCGCTTGCGCGTCCGCCCCGCGCGCCTGCGCGGCGTAGCCGCTGCCGTCCAGCGCGGCCAGCACGCTGCCTGTGGCGACGCGATCGCCGACGTCGACGTTGACCGCGCTGATCCGCCCGGGCACCTCGAACGCCACGCGGTAGACGTGCTGCGCGACGACGGTGCCCGGGCCGTCGTAGGCGGCGCGGCCGGCTGGCGCGAGGGCGGTGGCGACGGTCACGGGGGTCGCCGGCGGCGCGGTGACGGTCGCGGCGCGCGCCGCGCAAGCGCTGAAGGCGACCGCGATCAGGGCGGCCAGGGCGAGGGATGAGCGCGGCATCGAACAGTCCTCCGAGAGTGAACGTTGTTCAGCGAAAGGGCAAGAAAAAGCGCGTCACGGTTAGGACGCGCTGCGCACCGTGGACGTGAGGGGCGTGGCGAGGCCGCGAAGGATCGTATCGCAGAGCATGTCGACGATCGCCTCGGGTCGCGTCTCGAGCACATGGTTGCAGGTCAGCGTCATCGAGACGACGCCGTGGCAGGCGGTCCACACCATCTCGGCCAGCGCGACCGGGTCGCCGTCGGGACGGATCGCGCCGGCAGCTTGCGCCGCGCGAAACGCGTCGACCACGAACTGGAAGGCGCGCTCGCCGGGATCCTTCGGATCCGCCGTGTTGTCGGGCGGAAACAGCGCTTCCATGAACGCCGGGTCGGTCATGAAGAGCAGCCGGTACTCTTCGGGATTCTCGAAGCCGAAGCGTGTGTAGCAGCGCCCGATCCCGCGCAGGCGTTCGTACGGGTCGGCGATCTGCCCGACCGGCGTCATGTAGGCGATGAGGTGTTCGAACGACTCGGCGCAGAGCTGGCGCCCGATCGCCTCGCGGTTCTCGAAGTAGAGGTAGATCGTCGCCGGCGAGTACTCGATCGCGTCGCCGATCTTGCGCATGGTGAGGGCCTCGAAGCCCTCGTCGAGCACGATGCGGCGCGCGGCGGTCAGGATCTGTTCCCGCAGCTCGGCCCGCTGGCGCTCCTTGCGCTCAACAATTCCCATGGCCGCATGCTACCGCGGCGCGACATGACTGTCAATGCGTTTCTGAACTATGTTGACTATACTGAACGTCGTTCAGTATAGTCGGTTCATGAACGAGGAACGAGCCCTGATCACGGGCGCGTCGTCGGGGATCGGCGAAACCTTCGCCCGTGTCCTGGCCGCCCGCGGCGAGGACCTCGTGCTGGTGGCGCGTTCCGCCGGCAAATTGGATGCGCTAGGGGCCGACCTCACGGCCCGCCACAACGTGCGCGTCGACGTCGTTCCGGCCGACCTCTCGCATCGGGACGCGACGGACGGCATCGTCGCCGAGTTGGCGACGCGCGGGATCGCGATCGGGACGCTCGTCAACAACGCGGGCTTCGGAACGTACGGCGAGTTCGCCCCGCTCGACGCCGCGCGCGAACGCGACGAAATCTTCGTCAACGTGGTCGCACCGGTCGTGCTCACCCGCGCGTTGCTGCCGGCGATGCTCGAGCGCGGTCACGGCGCGATCGTCAACGTCGCGTCGACCGCGGCGTTCCAGCCGGTGCCGTTCATGGCGACCTACGGCGCGACCAAGGCGTTCGTTCTCTCGTTCAGCGAGGCGCTGGCGGAGGAAGTGCGCGCGCGCGGCGTGCGCGTCGTCGCGCTCTGCCCCGGCCAAACCGAAACCGCGTTCTTCAGCGGGCTCGACGAAGCGCGCGCCCCCGGCCGCGCGCGCACCTCCGAGCAGGTCGTCGCGACCGCGCTGCGCGCGCTCGAACGCGGCCAGGTCGTCGCGATCGACGGTTTCGCCAACTACCTGCTCGCCAACGTCGGCCGCTTCTCGCCGCGTTGGGCCGTCGCGCGCATCACCGCACGCATGTTTCGCCCCGCAACCTCACCCGGGAATCCGGCCCGCGCCTCCTGAAGATTGCGGAGTTTCCAGCGGTCCGTTCCGGGAGGCGTGCCTTGAAATTCCGGCCTTTTGTCATAGGTGCTCTGTCCTTTGCGGCCTTGATCGCGACCGCGTCGGCTGAAGCGAAGTCGTCGCCGGTGCCCGTTCCGTCGGGCTCGCCGGCCGTCGCGGCGAGCGCGGCGCCGAAGCCGGGCGAGATTGCGGCGTACGACACGTTCGTCAAGGACGCGGTCGTCCAGGACGGGCTCTTCACGCTGATCCGCAAGGACGGCAAAGTCGCGATGGTCCTCAAGGCCGACCAGCTCGACAAAGACTACCTCCAGACGGCCGTGCCGAAGAACGGTCTGGGCGGCTACGGCGTCCTCTCGGGCGACGTCTTCCAGCAAGAGGCGCGCACGATACGCTTCGTGCGGAACGGCAAGAACGTGATCATGCTCTGGCCGCACACGCGGTTCTTGGCCGATCCGAACACCCCGCTCGCCGAAGCGGTGCGCCTCTCGACCGCCGACTCCGTGCTGGGCGTCGCGGGGATCGTTGCCGAGCGCAAGGGCGACAAAGCGATCGTCATCGAACTCTCCGCGCTGCTCGGCGACGTAATGGACCTGACGACCTCGCTGAACGGCGTGCTCGCGCCCCCGGCGAACCCGGCCGGCGCGTATCATCTCGATCCGACCCGCAGCTATTTCGGCCTCTCCAAGGCGTTCCCGAAGAACGTCGTGATCGAAGCCGATCAGTCGTACGCATCGTTCAAGCCGACCGTGATCGACACGGTGGTCGATCCGCGCTCGTTCCAAATTCGCGTCGCCTACAACTTCACCGAACTCCCCGACGCGAGCAAGTACATGCCGCGCCTGGTCGACGACCGGGTCGGGTATTGGGACGACCTCCACATCTCGTTCGACCACGTCGAGCGCATGGACAACCGCGTCCACTACGTGCTGCGCTGGAACATGAAGCCGAGCGATCCGAGCAAACCGCTCTCGCCCGCGGTGCAGCCGATCGTCTACACGCTCGCCGACACGATCCCGCTGGAATATCGCGAGCCGATCAAGTCGGCGATCCTGGCGTGGAACAAGCCGTTCGAGAAGATCGGTATCTCCGACGCCGTCAAAGTGCAGGACCAGCCGAACGATCCGGACTTCGATCCCGACGACGTGCGCTACAACATGATCCGCTGGCTGACCGAGTCGAACTCGGGCGGCTTCGCCGAGGCGCAGATCACCTGGGACCCGCGTGACGGCCAGATCTTCCGCAGCGGCGTGATGATCGACAGCGACCTCGTGCGCTTCGGCGCGACCTACTACAACGTGCTCGGCATCACGGCCGACGGTGAGGAAGATCCCGGTCACGACGAGCGCGTCGCGGCGCACAGCCGCTTCGCGCACAACGACGGCCCCGGCGCCCACGCGCAGATGATGTATGCGGCAATCGCCGAGGCGCTCATGCAAAATGGCGATCCGGCGACGATCGCCTTGCGCACCTCCGAGGCATTCCTGCACGCGATCGTGCTGCACGAAGTCGGTCACGACTTCGGTCTCGCTCACAATTTCATCGGGCACATGGCGTACACCGCGGCGCAAGTGCGCGACAAGCGCTTCACCGAACAGAACGGTATCGCATCGTCCGTGATGGAGTACAATCCGGCCAACGTGTGGCCGAAGGGGACCAGCACGGGGACCGTCCAGCAGACCGTGCTCGGGCCGTACGACTACCATGTCATCCGCTGGGGCTACGCCCCGATCGCCGGTGCAAAGACGCCCTACGACGAGGTGCCGACGCTCGACCGCTGGGCATCGAACTGGACCGATCCGCGCTACCGCTTCGCCAGCGATGAAGACGTCGCGTGGATCGGCGGGCATGCGATCGATCCGCGCGTCCACCAATTCACCCTCACCAACGATCCGCTGACCTGGTGCACGACGCAGATGAACCTCGTGCAGAACCTCATCGGTAAGGTCGACACGAAGTTCCCGCAGACGGAGCATCCCTACGAGGAGGAGCGCTCGGCATTCGCGGTGCTCGTCAACCAGTATGGGCGCTGCGCGACCAACACCGCGCACTGGATCGGCGGGGAGTATCTGGCACGTTCGCGGCGCGGAGATCCGCACGGCGACACGCCGCTCGTTCCCGTCTCGCGGTCCGACGAGCAGCGTGCATTTGGAATGCTGGACCGCTACGTGTTCTCGAACGACGCGTGGCACTACGATCCGGCGACGTTGCGCCGACTCGTCTACAGCCAGTACGAGACCTTCAGCAACTTCGGGTATGCCCCGACGTTGCGGCACGACGTCTCGGTGGCCGACATGGCGGCGCGCTACCAGCTGCGCACGCTACAGTACCTTTTTGCGCCTCTGGTCCTTGCGCGCATCGCCGATCTGCCGACCAAGGCCAAGCCCGGCGAGACGATGACGCTCGCCGATCTCTTCGCGTGGTCACAGGCGTCGATCTATGGCGACATTGCGAACGGCAACGTCGGCCGGGCGACGCAAGTGCGGCGCAACCTGCAGCGGCGCTACGCGGTGCTGCTGCGGACGCTTGCGATCGAACCGCCGCGCGGGACGCCGTACGACGCGCAGGCGATGGCGCGCTACGAGCTCACGGCGCTCAACCACGACGTTTCGCTGGGCTTGGCGCACCGCGGCCTCGACCTTCAAACGCGAGCGCATCTGGTCGCGCTGCAAGACGACGTCACGCGCAGCCTCCACGCGCAGCGCGTCATCGGCCACTGACCGGACGTCGCGCTCCGGGGAAAAGAAAGAAGCCCGCCGGTTCCCGGCGGCCTTCCGTGCATCTCGCGATGCGCCGCGCGCTAGTAGCTTTGCACGCACCCGTTGTTGGCGTTGCTCCACAGCGGCTGGGTCGGATAGCCGCCGGCGTTCGGATTGTTCTCGAGCCCGGTCCAGGCGCACTTGTCGCCGTTTTCCGCGCCGCTCGAGTCGAGCCAGCCGGTGCTCGGCTGCGGATCCGTTTCCGTCTCGCCCTGCTCGTGGCCGCCGACGATGGTCACTCCGTCGAGCGTTCCCGGGCTGTTGACCGAGCCCGCACCGCACGACGCACCGGCGTCGGGCATGTACGGGAGGTTCGTCCAGGCGATCGTGTGGCCGGCAGCGCTCGTGCTGCTGTGATACGCGCAGTATTGCGTGCCGAATCCCGACGGCTTGATGCCGCTCGGCATCGCCACGACGTACGCCGCGCTGGCCGTGTAGTCGCCGTAGTGCGCGGCGGCCTTCGAGGCTTCCGCCGCCATTTGCGACTGGGTCGGATGGCGCGGCGGCGTGCTCGACGTGTCGACGTACGAACCGGCGAAGATGTTGCCGGCGTTGCCGACGGGCGCGCCGCCGGTCTGCGTGTATTGCGTGACGCTGTTGAGCCACTTGCTCCCGCCGATCACGCCGTAGAACGATTTGAGCAGGCTCGCGACGCCGTACGGGTCGCCGCTCCCGCTCCAGGCCGAACCCCAGAACACCACGTACAGCTTCGGACCCGTTTGAATCGGTCCGTTGTGATACAGCAGGGGGCTCGTGGCCTGAGGCGTCCGTGCGCCGCTCGAGTGCAGCGTGTCGATGATCTCGCGCGTCGGATAAATGTGGACTATCGTTCCCGTCGCGCTATCGATCGCGGAGAACGTCGAAAGGGTCGTCAATTCACGATCGTTGCTGGATGCCGTCGTGTTGCCTGACGAGGGGATCGCTTGCCCTCCACCGCCCGCGCACGCGGCTAAAATCGCCGCCGCGCAAAGCAGTGCGAGGAGTCGTGCCTTTATCAAGAGGAGCCCTCCACACCCGAGCTTCTAGGCTCAGGAAAGCGTCAAGAAAGCGTTAGGAATCGGTTAGGATTTCTTAACGCTCTGCACTCTTTACGGGCTGCCCGACCGGCCCCCTGCGACAAACGTCCAAAGCAACTGTTCGGAAACGGCCAATAGATCGCGGTCACAAACCGGTTTTAACCCGACGATTCGAGCCTCGCCTCCGCAAGTGCCAAAAAGTGCAAAAACGGGCTAGGAGCTTGCGTCGTCGGCCGTTGCGAATTGCGCTGGGAGGGTCAGCTCCAGCATCTCGAGATCGGCGCTGTGCGCCAATTCGACGTGGCGGATTCCGGGCGGCTGCACGACCGACGAGCCGGGCTCCAGCCGCACCCTTCCCACGCCCTCGTATTCGAACTCGACCCAGCCGCTCAGCACGTAGACGAATTGAAAGTCGACGCTGTGCTGATGCCGTTCACCGGGCGTCTCCGAGGCGCCGCGAGCGCGGATCAGATGCGCCCCGACGCGCCCTTGCGTTGCGCCGGCGACGCCGAGGTCGCGATAGGCGAAGAACTCGCGCAGACCGGCGTCCCAATCGGCATCGCCCGCACGGCTGAGCGCGAAGCCCGCCGGAAGTTCGTCCTTTGACAAGCTCACCGCGGCCGCCGTCCGAGCCACGCGACGAGATTCGCGACGTACGCTTTGGTGTCGTCGAGCAATGACGGGTTCTTCACGATCGCGTCCGACGGCGGCTCGCCGACGAAGGACGGGCATCCGGCACGAACGTCCCAGTTGTAGTCGCAGAAATGGTGGAACGTCGACTCGGCCCAGCCGGCGCCGTTGCCGTTCACCGGTTCGAACGCGACCGCGATGTTGAACGGACGCTGCGTCGCCTTCGACGTGCCGGTGACGACGACGCGCGCGGTCGGGTCGTCGGGCGGTTTGCCGACACCGCCTTCGTGCGGATGCGCCGGCAGCGTGCCGACGCTCGCGCCGCCCCGCTGGAGCACCGGGTGGACCGGTTCCGTCGCCGCGATCTGCTGCACGTCGCCGTTCGCGCCGGAATGGTAGTTCGGGTAGTCGATCGCGGTGGTGTACGGATCGTCACGGCGGTTGCGGTCGGGATCGGGGTCGGCTTGTGCGGAGTGGAAGAAATGCGCCTTGCCGATGCCGCCGAGATTGCGGATCGACGCGCCGAGATCCTGATGATCCCGGGTCGAGAAGATCGCGCCGCCGCGTTCGCGGAAACGGCCGATCGCAGCGCACTCGGCTTTGGTGACGCCCGTGTCGCCGCCGGTGTCGACGGCGATCAGCCACAGCTGGTCGTAGTCCGAGGCGTCGATCCCGGCCAGCACCGGATCCTCTCCGGCAGCGTCCGGTTCCCGATCGCGCGCGGTAACCTCGGCGACGGGCAGACCGTCGGTGGTTTTCAGTTCGGCGACGGCATCGCGCAGCAGCGAGAAGCGGTTGATGTTCCAGTCGTCCTCGGCGTACGGAATCGTGGTCTGCAGCAGGATCTTGATCGGTCTCGCAGCCGGGGCACTCATGGAACCGTCCTTCTGATCGGATTCTTAGGGTGAAGGTTCAGACCGAAGGCGATGCAGGCGCGGTTGCAGCGCGGTAGCATGAGGCAGTGAACCATCGCGCCCTGGGCATCGCGGCTGCGCTCTTCTACATCTTCCTGTGGGCGTCGGCGTTCGTACCGAGCAAGATCGGAGTCCTCGACTCCTCGCCGCTGTGGTTCCTCGTCGTGCGCTTCGTCGTCGCCGGCGGGGTCGCGCTGGCGGGCGCTCGCGCGCTGGGCGCCACGTTCCCGACGAGCCGGCGCGACTGGATCGCGGTCGCGGTCCTCGGCGTCCTGGGAAATGCGATGTACCTTGGCTGCACGTACGAGGCGCTGCGTCACATGGGCTCCGGCATCGGCGCGATCATCGCGTCGACCAACCCGCTCACCCTCGCGCTCGTCGCGCCGTGGGTGCTGCGCGAGCCGCTCACGCTGGGGAAGATCGGCGGCCTCGTGCTGGGCTTCGGCGGCGTCGTCGCGATCATGGTCGTCCGGCTGGGCAGCGGCACGGCCGAACCGCGCGACATCGGTATCGCCTTTTGCGGCGTACTGGCCAGCGTCGCGTCGACGATCGTGTACAAGCGCTGGTGCAGCGCGCTGGACTTGCGCGCGGTGACGGCGCTGCAATTGCTCGCGGCCGGACTCGTGCTGCTGCCGCTCGCCATGGCGTTCGAAGGCGCGCCGCATGCGACGTGGAGGCCGCAGCTCGTCGTCTCGTTCTGGTACGTCGTGATCGTGATGTCGCTCGGCGCGTCGCTGTTGTGGTTCTGGCTGCTCACGCATGGCGAAGCGTCGCGGGTGAGCGCGTATTATTTCCTCACGCCGGTCTTCGGCCTCGGGTTGGCCGCGCTGCTGCTGCACGAGGCGGTTGGCTTCCGCGACCTCGGCGGTCTCGTCGCGATCGCGCTCGGCATCATTTTGGTGCAGCGCGCGTGATCGCATGCTGAGCGAACGCTGGCGCGTGCTTGCGGTGATGACGACGGCGCAAGCCGGCTCGTCGCTGGTGCAGCAGGCGCTCGGGGCGCTCTCACCGGTCCTCGTCGTCACGTTCGCGCTCTCGAAAGCCCAGCTCGGCGCGGTCTTCACCGCCGTGCTGGTCGGTTGCGCGTGCTGCACCGCCGCGTCCGGCGTGTTCACCGACCGCTGGGGCGAGCGGAAGATGCTGCTCGCCTCGGCGGTCATCATGACGGCCGCGCTGCTCGCCGCCGCGCTGATGCAGCAGTATTGGTGGCTGGTCGCGACACTCGCCGTCTACGGTGCGGGGTACGCTGCCGCAACGCCGGCCGGCGGTCGCGCGATCCTTGCGTGGTTCGATCGCGACCGCGGCCTCGCGATGGGGATTCGCCAAACCGGCGTTTCCGTCGGCGGTCTCTTGGGAGCGGTGAGTTTCCCGATCATCGCCGCGTACGGCGGCTATCGCGCGGCGTTCGCGTTTTCGGCGGTGCTGATCGTGCTCACCAGCGGCCTGGCGTACGCGGTGTATCGTCAGGCGGGCACCGACGACGCGGAGCCGACGTCGCTCGCTGGCGTGCTGCGCGGGATGCGCGCGCTGGCCCAGGACCCGCGTTTGATCGCGGTCACGCTGACCTGCATGCTGCTCTCGTCGACGCAGTTCATCATGAACGCGTTCGTGACGATCACCGCCGTCACGGTCGTGCACACCAGCGCGCACGTCGCGGGCTTCGCGCTTGCGGTCGCGTTCGTCACCGCAATCTGCGGCCGGCTCGGCTGGGGTTTCCTGAGCGATCGCTATTTGGACGGCGACCGCATCGTGCCGCTGGCCATCATCTGCGTCCTGGTTGCGATCGGGACCGCGACCTTGGCGCTGCTCGGCCGCGGCGCGGTCGCCCCGCTGTTCGTTGCGAGCGCGCTGCTAGGGTTGAGCGCGTCCGGCTGGAACGGCCTGATGGCCGCCGCGCTCTCCGAGGTCGGCGGCGTCGAGCGCGCGGCGAGCGCCCTGGGCCTCGGCCTCACCGCGATGTTCGCGGCGTCGGCGGTGGCGCCGTCGGCGTTCGGCGCGCTGGCCGACCATACGTCGCTCGCCCTGGCGTGGGGCGTCCTCTCGGGGGTGGTCCTGCTCGGTCTCGTCCCGATGCTCTGGCTGCGCGCCCACCTCCGACTTCGGTCGCGCAGGTCCGCCACCGGCGCGGGATGAACCGAGGTCGGTCCGCGCCCAGGTGGCGGAATTGGTAGACGCGCTAGTTTCAGGTATTAGTGGCCGCAAGGCCGTGGGGGTTCGAGTCCCTTCCTGGGCACCAAAACGACGAAGTCCGGCACATCGAGAAGATGCGCCGGGCTTTTTGCTTCCAGCAAACCTCCGCGCGGCCGGGATACTGCGTGCCTTGGCGGGCACCCGGAATCGGAGGATGCGGGCGTGAGTTCGGCCTGTGTTACGATGACGATATGCAGCGCACCGAACGCCCGGTCAGCGACAGCGACCTCTCGGCCCTGATCGACCTTCCTCCGCCGCCGACGGGTGCCCGCTGCATGTATGCCATCGCGTTCGATCTCGACACGGAACAGCTTCAGGCGGTCTATCCGAACGAGTCGTGGCGCAACGGCTACAAGGATGTCCGCCGGATCCTCTCCGAGGAAGGCTTCAGCTGGAAGCAGGGCGGCGTCATGTTCGGCGATCCGGCAAAGGTTGACGCGGTTCGGTGCGTGCTTGCGGCGCAACGGCTCGCCCGCGAGCTGCCGTGGTTTACGGATGCCGTCCGCGACATGCGCATGCTCCGCATCGAAGAGAACAACGATCTCCTTCCGGCCGTCGACTTGACCTAGCGCGAGCCGCTCGTGGAATCGAGACAAGAAAAGGCCGCCGTTGCTGGAACGGCGGCCTTTTCTGTCGCACGCGCGACGAACCGCTCCGTTAGAGTGTTACGGCTATCGGATCATCGACGGTGTTCGTCGCGTCGGTGAACAGGATCGTCACGGCGCCGAGCACGAGGATCACCGAACCGATCACGAAGCCGGTCGACCACGAACCCGTCCGGTCGACGAGCACGCCGAAGACGAACGGCGAGATGATGGCAGAGAGGCCGGAGGCCATGTTCATGATCCCCGAGGTCGTCCCGCTGTAGTAGCGTCCGCCGAGATCCATCGCGACCGCCCAGCAGTTCGAGACGGCGCACTCGAGCATGAACAGCGCGCCCGTTTGGAGCGCGACCGAGAGGTACGGATTCGCGACGAACACCGAAGGGATCGTGAACGCCGCCGCGCCGAGGAACGATACGACGATCACGCTGCGGCGCGCGAAGTTGAGGTTCCCGGTGCGGCGCCAGATGGCGTCGGACGCCCATCCGCCGAAAAGGTCGCCGGCGATCGCGCCGATCAGCGGAATGCTCGCCAGAAAGCCGAGCTGAGCGAAGCTGAAGTGGCGGCCCTCTTTGAGATACGTCGGCAGCCACGTCAGATAGATCCAGAGCGTGTAGCCGTAGGCGAAGTAGCTCAGCGTCAGCATCCAGACGTCTTTGTTGCTGAAGATCTTGCCCCACGGCACGGCACGCTTCTCGCCCGTCGTCGCTACCGCGGTGTGTTTCCCGATCGCCTCGATCTCGAGCTGATTGACTTGCTTCGATTCCGAGGGCGCGTTGCGATAATACAGATAGAAGCCGATCGACCACAGAAACCCGATCGCGCCGAGAATGTAGAACGGCGCGCGCCAACCGCCCGTGTACGCGACGATCGCGACGATGACCGGCGGCGCGAACGCAGCACCGGCGCGCGACGCGGCGTGCGAGACGCCCTGTAAGAACCCGCGCATCGTCGGCGGAAACCACGTGGCGAGGGCGCGGGTCGCGACCGGGAACCCGCCGGCCTCACCGGCGCCGAACAGCAGCCGAACGACGAAGAACGAAGCGTAGCTCGACGCGAACCCCGTCAAGATCGAGAACGCCGACCACCAGGCCATGAGTCCGGCGAGCACCGTTCGCGGACCGAAGCGATCGCCGAGCGTCCCGCCGGGAACTTGAAAGATCGTGTACGTGATCGCGAAGGCCGAGAAGATCGACCCCATCACCGTCTTCGAGAAGTGGAACTCCTCGATGATCTTCGGCGCCGTCACGGAGATCGTGACGCGATCGAGATACGAGATGAAGTACAAGAGGCACAGGATTCCAAGAACGACGTAGCGCGTTTTTGACGCGCGTAAGACACCGACGACGACGTCGGCCTTAGTTGCGGACATGGCACCTCCGAGCTACCGCTCGACGAAAAGAACGTTCTTCCGCTTGGTTCTCTGTTCGGGCGTACGAACGTCCGACCGATTTGCAAAGCCGTGCCGGCGCCATCGCGACGCCGGCACCGGGTTTGCTACACCGCGACGGGGACTTTGGGCGTGCCCGACGGGTGCGACGCGCGCACGAGGTGCGCAAGAGCTGCCGAGACGCCGTCGCCGTGCGGAATGCCGGCGACGTCGAGTCCCATTTGAACGCCGCCGAGTGTGGCGACGAGCAGCAGGTCGTTGAAATCTCCCAAGTGTCCGATGCGGAAGACGCGGCCCTTGAGACGGCCGAGTCCGGTGCCGAGCGACATGTCGAAGCGATCGAGGATGATCTCGCGCAGCGCGTCGGCGTCGAACCCGTCGGGAACGTACAGCGCCGTCAGCGAGTTCGAGTACTCACGGGGATCGATGCAGACGATCTCCAAACCCCACGCCTGAGCGGCGGCGCGCGTAGCGGTGCCGTGTCGAGCGTGCCGCGCGAAGACGTTGGCCAAGCCCTCTTCGTGCAGCATCGCGATCGCTTCGTGCAAGCCGTAGAGCATGTTCGTCCCCGGCGTGTAGGGGAAGAAGCCCGACCGATTCGACTCGAGCATCTCCGACCAGTCCCAGTACGACTTCGTCAGGCGCGAGGTCTTCGAAGCGGCGAGCGCCTTCGCGGAGACCGCGTTGAAGCCGAGCCCCGGCGGCAGCATCAAGCCCTTTTGCGAGCCGCCGACGGTCACGTCGACGCCCCATTCCTGGTGCCGATAGTCGATCGAGGCGAGCGAGGAGATCGTGTCGACCATGAAAAGCGCCGGGTGCCCGGCGCGGCTGATCGCGCTGCGCAGCTCGGAGATCCGGCTCGTGACGCCGGTCGACGTCTCATTCTGGACGGCGCAGACCGCTTTGATCGCGTGCGCGCGATCGTCGCTGAGGTAGGCTTCGAGGGCGGCCGGATCGACGCCGTGGCGCCAGTCGCCGGGGACGAAGACGACGTCGAGCCCGAGCTTCGTCGCCATCGCGCGCCAGAGTGCCGCGAACTGGCCCGTCTCGAACATCAGCACGCGGTCGCCGGGCGAGAGCGTGTTGACCAATGCCGCTTCCCACGCGCCCGTTCCGGACGAGGGGAAGATGACGACCGGTTCCTCGGTCTGGAAGATGGTCTTGATCCCGTCCAGCACTTCACGGCCTAGCCGGGCGAAGTCGGGGCCGCGATGGTCCATGGTCTTGCGGTCCATTGCGCGCAGGACCCGGTCCGGGACGTTGGTCGGACCGGGGATCTGGAGGAAATGGGGGCCGCTTCGATACATGTGCTCACCTTCGGGAGGGACTTCGCATATTGCATTCAATATGCGATTTGTCCGAGTCTTTGCATGCAATATGCATGAGAATCCTCTCGCCCTCCAAAATTTCTCATTTGGATCATGACCGTAGCCACATCGATCCCCCGCCTCTCCCTCCACGACGAAGTCGTCGTCCGGCTGCGCGACCTCATCATTCGCGGGGAGTTGCTGCCGAACGAACGTCTGGGGGAGCGCGAGCTCTGCGAGCGCTTCGAGATCTCCCGCACCCCGCTGCGCGAAGCGCTGAAGGTGTTGGCCGCCGAGGGCTTGGTCGAGCTGCTGCAGCACCGCGGCGCGCGCGTCGCCACCCTCACCCGCGCCGACGTCCAGCACATGTTCGAGGTGATGGCCTCGCTCGAAGCCCTCTCCGGGGAGCTCGCCGCGGCGAGGATCACCGAGGAGCAGCTGGCGGAGATCGACGGGCTGCATGCCGCGATGCTCGAGGCGTATCGCGTCCGCGATCTCCCGGTCTACTTCAATTGGAATCAGGCGATCCACGAACGGATCATCATCGCGAGCGGAAATCCCGTGCTGCGCGAGGTCTACCAAGGGCTCAGCGCACGGATTCGCCGCGCGCGCTACGCTGCCAACACGTCCGAGGAACGCTGGGCCGCCGCCGTCCGCGAGCACGAAGCGGTGCTCGGGGCGCTGCACGCCCGCGACGCCGCCGGACTCGCGGCGATTTTACGCGATCACCTGCACAAGAAGTGCGAGGTCGTTCTCGCCCACCTTGCCACGGACGAACGGTTCTAAACGGCATTGTGCGTGACATGCGCATGCGCCTCGTCGAAGACAAGAGCGCTCTGCTTCCCGCCTTCGATGTGACCTAGCGGCCCGAGTCGCGCCATCATGAGCCGGTCAAGTCGACGTTCCGCGGCTGAGGGTGAACTGCTGCTGAAAGAGGCTGCGTTTCGGGACGCATTGATCGTCGCGCTGCAAGCGTGTGCTGGAGGACGCTGGGGATTGTTCGGCCAGAACGACGCGGCTCTCAAAAACGTGGGCCGCAACGCCGACCACTACGAATCGAACGACGCGCGAGAATTGTTGGGACGGGCCGACGAGATCGCGAACCTCCGATCGAAACTCGGGTTCGCGGAAACGAGTCCGCTCGTGAAGCGGTTCTTGGCCTACCGGGCGATGCGCGGGAGTACTGTCCTGGGCGAACCGAAGCTGGCAACGCGATTCCTTGAGGAGATCGAGAAGACGTGAGAACTTCGCGCGACGCGTCGGCTTGCGGCCGGCATTTGCGATTGCGCTCGGTGAGACGCTGGCTGCGTGGTACGGGACCGTCGCGCCGTCTCCCGGCGGTGCGTTCGCGTTCGACGTGTCGGTGAGCGGGCGCGCGTCGTCCGCGCCGCTGTTGCGGCTTGCGGCCGTGACGGTGCCGCTGCTCGGTGCGTGACGCGGGCCGTTCGACAAGCTCAGGGTGACGGGGGCTTTTCTGTCGTTGGCATTGAGAAGAGGTTGGCGAAGGTTTTTAGGTAGTGTTCGGAGCCGGTGGGGACGAGGGACAGCCAGGTTTTCAGCAGGCCTTCGGGTGAGAGCGTGGTCGTCGCGTCCACCATGCGCTGCTGCAGCGGGGCGAGGACCGCGGCCTGCATCGGCTTGAGGTCGGGGAGGCCGAGGAACTCGCGCGCTTCTTCGGCCGTGCACTCGACCTCGACGTTGAACTTCACGGGTTCGGCTCCTCACGAATGGTGCGAAAGGCGGAGGCTTCTGTGGGGCACATGATCGCCCTTCGGGCCCTGGTTCCGCGGTTTTGCGGCAGGTGCGGCGGGGATCGGCGGCGCTCAAGAGAGGATGATCGTTCGCGCGATCTTGCCGGCCGACGAGGAAGCGTACGGGACGATCCTCGAGCGGACCAGTCCGGAAGATCGCTATTGCCGCTTCTTCCATCACGTCGATCACTTCGATCCCGCCGAAGTGCATCGGTTCGTCGAAGAACGCGACGACATGATCGGCGTCATCGCGGAAGAGGCCGGCGTGCCGCTCGGCGCGGCGCATGCGGCCTTTCTCGACGCGGTGACCGCGGAACTGGGCATCGTCGTTTCGCAGGACGCGCGCAAGCTCGGCGTCGGCAGCGCGCTGCTCGCGGAGTTGGTGGAGCAGTTGAAAGCGCGCGGGTTCTCGCGGCTGGCCGCCGTCTCGTTGCGGGACAACGGCGCGTTCGAGGCGCTGGCGCGACGGACCGGCTTCACGATCGAACGCGCGGACGGCGACGCGCTTTGGTGGATGCTGCTGCTGGACGAAGCGCTCGTTCGATGACATCGCGCTGATGATCGGCGACTCCGTAGCCCGCACGCCGCCGACGATGGTGCGCGCGAACGGGATCGAGTTGTGCTACGACACGTTCGGCGATCCAGCGAACCCGCCGCTGATCCTCATCATGGGCCTCGCCGCACAAATGGTCGTGTGGGACGAGAACTTCTTGCGCATGCTCGCCGCCAAAGGCGTGTGGGTCATTCGTTTCGACAACCGGGACATCGGCCTCTCGACGAAGTTCCCGCAGGCACGCACGCCGAGCGTCGCAGAGATGATCGTCACGCAGCTGACACGGATCACGATCCGCGTCCCGTACACGCTGCGCGACATGGCGGCTGACACGGTCGGCCTGATGGACGCACTCGGGCTGCCGGCCGCGAACGTCGCGGGGATCTCGATGGGAGGAGCGATCGCGCAAGAGATCGCGATCGAGTTCCCGCATCGGGTGCGCACGCTGACGTCGATCATGTCGTCGACCGGCGATCCGAAGCTCCCGCGCGCGACCCCGAAAGCGACTGCCGTGCTGCTGCGGAAGACGCCGGCGGAGCGCGAAGCCTATCTCGAGCAGTACGTCGACTCGTGGCACGTCCTCGCCGGTGACGCCTTCCCGTTCGATCCGGCGCGGATGCGGCGGCAGGGTGAACGGTCGTACGACCGGGGGATCAACCCGCCCGGCGTCGCGCGCCAACTCATGGCGATGATCGCCTCAGGAAACCGCACCACGGCGCTCCGGAAGCTGACCGTTCCGACGCTCGTGGTGCACGGATCGATCGACCCGCTGATCCCGCCCGCGCACGGCCGCGCGACGGCCGGCGCGATCCCAGGCGCCGTCCTCTCGTTGTATGAGGGGATGGGGCACACGCTGCCGCGGGAGGTGTGGGACCGACTCACGGACGAGTTGGCGCGACACGCAGCCGTGAATTCCTGAGGAGGAGGTCCGATGTCCGCACATCCGTGGGAGAAATCGTATCCACCGCCGGCTCGCTGGGACGCGGAGATCAAAATCGGTCCCGTCTACGAGGCGCTCGACGAGGCTGTCAATCGGTTCGGCGACCGCCCGGCAGTCGAGTTCATGGGCGTGCGCGTGACGTATCGCCAACTGCGCGATCTCGCGAATCGCGCCGCCAAAGGCTTTCAGAAACTTGGCGTCGGTCCGGGCGTGCACGTCGGCCTGTATCTGCCCAACACGCCGCACTATCTGGTCGCGTTCTTCGGCATCCTCAAAGCGGGCGGAACGGTCGTGAACTATTCCCCGCTCGACGCGGAAGCGGTCCTCTCGCATAAAGTCGAGGACAGCGAGACGACGATCCTCGTCACGCTCGATCTGCCGATGCTCTACCCGCAGATGGCGGCGCTCGTCGGCCACGGCGGTTTGAAAACGCTCGTGATCGGCGGCATGGGCGACCTCGCCGGCTTCCCCGAGTTCGCGTCGATCACGCTGCCGAAATCAAACGATCTCGTGACGTACGACGACACGCACGTTCCGTTCGTCTCGCTGCTCGACAACGACGGCGCGTACGCGCCGCACCCGATCGACGATCCGGCCGAGACGATTGCGGTGCTGCAATACACCGGCGGCACGACCGGTTTGCCGAAGGGCGCGATGCTCACGCATGGCAACCTGACCGCCGCCGGCAGCCAGTACATCGAGACGACGAAGGGCGAGCCGCCGGTGCTCACGCCGGGTCAAGAGCGCTGCCTGTTGGTGCTGCCGCTCTTCCACATCTACGCGCTCACGTCGTGCATGCTGCTCTGCATCCGGCTCGGCGCGGAGATGGTGCTGCAACCGCGCTTCGATCTCGAAGCCGTCATCAAGGAAATCGCCGCCAAGAAGATCACGATCTTCATGGGCGTGCCGACGATGTTCACGGCGATGCTCATGTATCCGGGGATCGCCGACGTCGATCTCTCCTCGCTGAAGTTCTGCGGTTCCGGCGGCGCGCCGCTGCCGCTCGAAGTGCAGCAGCGCTTCCAAGCCCTGGCGGGCTGCACGCTCAACGAAGGCTGGGGGATGACGGAGACGTCGCCCGCCGGTACGTTCACGCCGATGCACGGGCAAAGGAAAGAAGGTTCCTGCGGAATCCCGGTTCCGCGCGTCGTGCTGAAGTTTGCGGACGTCACCGACCATGCGAAGTACGTCACGCTCGGCGAACGCGGCGAGATCTGCATCGCCGGGCCGAACGTGATGAAGGGCTACTGGAAGAACCCGCAAGCGACGGCGGACTCGATGACGGCCGACGGCTTCTTCCGCACCGGCGACGTCGCGTACATGGACGAGGACGGCTTCGTCTTCATCGTCGACCGCATCAAGGACATGCTATTGTGCGGCGGCTACAACGTGTATCCGCGCAACATCGAAGAGGCGATCTACACGCACCCCGCGGTCGCCGAATGCTCGGTCATCGGCGTGCCCGACGAATACCGCGGGCAATCGCCCAAAGCGTTCATCGCGCTCAAGCCGGGCGCCGAACCGTTCACGATCGACGAGATCAAGGTGTTCCTCAAGGACAAGCTCGGCAAGCACGAGATGGTGCAGCTGATCGAGTTCCGCGAATCGCTGCCGAAAACGCCGGTCGGAAAGATCCTCAAGACCGCGCTGTACGAAGAGGAGGCCCGGCGGCGCGCGACAGCCGGCGTGACGGCCTGAGATGGCAGACTCCGCCAAGGATCCGATGGCGCTCTGGCGCGATCTGCTCGGCCAGTGGGAGAAGAGCGTGAACACGCTTGCCAATCAGACGATGGGCTCGGAAGAATACAGCCGTTCGATGAACGGCGCGATGGGTGTGACGCTCAAGATGCAAGAGTCCATGAAGGACGTCATGGCGACGTATCTGGCGAACATGAACCTACCGAGCCGGGTGGATTTCACGCGGCTCGACGAGCGCGTGCAGGGGATCGAAGGACGCCTCGATCGCATCATCGCGCTGCTCGAGCGCGGCGCGCTCGGCGGCCCCGCGCCCGCAACGCCGGCGGCGCCGCGCCCGCCGCGCACGAAGCCGTCCGCCCCCGGCCGAGCCCAGGGATTGACGTGAACGCGGCACCGGGCGGCGCGGAAACCCTCACCCGCATCCAGGGTGAGGTCGAACGCGCCATCCAGCGCAGCCTCAAAGGAATCGAATACATCGCCTCGCCGTCGATCGCGGTGGGACCGACGCCCAAAGACGTCCTCTACGAGCAAGGGACGCTGCACCTGTATCACTACCATCCGATGAGCGACGAGATCTATCGTATCCCGATCCTGATCGTGATGGCGACGAGCAATCGCGGCTACATCCTCGATCTCGCGCGCGGCCAGAGTTTTGTCGAGTTCCTGCTGGTTCGGGGCTACGACGTCTACCTGATCGATTGGAGCCCGCCGAGCGCGGCCGAAAAGACGCTGCGCTTCGAGGACTACACGCAGCGCTTCATCCCGGAATGCGTGCGGCGCGTGCACGAGGACAGCGGCGAAGAAGACCTCACGATCATCGGCTACTGCATGGGCGGCGTGCTCTCGGTGATGTACGCGGCGCTGCATCCCGAAGCAACGCTGACGAACCTCGTGTGCTTCACCACGCCGATCGACTTCTCGCAGATGGAGCTGTTCGCGAAGTGGTCCGACAAGCGCTACTTCGACGTCGACCGGCTGGTCGATGCGACCGGGAACGTCCCCTCGGAGCTGATCTTTCAGTCGTTCGACATGCTGCGCCCGGCGACGCGCATCGCGGGACAGCTGCAGCTGTGGGACAACATGTGGGACGAGAACTTCGTCAAGTCGTTCCGCGCGTTCGAACGCTGGTCGACCGACACGCTGCCGCTGGCCGGCGAGTATTTCCGCCAAACGATCAAAGAGCTGATCTGGGAGAACCGGTTGTTCAAGAACGAGATGCAGGTCGGCGGACGGGTCGCGGATTTGCGCAACATCACCGCGCCGATCTTCCACGCGATGGCCGAACACGACCACATCGTCCCGTACGCGGCGGCAAAACCGCTGCTCGAGAACGTCGGCTCGGCCGACAAGGAAGAGGTCGTGCTCAAAGGCGGACACGTCAGCCTCGTCGCGGGAGCGAACGCCTCGAAGCGCCTGTGGCCGAAGCTCGATGCGTGGCTCGCGGGACGTTCGGTATGAACGGCGCCGAAGCGCGCGCGTATCCGCGCACGGTGGGCGTCGGCGGTGCCGAGGTCGAGCTGCGTTCGATGCGTGCCGGCGACGAGGCGGCCGTGCTCGCGTTCGCGCGCGAGCTGCCGACCCACGATCTGCTGTTCTTGCCGCGCGACATCACGCATCCGAAAGTGCTTGACGCCTGGGTCGGCGAGATCGAACGCGGCGCGATGATCAGCCTGCTGGCCGTGCGTGGCGGCGACGTGGTAGGAAACGCGACGATCGTGCGCGACCCGCTGTCGTGGTCGCCGCACGTCGGTGAGCTGCGCGTCGTGGTCGCGCGTTCGATGCGCGGCAACGGCCTCGGCCGCATCCTCACCGAAGACGCCTCGTCGATCGCGATCGGTTTGGGGATCGAGAAGCTCGTGGCGCATATGACCGCCGACCAGTTGGGCGCGATCGCGGTCTTCGAAACGATGGGCTACCGCGCGGAAGCGCTGCTGCGCGAGCACGTGAAAGATCGCGACGGCCGCAAACACGACCTCGTCATCCTCAGCCACGACGTCGAAGGCTTCCGCACCCGAATGGCCGCCTACGGCCTCGACGGCACCGCCGAATGAGCGACGTCTCCGAACTCTTCTCTCTCAGAGGTCACACGGCGCTCGTGACCGGCGCGTCGAGTGGCCTGGGGCGGCATTTCGCGCGGGTGCTGCACGATGCGGGCGCGTCGGTCGTGCTGGCTGCGCGGCGCGTCGACCGCATCGAAGCGGATGCCGAGGCATTCGGCGAGCGCGCGACCGCGCTGCGGATGGACGTCGCCGACGAAGCGTCGATCCTGGACGGCTTCGAGCAGCTCGCGAAATCGCATCCACCGATCGACATTCTCGTCAACAACGCCGGCATCAGCGGATCGAGCATGATGCTGCAGATGGAGACCGCCGAGTGGGACGACGTCGTCGCGGTCAACCTGCGCGCGCCGTTCTTGGTCGCACGCGAAGCTGCACGCCGGCTCGTCGCGGTCAAGACGCCCGGCACCATCATCAACATCGCGTCGATCCTCGGGATGTTCGTCGCGCCGGCGCTGGCGCCGTACATGGCCAGCAAGGCCGGGCTGATCCACCTCACGCGGAGCATGGCGCTCGAATTCGCGCGCTACAAGATCCGCGTCAACGCGATCTGCCCCGGCTATTTCGATACCGAGATCAATAGCGAGTTTCTGCAGACCGAGTACGCGCAGGCGATGATCAAGCGGACGCCCCAGCGGCGCATCGGCGACCTCAAAGACCTGACCGGCCCGCTGCTGCTGCTGGCCTCGGACGCCGGCGCCTACATGACCGGAACGGCGCTCGTGGTCGACGGTGGTCAAAACAGCAACTCGCTCTAAAGGCGGGCGGCAGGTTGGCAGTCCTCTGCGACAAAAGGGTGAGTCATCTGGTATCGATGTTTGTCGGTTTCTGGTTCGTGCCGCGGGCGCTAGGGAACGACGAATCGTAAGGATGTTGAACCTGTGACGACTGCCGATTGGGCCGGGTCCATTGCTCGCGAACACCAGGGGCTGCGTGCTCCCTCGAAGCTGCTCTGGCTGACCGAGTACCGCTCGATTTGGGAATTCGGCTTCGCGCTGACCGCAGCTCCACTGCTCATGACGGCGCCGCGTGGCGACGGGCATCCGGTGCTCGTGCTGCCGGGATTTCTGGTGAGCGACGTCTCCACCGCGATGCTGCGCAATTACCTCAACCTGCTCGGCTACGACGCGCACGGATGGGAATTGGGCCGCAACTTCGGCGGCATCAAGAAGAACCGCGCCGGCCTGCGCAAGCGCCTCGCTGAGATCTTCGCGAAGACCGGCAAGAAAGTCACCGTGATCGGCTGGAGCCTCGGCGGCGTGTACGCGCGCGACCTCGCGCTCGCGATGCCCGAAGCGGTGCGTTCGGTGATCACGCTGGGCAGCCCGTTCTCGCGCAATCCGAACGCCAGCAACATCAGCGACGTCTACGAAGCGGTGAGCGGCGAAGGCGAGTGGGAAGACGGCTCGCGCGTCGCGCACGAGTTCGACGCGATCGCCGGCGACCTCGCAGTCCCGTCGACGTCGATCTTCTCGAAGGTCGACGGCATCGTCAGCTGGCGCACGTCCGTGCTGCGAACCAACGACCGCACCGAGAACATCGAAGTCCTCGGCGCAAGCCACATCGGCTTAGGCGTGAACGCACCTGTGCTGTGGGCCGTCGCCGACCGTCTCGCCCAACCCGAAGGCTCGTTCGCCCCCTTCAAACGCAACGGCCCCTTCGCCCTCGCCTACGCCCGCTAAACCGCGTGCCCTAGCACCAGCGCGGCGTGCAGCGCGAGACCGGCGGCTCCGCCGACGATGCTGCCGTTGACGCGGATGAATTGAAGATCGGGCCCGAGTTCGAGCTCGATCTTTTCCGTGACCTCGGCGGTGTCCCACTTCTGGACGATCTCGCTGATCAGCAGTGAGAACTGCCGGCGAAACTGCATCAGCACCGCTTCCGCGCCGTCGCTGAGCTTCACGTTCAACCGCGCGACGACGGCGGGCTCATCGAGCAGTCCCTGCGCGACACGCGCCGCGATTCCGCTGAGGCGCGTTTCGCCCGGCGCGTCGCCGAGCGCCGCCGGGACGTGTTCGAGCCGCGATTTGACGGCATCCCACGCGATCGTCACCAGGCCGTCGAGTTCGGAGCCGTCGACGATCTTGGCCTTGAGCCGCTCGGCGCTCTGCGCCATCGCGGGATCGTCGCGCAGACGCATCGTCAGTTCCTCAACGTATGCATCGAATGCGAGACGCATCGGATGGCTCGGCGTCTTGGCGATCTCGTCGACGAGTTCGACCATGCCGTCGACGAAGCGGTTGACCACGTACGCGTCGAGCCAGCCCGGCGTCAGCAGCGACTGCTTGCCGAACCGGCGTTTGATCTCGTCGCGCTGACCGTCGAGCCACGCGGCGACGACCGGCAAGATGCGTTCGAGGACGCGCTGGTGGAGCTTGTCGGCGGTGACGATCGCGAGGATGTCCGCGCCGGTGCGCGCGAGGTCGAGCCGCGCGATCTCTTCGGCCGCGACGCGGCGGATCACCGCTTCGATCTCTTCGTCGTCGACCGCGTCGATCAGCCGCGGCGTGAGCGCGCGGAACGTGACGAAGATGCTGCGGCAGTTCGCGGGGACGGCGAGCCAGCGCAGCAGATGGCCGGCGAGATCGAGCTCGCGCAGCCGCGCCGCGATGTTGCTCGGCGTGAGGAAGTTCTCTTCAACGAAGACCCCGAGCTCCGCGCCGATGCGGTTCTTGTTGTTGGCGACGATCGCGGTGCGCGGAAACGGAATGCCGCCGGGATGACGGAACAGCGCGACGACCGCGAACCAGTCGGCGAGCCCGCCGATCAGCGCCGCCTCGCCAAACGCTTCGACCCAGGCGAGGAACGGATACGCCGTCTTGAAGCGCGCCGACAATGCGAAGACGATCGCCATCACGGCAAGCAATGCCGTGGCGATCGTCTGCATGCGCCGCAAGCGCGCGCGCTTGCGGTCCGCCGGGACGTCCCCGCTGCGGATGATCAGGACGAGTTAGGCTTCTTTGGTGCCGTCGGCGGCGGGCGCTTCGGGCTTCACGGCGACGGACTTGAACAGGCTGACCAGCTGATTGACGTACTCGTTCTGCTGCTCGATGAGCTTCACGGCGTAGGACGCGTTCAGTTCGTTGATCTGCGTCACGACGGCCGGGACGTTGCCGAGGTTCGCCGAGCCGGGGATCTTGCTGGTCGCGTTGTTGACGAGGTCGCGAACCGAGTTGACGGCGGCGATCTGCGCGGCCTGGGCCTGTTTGAGGGTCTCGAGGCCCTGGTTCTGGAGCTTCTCGATCGTGTCGGTGAAGACGGTGTTGTTCACGGTGGGGGTCCTGCGCTGAGCGCGGGTCGGAGGGGGTGTGCTAAGTATACCAAGCAACATGCTGGACTTGTCAAGCACTCCTCCCAATGTCACCCCGAGCTTGTCGAGGGGCCGTCAAGCGGTGGCCCGCTTGGCGCACCGCACCGCGGGCCATCCAGATCGGCGGACTGCGCCCGAAGCCTCAGCGCACGGCGCGCGAGCGAGGGCGGCTCAACAAGCTCGCCGTGACATAGGGCTCGCCGTGACGAGGCGCCTAAGAGGCCGCTGCGTAGGTGCGGATCTCGACGCGGTTTCCGTCGGGATCCCGAACGTACACGGAATTCGCCAAACCGCGAGCGCCGAAATTGTGATCGGCTTCTTGCTCGATCGCTATCGAGAGCCGCTTGAGCGCCGCGCGTATTTCCGAGATCGGCAAGTCGGTGACGAGCGCGAAATGGTGAAGGTTGTGCCCGTCGCCTTTCGGACGATCGTGCATCTGCGGCGGAAACACGTCGATCAACGTGTCTGCGCTGATCCGCAGCGACGGAAACTTCACCTCACCTCGTCGATACTCGTCGAAACGTTCCGGCTCCATTCCTAGTCCAGCATAGAAGTCGATGGATCGTTGAACGTCGGCAACCTCTAGGACGATGTGGTCAAGCGCTTTGATCATCATATTCACCTCTAGACCGAGAGACGGCCTTCGGCGACGACGACCGCGGCGCCGGAGATTTCAACTCGGTCTCCGTCGACCCGAACGTGAAGCGTGCTCGGGCGCCCCATGGCATGACCTTGCTCGATCGTGACGTCGGCGCCGGCGCTCCGATACTTTCGCAGGTATGCGGCGAGCGGGCCTGCGGCGCTGCCGGTAGCCGGATCTTCTTTGATGCCGACCGTTGGATTGAAGAATCGCGCGTAGGCGTCGTGCTGGACGGTATGCGGATCGCAGGAGAAGAGATAACAGCCTTGCGCACCGTGCGCTTTGAGAATTTCGCGCAGCGAAGATGCGTCGGGGACGGCGCGGTCCACGGCGGCACGGCTTGCCGCCGGAACGAGCAGATGCGGCACGCCGGTGGACACGGTCTGCGCCGGAAGATCGAGCTGGAGCTCGCCTTCGTCCAAGCCGAGTCCTTCAGCAAGAGGTCGTCGATCCTCGGGGATCGCGCCGAAAATGGGCGCGGACTGTTCCATCGTCACGCGCCGCGGCGAACTGTATTCAACCCTGATTTGCAGCGGAAGCACGCGCTCCCCAAGTTCCTGAGCGAAGCCGTTTACGCCATCGGTGAGAGCAAGGCGCCCCGAGTCGGCTAGCCACCACCATGCACCCAGCGCGTTGTGACCCGCCCCCACCACCTCGGCGCCGGTCGGCGTGAACGAACGCAAACGCCAGGTAGCGGACTCGTCGCGCGGCTGCACGATAAACGTCGTTTCGGAAAACCCGAACTCGGCAGCGATGCGATGCATGACCTCGACCGGCAATGCATCACCATTCGCTACGACAGCGAGCGGATTTCCCTGAAGCGGCGCATCGGCGAAGACGTCGACGATAGCGAAGGCAAGGCCATTCTTCACGAAGCTCCATACCCGGCAATGGCCGCCGGAGATGCACGCTCATTCGGCGATGACGATTTTGCCGAAATGCTGGCTCGCTTCGTAGTGTTCGTACGGCTGCGGCGTTTCCGTGAACGGGAAGTCGCGATCGATGTGCAGACGCTCGCGATGCACCGGCCGGTATATAATGGACGTCGCTCGGGTGGACGAAGACGGTCTGCTTACCGGGCGGCGGTGTCGTCGCGGTGATCGTCGCGGTGAAGAGGGAAGTCCCGAACTTGTGTTACGGATTCCGAATCATCACGCGAGTAAGCTGTACGTGCGAATTGACACCGAGCTTGTCAAAGATCGAGCGAACGTGAATTCGTATACGGCGTAGCGAAACCGCTAGGCGGTGCGCGCTCGTAAGCGTCGGCCACGCTTCATTAGCGGGACCCAGCCGGCGCTGACCGCCAAAAACGCGCGCGTGCAGGCGGTAGGCAGCGGGCGGCAACGGTTCGGCTGCCGGCGGAAGGCGCGTTCCGGAATCAGGTAGTCGATGCTGACGCGATCACCGCGACACGATGTCCCGCGCTTGCTCCTTTGCAGGTCACGGACGAAGTGCTAGGCTTCCCTTGGAGTGCGACAACTGCCCATACTTTCGTAGGGTCGCCTCGATTGGGTTGCCTCGATCAGCGTGCCACGCACAAGTCTGCTCAAGGGAGGCATCATGACAAGAGGGTTCTGGATCCCGTTGACGTTCGTTGGCGTCGGCCTTGCCGCTGCGCCGGTGTTCGGGCAAGGGACTGCGATGTCACAGCAGGACGCGACGCAAGTCGGCAATAGCATCGAGAACAAGTGGATGACCAGCTACAACGCGGGGAATGCAGCTGGCGTCGGAGCCTTGTTCGCGCCGGATGGAACGTTTGCGGCTTCGACCGGAGTACTGTCCGGAGCGCCGGCGATTACAGGCGCCGTTGCAGCCCGGATAAAGGCGGGCTGGCCCAAGATCACCACGACCGTGTTACAAGCGCACGGGGTAGGTGACGTCGCGTGGATTCTTGGAGAATACACCTATAGCGGGTCGGGTCCGAACGACGGAAAACAACAGAGCGGCAACTTTGCGAAGGTGCTCACAAGGGACGGCGGCGATTGGCGAATCCGCCTGCTCATCGGGAACACTGCGCCACCGACTCGTTGACGCCGGCGCTTGTTCGCGAGCGTTCCGCCGGAAAAGACGAACTACGACTCGATGAATTGATAGTCGCTCAGAATCCGTCCGTCGCCGTCGAGTACCAGAAACTCAAAGCCGCTCGCTTCGACGTCCCCGCCGGCGACGGGAACCATCTCCCACCGAAACGTGACGACATCGCGCAGCGACTGCGCTCCGGCTGCCGCCCGAAAAAGGTAACCGCCGTCGCGGACGTTCTTTTCGTGTGATCCCGTAATCCGCGTCTCGAGTGCGGCATACCCACGGGCCTCTAACGTCCGCGCGTAGTGAGCATTCTCAGGCGCCCACAACTTCGGGCTGGCGCTCGAGACGGCGGAACGCGGCTTGGGATCGGGCGTCGTCATCAGCCGGCTCGCGGACATCTTGTTCATTCAGGCGATTCGCACGCACGTCGCCTCACGCCTTCAGCAAAGCCTTCAAACGCATCATCGGCCAGCCCCCCGGCATCTACCGCCGCACCTAACGTCACCCCCAACGCCGCCCCGAGCTCGTCGAGGCGCCCTAAAACGACGGAGTGGGATCCGAGCGGCCTACAACGCGCCGATGCTGCGCAGGAACGTGCGCCAGGGCTCGGGCGAGATCGCCAGATCGCCGCGGAACGGGTAGTCGAGCTCGAAAATCAGCACGCACACGAGCGCGATCACGCCGGCGAGCGCGGCCGTCATCAACTGATGCACGCGCTGGCTCTGCAAGCCGAACAGGTAGCAGAAACCGATCACGACGGCCGCACCCGCGATCAACACCAGCCACTCGAACCACGAGACCCCGCTCGCGTTGTCTTGCAGCCGTTGGTGACGTGCGTCGTGGAGGGCTTCCACCCGGTCCAGCAGCTGCGCCTGGACGTTGGCCTCGCCCAGGTTGCGCGGACGGAATCGCGCGAGATCGTCGAGGGCGCCGACGACGAGCGCCTCGCCGCGAAGGCTCTCGCCGCCGTGCCGCATCTGCGGCCATTCGTCGCTCAACATGGTTCGCGCGAACGCGACCATTCGAGCCCGCGTCCGTACCCCGAGCGGCCCGGGCAGCCCGGCCGCCGTGTGCCAGACCGTCGCCCCGGCCGCCGCTTCGATTCCGACCCGCGTCTGGCTCGCGTCGTACTCTTGCCAGACGATCGCCACCACGAACGCGACGATCACGGCGTAGAGCGTCCCCACGACGGCGATCGTGAAGCCGCCGACTTCGTTGTGCTGGATGAAGTCGACCATACTGAACCGGCGGTGGACCCACGTCTGACCGCCGACCGCGACCGCCACCGCAACCGCGCACGCGAAGCACAACAGCAGCCAGGCCGGAATGGCATACAGCGCGTTGATCACGTCACGTCAACGGCTACGTCGATGCCCAGACGTCGAGGACGTAGCGGTTCGTGGCGGTGAGGTCGTCGAGCCAGGCGTTGGCGGCTTCCGGGGTGCTGCCGGTCTTGCGCTGGTGGAGCGCGCGAAATGCTTCCCGCACGTCGGGTTCCATGCGGCTGCCGTCGCCGCACACGTACACGATCGCGCCGGTTTCGAGCAGCGGCCAGAGCGCGTCGCCCTGCTCGGCGATCAGGTGCTGCACGTAGCGCTTCGCCGGATCGACCCGCGAGAACGCGACGTGCAGTTCCACGATCCCCGCGGCGGCGTAGCCTTCGAGTTCCTCGCGGTACAGAAAGTCTTCGTCGGGCCGGCGGCATCCGAAGTACAGCCGCGCTGGCCCGAGCTGCGCTCCGCCCTGCTTGCGCACGCGGCGCTCCTGAAGGAAGCCGCGGAACGGCGCGATCCCGGTGCCCGGACCGATCATGATGAGCGGACGCACCGGATCGTCCGGCAGCCGGAACCCGCTCTTCGAATCCTTCACGAACGCGTCGACGGCGACGCCGTCGTCGTGACGCCGCAAGTACGTCGACGCGACGCCTTCGTACGTTCCGATCCCCGACCACGCGGCGTCGCTCACGACGCCGACGGTGATGCTGCAGCGGTCGGCCGCGACGAGCGGCGACGACGAGATCGAATAGTATCGCGGCGTCATCGTCGGCAACATCGCGAGATACGCCTCGAACGGCAGCTCGACCGCCGGAAACTCTTCGAGCAGATCGAGCACCGAACGGCGTTTGGCTTTGATCTCGGTCTTGTAGAGGCTCGCCTCGCCGTCGTCCACCGCGAGCGCTTGCAGCCGCGGCTTCGTGCTCGGGCAGCGCGTGTTCTCCGAGAGCAGCTCGACGTGCTTGCGGGTCGCGGGGACTTGCAGCTCGACGAACCGCGCGAGCAGGCGTTCCACCGCGATCGGTTCGTCGATCGGCAGCGCCGTCGCGCGCGGTCCGGCGGCGGCGAGACGCACGTACGCGTCGGGCGGGAAACCGAACCGCTGCATCGCGCGCGCCACGACCGCCGGCGGATTCTCCGCCACGACGCCGAGGTGATCGCCGACGCGATACGTCGCGCCGTCGGGAACGGCGAGCTCGATATGACGGGTCGAACGCACGTCGGCCGTCTGCAGCTCGCGGTTGACGAGCACGCGGAGCGCGGTCGCGCCGTGCGTCGCGGCGAGCGGGTTCGCCTGCGGTCCGGCGACCAGCTCCACCGTGTACTTCGGACGGTTCTCGGTTTCGGCTTGCAGGTCGATCGCGACGCCGAGCTCTTTCGCGGCGGCCTGCCACAGCGCGAAGCGCCAGGCCCGGAACGCTCCGTCGAGATCGTCGCGCGCGTCGCCTTCGCCGCGCGCGAACAACCGCTCCGCGCCGAACTCCGCCAGCTTCTCGTCGAGGAAGCGCGGCACGGATTGGTACGTCGAGGCCCAGTTGGTGTTGCCGCAGCCGAACACCGTGAACCGCACGCCCGCAAGCGCGTTCGGCGCGAGGCCGTCCTGCAGCCATTTGTAGAAGCCGGCGGCGTTGTCCGGCGGCGCGCCGTTGTACGACGCGCACACGATCAGCACGCCGCCCTCGGTCGGCAACTTCGCGACGTAGTCGTCGAGCCAGCCGATCGTCACCACGAACCCTTGCGCGGCCGCGGCGTCGGCGACTTGTCGTGCGGCGTCTTCGGACGTTCCGAGGTTCGAGCCGAACAGCACGAGCAGCGGCGTGGCGTGCGTCGGAACGCTGGTGGGCGGGGCGACGACCGGCGCCGCGCCGTTCCCTTGCGCGCGCGACGGTGCGACGGCGATCGCGGCGGCCGGCGGGTGCGGTCGCGGGCGCAGCTTGATCTTCAGCCTCTCGGGCTTGATGGTCAGCGTCTCTTTGAGTCGCAGCGTGTAGCGCTCGTGATCGATCAGGCGGAAGCGCTGCAGCATCATCCCGATGACGAGCGTCGCCTCCTGCATCGCGAACTGGCGTCCGATGCACGCGCGCTGTCCGTTGCCGAACGGCTTGTACGCGTTGACCGGCCGCTTCTTCTCGTTTTCCGGCGAAAAGTTGTCGGGATCGAAGACGTCGGCGCGTTCGCCCCACACGCTCTTGTCGCGATGGAGAACCGGCAGCAGCACGAGCACTTGCGAGCGCGCTTTGAGTGCGTACTTCCCGCCGATCACTTCGTCTTTGTACGGCAGCAGCGCGAGGGCGGGCGCCGTCGGCCACAGCCGCAGCGACTCCTTGAGGATCTGCTGGACGTACACGAGCTGGTTGACCTGCTTCACCGTCGGCTTGACCGACGGATCGGTCCCGAACACGCGGTCGACCTCGTCGTACGCGCGGGCGAGGACGTCGGGATTGTTGAGCAGGTAGTACATCGTGAACGAGAGCATGCCGCTGGTCGTCTCGTGCCCGGCGATCAGGAACGTGATGATCTGATAGCGGATATTCGTATCGTCGAGCCGTTCGCCGGTCTTGCGGTCGACGCCGGCGAGCATGTAGTCGAGCAGGTCGGTCTTCTGCGACGGATCGCCCGCGGCGCGCTCTTCCTTGCGCTCGCGGATGATGCGGTCGACGATGCCGTTCATGAAGTCGGCGTCGGAGGCGAGCCGCTGCTGGCGGCCGCGCGTGAACAGATCTTCCAGCGGCAAGCCGCGCTGGCTCATCGCGATTTCGAGCGCGTCGACCATCGCGTCGACGAACGGATGGTTGTCCTTGCGGTAGAACGAGTTCAAGCGGTAGCCGAAGCCGCACAGCCCGATCGTGTCGAGCGTCATCGCGGTCATGTCGTGGACGACGTCGACCTCGTCGTCGGGGTTGAGGCGGCCCCACTTGAGCATCATCTGCTCGGCGACGTCGAGCATCATCGGGTGATAGCCCTGCATCGCGCGGTCGCCGAAGTTCGGCAGCAGGATGTTGTGGGCTTTCGACCAGTTCGGTTCGGTGGTGTAGGCGGTGAAGAGCCCGTCGCCGGCGATCGCGCGGGCGTTGCGCAGCGCACCCCGCACCGACTTGTCGAAGCGGTGCTCGTCGAACAGCTCGTCGGCCAGCTCGAAGCCCGAGACGACGGCAAACGGTTTGCCCATCATGTCGAGCTGGAAGATCGGACCCCACTCGCGCGCCAGTGCCATCAGCGCCTGAATCGGCGCCGTGCTGCTGACGTCGAACGCGTTGCCGACGACCGGCTTCTTGGGCGGGTTCGGGATCGGCACGAGCATCCTGCTCGGCGCTTCTTTCATGCGGTGATTCCGTAGGCGGCTTCGAGGTTCGCGAGCTCTTCGGGGAGCATGTCGGTGATGTGCTCCACGTCGGGGACGACGTTGGCGCCGGCGATCAGCCCGAAGTCCACACCCTCGACGTAGCCGTGCACGGTGATGTTCAGCGCTTGGCCGTGGATGGGGATCGACATCGGGAAAACGTGCTCGATCCGTGCGCCCGCCACGTAGAACGGCTTGCGCGAGAAGAAAACGTTCGAGACGACGACGTTCGTCGGCGGCGGCATGCTGTTCGCGAGCTGCGAGCGGCCGTAGAAGACCGCCAGCAACTGCAGCAGCATCGGCGTGCCGAAGGTCGGCATGTCGGCGAAGTGCGGCATGAGCGTGCGCATCGGGTTGGCCATCGCCTTCGCCTTCGCGGCCTCGGCGATGATCGTCTCGAGCCGCAGCTTCGGATCCTCGACGTCGCTGGCAAGCGGGACGACCATGCCGAAGACTTGATTCTTCAGCTCGGAGTTGCCCGCTTCGCGCGCCGAGATCGGCACGAACGCCGTCATCGTCTTCTTCGGCAGCCCGCCGATCTCGATGAGATAGCGGCGCAAGATCGCGCTCGAGAGCGCGAGGACGACGTCGTTCACCTTGCCGCCGGCCTTGGCCGCCACCGCCTTGATGCGCTTCATCGAGAGCGTGATGCCGGAGAAGCTGCGCTCCGAGGAGATCGCGACGTTGAGCGGCGTCGACGGCGCGCTGAGCGCTTCGAGCTGCTTGAGCGACTCGGGTTTGAACGCGTTGGCGACCGCGGCCGAGTAGGTGTTCACGATCTCGTTGAGGTTGGCGCTCATGCGCAGCGGCCATTCGACCGACTCGATCGCGGCGTTCATGAGCACCGAGGCGAGATCGGTCCCGCCGCTGCGCGGCAGCTCGAGGCTGCCGAGTTCGGATCCGGTCTTCAGCGGCGTGCGCCACAGCTCCGCATACGCCGCGAACATCGACGAGGCGACGTCGCGAACGTCTTGGCGGCCGGCGGCCGCAGCGGTCGCCGCGGTTGTGGGTCCGGCTGGCTGCGGCGTGGGGCTCGATTCGTAGAGGATCTCGCTCAACGCGGCGCCCGCGCCGCCGTCGATCAGCGCGTGGTGCATCTTCGAGTAGATCGCCGCTTCGTTGTTCGGCATCCCGTCGAACACGTAGATTTCCCACAGCGGGCGCGCGCGATTGAGCGTTTTGGCGTGCAGCCAGCCGGCGAGCCGCTCCGCCGTGGCCACGGTGCGCGGTTCCGGGAGCGCACCCCGCAGAATGTGCCGGCTCAGCTCGAATTGGTCGTCTTCGATCCAGCTCGGCCGGTCGAGGTCGAACGGCGTGCTGGCCAGCTTCCAGCGCAGGCTCTTGGCGAGGTGCAGCCGCGAGGCGACGAGGCTCTTGAAATCCTCGTAGAAGTCGCCGGTGTACCCGTCGGGCAGCTTGACGATCGTGAGGCTGCCCACGTGCATCGGACACTCCGGCGTCTCCCCGAACAAAAAGGCCGAGTCGACGACGGAGAGTTTACGGATCGTTGCGCTCATGGTGCGCCCGCTTTCAGGGGACCGGCGAAGTCGGTTAGCCTTAGCGATCTCCGCGACGCCCCCCTGGCCTCCAACCGTGCGACCCGGTCAGGGCGAAGGGACGTTCGCCTGAAACGACGCGCCGAACACCAGATTTCGCTCGACGAGCTCTTGCACGACGACGTTCGCGTGGGCCGCAAGAACGACGGCTGGATCAAAATGAGGCGTGCGCGCGGTGCCTTCCTGAAGTGCGGCCGTGAGGCGGAAATCCTCCGCCAAGAACGGCGCGATCCCCGCCGAAAACGAGTCGCCGAAGATCACCGCGACCCGCAGCGGCGCGTCGACCGCACTGGCATGAAAGCTGAACTGCTTCATCGCCGCTTTGCCCTCGAGTTCCGGCGACGCGGCCGGATGCGCGCGGTGCGGAAAGTCGACCTGCACCACGCGATCCATGATGCGCGCGCCGACCCCGCTCATGTTGAGCAGGTCTCCGCCGTTCGATGCGACCCGCGTTCCGGACGGTACGACCGCATCGCGAACACCGGCTCCGTCGAGCGCGCCGACGACCGCGCGGTAGGCGACGTACGCGCCGGCACCGTTCCAATGCGTGTCGCCGCGCGAGTACACTTCGCCCCGCTGTGCCGTATCGCGCAGCTGCGCGCGCACGTCGATCGCGGTGACGCCGGCGCGGTGCAGCATCGGCAGCAGCCGGTCGAGCGGCGTCGGTGCCGCGGGGCGATACCACGCGGGCGCTTCGTCGGAATAGATCGAGCTCTTGTTCGGCGCGATCAGGAACACGTACGTGACGCCGTGGGCGCGGCACCACCGTGCGCGCGCCGCGTACACCGACGCGATGTGCGCAAGCTCCGCATCCGTCGGCTTCCACGCCCCGGTGACGTACGGCGATTCTTCCGCGCCGTAGAACAGCCAGCCGTCGCGCCCGCGAATGACGAGCGGCGACGTCGATTCGCCGAGCCAGACGAACTTCGCGTAGTCGTACCCTTCGACCAGCGACGTGCGCAACGGAAACGCATCCGCGATCTGCCGCTCCAGATCGCGCTCATACCCGCCGGTCGCCAACGCCCCCGAACTCACCGCCGGAGCAACAAACGGATGCCGCTGCTCCTTCCCTTCAATAAACGCCACATCCGCCCGACCAAACCCCGCCAACGCCAACATCCCCGGCACAACCAACATCCCCAAAAACACGACGATCGCGATCGTGTCACCCCGAGAATGTCGAGGGGCCCCCTCTTCCGCGGACATCAGAACCGGAAGTAAATGAACGGATTGTAGGTCCCAGCAGCGAGCTTCGCCGCGGACGCCACGAACAACAACACCATCCCCGCCGGCACCGCACCCGCGCCCACCCACACTCGCCCCATCGTGCCACGCACCCCCTTCGCCACAAACGGCGTCGCCAACACACACCCGACCACAAACACCAGCACCGTCTCCACGTCGACGAACTGCCCAACCGTCAACGATGGCGCCGCGGCCCGCCCGCCGAGCGCCGCCAAGAACCCCAACGCCTGCGCGAACGAATCCGCCCGGAAGAACACCCACGCGAACATCACCACCGCCATCACGTACACATGCCGCACGACCGGCAGCGCCGTGACCCGCCGCAGCGCGCCAATCCGCTCGAGCACCAGAAACGCCCCGTGAACCAACCCCCACACCACGAACGTCCACTTCGCCCCATGCCACAACGCGCACAAAAAGAACACGATCAGCAAGTTGACGTACACCCGCCACCCCGGCCCGCGATTCCCGCCGAGCGGCAGGTACAGATAATCCCGAAACCAGCGCGAGAGCGAGATGTGCCAGCGCCGCCAGAACTCCTGAATCGACCCCGACACGTACGGAAAGTCGAAATTCTCCAGAAACCGGAACCCGAACATGCGCGCCAACCCGATCGCCATGTCGGAATACCCGGAGAAATCGAAGTAGATCTGCAGCGTGTACGCCGCGATCGCAAACCACGCCAGCGGCGCGGTCAGCGTCGCCGCCGGCGCCGCGAACACGTGATCGACGCTCGCCCCGAGCGTGTTCGCGATCAGCACCTTCTTCGCCAACCCGACGACGAACCGCCGCGCCCCCTCCGCGAACAACGCCGTCGTGACGACCCGCCGCGTCAGCTGCGCCGCGACGTCCTTGTACCGGATGATCGGCCCCGCGATCAGCTGCGGAAAGAACACGAAATACAACACGACGTCGAGCGGATTGCGCCGCGGCTCCGACGTGCGCCGGTACACGTCGACCAAATACGAGATCGCATGAAACGTGAAGAACGAGATCCCGAGCGGCAAGTACACCTGCGAGAGCGCGACCTGCCGCCCAATCGTGTTCCCGAGAATGAAGTTGAGATTGTCGCCCAGGAACCCGGTGTACTTGAAGAAGACCAGAATCCCCAGATCGACGGTGATCGCCGCCGCGAGCACGAGCTTGCGCGAACGCGTGCCGTCACCCTCGCCCCGGCCGAGCGCGAGCGCGAACCCGTAGTTCACCAGCGCCGAGAACAGCACCAGCGCGACGAACCGTCCCTCGCCCCACGCGTAGAACGCGAGGCTGGCAACGACGAGCACGACGTTCTTGAGCCGCGCCCCCGGGGCGAGGAAGTACAGCGCCAGCACGACCGGCAGGAAGCCGAAGAGGAAGACCTCGCTGCTGAAAACCACTGCGGCGGCCGTTTGGTGGGAGCGCGGTCGAGCCCTCCGGAATGTCGCTCACCGTGCGCTCCGTCTGGTCCCTCGCAACCGCGTTCCCGCTCACGCTGCTCGGCGCCGTCGTGCTGGTACTTGCATTCGATACGATCGGGGCGCTGATCTGCGCGCGCAATCCCCGGCTCGCCTACCGCAACTTGTGGCCGCTGCAGTTCGCGCTCTACCTCGTCATCGGGTTCGTCGCCGGGGTCACGGTGCTCGACCCGCGGTACGTCGGCGCGATCGGCGCCGTGACCGGCCTCGTCGAAGCGACCCTCGGCTGGGCGATCACCTGGCGCATCGGTCCCGGCCGCATCGAGGGCGCGAACACGGCGGCGTTCGTCACCGTGGCGCTCTCGATGACCGCCGTGGGGTTCGGCTTGAGCCTGATCGGCTACGTGATCTTCGCGCAGCTGGCCCGCGTGTTCATGGCCGCGCAGCACTGACTCACTTGACGATGACGGTGCCCTTCATGTAAGGGTGGTACGCGCAGAAGTACGTGTACGTCCCGGCGGCCGTGAAGGCGTGCTCCCACTTCGCGCCCTGGCTGAGATTGCCGGAATCGAACGACTTGTCGGTTGCCGTGACGGTGTGCGGCGTGTCGTCGTCCTCGACGAAGCGCACGCTCTGCCCGGCAAGAATCGTGACGGAATCCGGCCCGAACGCGAAGTTCTTCATGTGCACGACGGCCGCCGGCGTCGGCGGGCTCGCGCCGGGCGAGGTCGCCGGGTCCGGTGCGGCGAGGGCGATGCCGCCCACCGCGAACACGGCGACCAGCGAGAGAACCAGAGTGCGCATACCCCTCCAAACGAGGTTCCGAACGGAACAGTTTGACGAACCTACCGCGAGCACGTGATGAATTCCTGAAACCCGGATTCACTGGGGAGCCAGCGTCGCGACGAACGCGCGAACGACGCCGGTCTGCGCGCCGTCGCGCCACACCGCCCACCGTTCGAGCTCGGCATGCGGCTCGAGCACGCGGTACACGACGCCGCTCAGCGCGATCACGTCCACCGACGAGGGCACGATCGCGACGCCCAGACCCGCGTCGACCAGCGCGCAGATCGTCGCGATCTCGCTGGCTTCCTGAACGATCGCCGGCGCGAACCCGGCCTCGTGACAGAGCCGCATCGTCTCTTCGTATAAAGCGGCGCCGCGGTCGGCCGGATAGGTGATGAACCCTTCGTCCCGCAGATCGCCGAGCTGCACCGACGCGGCGCCCGCCAGCCGGTGCTGCGCCGGCAGCGCGACGAGCAGCGGTTCGGTCGCGAGGCGCTGGCCGACGAGTCCGTCGTTCCAAATCGGTCCGCGCACGATGCCGACGTCGATCTCGCCGGCTTCGACCGCCTTGAGCTGCTGCTGCGTCCCGAGTTCCCGCAAGCGCAGCTTCACGTTCGGATAGCGCGCGGTGAACGCGCGGATCAGCGGCGGGACGATGCCGAGCGCGGCCGAGTCGATGAAGCCGAGCGCCAGCGTTCCGGCGATCCCGTGCGCCACCATGTGCACGGCCTCGACCGCAACGTCCGCTTGCGCGAGCACCGCGCGCGCTTGCGGCAGCAGCGCCTCGCCGGCGTCGGTGAGGACGACGCCGCGGCTCGTGCGTTCGAAGAGCGGCGCGCCGAGATCGTCCTCGAGCTTGCGAATCTGCTCGCTCAACGCCGGCTGCGAAACGTGCAGCGCTTCCGCCGCACGGCTCATGTTGCCATACTGCGCAACCGAAAGGAACGAACGAAGATCGCGTAACTCCATAGGCCTGGCCTTTGCCTGCGATAGGCAGGCGGTATTTCCCCTGCACCGCGGTGTGCCGTATCATGGGGAACGGTGCGCGGAAGGCCGCGGCTTCGGTCGAGACCGAAGTGCAGGCACTTCCCCCAGAGACAGAAGGGTATCGACTCCGGAGATGGCTGTGCAAACGCTCGTGAACGTCACCCTGCCCGAGATGGGCGAGTCGGTCAGCGAAGGCTCGATCGTCGAGTGGCGCAAGAAGACGGGTGACTGGGTCGACGAAGGCGAGACCATCGTCGACATCACGACCGACAAAGTCGACGTCGAGGTCCCCTCCACCGCCGCCGGCGTGATCACCGCCCTCCACGGAGACGAGGGCGCCACCATCTCCGTCGGCGCCGTCCTAGCCGAAATCGATACCACCGCCACCAAACCCGTGGCCGCAGGCACGGCGGGTGGCGCTGTCACGGCGAGCTCGTCGAGCCGCCCCCCCGCGCGTAGCGCAGCAGCCCCCACCGCGGGCCCCGGATCGTCGCCCGCGGAGCCGACCCTCGTCACCCCCACCAGCTACGGCGCCCCCGGTTCCCCCGACGCACCATCCGAGCGCCGTGCCAACGGCAAGTCCGGCGGCGTCCTCTCCCACCACGCCCGCCGCCTCGTCGAGCGCCTCCACATCGACCCCACCAAGCTCGCCGGCACCGGCCCCGACGGCCTGATCCTGCGCGAAGACGTCGAGGCCGCGATCGCCTCCGGCAAGATCGCCTTCACCGGCGGCCTCGGCTCCGCGGCGCCGGCCCCGGCGATCCAGTACCCCGCGCTCTCCGCCGAGACGAAGGTCACCGACCTCAAGGGCTCCGTCGCGACCCTCACCTCCTACATGGAGCAGTCGCTCTCGATCCCCGTCGCCACGTCGTTCCGCACGCTGCACGTCGGCACGCTGGAACAGCGCCGCGCCGAGCTCAACACCGCGCTCAAACAGGCGGGCCGCGGCGAGAAGGTCTCGTTCACCCACATCATCGCCTTCGCGCTCGCCCGCGCCGCGGCCGAGATGCCCGGGATGACCGCGTCGTTCCGCCGCACCGACAGCAAACCGCAGAGGATCGAAGCCGGCATCCACCTCGGCCTCGCCGTCGACGCGCAGAAGAAAGACGGCTCGCGTTTCCTCGTCGTGCCGGTGATCAAGAACGCCGCGTCGCTCGACTTCGGCGCGTTCCGCAACGCCTACGAAGACCTCGTCGCCAAAGCGCGCGACAACAAACTCACCGTCGAGGAACAAACCGGCGCGACGTTCACGCTGACGAACCCAGGCGGTATCGGCACCGTCGCATCGGTCCCGCGCTTGATGGTCGGCCAAGGCGCGATCATCGCCGCCGGCGCGATCGCCTATCCGCCGGGCTTCGCGCACGCACCGCGCGCCACGCTCGCGCAGCTCGGCGTCGAGAAGGTCATGACGATGACCTCGACCTACGACCACCGCGTCATCCAAGGCGCGCAGTCGGGCGAGTACCTCAAGCGCGTCGACGAATTCCTCTCCGGCGCCGACGACTTCTACCAAACGATCTTCTCGCAGCTCGGCCTGAACGCCGACATCCGCGGCGCCGCCACCAACGCAAACCTCGCCGCGCCCGTCGTGCGCGACGCCGAAGCCGCGCCGGTCGCCGAACTCCCCGGCGTTCCGTCGGAAGAGATGCTGCGCGCGATCGCCGCCGGCATGGCGATCGTCTCGGCGTATCGCCGCCATGGCCACCTCGGCGCGAACCTCGATCCGCTCGGCACGAAACCGCCCGACGATCCGTCGCTCGACCCCGCCAGCTACGGCCTCACGCCGGCGATGATGAAGTCGATCCCGGCCTCGGTGTTGCGCGTCAAACTCCCCGGCAACACGCTCGCCGACGTGCTCCCGAAACTCAAAGAGACGTACTCGTCGACGATCGCCTACGAGATCGAGCACATCTCGAACACGCAACAGCGCGAATGGCTGCGCGAGTACATCGAGACGGGGATGCACCGCCGTCCGCTCACGCCGCAGCGCCGCGTGCAAGTCCTCCAGCGCTTGACGAAGGTCGAAGCGATGGAGCGCTACTTCCGCAAGCAGTTCATGTCGCAGAAGACCTTCTCGATCGAAGGCCTCGACGTGATGGTGCCGATGCTCGAAGAGACGATCTCGATGCTCGCCGAAGACGGCACGAAGACGGCCGTGCTGGGCATGGCGCACCGCGGCCGCCTCTCGACCATCGCGCACGTCGTCAACCGCCCCTACGAAGAACTGCTCGCCGAGTTCGAGTCGGCCTCGCAGCGCGAAGAGTTCCCGAACCCGGAGACGCCCGACGACGACGTCACCGGCGACGTGAAGTACCACCACGGCGCGGTCGGCGAGTACGTGACGCCGGTCGGCACGAAGATCAAGGTCGAACTCGCCAGCAACCCCTCGCACCTCGAGGCCGTCGACGGCGTCGTCGAGGGGATGACGCGCGCGCTGCAGACCGACCACGCGGTCAACCCGCCGACGCTCAACGTCGAGGTCGCCGCGCCGATCCTGATCCACGGCGACGCCGCGTTCGCCGCGCAAGGCGTCGTCGCCGAAGTCCTCAACCTGCAGGGCCTCGCCGGCTACTCGACCGGCGGCACGATCCACATCATCTCGAACAACCAAGTCGGCTTCACTACCGACCCGTCGGAAGCGCGCTCCACGCGCTACGCCTCCGACCTCGCGAAGGGCTACGACCTGCCGATCGTGCACGTCAACGCCGACGACGTAGACGCGTGCATCGCCGCGGTGCATCTGGCGATCGACTACCGCCGCAAGTTCTCGCGCGACGTGGTCGTCGACCTGATCGGCTACCGCCGCTTCGGCCACAACGAGCAGGACGAGCCGATGTACACGCAGCCGCTGATGTACGAAGCGATCAAGTCGCATCCGACCGTGCGCGAGCTCTACGCCGCGCAGCTCGTCGCGCAGGGCGTGCTCACGACCGACCAGGTCAAGGAGACGCAGGACGCCGCAACGGCACGCCTCGCCGAAGCGCACAAGAACGTCAAGAGCGGTCAGTACAAGACGAAGCTCGTCGAAGCGACGAGCGGCGCGAAGCTCAACGTGCGCGAGAAAGCGCCGAACACCGCCGTCGACAAGAACCACCTCTTGCGCTGGAGCGACGCGCTGGTCGCCGTTCCGGAAGGCTTCACGCCGAACAAGAAGCTGCTCTCGCAGTTTACGAAGCGCCAGCAGTCGCTCAAGGAGAGCGGCGAAGTCGACTGGGGCATGGCCGAGGCGCTCGCCTTCGCTTCGCTCTTGAACGAAGGGACGCCGATCCGGATCACCGGACAGGACACCGAGCGCGGGACGTTCTCGCACCGGCATGCCGTGCTGCACGACGCGCGCACGAACGAGAAGTACGTGCCGCTGCAGCATCTGGACGATGGGAAGTCGTCGTTCGAGATCCACAACTCGCCGCTGAGCGAGTATGCGTGCCTCGGCTTCGAGTACGGGTACGGCGCCGAGCTGCCGGAATCGCTCGTGCTGTGGGAAGCGCAGTTCGGCGACTTCAACAACGGCGCGCAGATCATCATCGATCAGTTCATCGCGGCGGGTGCGGCGAAGTGGGGGCAGACGACGCGTCTCACGCTGCTGCTGCCGCACGGGTACGAGGGCGCGGGCCCGGAGCACTCGAGCGCGCGGATCGAACGGTTCTTGCAGCTGTCGGCTGAGGGCAACATCCGGATCGCGAACTGCTCGACCGCCTCGCAGTACTTCCATCTGCTGCGCGCGCAGGCGAAGGCCGATCAGGCGTACCCGCTCGTGGTGATGACGCCGAAATCGCTGCTGCGGAACCGGGCGGCGTACGGGACGATCGACGAGCTCGCGACCGGAACGTTCCGCGAGCTCATCGACGACCCGCGCTACGAGAAGGTCGACAAGTCCGGCGTCACGCGGCTGCTGCTGTGCAGCGGGCACATCTACTACGACCTGACGTCGAGCCCACTCTACGCCGAAGCGAAGGAAACCGCGATCGCCCGCGTCGAGATGCTCTCACCCCTCCCCCGCCACGAGATCCTCGCCCTCATCGCCAGCTACCCCAATCTCGAGCATGTGATCTGGGCGCAGGAAGAGCCGAAGAACATGGGCGCTCGCGCACACGTGCGCCGGCGCGTCGTGGAAAATCTGCCGCCGCAGCTGGCTGACATTGAGTATGTGGGCCGGCCGTATCGGGCGAGTCCCAGCGAAGGGTACCCTGGGGCGCACGCTGTGGAGCAGGAGCGGATCGTTCGCGAGGCCCTGAGCGAGACATAACGCAGAGCGAGACCGATGCCGATCAGCGCGGCTCTTGGCGTTACAACGCTTGGTGCCGAGGATCACCACTTTCCAGTGGGCTGGCGGTAGCGACCAGCGCGCAACGGGATACTACACAGCTAGCGTCTACCCCGGGGAACCGTAGATGGCCATCTCGCGGTAACAGAAAGCGGCGTTCGAGGATCTCAGCGACGCCTAGGCCTAGGCGCCTACGTTTTAGAAACTACTGCCTGGTGCGTCAAGCAGAATGACTTAAATGAAGCGTTACGACCCTTGGCCGTGCTAACCGTAAAGCTGTCCAACATCTTGATCAAAAAGACTCGCCTGCTCTTACGGTATGCAAGGGGCATAGCTGCATTGAACCGCTCTTTGGTCAACGTGTCAGTGGTTCGCTCTGTGAACCGTATTCCTAAAGCCGCGAGCTTGCTAGGGGTCAGGCCGGCAACGTACCATGACTCAATTTCGGCGCAGACCATAACCACGTTTTCAGGCTTTACCGCGGGATACTTTCTGCATATGTGGCGCTTACACGCCGTAATGTCTTGATGCGTGTCGCGATCAGTTAAGAACAGATAGTCGAAGCTTTCAGTGCTCGCATTGAAGCCGGAGACCAAGCCATTTACGTCGCTGTCTTCCATCTGTGCGTATTCGATCGGCATCAGTGCCGAATAAGTAGCCTTCTTCATACGAGGTCGAAGCACTCGTTCAACAAATCGACGGTCGTCCGCGCCTTCGACGAAAAGCGCCAGAGATTTAGCCACGGTTATCCTAAGTAGGTCGAGAGTAACCCAGCTGAATTGAGCTGCCCAATCCCCATCGTTGTAAGAAACGATTGGAATTGCGGAGACTGGCTCGGCCGGAATACCGTCGAGTTTCCCTCGTCATTCCTCACGACACACTGGACGCTGTCTGGACGCACCGAGTTGATCAGCTCCGTGCTGTGCGTCGTAGCGATGACTTGACGCTGCTCCGACTCTTCAACCATCATGGCGCCAATTTTTCTTACCATTGCAGGATGCAAGCCACGATCCGGTTCTTCAAACATCGTAAGGAAGGCGTTCTGGAAATAGAGCGCTACAATAAATGTGATAACGTCGATTGTGCCATCCGACATAAGGTAACCCGGAATAACGCTTCGTGAACTATATGTCTCGCGAACCTGCAAGAACCGGGTCATGTCGGAAAACGACGCTACGTCTACTGATCTAACGAATGGCAGCGCGTCCGTAACAAGTGCAAGAAACTTCTCGCGGTCACCGCTGTGGCTTAGAATGGCCCGGAGCGCGGCCGGCAAATTATCCCCATCTTCCTCAAGTTCCGCGCGACCAGTGACCGGAAGAGCCGACTTGCCAAGGGTTGGATCGATGTCGTATCGAGGGATCTTTGATAGTGCTTGGATCGGTTGTAAGCCGAAGGGTACGGAATCTTGGTGGAGGAGTACTTCGCTGGAATCATAGCGGCCTAGATCGTACTCCGGACTCAGCGCCGGTGTAATTTCGACTTCGGTGGCCGTCGACTCGAGGTTGGTAGTCAGCTTTCCGCCGCTGACCGTCAACGTTAGAACTGAACGGTGCCAAACCTGATCATCACGAATGAGTCCCTTACGTTCTCTCGGAATTATGGCGAGCTCAAAGCGGATTTTCAGGGATTCTGACATCACGCGCGGATCGCGCGTTCGTTGCGCCGCTCCCAGTGCAATGTCGTAGCTCACTAAAGCATTTCGATATCGCAGATATGGTGGAAGCTGCGAAGCCGCCCCTCTCGCTCTAGGGCTATGCCTGATGAGATAGAACGGGCGCTCCAGTGAAGGCCATTCTAAATCAATGCCGAGGCGTACAGGGCTCGTCTTCGGTAGTCGCAAGTTGCGAATATAGTCAATGCCGCCTTGCATTGATACCGCATCGTCGATACCATGCTCAGCAAGGTTCCGGAAGAAGCTAATGGCGTCAAGTAGGTTTGACTTCCCTGCCGCATTCGGACCGATGAGAACCGTGAGATTCCCGAACTCTACGGTCACGTCGTTAAAACTTCGATAATTGCCTAAGCGGAGGGCCCTCAGCATCGGTATTTCGCGCCGTTGGAATTCGCTAGGTCGCTCGGTCATTGAATCCCCGCTCTTTGGCAGCGACGGATTGCGCCTCTCGAGTTCGGCACGGGCAACGCCATCGGTGCGGAACCTTCAAGCAAGGTCGATTGTGGTCCTCGCGACGCGAGGCTATGGCTGCATTTCGCGAAGTGCGAGGCTCGGCCACGCCGCGCTCTGCATTAGCTGCGCCGGGATACGTCGTGGCTAATTCGATTAATTAAGAGCGATCGATAAAGCATTTTGGGACCGCCTGCAAAGCGCGATGTACCTCAGGCCCTGGTCCTCTCAAGGGCGGTGGCTTCTAGGATCGTAAGAAGCCGGATCGCAGTGTCGGCGCTTCGCAGCACGCCGGAACTCCCCCGGTGGCCGCAACAGCGAGAAGCTGCCGCCTTGGCGATGCCACTCAATCTGTCACGACGCGAACCGCGGCCACGTTAGGCCGGTGCCAGGCGCACGCATCGAGACTGCTCGGGCGAAAGTTCCAGCTCAAATCCGAAGCGGGATCGTTCCGGCGCCCGTGACGTCGGGAGGCCTTGGGCTGACGGTCCCGCGAACAAGGTCGCGAGAGACAGTCAATCTGCACGAGTGATATTGCGGGGTTTATGTCACTTTACGACTATACGACGGTTTTCTACAGACTCAGTGTTGACGGTTTAGAGGGCGACGCGTCTAAACTCGGCCTTCGCATTTTGGAGCCGCGAATGACGAAGTGGAAAGGGGACACTTGGGCGATAACCGATGTTGAACATCACGTATTCGCTGGGACCTCAATTAGCGCTGCGCTGCTCAGTCGATCGAAGACGACGGATGTCTATAAACTGAGCGGGTCAGGTCTTGCATTGCATCTTGCGAGTGGGAAACTTGATACGAGCGACTTTATTCCGATCGTATTTTTGCGCAAGGCGCACGTTTTTGCAATTCCAAAGCGGCCGCGCTTTCCTGTATCGAAGGTGTTAGCAGTCCTGAAGGCATTTGCAACGCCAGTCCTCGGGACGATGACGCTATACCCGCTACTGCGGGATCAAAGCCTTCGCGAACGGTTACGATCCTTTCGTAAGATTGAAGAATTGAGCTTCAGCATTGTTCGGGCAAATCCTGAAGGTCGCGCAGACACGAAGCTGTTTACGAATTCTTTAGAGCAGTCACACGTACAGCGGGAGCTCCTTCGACTCGTCGGTGATCCCCGCGGGATCAACATTGATGGCGTTCTGGTTAGCAACCAGCTTGACTATGTTGAGGAAGGCCTTGGTGAACTAAAAAGCGGCAGAGGCATAAACCAGGCGGGGCATGCGGAACCTATATCGGGCAAGAAAGTCTCGCCGCTCAGCCTTAGCGTCCAAAGCACGGGCGAGCCCGCGGATTTTGCTGAAAAGTTGGCGCGCAACAATCCGATTGCAACCGAAACCGTCGACGAGCTTGAAGTGTAATGGCATCAAAGCTCCCCTCGGTTGAGCAGCAGACCTACAATGCTCTCGCGCTCTGGCGATATCTTCGGCCACGTTGGAGAGACTACGCTAAATCGTGGGACTTTAAGGCGGCGCTCTTGCTCGGTTGCGTATCAAACGTCTTCGCTTTTAGTGTGCCGCGCCCGCATGGAATGACCGCCGGATATTTCGCCCTCATTGTGTCGACATTTGCAATTTTAGGAGGTTTTTTCGGCACATCATTGAGCGTGTTAATCGGGCTGATTCCGAGACCGGTCGCTGCGCAAGATCGCTTGCAGTATTTGAACGTTATCGCGGACTTCTGTTTCAGCGTTGCTATCGTTTTCGCTACCGTAATCGGCTGGCTAACTTATATTAGCGCATTTGTTTCTGAGCCTGGCTATTCAATTGTGGGACGCGCCGTCTCTCGCACTGCGTTGTTGTTTCTCACCTGCTATGCAGCGATGCTGCCATTCTCTGCAGTGCAGCGTCTTTTCAGGATTTCGGGTGCCGCAACGATTGCCGAAGAGGTTGAAGCCGAAAATGCGAAGCGCATAGCGGATGGCCGACAACGATGGAAGCGAGGAGACGATCTGGGAGAAGAAGCTTAACGCTAATTAGATCTCCGTTGTCTGCCACAAATCGTGTCAGCGAAACAAATTCCTGCGCGAGCGAAAGATGACGCAGCCGGGGTAACGGCGGGCTCGCGCGGCGGGAGCATTCGGATCCCTAGCAGCAACGCGGTCGCAAGTCGCGGCATCAACACCGGCCGGAGAAGCCGACGGTCGACGCGTGCCATCATCGAGCGGTTCGCCTCGAGCGCTGCCGCGAGGAACGTCGCCGGTGTGATGTCGGCCGCTATGGAGTCGAAGAGCTCGTTTCCTTCCAACTTCGGCCATGGCACGTCAGCAGCTCCGCGCGCCGGGGCTGACGCCGTCTTGAGGTAATACGCGACTGACTCGAGCGTACGGCGAAGGACGCCGTCGCGACCCGCTCGGGCCTGCTCGTAGCGCCACCAATTGGTGAAAAACGCGATGTGACGCGCCTCTTCCCACATGAAGGTATCGAAGATGTCGAGGAGCGCCGCTGGGAAGAGCCGCTTGCGCCGCGCGATCGCGAACGCACCGAAGCCGAGAAACGAGTCCATGCACTCGCCGAACCCAAAGATTCGGAAGTCCTCCATGGTCCCGCGCGGTTCGGCGAAGGGTACCTCCGGAACGTCAATCCTGTAATGCTCCAGCACGTGGCCCATCAGCCGTCCGTGACGCGTCTCTTCCATGCCCTGCAACGCGACCGCCTCACGCATCAGCGGGTCCTCGATCGTCTCCGCGAACCCGCTCACGAGCTTCCCCGCGCGCCGTTCGATCGATCGTGCGTGGCTCCAGAAAGGGAACGCACGCAATCGCTCCACGAGCGCGACATCCAGCGGAGGCCAGGGAAGGTCTGCGGGTTCCCACGCGACGTGCGTTTCGATGAACCAGCGGCAGAAGAGGTCGCGGTGCTGCGTGCTCCCGACTCGCATGGTTGCGAGAGTCGGCGGCCTACGGTCCGGGCTCCTGCCGTCCAAGCGCGATGCTAGACCGGCTCGCCTTCGATCACGTTCCACCGTGTGCGGGTTGGGATGACGTTCGTGAGACGGAAAGCCGCTGCGGCGAAGAGTTCGGCGAACTCGTCCCGCGTGCGTTCCTGCCCGCCCGGTAAGACCAGCATGTTGAGGTCGCTGAACTTGATCTCCGGGGCTTCGTTCGGCGGTGCGACGACGCGCTCGATGATGAGGAGCTTTCCCTGCGACGCGATCGCGCGGCGACACACACGAAGGATTGCGACGGCAGCCGCGTCGTCCCAGTCGTGAATGATCGATTTGAGGATCAAGATATCGGCTTCCGGAACGTTCTCGAAAAAATCTCCGCCGACGATGTCGCATCGATCCGCAACACCGGCCGCTTCAAGGAAGACTCGGGCGTCCGCAGCGACCTGCGGTTGCTCGAAGAGAACAGCGCGTGTGTTAGGGTGTGCTCGGAGAATCTCGGCGAGAAGCGCGCCGTTCCCGCCACCCACGTCGACGATGCGTTGGACCGCGCCGAAATCGTAGGCTGCGCCGACGGCTGAACCAGCTCCACAGGAAAGGGCTGCCATCGCGCGGTTGAAGATGTCGCTCTCCTCGGCTTTCCCAGCCAGGAATTCCCAGACATTCATACCGTGCAGGCGCCGAAAAGCGCTCTCCCCGGTTCGGACGCTGTGCAGCAGGTCTCCCCACGCATTCCAGAAGTGTGGACGGCCGATGAACGCCGCCAACGGACCGGCGGGCTGCGGCGCGTCGGAGCGCAAGCACTCTGCCATCGGAGTGAGACCGAACCGGCAATCTTCGGTTTCGCGAAAGATGCCGGCGGCGGCGAGCGCACGTAAGAGTCGATAGAGCGCGCTCGGATCGGTTTCCGTCGCCGCGGCGAGGTCCTCGCTGCTGCGCGGCCCGCTCGACAGCAAGTCGGCTATCCGCAGCGTCGCGGCGACCGATATCGCCTGCGATACTTGAAACCCGCTGATGAGCCGCATCAGGTCGGAATAGGCGTCACCTGTTTGCACCATCAACTCCTTTACGCTTCAAGCCGAACGCTCAGGTCGGGACCTAGCGAACGAGCAATCGGCTTCTAAGCTGCCGTGCAGGTGGTGTTGTCTTGCACGGTTCGCGAGCGGCGGCGCACGAACATTGCGGCGTAGCTTGATCGCATCACTTCAGCGGGGCGCAACTCGGGCGCGTTGTTTTCGTGTTCGGGGAGGCTATGGAACGACGCACGCTTGGAAGTTCGGGGATCCCGGTCGGTGAGATCGGGTATGGGGCGATGGGGCTCACGTGGGCATACGGGGAGCCGATCGCGGGGGACCAGGAGAAGGACGCGATCGCGCTGATCCACCGCGCGATCGAGCTCGGCGTGACGCTCTACGACACCGCCGAAGTGTACGGACCGTTCACCAACGAGACGCTGCTCGGGAAGGCGCTCAAGGGGAAGCGCGATCAGGTGATCGTCGCAACGAAGACAGGATTCGTGCCGCAGCCGGCCGGTGTGCCGCTGAAGCGCGACGGCCGCCCCGAGACGATCCGAAAAGCGGTCGAAGGATCGCTGCAGCGGCTCGGGATCTACGTGATCGACCTGTACCAGCTCCATCGCGTCGATCCGGCAGTCCCCGTCGAGGAGAGCGTCGGCGCGATGGCCGAGCTCGTCGCCGCGGGGAAAGTGCGCGCGATCGGGCTCTCGGAAGTCGACGTCCCGACGCTCGAGCGCGCGAGCGCCGTTCATCCGATCGCGACGTTGCAGTCGGAGCTCTCGCTCTGGACGCGCGACGCGCTCGCCGAGATCTTGCCGTGGTGCACAGCGCACGACGTTGGCTTCCTCGCGTTCTCGCCGCTCGGCCGCGGTTTTCTCACGGGCCGCCTGACGCAGGGTGACATCGCGTCGACCGACTTTCGCGCATCGCTCCCGCGCTTTCAGGGCGAGAACTTCGAGCGCAATCAGCGGCTCGTCGCGCAGGTGCAGTCGGTCGCGCAGCGTGTCGGCGCGACGAACGGTCAGGTCGCGCTTGCGTGGGTGCTGGCGCAGGGCGGGAACGTCGTGCCGATTCCGGGGACGCGGCGCATTCCATATCTGGAAGAGAACGTCGGCGCCGCCGGAGTCCGGCTGAGCGCGGGCGACATCGCCGAGCTCGATGCGCTCGAAGAACCGGTTGGCGGGCGATACGCCTAGGCCGGGGCCGATCTCGTCGGGTGTGCCGGCGCGATTGAGCGGGACGCCGGCGATGAGACCGATCTTGTTGTCCGCGGTGCCGGTGAAGCGCGGGGGCTCGACTTTCATGCTCAGGTACTCTAATATAGTTTAGGGGCCGAAACTTTAATCGACGCCGGCTCCATAAGGACAACTTCCATGGATCCGGCTCAATTCGTCGAGGCAGCGCCTGGTCGGCTGGTCGACGTTACGGACGCGTGCGGAAACGCGGGCAAGGCCTTCGTACCTTGCGAGCTGCCGCCCCCGGGCGACTTCGGCGCCAAGGCTCTACGCCTTGCGTTGTCCGACGCTGACCGCGCCCTTGCCCGTCTGGACGGCGTCGCCGGACAGATCGAGCGCCCGGATCTGCTCTTCCGCAACTACCTGCGGCGCGAGGCAGTGCTGTCGAGCAAAATCGAGGGCACCCATACGACGTTGCCGGACCTCATTCTCTTTGAGGCGGCGCATGAGGCGGGACGCGGAGCCGGCGGCGACGACCAGGTCGTCGCAAATTACGTCGACGCATTTGATTATGGTCGCGGCCGTTGCGAGCAAATACCCATTGGCCGGCGCCTCTTCAACGAGCTCCACGAGATTCTCATGCGAGGCCGTGATCCGCTTGAAACGACGCCGGGTCGCACGCGAGACTGCCTTGTTTCGATCGGTCGCGGTCCGCTCCGCGATGCGAGGTTCGTACCGCCGCCCGACGTCTTCGTCACCGATCTGCTTGAAAATCTGGAGCGGTTTCTCGACGGCGACGATGAGCCCCCGTTAGTGAAGCTCGCCGTCGCACACTACCAATTCGAAACGATTCATCCGTATCGAGATGGAAATGGACGATTAGGCCGTCTCCTGATATCGCTATGGCTGCACCGCGCGCGCATTCTCACAGAGTCGCTGCTGTATCTCAGCGCGTACTTCGAGCAATACCAGACTGCGTACTATGACGCGCTGCTTCGTGTCAGCACGCACGGCGATTGGGATACTTGGATCACCTTCTTCCTCGAAGGGGTGCGAACGCAGTCGATCGACGCTGTCCTAAGAACTCGGCGTCTCGTACAGCTCAGAGCGCGGTACCATCAGATGCTTACCGGCCCTCGCGTGTCACAAAACCTCCATCGTCTCGTCGATCACTTGTTCACGATCCCCGCGATTTCGGTCCCGATCGCGCGCACGGTGACCGGTCTGACCTATCCTGCCGCGCGAGATCTGATCGAACGTCTCATTACGGCCGAGATCCTCGGAAGCGAAGCAAAGACGATCCGTGGGACGGCATTTTACGTCGCAAACACTCTCGTTCGTGCCCTCGACTCGCCGGTTGAGGAAGTGGAGTCCTAGCCGGGCCGGGGGGTGTTACGACCCAGCGAACGTGGGAACGAGGCAATCGATGCCGCCTCGTGTTACCGCGGTCGTCTGTGCCGCCATCCCCGTCCTCGCCCTGACCCTGGGAGTCGTGCTGGCGAACTGGCTGGAGCCGCGTATCCTCGGGCTGCCGTTCGTGCTGGCCTGGATCGTGGCGTGGGTTCTCCTCACGCCGGCGTTCATGTGGGTCGCGTACCGGAGCCGGACCTCGTGAACGCTGCGGTTGCGCTGGGCATCGTGGCCCTCGTGGTGGTCGGCACGGTGCTGTTCGGGCTGCGTGGCGTGCGCGGCGTCGTGATGGACCCGCAAGAGTACATCGTCGGCGGGCGGCGGATGGGCGCGCTGCTGCTGTGGCTGCTGCTCGCCGGCGAGATCTACACGACGTTCACCTTCCTGGGCGCCGCGGGCTGGGCGTACGGCAAAGGCGCGCCGGCGTACTACATCCTGTGCTATGGCACGATCGCGTACGTCATCTCGTTCTTTCTCGCACCGGCGATCCATCGCATCGCACGCGAACGCGGGATGCTGACCGGGCCGGACTTCTTCACCGATCGGTACGGCAGTCGTCCGCTCGGCGCGCTCGTCGCGCTGCTCGGCTTTTTGATGCTCGTGCCGTACGTCACGCTGCAGCTCACCGGCTTGCAGATTCTGCTGCAGATCGCGGGTTTCGGCACGATCAATCCGCTCGCGGCGGTCGCGATCGGATTTTTCGTCGTTGCGATCTTCACGTTCGTCACCGGCTTGCGCGGCGCGGCCTTCGCGAGCATCATCAAGGACGCGCTCGTGCTGCTCGGCGTGATGTTCGCCGGGCTCGTGCTGCCGGCGCACTTCTTCGGCTCGCCCGCAGGTGCTCTCGATGCCGTGCTGCGCGATCATCCGAACTGGCTCACGATCGCGGGGCCGAGCGCGCCGAACGGGATCACCTGGGTCGTCACGACGACGATCCTCACCGCGTGCGGCTTCTTCATGTGGCCGCAGTCGATGGCGGCGATTTACAGCGCGCGCAACGAGGACACGCTGCGCCGCAACGCGATCTTTCTGCCGTTTTACCAGGTGATGCTGCTGCTCGTGTTCTTCGCCGGGTTCACGGCGCTCGAGGTGATCCCCGGGCTGCAAGGTGCGGCGGCGGATCAGTCGTTCATGCTCGTCGTGCAGAAGTATTATCCGGCGTGGGTCGTCGGTGGGGTCGCCGCCGCGGGAACGCTGGCGGCGCTCATTCCCGCCTCCGCGCAGCTGCTCGCGGCCGCGAGCATCGTCGGTAAGAACGTGTTCGCGGATTACGGTCTCGTACGCGACGCGGCGGCGGAGACGCGTACGACGCGCATTCTCGTGCTCGTTGTGGCGCTGCTAGCCTTCGCGTTCTGGGCGCTCGCGCGCACGACGCTCGTCGGGCTGCTGCTCATCGGTTACAACGGGATCACGCAGTTGTTCCCGGGCGTCGTGCTTGGGGTGATGTCGCGCCGCCCGCCGGCGATTGCGGTCGGGTCCGGCATCGTTGCGGGGCTGATCGTGCTCGTGTACTTCGCCGCGATGCAGCAGGGTCAGGTTGCGGGGATCAACACGGGGCTCGTGGCGCTGGCGGTCAATGCCGCGGTGCTTGGGGTCGTTGCTGCCGTGCCGCGACGTGGTTCGGTTGGCGCGATGCGTGACGAGGGCCCCTCGACAAGCTCGGGGTGACGCCGGTAGAGCGACCGCGTGATCGCCGGAGTAACCTTGGCCGCTCCTACTTGGAAATGTCGCCGCGCTTGAGATTGATGCGAAAAACCGGCGAGTTCAGATTTGCCTGCTCCTGCACGAAGACTTTCACCGGCGTGAAACCATCTTTGATGAGGAAACGAAACGACTGATGGAACGCGCCTCCAGGCGGGAGAGAGTAGGAACTTTCCTCAGGGTCGCCGCCGGATGAATCGAGCACGATACCGTCGGCATCAACGAGCTTTGCATTGAGATATCCGACGCGCGTCGCTTTCGTGCCATTCGAGACGATGCACGTGAAGACGACTGCTTTCTGACCCGCCTGCGGATCCATGTGGTCGTTCGGCCCCGGTGCGCGGAACGTCATTTTGCGGATACGAATCTTCCCGTTGAAAAGGGTCGATGCAAGCGTCCCGCTCGTGCCCCTCAGTTGGTTCGCGCCACCCGGCATCGGAGTCGGCGCAGCCTGCGCACCTCGCTGGACTGCCGCGGTAACGAGCGCCGGGACCACGAGCGAAAGGGCGACGAAACGAGCGATAGGATGCATTGTTTCCCTCCGGTAGAGCAATGGGGTAAGTCTACCGTAGGTCCGCTGGTATTACTAGAGCGGGGAGCGGCTTACCGGCCGCTGCCACTTCGCGGCTGCGGCGGGCTTCGTATGTTGCGAGGTGACCGTCGTCCTGCAGCATCGTCACGACCGCGCACATTCCGCCGAGAACGTGATCTCGGCCGAAGCGCGCGTCGAGCACGTCGAGTTGGCGCATGCCGTTGAGGAGCGGCAGGATCGCGGTGTTGGGACCGTACCCCTTGCAGCTCAGCAGCACGACGTCGAACGGATCGCGCCGCCGACGGCGCCCGCGCCGACCACCAACGTTTTCACGCGTGCGCCGCGATGCGGACTTCCGCGTCTCCGACCTTGAGCAATCGTCCGTCTTCGGCACGTAATTCGAGCGTGCGCACGGGGCGGCCGTGCGCGCGATCGACCAGCGTCGTGTGGATCTCTTCGGGCTTGAAGAGATGCGCGTGCGCCCACTGTCGCAGCGCGACGAGCACGGGGAAGAGGTCGCGCCCCTTGTCGGTGAGCGCGTACTCCTGATAGGCGCTGCCGTCCGAGGCCGGCACCATCTCGAGGATGCCCTCCGCGACGAGCGCCCGCAGCCGCGCCGCCAGGACGTTCTTCGCGACCCCGAGGCTCTTCTGGAACTCGCCGAACCGGCGCTTGCCTGCCAGCGCGTCGCGGACGATCAGGAGCGTCCACCAGTCGCCCATGACGTCCAGGCTCCGTGCGATCGGGCAGTGCGCGGCCTCGTGACTCGTGCGTTTCATGCTAGTTGCATTATGCAACCAACGTGTGGTAGGGTGCAACAGTGGTTTCGTAAAGAAACCAGTTGCGGCGAAGCAGAAAGTACAAATTCACGTGCGGTTACAGAACAAGACGGCCCTCATCGCCTTCGTCGACGGCGGACTCACCGGAACGCCGCTCGGCGCGCCCATCTACCGCATCGCATGACCGCGACCGCCGCCGCGCCCGCCCCTGTCGAGCACAGCGCGCGCACGCGCGTGCTTCTCGACGGCCCGATCGCGGCGACGCTGCTGCGGCTCGCGTGGCCGAACGTTCTGGTGATGTTCGCGCAAGCCGCGACCGGGCTCATCGAGACGTTCTGGGTGAGCCGCCTCGGCATCGACGCACTGACCGGCATGGCGCTGGTGTTTCCCGGGATCATGCTGATGCAGATGATCTCGAACGGCGCGATGGGCGGCGGGATCTCCTCGGCCGTCGCGCGAGCGCTCGGCGGCCGGCGCCGCGACGAAGCAGACGCGCTCGTCATCCACGCGATCGTGATCGACGTCGCGCTCGGCGCGCTGTTCACCGTGCTCGCGCTCCTCTTCGGCCGGCAGCTCTACACCGCGCTCGGCGGTCACGGCGCGTCGCTCGACGCCGCGCTCAAATACTCGAACGTCGTCTTCGCCGGAATGGTGCTCGTGTGGTTGAGCGCCGCGTTGACCAGCGTGATTCGCGGCACCGGCAACATGCTCGTCCCGGCACTCGTGATCTGCGGCGGAGTCGTGCTGCTGATCCCGCTCTCGCCGTGCCTGATCTTCGGGATCGGCCCGTTTCCCGCGCTCGGAATCGCAGGCGGCGGCGTCGCGCTGATCGCGTTCTACGCCGCCGCGAACGTCGTGCTGGGCTGGTACTTGCTCAGCGGGCGCGCGGGGCTGCGCGTGCATGCCGCGCGGTTGCGCTGGCCGCTGTTCCATGAAATTTTGCGGATCGGCGCCGTCGCCGCCGTCACGACGGTGCAATCGAACCTGACGATCGCGATCACTACCGCGTTCGTCGGCCATCGCTTCGGAACGGACGCCGTCGCCGGGTACGGAACCGGCGCGCGCCTGGAGTATCTGTTGGTGCCGCTCGCGTTCGGTGTCGGCGGGCCGCTCGTCGCGATGGTCGGCGCCAACATCGGCGCGGGGAATCGCACGCGCGCGGTCCGCGTCGCGTTCACCGGCGCCGCGATCGCCTTCGCCATGACGGAAGTGGTGGGAATCGCCGCCGCGCTACGGCCCGACGCGTGGCTGCGGCTGTTCGGTGACGAGCCGCGCATGCTCGCCGCCGGCGGTGCGTACCTTCGTGCGGTCGGCCCGTTCTTCGGTTTCTTCGGCGCCGGCATGGCGCTGTATTTCGCCTCTCAGGGTGCGGGACGGCTGGCATGGCCGCTGCTCGCCAGCACGACCCGCTTTCTCGCGGCGACGGTGGGCGGCTGGGCGCTGTTGCAGCTGACGGGCTCGATGAGCGGCCTGTTCGCCGCGCTCGCGGTCGGCCTCGTGCTGGTCGGCACGGTGAACGCGCTCGCGATCGCGCGCGGTGCGTGGTTTCCCGCCGCGCGCGCCGTTCTTCCGGCGAACAGCGTCTGACGTAACGCGCTCTCGCTGGTCGGTTGCATTGATCGGAGACCGATCCGGCGTCTCTGGCTGCGCTCTGGCGCCGTGGCTACGCTGGCACACATGAATGTACGCGAACGAACCACGATAACGGCGGCCGCGTACGCCGCGGCCTCTCCCGAGGCGCCCCTTGCTCCCTTCACGATCGAGCGACGGGCGCCCGGGCCGCACGACGTGCTGATCGAGATCCTCTACTGCGGCGTCTCCCATAGTGACATCCACCAGGTGCGCGATGAGTTGGGCGACTCGGCGTTTCCGATGGTACCGGGCCATGAAATCGTCGGCCGCGTCGCGCGCGCCGGCGCCGACGTTCGGAGGTACGCCGTGGGCGACTTCGTCGGCGTCGGCCGCGTCGTCGACTCGTGCCGCGAGTGCTCTCCCTGCTCGAGGGGCGAAGAGCAGTATTGCGAGCGGCGCACGAGCTTCACGTACAACAGCTTCGAACAGGATGGCACGACGCCGACGTTCGGCGGGTACTCGACGCGGATCACCGTCGACGAAGCCTACGTCGTGCGCATTCCGGAGAATCTGCCGCTCGATGCGGCCGCACCGCTGCTGTGCGCCGGCATCACGGCCTACTCGCCGCTGCGGCGCTTCAACGTGCAGGCCGGCGACAAGGTCGGAGTCATCGGGCTCGGCGGCCTCGGACATCTGGCGGTCAAATTCGCGAACGCGATGGATGCGAACGTCACGGTCCTCAGCCACTCTCCTTCGAAACGCGAGGACGCGCTGCTGCTGGGCGCCGACGACTTCATCGTCACCACCGAGTCGGACGCGTTCGAAAAGAATGCCGGGCGCTTCGACCTCGTCATCGATACGGTCTCCGCGGCGCATGATTATGGTGCATGTCTGGGCCTGCTGCGCCTCGGCGGAACGATGGTGGTCCTCGGCCATCCCGCTCCGACACCATTCGACGCGACGTCGCTCATCGCGCACCGCTGTCGCCTCACGGGCTCGATGATCGGCGGGATCTGGGAAACGCAGGAGATGCTCGACTTCTGCGGAGAGCACGGGATCGTTGCGGACATCGAGGTGATCCCGATCGATCGAATTGCCGAGGCCTACGAGCGGACGGTCGAGAGCGACGTGCGCTACCGCTTCGTCGTCGACATCGCCAGCCTCAAATCGTAGTCCCGGTGGAAATCGCTACGCCGCCAACTGAAGTCGGTACGGTCGATGCGCACGCGCCCGCGGTGGTCGCCTCACCCCGCTTGTCCGGCGGTCTGATTGCCATATTTGCCGTGGCGTGCGGACTCGCCGTCGGCAATCTCTATTACGCGCAGCCGCTGCTGGAGACGATCCGCCGGACGTTCGGGGTCGATGAGGCGGCGTCCGGGCTGATCATCACGGTCTCGCAACTGGGCTATGCGTTGGGCCTGGTGCTGCTCGCGCCGCTTGGCGATCTCTTCGAGAACCGTCGCCTGATCGTGACGATCCTGTTCGGCACCGTCGCCGCGCTGATAGCGGCGGCGTTTACGGAGTCGTTCGGCGAATTCGTAGCCGCAATGCTGGCGATCGGGGTCACGTCGGTCGTCGCGCAGGTCCTCGTCCCCTTCGCAGCGGCTCTGGCGCCTGCCGAAGCGCGCGGACGCGTCATCGGCCAGGTCCAGGGCGGTGTGCTCCTGGGGATTTTGCTTGCGCGTGCCGGTTCCGGGATCGTCTCCGATGCGCTCGGCTGGCGCGCGGTCTACGTGATTTCCGCCGTGCTGCTCGCAGTCATGACCGTCGTCCTGTACCGGGTGCTTCCGATTCGCCGACCCGCCTTCGCGGAGGGTTACGGGCCGCTCATCGCCTCGCTCGGACGGATCTTCCGGGAGGAACCGATTCTCCGCCGGCGCGCATTCTATCAGGCGGCGATGTTCGGTACCTTCAGCGCGTTTTGGACGAGCATCACCTTTCTGCTTTCGGGGCCGCCCTTCCACTTCTCGGAAACGTGGATCGGCGTCTTCGCGCTCGTAGGCGCGACGGGCGCGCTGTTTGCGCCCATCGCCGGACGCCTGGGTGATCGCGGTTACGGACATCGGCTTACGGGTGTCGCGTTTGTCTTGGCCGGCGGCGGCATGCTGTTGACGTTGCTTCAAAGCCGGCTCTGGGCATTGATCGCCGGCGCCATCCTCATCGATCTCGGCGTGCAAACGACGATGGTCCTCGGGCAGCGCATCGTCTTCGCTCTGAAACCGGCTGAACGCAGTCGCCTCAACACGCTCTATATTGCGACGTTGTTCGCCGGCGGCGCCGTCGGCTCGGCGGTCTCCGGCATCGCGTACGCCCACGCCGGCTGGACCGGCGTCGTGGGTTTCGGCGCGGCGCTTCCGCTTGCGGCGCTGCTGTTCTGGCTCACCGAGCGCCGAGTGCGCCCGCGGCCGAACTCACACGGCGATCGCCTGGGGCTCGGCGCCCTTGCGCATCGAGCGGTCGAGCATCTTGGTGAGGCCGTAGACGTCGCGCGTCGTCGAGACGTCGACGCCTAAGAGATCGCCCAGCTCGACGACCGCGCCGATGATGCAGTCGATCTCGAGCGGGCGGCCCGCTTCGAGGTCTTGCAGCGTCGACGTCTTGTGATCGCCGACGCGGCGCGCGCCGTCGATGCGGCGATCGATCGAGACGTCGATCGTGATGCCGAGCGCATTTGCCACCGCGAGCGATTCGTGCATCATTCCGCGCACCATTGGCGCGAGGCGCACGTCGCCGGCGAGCTCGCCCAGCGTCGAGCGCGTCAGCGCGCTGAGCGGATTGAAGCAGACGTTGCCCAGGAGTTTCGTCCAAACGTCGACGCGGATCTCCGCGGTCACCGGCGCCTTCAGGCCGCCGGCCTGGAGGTCTGCCGCGATCTTCTGCAAACGCCGCGTCGTCGCGCCGCCCGGGTGGCCGAGCACGTAGCGCGTGCCTTCGATGTGGCGCACGACGCCCGGTGCGGTGATCTCGGTCGAACAGTAGACCGCGCAGCCGACGACGCGCTCGGGATCGAACATCCGGGCGAGGCGCCCGCCGGGATCGACGGTGTCGAGCGCGTGTCCGTCGAGCGGTCCGCCGTGCTGCTGGAAGTACCACCACGGGACCCCGTTCTGCATCGAGACGATGACCGTGTCCTCGCGGACCAGGTGCGCGATCTCGTCGAGCATGCCGGCGATCTGATGCGCCTTTAGCGCGACGATCACCACGTCGACCGTGCCGATGTCCGCACAGACGTCGGTGCAGCCCGGGGCGACCGTGTACTCTTCGCGCGGTCCGACGATACGCAGCCCCGATCGCCGCATCGCGGTCAGGTGCGCGCCGCGGGCCACGAGGACGACCTCGGCTCCGGCCCGGGCGAGGGAAGCTCCAACAAACGCGCCGATTGCCCCGGCGCCGACGACAGCATATCGCACCTGAGACCCCCTGGTTCGCCCGTGAACGCCGGGCTGGCATATGGGATGTGGTATGTGGTATACCAGACGCATCCGACTTTTGTCGATACCCCCAGCGGCACAATTTTTTCGGGTAGGTCCGGGACACGGCTCTTGGCCCTTGGCCCTTGACCGCGTGGGAAGGACCTGCTAAGGTCCGCAATACGGTATCCCGTATCCCGTAATTTTGCCCGACTCGACCCGGTGAGGAGCGTAGACCATGGCCAAAATGACGGCAATGGAAGCTGCAGTGCGCGTGATGCAGAGCGAGGGCGTGGAGCTCGTTTTCGGCGTGCCGGGCGCGGCGATTCTGCCGCTCTACGACGCGCTCCGCAAGCACGGCGGCATTCGCCACGTCCTCGTGCGGCACGAAGAGGGCGGGACGCACGCGGCCGAGGGGTATAGCCGCGCGCGCGCGGGCCGCATCGGCGTCAACATCGGCACCTCGGGGCCGGCCGGAACGAACATGGTGACGGGACTCTACTCGGCGATGGCCGACAGCGTCCCGATCCTGTGCATCACGGGTCAGGCGCCGCGGGCGAAACTCCACAAAGAAGATTTTCAAGCGGTCGACGTCGCCGCGATCACCGCGCCCGTGACGAAGTGGTCGACGACGGTGATGGAAGGCGCGCAGGTGCCGTACGTCTTCCGCAAGGCCTTCCAGCTCATGCGTTCCGGCCGTCCGGGTCCGGTGCACATCGACCTGCCGATCGACGTTCAGCGCGAGATCATCAACTACGATCCCGACGCCGACGAGCCGTTGGAAATCACGCGTCCGCGTCCGGGAGCGAAGGCGATTCGCCGTGCGCTCGATCTGCTGCTGACGGCGAAGCGCCCGCTGATCGTCGCCGGCGGCGGCGTGATCAACGCGGAAGCCTCAGCCGACCTCGTCGCGTTCGCGGAGCTGACGAACACGCCGGTGATCCCGACGCTGATGGGTTGGGGCACGATCCCCGACGATCATCCGCTCAACGCCGGCATGGTCGGCTTGCAGACGCAGCATCGCTACGGCAACGCCACGTTCCTCGAGAGCGACTTCGTCATCGGCATCGGCAACCGTTGGGCGAACCGGCACACCGGCAGCGTCGACGTCTACACGCAAGGCCGCACGTTCGTGCACGTCGACATCGATCCGACCCAGATCGGCCGCGTCTTCTCGCCCGAGCTCGGCATCGTCGCGGACGCCGGCCTCGCACTCGAAGCGCTGGTCGCCGAAGCTCGCGCCCGCAAGGCCGCCGGCACGATTCCCGCGCGCGACGAGTGGGTGGGCGACGTCCAGGAGCGCAAGCGCACGATGCTGCGCAAGACCGACTTCGACAACGTCCCGATCAAGCCGCAGCGCGTGTTCCAGGAGATCAACGACGCCTTCGACGACGACACGCAGTTCGTCACGGCGATCGGTCTGTACCAGATCCTCTCCGGACAGCTTCAGAAGATCAACAAGCCGCGCAACTACCTGATCTGCGGTCAAGCCGGACCGCTAGGCTGGGAAGTCTCGGCCTGCACGGGCGCCAAGCTCGCGAACCCCGCCAAGAACGTGGTCGGCATCGTCGGCGACTACTCGCTGCAGTTCATGATCGAAGAGCTCGCGGTCGCCGCGCAATACCAGGTTCCGTTCGTGATGGTGCTGCTCAACAACGCCTACCTCGGGCTGATCCGCCAGGCGGAGAAGGCGTACGACATGGATTTCGAGGTGCAGTTGAGCTTCCAGAACATCAATGCGCCCGAGATCGGCGAGTACGGCGTCGATCACGTCAAAGCGGCCGAAGCGTTCGGCTGCCGCGCCGTGCGCGTCTTCGAGCCGGCGAAGATCGCCGAGGCGATCGCGTGGGCGAAGCGCGAGTCCGAGTCGCTCAAGGTCCCGGTGATCGTCGAAGTCATCACCGAACGCGTGACCAACATCGCGATGGGCGGCGAGATCAACGCGATCAAGGAGTTCGAACCGATCATCGACCTGCCGCGCAAGGACGCGCGCGAACCCGCCCTGGTCTGACGCGCGCGGCCAGGGTTAGCGTCCACTCGGTTGGAAGCGCCCTGGCGAACGCCCGCGGAATGCCCCCGGCTGGAACGCACGCGTACAGCGCTCGTGAGAGGCAGTCGACATGGACCTCATCACCGACATCTCTGAAGCGGATCTGGTCGGAATCAAGCTGGTCGCCGAGTCGAATCAATTCGCGATCTACGCCACGGGCGTGGAGACGTATCTGCTGGTGCAGCGGCACGCCGGGATGCCGTGGACCGGCGTCCGCTTTTCGGGCGACGCGGTCTTTCGCGTCAGCGGGCTGCTGACGGAGGCGACGCGCGATCTGTATCGCGACGTTGCCACCCGGCTCTCGCCGATCAACCGGCCGGACCCCGCCTACGAATCGCGCGTGCTCGATTCCGCAGAGTACGACGAACCTCCCGACACCGCGACCGAACGGCGCGACTTGTATGCCGACGATCTGACCGAAGAGCGCCAGATCTCGCCGGTGAAACGCGACATCCTCGCCGCGACGCTCATGCTCGATCCCGACATCGCGTGATCTCAGCGAGGCTGACGCGACACCTCATTCCGGGCGGCGCTCGTTGGGCGCTCAATGGGCGCGCACTTCCCCAGACGTTCGGTCTGGATGCGCTGCTCTCGCTGGCGAGTCCGCAGCTCTCGGCGTTCCTGGAGGATCTGCCGACGTTCGAAGCGCTCGCGGCGCCGCTGCTGCCGCCGCTCGAACCGCATCAGGAAGTCTGGGCGAGCGGCGTCACGTACCTGCGCAGCCGCGAAGCGCGCGAGCACGAGTCCTCGAGCGCCGACGTCTACCAGCTGGTGTATTCGGCCGCGCGGCCGGAACTGTTCATGAAGTCGATCGGCTGGCGCGTGAAGGGCGACGGCGAACCGGTGCGCATCCGGCGCGACAGCGCGTGGAACGTCCCCGAACCGGAACTCGTGCTGGTGCTGAACAGCCGCATGGAGATCGTCGGCTACACCGCCGGCAACGACATGTCGTCGCGCGACATCGAAGGCGCCAACCCGCTCTATCTGCCGCAAGCGAAGATCTACGACGGATCGTGCGCCGTCGGCCCAGCGATCATTCTTGCCGAGGCCCCTGCGATGCGCGACCTCGAAATCCAGCTCGACATCGTGCGCGGCGGCGCGAGCGTGTTCGCCGGAACCGTGCGCACGTCGCAGATGAAGCGCTCGTTCGAGGAGCTCGCGCGGTGCCTCGGCGAGGAGCTATCGTTCCCCGGCGGCGCGCTGCTCATGACCGGCACCGGCCTCGTCCCCAGCGACGAATTCACGCTGGCAGTGGGCGACGTCGTTCACGTGACGGTGGGTGAGCTGCGGCTCACCAACACCGTCGCTTCCTGAGGAACGGTTCGGGTTCGCCCAGCGCGGCTACCGCGCGAACCGCTCGACGACGTGCGGATCGCGGAAAAGGGTCATGGCCGCAATTGCGGCGCCGTCGAGCGTGAGGACGTGCACGGCATGAGCGTGTCGCTCCGATCCGTCCGCGCTTTCCGCGTAGTGCACGAAGGCTGGTTGGCCGTTCGCCGATGTCGGAAGGAGGATGAAGGGGCCGTCGAGTTGTGTCCAAACCGAGGCGAGAGTTGCGCGAATGGCTTGCACGCCGCAATACCATTCTGGAATCGGCGGCATGCTCAAGACCGCATCCTCGCGCAGCAGCGCGACCAGCGCATCGAGATCCGTGTGTTCCCACGCGCGCACGTAGCGCTCGATCAGCTTCCGCTGCTGCGCGGTCGGCGCCGGTCTCGCTGGGCGCGCGCCGGGTCCGCTCTGCGCCTTCGTCGTCGCGCGGGAACGCTGCAAGGCACTGTTCACCGACGCGACGGTCATGTCGAGCATGCCGGCCGTCTCCGCCGCGGAGCACTGCAGCACGTCGCGCAGCAGCAAGACGGCGCGCTGTCTTGGCGGTAGGTGCTGAACCGCTGCGACGAAGGCGAGCTCCACGGCTTCACGCGTCTCGTGCAGCTCCTCCGGCTCGGGCGACGCGTCGGCGATACGCTCGAGTGCCGCATCGGGATAGGGTTCGAGCCAACGGATCTCACGTAGCGTTTCGCCTTCAGGCGGCTCGCTCGACGGAGGTCCCAGCCGTTCGGGCAGCGTTCGGAGCGACCGCTTGCGCGTAGCGAGCGCGTCGAGGCATGCGTTCGTCGCAATGCTGTAGAGCCAGCTGCGAAAGGACGATCGCCCCGCGAAACCGTCGATCCCGCGCCAGGCGCGAAGAAACGCTTCCTGAACGGCGTCGTCGGCGTCGGCGAGCGAGCCGAGCATGTGATAGCAATGGACGTGCATCTCGCGGCGATACCGCTCGGCGAGCAGCCCGAACGCCTCGCGGTCTCCCCGCTGGGCTTGGTTTAGCCACTCCGATTCGTGCGTCGCCACGACGCCTGTGTTGCCTGCGTGCGTTCTCGGCCTCCTCTCCTCCTGACCGCCGGGCGGCCGCGAAACTCATCGGTATGCGGTCGCGCCCGTTCGGCGATGAGTTTTCGCATGCGCCGCGGTCTGTATCGACGATGGATACTCTCAAGGACAAGAACGTGGTGGTCATCGGCGGCAGCCGCGGCGTCGGGCGTGCGATCGTCGCCGCCGCACACGCCTCCGGTGCGCGGGTACTCGCGGTAGCAAGACGGCGCGAGTTTCTCGACGCGCTCGCGGAAGAAGTTCCCGGGATTCTGACGCTGGCCGCCGATGCGGCGCACGAAGCTACGGCAACGCAGGTGCGCAAGACACTCGAGCCCGACGTCCTCGTGCTGTGCGGAGGTGCGTTGCCCCCCACGGCGCCGGTGCACGAGCAAACGTGGGAAGAGTTCTCGCGCAACTGGGATTCTGACGTCCGCGCGTCATTTCTGTTCTGCCGCGAAGCGTTGCGCCAGCCGCTGCGCCCCGGCTCGGTCGTGATTCTCGTCTCGAGCGGTGCTGCGCTGGGCGGTTCGCCCATTTCCGGTGGCTACGCGGCCGCCAAGCGCGCACAGATGTTTCTCGCGCAATACTGCGAGGGGGAAGCCACCCGCTTGAGCCTCGGCGTACGATTTTTTGCAGTCTTGCCCCAACGCATCATGCCGGATACCGATCTCGGCAAGATCGCCGTCGCCGGCTACGCGCGGTATCTCGGACTCACCGAGTCGGCGTTTCTCGCCGATATGGACGAGTCGCAGACCCCGGATGATGTCGCTCGCGCAGTCATCGCGCTTGCCGCCGTTCCCGGCACGGGGAAAGAAACGGCGTTCGTCGTTTCGGCTCACGGCGTCGAGGCCCTCGGATAACCCGAGGGCCTCGCCCGTTGCGGTTATTTCGGCGGCGTGCCGAGTTTGAAGATCGCCAGCGTGTCGCCGTACGGGAAGCCTATTTGGAAGTTTCCGCCCGCTGCGACCGCGATGTACTGCACTCCGTTCACCGTGTACGTGATCGGCGGCGCGTTGACGCCGGCACCGAGATTGTAGCGCCATAAGCGTTTTCCGGCCGTCGCGTCGAGCGCGTCGAACCAGCCGTTCCCCTCGCCGAAGAAGACCAGGTTCCCGCCGGTGGCGAGCGCGCCGCCCATCAGCGGCTGCGGCGTCATGTAGGTCCACGCGATCTTCCCCGTCTCGGTGTCGATCGCGACGAACCGTCCGTCCTGGACTCCATGCGGCTCGACGTTCGAGAACGCGCTGCCCAGACGAATGCGGCCCTTCTGGTACGCTTCGGGCTGGGTCGAGAACTTCATCAACTGATCCATGCCGAGCACGTATGCGAAGTGCGTCAGCGGCGAGTACGCGGGCGGCGACCACTCGGCGCCGCCGTTCGCGCCGGGGAGCATCACGACGCCTTTTTTCGTCGGCTGCGAGAACATGTTCTTCGACATGAGGACATACGGGTCGGACTTGCGGATCAGGTGTCCGTTGCGGCGGTCGACGATGTAGAACCAGCCGACCTTGCCGGCCTCGCCGGCGGCGGGGATGGTCTGCCCGTTTTGATGGACGTCGAAGAGCACGACGTTGCTTACCGCGTCGTAATCCCACACGTCGTGTTTGATCTGCTGGTAGTACCACTTCAACTTGCCGGTGTGCACGTCGAGGGCGACGATCGAATCGCTGTAGAGGTTGTCTCCCGGCCGATACGTGCCGTTGAGATCCGGATTGGGGTTTCCGGTGCTGAAGATGACCAGTCCGAGCTGCGCGTCGATGGCCGGCGTCGTCCACGCCATCGCGCCGCCCCGCTTCCAGGAATCGCCGCCGTACGTCTTCGGATCGGTGGAATCCCAATGCCAGCGCGCTTTGCCGGTCTTTGCGTCGTACGCGGCGACGAAACCGCGGATCGGCCACTCGCCGCCGGCGCTGCCGACGACCACCATGCCGTCATATATTTGCGGCGTCATCGTCTCGGAGTAGCCGACTGTCGCATCGGCGACCGTCGCCGTCCAGCGCGTCTTGCCGGTGGCGGCATCGAGTGCGAAGAGTTTGTCGTCGAGCGAGAGGACGTACACCATCCCGTAGCCGATGGCAACGCCGCGATTCACCGGGCCGCAGCAGATCTGGAACGTGCCCAGGTTATAGGTGCTGTCCCAGATCGGCCGTCCGTTGGTAGCGTCGAGCGCCATCACCTTCATCGAGTTGCTGACGGTGGGCGTGGTGATGTACATGACGCCGTTGACGACGATCGGCGTCGTCTCGAAGCTCGCCGTCATCCCTGTCTGCGCGATCCCCACCAGCGAGAGCGAGCCGACGTTCGTCGTGTCGATGTCCTTGAGCGGCGAGTAGCGCGCGTTGTCGTACGTGCGTCCGGTCAGCACCCAGTTGGCGGTGTCGCTCGCCGCGCCGCTCATCATCGCGTCGGTGACGGTGACGTCCGCGTTGCCGGGGAGTTTCTGGTAGACCACGTTCTTCGGCGGTGCGCTGCGGACGATCTCGTTGGTGTTCGCGGCAATGACCGGCCCCTTCGCCCCGCCCAGTGCGACCTTCGGGAGCGTCGCGACGGTCAGCGGGGACGTCCCGGCCGGATAACCGTTGCGCGCGAGAATGTACGCGGTGACGTCGAGATACTGTTGTTGGGTGAGCGATCCCGGTGCGTTGGCGGGCATCTGCTTGCTGGTGAAGTCGTAGAGCGTCGCCGCCGTGCCCTTCGGGCCGACGTATTGGCGGAAGACGGACCCGACCAGCGCGGGACCCGCTTGCCCCTGCAAGTTCATGCCGTGACACACCAGGCAGTTCGCGGCGTAGACCGTCGCTCCGGACGCGGCTTGCGCGCGGGTGTAGTACCCGGCGGCTTGCGCGGCGGACACCGCCCCCGCCGCCGTTAGCGCGGCGATCGCGGCGATTGCCGCGGACCACAGAATGCGTATCGAACCGGAACTCGCCTGACGCATGGTTCCCCCTGGCTTGCGGTGCAAGGTGCGTAACCGGCGACTTGGTTCGTGCTCATGCACTCCCCTGCGGGAAGTAAGCGACCGCAAGGCGGGTGCGCGCTACCGGTTCTGTTTGAAGCGCCGGAGATATTTCCGCACGGACGTCATCGCGTCGCCGGCCGAGACGATCCCGAGGACGTCGATCGCATTGCCTTCGGCCTCGGAATAGCCGACGAGAAACGTTTGAATCGCATCGATCTTCGCTTCAGGCAGATCGCGGATGTCGTCATAGGCATCGGCGCTCTGGACCGTGCCGCGCATCTTCACGGGCGCGCCGATCACGCGGTCGTTTTCGATACCGTTCTTCTTGAGCTTGACCGAGCCGAGAACCCGCGCTTGCACCAAGCATCCCGGAAAGGTCGGCTTGTCGACGAGGAACAGGATGTCGAGCGGGTCGCCGTCATCGGCGAGCGTCTGCGGGATGAAGCCGTAGTCGTACGGCCACGTGCGCCCGTCCGCCAGCACCTGATGCAATGCGATGATGCCGAGATCGTTGTCGAGCGCGTTCTTGTGCGAGCTGCCTTGCACAGTTTCCATGACGGCATGAACGATCCGATCCTTCCTCTTCGAACCCTTGGGGAAGCTCGGAATGTTCTCGTAGTGCGTCGCGTTGAGACGTTTGCTCATGCATGCTTCCCTTGTTCGGCCGCCATACTCACTCTTGTGATTCCAATCGCGTGCCGTTCCCAAACGACCCAAGGCAAGCAAGACACCCCTGGTCCGTTCGCGAATCCCGATGTGACGTGAAGATCGCAGTTTGGGGATCCGGCTCGATATACGAGGCCGCGATTCGAGCGTGCCTGCGGCACGAGATCGAGATCACCGAGGATCCGGCGGACGCCGACGTGCTGCTGCTCGCCAACTATACGAAGCTCGTGAAGAAGGCCGATCGCGCACTCCCGCGCGTGGGTGCCCTGTGTTTCCATCCGAGCGTGCTGCCGCGCCATCGCGGCCGCGATTCCGTCTACTGGACGGTGAAGATGGGTGACCCGACCTGCGGCGTCTCATGGTTCTGGATCGACGCGGGGATCGATACGGGCGACGTCGCCGCAACCGTCGAGGTCGCGCGGCCCGACGTCCGGCCGCGCGATCTGTACGAAGGGACGCTCGTTCCGCTCGGCGAGCTGCTGCTCGACGCGCTGCTCGCGCAGTTCAAGCGCGGCGTGTACTCGCGCTTCCCTCAGGACGAGCGCTTCGCGACCTACGAACCCCCACGCGAACGACCGGCCGCGGCGGCCACCGAGCGATAACCGGGGCGGAACATCGCGCGCTTCGGCTCAGAATCGCTCGATCGCCGGCTGAAGCTCGCGGTCCGATTCGATCCATCGTAAGTGCCGCGCGGCGGCCGCGTCGCGGACAGCCCAGATCGCGACCCCGAGCGCGAGCAGGCTGAGGAACCAGGAGAGCATGCCGTGCGACGCCGGCGTCATGCCGGCCGGCAGCCGAAACCACTTCGCCATGCCGGGCGCGATCAGCGCCAGAAACGCACCGTATCCGATCGCGATGATCGCGTGCAGCGCGCGCTCGCCGCGCGGCAGCTTGCGTGTGTCCCATTCGACGATGAAATCGCAGGCGGTAATGACGACCTCCGCGGCGAGCACGATCGCAAAGGCGACGATGATCCAGCCGTGCGGTTCGAACCATGCAAGCGTGGTGAACAGAATGAGATAGACCACGTCGCGCGCCGCGTGCAGCCGCAGCTCGCGCCACGCCGCGGGCTGCGCCGCCAGGCGCGCGACGAGCTCGTGGAACACGATCGTGTCGTACGCGCCCATGGCGCCGATCGCGGCGAGCACCCATAGCGGCGCATCCATGAGCCTCACACGACGGCGAGCGCCTGCACCGAACGCGCCCACGCGCGATGACGCCCGAGTTCGGCGATGAACGTCTTGCTGACCGTCGCGATGCGGTCGCCTGCGACGACGCCCGCGGGCGCGGAACCGTCCGAGCCGAACGCGCGTGCTGCCTGGAGCAGCTCGACGCCGTCGCCCGTCGCCGCGATCGCCTTGCAGTGGCGGTATGCTTCGTCGATGAACTCGACGGCTTCGCGCGACGCCGCGAGCGCGGCTCCGCCCGCCGGAACGAAGACACCGTCGAAGGCAACCGACGGCATCGTCGCGATCGTGTGATCGACCGCGACCACCGCTCCGCCCGCGGCCTTGAGGATGCCGAGACGCGCCGCGAGGACCAGCCCCTTCGCGCCGCCCTTCGTCAGCGCGGCCTTCATCGCGTCGATCGCGGCGCCGTCGACACCGTCGGCGGCCAGGATCGCCACCTTGCGCGTCTTGATCCCTTCGACCGCCGCGTTCATCAAGCTCAGCGCCGGCGACGCTGCCGTGCCGCGTGCCGCCGGCCCGTTGCCGCTCTTCGCACGAGCGGTTTTGGCCGGAGCGGGTGCGGTAAGGCCGATGTTCGCGCAGACGCGCTGGGTCAGCACCGGGTCGATGTTGGCAAGGATCGCACTCACCACGCGCTCGCGGATCGCCGGCCGCTCGACCTTGGCGAGCTCGAACGAGAACGCTTCGACGATGTGATCCTTCTCGACGTCGGACATGCTGTTCCAAAACATCGTGGCTTGCGAGAAGTGGTCGGCGAACGACGCCGAGCGCACGCGCCGCTTGAGCCCCTCGAAGCGTTCCGGAAAGCTGGCGAAACCGCCCTCGGCTTCCGGGACTTCGGCCGGCAGACCGCCGTCGAGCGAGTTGGGATCGTACGACGCGTTGCCTGTGTCGATCGTCATGCGGTGCATGCCGTCGCGCTGGCCGTTGCTGAACGGACACTTCGGCCGGTTGATCGGAATCTCGTGAAAATTCGGACCGCCGAGGCGTGAGATCTGCGTATCGAGGTAGGAGAAGACGCGGCCCTGCAGCAGCGGATCGTTGGTGAAGTCGATCCCCGGCACGACGTGCGAGGCGCAGAACGCGACCTGCTCCGTCTCGGCGAAGAAGTTGTCGGGATTGCGGTCGAGCACCAGCTTGCCGACGCGCCGCACCGGTACGAGCTCTTCCGGGATCAGCTTCGTCGGATCGAGGATGTCGAAATCGAAACGGTCCGCTTCCTTGTCGCCGAAGATCTGCATCCCGAACTCGAACTCGGGATAGTTGCCCTGCTCGATCGCTTCGTACAGGTCGCGCCGGTTGAAGTCGGCGTCGCGTCCCATGAGCCGCTGCGCTTCGTCCCACACGAGCGAATGTGCGCCGAGCACCGGCTTCCAATGGAACTTCACGAATCGCGACTGGTTCTTCGCGTTCACCAGCCGGAACGTGTGCACGCCGAACCCTTCCATCATCCGATACGATTTCGGGATGGCGCGGTCCGACATGAGCCACATCATCATGTGCGCCGTCTCGGTCGTCAGCGAGACGAAGTCCCAGAGCGTGTCGTGGGCAGAAGAGGCTTGCGGGATCTCGTTGTGCGGCTCGGGCTTCACCGCGTGCACGAAGTCGGGAAACTTGACCGCATCCTGGATGAAGAAAACCGGCATGTTGTTGCCGACGAGGTCGAAGTTGCCTTCCTGCGTGTAGAACTTCACCGCGAATCCGCGGACGTCGCGCGGCGTATCGGCCGAGCCGCGAGAGCCGCCGACCGTCGAGAACCGAACGAAGACCGGAGTTTTCACCGCAGGGTCTGCTAGGAAGGCGGCGCGCGTGAACTGCGTCAGCGGTTCGTAGACCTGAAAATAGCCGTGGGCGGCGGCGCCGCGGGCGTGGACGACGCGTTCGGGGATGCGCTCGTGATCGAAGTGCGTGATCTTCTCGCGCATCGCGAAGTCTTCGAGCAGCGTCGGGCCGCGCTCGGAGGCGCGCAGGGAGTTCTGGTTGTCGGCGATCGGAACGCCTTGGTTCGTCGTCAACGCTTCGCCGGGCGCGGTACGAAATGCGTCGAGATCGGAACGGCCGGATCCGTTTCGCGAAGTGCGCTTCATGGTGCCTCTCGGATGACGCGGTGCTCACCGCAACGGTACCCAGCATCCGCCGCCTCACAGCGGGGGAGCGACGCCCCGGTAGGCCCCCACGCCGGGCGCGAAAAAGGGAACGGTATGCCGCGTACCGTTACCGCCGCCGACCTGCGCGCCGACCACGTCGGGAGCTTCCTGCGAAGCGCCGAGCTGCTCGAGGCACGGCACGGCAGTGCGCCCGCCGAGCGCCTCCGCGAGATCGAGGACCGCGACATCCTGCGCGTCCTCGCGAAGCAGAAGGACCTCGGCTTTCGCATCTTCACCGACGGCGAGTTCCGGCGCAGCGGCTTCATGAGCGACTTCAACGATGCGGTCGACGGCTTCGACTACAGCGACGCGGTCCAGCGCAACTGGAACGCCGGGGGAGCGGCCCAAACGGTCGCGCCGAGCGCCGTCAAAGGGATCGTCACCGGCAAGCTGCGCCGCATGCGCCGGCTGGCCGAACATGAGACGGCGTTCCTGCGCGAGCACAGCCCAGGGCCGATCAAGATGACGCTGCCGAGCGCCACCCAATTCCCCGCGATCTCGTACAAGAAGGGGATCAGCGACGGAGCGTACGCGGATCACTCCGCGTTCTTGCGCGACGTCGTCGACATCATCCGGGATGAGACCGCCGCGCTCTCGACCGAAGGCGTCTCGTACATCCAGATCGACGCGCCGCGCTACAGCTACTATCTCGATCCGAAGTGGCGCGAGCACCTGCGCACGGAGTTCGGCCAGTCGCCCGAGCAGCTCCTCGACGAGGCGATCGTCGCCGACAACGCGTGCTTCCGCGCCGCTCGCAAGCCAGGCGTCGTCCTCGCGATTCACCTCTGCCGCGGGAACAACCGCAGCCAATGGTACGCCAGCGGCGGCTACGACGCGATCGCGGAGAGGCTGTTCAACGAGCTCGAGGTCGACCGGTTTCTGCTCGAATACGATGACGAGCGCTCGGGGACGTTCGAGCCGCTGCGCTTCGTGCCCAAGGGGAAAACCGTCGTGCTCGGACTCGTCAGCACCAAGCGCGGCGGCTTGGAGGACGCGGCGTCACTGCAGCGCCGCATCGACGAAGCGGCGAAGATCGTTCCGCTCGACGTTCTCGCGCTCAGTCCGCAGTGCGGCTTCGCATCGATGGCCGAAGGCAATCTGCTCACGGAAGACGAGCAGTGGGCCAAACTCGAGCTCGTCGCCGACACCGCCCGCACTGTCTGGGGGTAGCTCTTGCACCCGTCGGGATGACGAATGCACGTTTACTTTCGGTAGCGGTTGAACCAGTCGGTCATGATGTTGAGGCGGCGCGGAGGCGCCCTTCTCCTCGGGGGTCGTCGCGCGCGGCGCGCTCGCGGCGGCGGCGCGAAGAACCAGCACATCCCCGAGCTTTCAAGCAAGGATGGCGGGCCAACCTCCGCAGCATGCCGTAGGACTCGGGATGCTGGCCTCCGTGATCCTTGCGGCCGCGCTGGCGGCCCCGACCGCGCAGCCTGCGGCGGAACCGACACCCACGCCGCAGCGACTGCTCGGGTTGATCCGCTTGCAGTTCCGCTCGCACCGTCCACCGCCGCCGTACGAGACCTACACGCTCGTGCGCAAGCAGATGGCGACGAACGGCTACATCGACCCGGTCGGAAGCTACACGGTGCACGTCTGGGTGCGCAACAGCGACCGCGCGGCGCTGACGCGCCTGGTGTTTCGCGACTTCGCGCGCGGCGACATGACGTTCGACCGGCCGGCGTTCAACGAAGCGCGCGATCCCGGTCCGCCGACCGCCGACGTCTTCGAACCCGCTCCTGCGCGCCCGCATCCGGTCAGCGAGGTGCCGACTCCCGAGCCTCGCTACACGCAGCTCCCGATCATCGGCGGCGTGCGTACGCTGGTGGAACTCGACTACAACGTGCAGTCGGTCGAGGTCGAAGGCGACGAACTGCACCTGCACATCACGCCCGTGCGCGATGTCGAGCGCAACCGCTTGCGCGAGATCTTCGTCGACCGCAAGACGCTGGAGCTGCACAAGCTGATCGCGACCGACAAGCTCTTCTACGGAGGCAACAGCCGGAACGCGAAAGTCTACCCGGTCACGTTCACGATCACCATGGGCAACGTGCAGGGGTATCCGGTCGTCACGCGTCTCCACGGCGACGTCGGCGGCGGATACAACGACGACGGTAAGGAAGTCGACTTCACGTTCAGCGAGATCAAGTTCCCCGACACGTTGCCGGACTGGTATTTCGACGCGCGCCAATACGCCCAGCACCTCACGCAGGCACCGCTCTAACGGCGGTTACTGCGCGGCTGCCGGTGAGTGTGCGGAGCGGCGTTGGGCGAGGTGGTGGTCGTCGAGGAAGAGCGGCGAGGAGATCAGGAAATCGGCCGTCGAGCGATTGCACGCGATCGGCACGTTGTAGAGCACCGAGAGGCGTAAGAGCGCCTTGACGTCGACGTCGTGCGGCTGCGACGTCAGCGGATCCCAGAAGAAAACGACGAGGTCGAGCCGCGCGCCGACCAGCAGCGCGCCCACCTGCGCGTCGCCGCCGAGCGGGCCGGAGAGTAGCAACTCGATCGGGAGCCCGGTCTCCTTGGCGACCGTCGCGCCGGTGGTGCCGGTCGCGACGAGGTCGCAGCGCGCGAGCGTACCGCGATTGAACGCTGCCCACTCGGTCATGTCGGCTTTGCATGCATCGTGCGCGATCAGGGCGATGCGCGGCGGATGGCGGCGCACCTGCTGACGTTCCATACTTGGTGCAATCGGCAAACGCCGCCACAATTTGCGTGGCGCACATTTCTTCCGCACTGCGTCGAACGCGATGAAAGAAGATCCGTTCGTCACAAATGATTCAGTCCTCCGCGCGAACGCTAACCGATCGTCTCGTGCATCGTTCCCACCAAACATAGTGTCATGGTTGAACGATGTCCAACTTTGATTCGCTGAACGTCGCCGCTCGCAGCGACGACCTCCATCCCATGCGGAGCGCGATCGCCGCAATAGCGATTCTCGTCCCGTTCGCCGTCATGTTCGCCTTCGCACCGCCCGCCAATCCGGCAAAAGTCGTACAAGGATTGCCGTGCTCGGTGCTCGCGGAGAACGATATCAGCGCCGTGCTCCGCACGACGATGCGCTTGATGCCGACGAGCGGGATGGTGTGCCAATACGCCTCGACCTCGGAGCCGAACGCCGCGAGGGTTTTCGTGGTCGCGCATCGCGCAGCCGGTACGGCTCACTACGCGTACACGTTCGCGGTCGTCCCGCCGAGCGGCGACCGCCGGACAAGCGCTGCAGAACGGCGGCAGCTCGAGCGGCTCTCGCACCGTCAACTGGTCGCGCAGAATCGCTGATCGTTCCGTCAGCGTGGGGTGACGCGCCGGAGCGGAACCTCAGCGATCGCTTCGCGCAGCTTGCGCACGCCGAGCCGAATCTCGCCCGGTGACGCGACGCCGAAGCCGACGAGCAGCCCGCTGCGGCGGGCGCGGCCGAAGTACAGCGGTGAGAGCGGCACGACGGAGATCCCGCGCCGCGCCGCAGCGGCGCACACCGCGACGTCGTCGCGGCCGTCGAGGGCGAGGATACCGTGGATTCCGGCGCGCGGCGACGTGTACGCGAGCGAGGGCAGATACTCGTGGAGGCGGCGGCGGAGCGCGTCGCGTCGCTCGGCATATACCTCGCTCATCGCGCGAAGGTGGCGCAGGTAGCGGCCGGAGAGCATGAACTCGGCCAGCACGGCTTGTTCGAGCGTCGCGCCCTGCCGGTCGATGGCGGCCTTCGCCGCCACGAACGCGTCGACGAGCCCGCGCGGGACGACGATGTAGCCGATGCGCAGCGCCGGAAACGTCGTCATGCTGAACGAGCCGACTCGCAGCACGCGATCGCAGCGCGCGACGCTGCGCACCGAGGCCGGTGCGCCTTCGTCGTAGCGGAAGACACCGTCGTATTCGTCCTCGACGATCCACGCATCGGCGGCGTCGGCCCACGCGACGAGCGCCGCGCGGCGCGCGGGCGCAAGCGTCACCGTCGTCGGCCATTGGCTGGCGGCGGTCACGTGGGCCAAACGCGCGCGCGGCGCGGCCGCTTCGCCTTCGGCGACGATCAAACCGTCGGCATCGACCGGCACGGGGACGACGCGCGCGCCGCCCGAGATGCCGAGCGTGCCGCGAGCGAGCCCGGTTCCTCGAGCCACACGGCATCGTCGGGATCGAGCATCAGCCGCATGATCAGATCGAGCGACTGCTGCGAACCCGTCGTAACGATCACCTCGTCGGCGTCGCACGGAACGCTCTCGCGATGCCGCAGGTGCGCGGCGATCGCTTCGCGCAACGCACGCAGTCCGGCCGGATCCCCGTACGAGACGAGCTCGCGCGGCGGCTGACGCAGCAGCGACGCGGCGATGCGTGACCAGCTCGCGAACGGGAACACGTCGATCGCCGGAACGCCGGGCTGAAACGCCTGCGGCTCTTTGCTGACATAGCGCGAGCGGGTGGTGAGGTCGGCGAAGAGCTTGCCGCGGCGCGACACGCGCTCCCACGACGTCGCCGCCGTTCGAGCGATCGCGGGCGGCGGCGGTACGCGCAGCGCCGGCGAGACGTACGTTCCGGAACCGTGCCGGGCGATCAGCATTCCCTCGGCGATCAGTTGATCGAACACTTCCGTCACGGTCGTGCGCGAGATGCCCAGGGACGCCGCGACGACGCGGCTCGACGGCAGCCGAGCGCCGGAGGGTAACCGCAGGTCGAGGATCGCGGAGCGGATCTGCGCGACCACTTGGGTGCGGATCGTGCCGCGCCGCCCGATGTCGACATCGAGCGAAGCGAGCGCCGCGAGCCCGGGCGTCCCTCTCATGGGTGGCGGGTTCGCTGCCGGCGAGTGGACCACTTCGAGAAAGTGGTCCACCTGCGCGCCCCGACTGGACCTTGCGCGGCGACTGCCGCACAGCGATGATGGGGCCATGAGCGATTCGTCCGCCACCCTGCCCCGCACGATCGACGTCGAGCTGGTCGCCGCGTTCACCAAGGACGGCGCCGGCGGCAACCCGGCCGGCGTCGTGCTCGAGGCCGCGGCTCTTTCGACCGTCGACCGGCAGCGCGTCGCGACGGCGGTCGGCGCACCCGAGACGGCCTTCGTCGAGCGCGCCGCCGACGGAGCGTTCGTCGTCGAATTCTACACGCCGACCAAACAGGTTCCCGACTGCGGCCACGCGACCGTCGCAACGTTCGCGCTGCTCGCGCGGCGCGGCGAGCTCGCCGGGACGACCGCCGTCAAGCGGACGATCATCGGCGACCGCGCGATCCTCCTCGAAGGCGAGCACGTGTTCATGGAACAGCCGCGTCCCGCCGTGAGCCCGTTCGGCCGGACGGCGGAGATCGCCGCGGCCCTCGCGATCCCGGCCGATGCGATCGCCGCCGAACCGCTCGTTGCCGATCACGGCGTGCGCTTCATCCTGGTGCCGACGAATCGCGCGGCGCTCGCCGCGATCGTTCCGAATGCGCCCGCGCTCCAATCGCTCGCCGATGAGATCGATGCGATCGGGTTCTACGTCTACGCGCCCGGCGAAGACGGATACGATGCGACGATCCGCATGTTCGCGCCGAGCTACGGAATTCCCGAAGAACCGGCGACCGGGATGGCGGCGGGACTGCTCGCCGGAACGCTCGCGCAGGGTCGCGAGACCGCGGCGTTCCGGTTCTTGCAAGGTGCGCTCTCGCCCCAACCATCACCGAGCGAACTGCTCGCGCGGGTCGAGCCGCAGCGCGTCCTCGTCGGTGGAACGGCGACGCCGATGCGCACGCTGCGCGTCTAAGGTGACACGAGCTCGAGGCGCTGGATCACGGCGCTGACGGTCGGGTATGCTTCGACGATGCGACGATTCGCCGCATTGATGAAGCCCTTGTGGGCAGCGCCGTCGATCAGGGCGATCAGCGCGTCGAAGTATCCGTCGACGTTCGCCAGAATGCACGGGGCGTAAATCAGCCGCAGCTGCACCCACGTCACGATCTCGAAGAACTCCTCGAACGTGCCGAAACCGCCCGGCAGCGCGACGAACGCGTCCGAGAGGTCGGCCATCAGCGCCTTCCGCTCGTGCATCGATTCCACGACGCGCAAGTCGACACCGACGTGCGCGACCTCGCGCTCTTCGAGGAAACGAGGAATGACGCCGATGACCTCGCCGCCCGCCGCGAGCGCGGCATCCGCAACGGTGCCCATCAAGCCGACGCGTCCGCCGCCATACACGACGCCGATGCCGGCCTCCGCCAGCGCCGTACCGAGCGCTTGCGCCGCGACGACGAACCGCGGGTCGTGTCCCGGCGACGATCCGCAATAGACGCAGACGCGCACTAGACGATCAAATCGTCCTGGACGGTGGTCCGCCGCCTCGCGAGCGGGCGCACGTCCGCCCGGTCTTCGGGGAACGTGTAGACGACGGAAATGACGTGCATCGTCCCGTCTTCGACGGCGTCAGGCCGCGGCGCTTCCCAACTGCGAGGTGCAGGCCTTGCAGCGCGTCGCGGCGGCCGGGACGACCTCGAGGCAGTACGGGCAGGGCTTGACCTCGGGCACCGGCTCCGCCTTCGTGCGCATTGCGATCGCCCGCTGCAACGGGACGACGACGAAGAAGTAGATCGCCGCCGCGACCAGGACGAACGAGACGAGCGCATTGACAAAATCACCGATCAAAAACCGGCTGCCGTTGACGGTGAAGACAAGCCCGGAGAAATCCGGCTTGCCGACGAGCGCCGCGATGATCGGCGTGATGAGGTCTTTGACGAACGCGGTCACGACGGCGCCGAACGCGCCGCCGATCACGACCGCGACGGCCAGATCCACCACGTTGCCGCGGAAGAGAAAGGCGCGAAATCCACTCAACATGGCGCCGGCTTCGACGTCGTCCGGGCGAAGTCTGCCGCCGCGCAGCGTCACCCCTTCGAGCCGTGGGTTGCGGTCAGGAGATGGTCACCGACTTCGTGACGAGGTAGCCGTCGAGGCCTTCGGTTCCGCCTTCGGAGCCATAGCCGGATTCCTTGACGCCGCCGAACGGGATCTCGGCGAACGCGATGCCGAAGTGATTGATGCCGATCATCCCGGCTTCGATCTCGTTGCCCAGCCGAATCGACTCCGCCACGTCTTGGGTGAACGCGTAAGCGGCGAGGCCGTACGGCAGCGCGTTGGCCTGCGCGATCGCCTCGTCGAGCGTGGTGAACTTGGTGATCACGGCCAGCGGTCCGAACGGTTCTTCGCTGAGAACGCGCGCGTCGGGCGGGACGTCGGTCATGACGGTCGGCGCGTAGAAGAATCCCGGCGAATCGATCGGCGCGCCGCCGGTGCGCAACTGTCCGCCGCGCTGGGTCGCGTCTTCGATCATCGAGTGAATCGCGTCGCGCCGGCGTTCGTTCGCCAGCGACCCCATCTGTGTTTGCTCGTCGAGACCGTTGCCGACGCGCAGCGATGACGCCTTCGCCGTGAACTTCTCCGCGAACGCCTCGTAGACCGACTCCTGCACGAAGAACCGGCTCGGCGAGACGCACACCTGTCCGGCGTTGCGGTACTTCGCGGAAGCGGAGACGGCGACGGCTTTGTCGAGATCGGCGCGCTCGCTCACGATCACCGGCGCGTGTCCGCCCAGTTCGAGCGTGGCGCGCTTCACGCCGTGCTTCGCGGCCAGCGCCGCGAGGTGCTTGCCGACGGCGGTCGAGCCGGTGAACGAGATCTTGCGAACGATCGGTGAAGCGATCAGGGTTTCGGAGACGTGCGGCGGATCGCCGTACACGACGTTGACCACGTCGTCGGGCAGTCCGGCGTCGCGCAGCGCGTCGTAGAGCGCGAGCGCGGTTCCCGGCGTCTCTTCGGAGGGCTTGATGATGATCGAGCAGCCCGCGCCCAGCGCGCCCGCGAGCTTGCGGCCGGGCGTGATCGCGGGGAAATTCCACGGGGTGAACGCCGCGACCGGACCGACCGGTTCGCGCAGCACCGTCTGCCGGATCGACGCGCTGCGCGCCGGCACGACGCGGCCGTACGCGCGCCGCCCTTCTTCGCCGGCCCACTCGATGATGTCGGCGGTGGCCAGCACTTCGAGCCGCGCTTCGATCAGCGGCTTTCCTTGTTCGAGCGTCATCACGCGCGCGATCGCGTCGGCCCGCTGGCGCACGAGTCGCGCCGCGTCGCGCAGGATAGCGGCGCGATCGTACGCCGGCGTCGCGCGCCAGCGCGCGAAGCCGCGCGCGGTCGACTCGAGCGCGCGGCGAAGGTCGTCGTCGGTCGCGATCGGCACGCGGCCGATCGTCTCGCCGGTGGCAGGATCGTGCACCGGCAGGGACTCGCGCTGGTCGGCCGAGATCGTCTCCGTGCCGATGACGAGCCGCAGATCGGCGTAGGCGGTCGGGGCGGTGGTGGTCATGGTGGCTGGGACCCTCGAGATGCGGGAGGAGTGGCGGACGCCGTACGCCGCCCGAGAGGGCGAGGTCGCCGGGGGGTCGCAACGAGGCGACGTGACCGCGGCAGAACTCACGATCGAAACGGGGGACGGCAAAACGTTCGCCGCCTACTTCGCCTCGACGGGCGCCACCCCCGCGCCGGGGATCATCGTGCTGCCGCCGATCTTCGGCGTCGATCGTCAGATGCGCGACCTTGCCGATCGCTGCGCGCAACGCGGCTATGCGGCGGCGGTGATGAACCAGTTCTGGCGCGATCCGCAGCCGCAGACATACGAGCGCACCCCCGCGGAGCGGCCGCTCGCCCTAGAGCGGGCCGCGCGCGTCGACGTCGACCAGCTCGTCGACGACGTTCGCGCGACGATCGCCGCGTTACGCGCGCGCCCCGAGTGCAACGGGAAGATCGGCGTGATGGGATACTGCTTCGGCGGCCGGTATGCGTTCCTGGCGGCGGCGCGCCTCGACGTCGACGTCGCGACGACATTCCACGGCACGCAGATCGGGATCAGCCTCGCCGACGCGCCGACCGTCGCGGCACCGATGTCGCTACACTTCGGCGGCGCCGACCCGCTGACGCCGCCCGACGAGATCGACGCGATCCGCACGGCGCTTCACCACCGTTCCGACGCGGAGATCGTGGTCTATCCGGGCGCCGGCCACAACTTCTCCCAGCCCGGGTGGCCGGGTTACGATTCCGCCGTCGCAACCGCATCCGAAGAGCGCGCGTTCGCGCTGTTCGATCCGCTCAAAGACCGTCTATGACGCAATCGCGCCCGTCGCTCTACGCCAGGACGGTGACTTTTCCGCCGGCGCGGGCGATCGCGTCGGCGATCATGCGCTCCTGGATCGCCGGGACGGCCCAGCGGGCTTGCGCTTCCGGCGAAAGCGTGTCGATCGGGTCGAAGTAGAGGAACGACTGGCCCGGTTTGACGCTCGGCGCGCTGTAGACGACGATCCCGTTCTCGCGGTCGTAGTATTCGAACGAGTGGACGTCGCGCTTGCCGCCGCCGCCGGGCGCGTCGCAGATGAACAGCGGCGTGTTGAAACCGGCGGTCGTGCCGCGCACGGCCTTCTCGAGGTCGATCGAGGTCTGCACCGACGTGCGCATGTCCTCGACGCCCTTCACGAGGTCGTGCATGTACACGTAGTACGGGTGCACGTTGATCCACGAGAGGCGCTTCACCAGCGTCGTCATCGTCGCGACGTCGTCGTTCACGCCGCGGATGAGCACGGCCTGATTGCGCACGGTGATGCCGCGCTGGAAGAGCAGGTCCATCGCCTGCTGCGTGATCCACGAGATCTCGTTCGGATTGTTGAAGTGGGTGTGGATCACGACGTCTTTGTGGATCTTGCGGCCGCGTTCGACGACCCCGGTCAGCGCGTCGGTCCAGGCCGGATCGGTGAGGATCTTCATCGGCATCACCGCCGGGCCTTTGGTCGCGAAGCGCAGGCGGCGCACGTGCGGGATCGCCAGCAGCGCGTCGCCGATCAAGGTGATGTTCTTCGCCGCGAGCTGATACGTGTCGCCGCCGGAGATGACGATGTCCTCGATCTCCGGTCGCTCCGCGATGTACGCGAACGCCTGTTTCCAGAGCTCGGTCGTCTTTGCGAGCGGCGCCTTGTCGACGTTCTGGGTATCCGGTCCGATCGCGTACGAACGCGTGCAGAAGCGGCAGTAGACCGGGCACGTCTGCAGCGGCAGGAACAGCGCCTTGTCGACGTAGCGGTGGATCAAGCCCTGCACCGGCGAGTCGTCCTGCTCGTGCAGCGAATCGAGCGTGAGACGCGGATGGTCGGGCAGCAGGCGCGACGCGACGGGGATGAACTGGCGGCGGATCGCATCTTCGTAAGGACGCGTCCAGTCGATCGACGCGATCATGTACGGGGAGACGCGCACCGCCATCGGCGCGCGCCGGAAACCTTCGCGCGCGTCTTCGAGGAACGTCGGGTCGACGATTTCGCCGATCGTTTCGAACAGCTCGTCGGTCGTCTTGACGGACTTGCGCCCCTGCCAGATGTGGTCGAGGAACGTCTTCTCGTCAACGTCGGCGTAGGCGGGGACGGCGCGCCAGAACTCGCCTTGGCGCAGGTTCCGATGCTCGAGCTCGGCCGGGTCGACGGGCGGTTTGAGATGGGACACCACGGCGGAGCTCCTAAACGCGCGCCGCGCCGTAGCGCGAGGCGAAGTACTGGTTGATCGCGGGATGATCGCGCAGCGTCTGCAGCGCGACGACCGCGTGTCCTTTCGCATACCCGTTGCCGACCATCATGTTTACATCTTTGCCGATGCCTTCGGCGCCTAGTGCGGCGGCCGTGAACGACGTCGCCATCGAGAAGAAGTAGACGGTCCCATGGTCGCGGCAGCAGAGGATCGAGGCGACTTCGGTGCCGCTCACGTTCACGCAGTTGACGACCAGATCGGCGAGCGTCGGCAGTGCCTCCGGGAGCTGCTCGAGCACCGCCAGCGCGTTGCGCGCGTCGGCGACGATCAGGTGGTCGACGTATCCGTGCTCGACCAGCAGCCGGGCGGCAGTCGTCGTCCCGTCGGGTACGATGCCGACGACGGTGCCGGTCGCACCGACGCGTTCGCGCGCCTGCGCGCACGACAGCAGGCCGGACTTGCCGTCCGCACCGATGATGCACACCGACGCCCCCGGCTGCGCGAGGCGGCGGACCTGCGCCGGCGCGCCCGCGACGTCCAGCACGGCGAGCGCGACGTCGATCGGCAGATCGTCGGGCAGCCGAGCGTAGATTCCGCTTTCGAACAAGATCGCCGTACCGCGCACGCGCACTTGCCCGGTCGCGACGTCCATGCCGTCGATCCCTTCGAGGCGCAGCGGCGTCAGCGTCAGCGAGACGAGCGAGGCGATGCGGTCGCCCACCGCAATGTCGTCGCGCGCCGCGAGCGCCGCGCCGATCTCGCGCACGCGTCCGATGAACATGCCGCCGCTCCCCGTCACCGGGTTGTGCTGTTTGCCGCGTTCGCTCACCGTTGCGAGCATGTGCTCGGCGATCGCGTCCGCATCGCCGCCGCATGCGTCGCGGATCTGCGTGAAGGAGGCCGAGTCGATGTTCAGCGTCTCGACGTCGCACAGGATCTCGTTCGCGCGCGCGACCGGCGTGTTGTCGACCTTCCAGGCGCTCTGCGGCAGCGCGCCGAGGGGTTCGAGCACGCGGTGCGAGCCGAGCTGGCAGAGCGGAACGATCGCCGCCGGCCTCACAACAGCGCCTCGACCGGGAGTCCGCCGCGTTCGAACGGCGTCGACAGCACGATCGTCGTGCGCGTACGCGCGACGCCGGGGACGCGCTTGATGCGGGTCAGGAAATCGTCGAGATGCGCGGTCGACCGGGTGACGACTTTGAGGAGATACGTCTCGTCGCCGGCGACGCTGTGAATCTCGATGATCTCGGGAAACGCCTGGACCGCCGCCGTGAAGGCGTCGTAGTCCAGGTCCGAGGTGCAGTACGCGCTGACGAAAGCGGTCAGCTCGTAGCCGACCCGGCGGGCGTCGAGCTGCGCCGAATAGCGGGTCACAAAGCCGCGGTGCTCGAGGCGCTTGACCCGGTCGTGTACCGCCGGCGGCTTCAGCCCCACCAGAGCGCCTAGCTCGGCATACGTCGAGCGAGCGTTCCGTTGCAACGCAGCGAGCAAGTGTAAGTCGATACGATCCAATTCCGGATGACCGTTGGGAATTCGCGGGTTTTTGGCATCGATCGGTTCGGGCTTCGCGATCATTTACCAAGGATTTCTTCGCCGCGCCCCTTCGCACCTCGCGCCGCACTCCAGGCCTGGCGGGGGGGCGGAAAGCCGGCGCCCGAACGGTGCGCCGATGCCGTCCGTCTCCCGGCTTCGTGCCGCGTCGCTGGGTCTTGCCATGCTTGCCTTCGCCGCGTGCTCGCACGCGGAGGGGACGGCAGCGACCCCGACACCAGCTCCAGACACCGTCCGCTTCTCACTGGCTGCGGATCCGCAGACGCTCGATCCGCTCTTCGCCCACGTCGACGCGAACAGCGTGGAGCAGCAGGTCGCGCGGCTCGCCTTCGAACCGTTCATCGACGTCGACGAGCGCGGCCGGGCCGTGCCCGTCCTGCTCGACCGGATTCCGACCGTGGAGAACGGCGGCCTCTCGCGCGACGGGCGCACGATCGTGTACCACCTGCGCCCTGGCGTGCGCTGGCAAGACGGCGTCGCCGTCAGCGCGCACGACGTCGTCTGGACGCTGCACGCGATCCTCGACGATCGCAATCCCGTCCGCTCGCGAGCCGGGTACGACCGCGTCGCGAAGGCCGAAGCTCTCGACGTGCATACGGTGCGGGTGACCCTGAAAGAACCGTGGGCACCGGCCGTCGCGACGCTGTTCTCGTACGGAACAGCGCCGCAATACGTTCTGCCGGCACATCTGCTCGAACGCGAAGCGAAACTCGAGACGAGCGAATTCGGCGCGCACCCGGTCGGCAACGGCCCGTATCGGCTGGTCGCCTGGGCGCGCGGCGATCACCTCACCTACGAGCCGAACCCGTCGTATTGGCGCGGCGCACCGCGCGTGCGGCTCGACGTGCGCATCGTTCCCGATCCCGGCACGAACTTCACGATGCTGCAGAGCGGCGGGCTGGATTGGAATCTCGTCTCGCCCGCGCAGCGAGCGTCGCTCGGAACGGCGGCGGTCGCGTTCCGCACCGTCCCGCTCACGCTGATCGCGGGGATTGCGGTCAACACCGCGCACCCGCCGCTCGACGACGTCCGCGTCCGTCGCGCGATCGCCGCATCGATCGACCGCGACGCGATCTCGCGCAAGATCACCTTCGGCCGCTATCCCGTGGTCGACACCGCGCAGCCGCTCGGCTCGTGGGCCCGCGATCCGTCGGTCCGCGAACCGCACTTCGCTCCCGCCGAAGCGGACCGGCTCCTCGACGCAGCCGGCTGGAAGCGCGGGGCAGGAGGCGTGCGCGCGAAGAACGGCCGGCCGCTCGCGATCACCTACGTGCAGTTCCCGGAATCGCAGACGGGCGTGCGGGTCGCGACGTTCGCGCAGAGCGAGCTGAACGCGCGCGGCTTCAGCGTCACGATCAAGTCGCTCTCCAACGCGCAGTTGTTTCTGCCGAAGGCCCAAGGCGGCACGCTCGCGACCGGCGCGTTCGACCTCGCCTACGTGCCGTGGCCGATGGGCGCCGATCCGGACGACTCGTTCCTGCTCACCTGCGCCGGGTCGTCGAACGTGATGCGCTGGTGCGACCCGGCCGTCGACGCGCTGGAGCAGCGGGCGCTGACCGCGCCGAGCCCTGACGAACGCAAGCGCCTCTACGCGCAGATCGAACGGCGCGTCGCCGCCGTCGTGCCGATCGTCTACCTGTTCAACCCGTCGTACTCCTATGCATACCGCGCGCGCCTCGCCGGCTTCTCGCCGAACGCCTTCAACCCAACCTGGAACGCCTACCAATGGAGCGTCACGCCGAAGGGCGGTTAGCGGCGCGCGCGAAGGCGGTTGGCGTGGATGCTTTGCTCCGATCCGGGATACCGTTCGAACTGGGCGGGCTCGTCTATTTCGTCTTCTACCTCGTGATGTCGCGCAACCGGTTCGGCCGCTTCTCCCGGCGCTCGAAGATCCTCACGCTGATCGCGGCGATCGCGATGGTCGCGTCGGTCCCGCTCAACTACGGAGCCAACGGCCTGGCCAGCATCGGCATGCTGGGCCTGGCGGCGCTGGCATTTCTCTCGAACATCCTCGACAGCTGGGGGCGCTAATCGAGCGCGACGATCTCGAGTTTGTTGCCGTCGAGGTCTTCGAAGAAGCAGGCGTAGTAGCGCGGGCCGTACGCTTCGTGCGGCATCTCGATCGCCCGTGCGCCGATCACCGGCAGGTACGTCGCGATCGCGTCGACCGTGCCGCGCGACGGCGCGAGGAAGGCGATCCGATGCTCGTTCGGTGAGGTGTTCGGGTCTTCGACGATCCCGAACCAGTTCGGCGCCTGCCAATCCTCGGGCGCGTCGGCGGGGCGGATCTCCCAGGTCGTGAACGTCGGACCGACGTCCATCACGGCGCCCAGCAGGTTCAAGAAGGCGTCGTAGAATTCGGCCGATTTGACGCGGTCGCGGACGCGCATGTCGACGTGCGAGAGCAGCATCGTCAGCAACTCACCTGACGGTGCGAGAGCGTGCAGCGCCTGCGCTCGATTCCGTTCGGGTCGCGCAGCGAGATCGACCAGCCGGCGAACGTGCGCGTGTAAACCGCGAAGCCGAATTGTTTGCTGGCGAACGGGTCGGGCTTGGCGAGCGCGAACTTGTTCGCGGCCACATACTCTTGCGTCGCGTTCGCCTCGTCGAGCTCGTCGCCGCCCTCCCCGTTCACGATCAGCGGCGGGTAGCCGCTGAGGTTCATCGCGGCGAAGTCGTGAACGTGACCCGCGAGCACCGCGTCGAACGGCGTGACGTCGGCCGGCTTCGGCTGGATCACCGCCGTTATGTTCGCGTTCGCGTACGGTGGGCGATGAGTGACGATCCAGGAGTTGCCGCCGGCCGGCGCCGCGAGTCCGGGCGCCGCATCGAACGCGCCCTGATAGTATGCGACACGTGCCGGATCGGCCGTCGCGTCGCTCGCGTCGGTAGCGGAATCGATCATGACGAGCCGCAAGCGGTCGAGCGCGACGGCATACGGCGGCGTGCCGTCGGCGGCGGTGAGCGGGTTCGGACAGGCGAGCCGCTCGCTCGGCTCGAGGTACCGGAACCAGGCGGCACCGCCCCGGTAACAATCCTCGTGGTTGCCGCGCGTCAGGATCAGCGGGACGCTTGCGAACAGCGGCGCGGCGGGTTCGAACCAGTCCGCCATCCACGACGTGCTCGTGTCACCCCAGTAGTTGATGCAGCCTTTGATCTCGGTCGGACAGTTGTCCTCGCGATAGTAGTAGTCGCCGACGTGGATCGCGAGGTCGGGGTGCATGCGCGCGATCGTGCGCGCGATGCGCGGAAAGGGCCACGACGCGATGTCGCCGCAGTTCTGCTGCTCGCCGCCTTTCATGCGGCAGCCGGTGTCGCCGAACACGACGATGGTGTTCACCGTTTTCGGCGGCGATGGAAGGCGGTGCCCTTCGATGCGCACGTTCGTCGCGTTCGCCGGCAGCGTCGCTTCGCAGACGGCGTCGTCGAAGTCGTGCGCCATGTCGAGCGGTGCGCGCTGGTGCATCGGAAGTGTTCGGCTTCCGAGCGTCACCACGGGACACGTCTGGGTGACCAGCGCGCGCGCGTGCGGCTGGCCGTCGGCGGCATACTGCAGCCACACGGAAAGAACGGCGGCGAGGATCATGAGGCGGCCTCCGGGCGGCAACGAACGACGCGGTTGGCAAGGGCGCAGCGCGCGCGTTCGATACCGGCAGGATCGCGCAGCGAGATCGTCCAGCCCATACCCGTTCGCGTGTAGACCCCGAACCCGAACTGCGCCGTGCCGAAGATCTCTCCTGCGACCTTGAGGTCGCCGATGCCGAAGGCGAGGAGCAGGCCGAAGTACGGTGTGAGCGGTGCCCCGCCGGTCCCGTTGATCAGCAGCGGCGGGTGGCCGTCGACGTTCATCGCCGTGAAGTTGTGGATGTGTCCGGCGAGCACGGCGTCGAACGGCCCGAGCTCCTCGCCAAGCGCGGCGCGTTCGTCGGCGTTGGTGTACGGCGGCCGGTGCGTCACGAACCAGGCCGCCCGCGCGCCGCCGGCGAGTTCGCGAGCGCGCGCGAACTGCCGCCGGTAGAGCGTCGTGCGCTCCGCGTCGACGCTGCGATCGTCGGCGACGGCGGAATCGAACGCGACGAGCCGCAGGCTGCCGAAGTCGATCGCATACGGTTCGGTCGCGTCGGCGCACTCGGTCGCCGGGTGCGGGTCGAGGTAGCGAAACCAGCCGGTACCGCTGCGCCGGCACTCTTCGTGATTGCCGCGGATCAGCACCAGCGGCGCGGCGGCGAACAGCGGCTCCGCCGGCGCGAACCAGTCGGCGTTCCAGGCCGCGGCGTCGTCGCCGTGCGGGCTGCCCTTGCAGTCGGCCAAGAGCGGACACGCATGCTCGCGGTAGAGGTAGTCGCCGACGTGGATCACCAAATCCGGATGCAGCGCCGCGACAGTCCGCGCGACCCCGGCGAACGGCCACTTCACCGGGTCGTCGCAGGCCTGCGCGAGGAGCGGACCGATGCTGCAGCCGGTGTCGCCGAACACGACGACGGTGCGCGGGTCGTGCGCCGGCGCCGGCAAAGGGCGGTCGCCGACGCGAAGATGACGAACGCCGGGCGGGACTTCGACGTCGCACACGAGGTCGGGGAACGCGTCGGTTGTCGCAGCGCGCTCCCGCATCGGCAACGTGCCGCGCTCGGTGACGGCGCTCGGGCAGGCCGCGGTCGCGATCGCGCGGACATGCGGTTTCCCGTCGGCCGCGTATTGGAGCCAAGCGGAGAGGACGGCGGCGGCCAGCATCCCCTCTGGAGTGCGGAAATGTTGCGGGTTTTCCCCTATTCCGGCTGCGGGCGATCGTTGTTACGCTCGCGGCATCGTGAAGTCACCCTTCGTGCTGGCCTATCTGGCCGCCGCGCAGATCCTCCCGCCGGTCCGCTTCGGCGTCCATCCGGTCGGCGGGGAGCGGCCGGTCAACGCATCGGATCTCGCCGCGACCCTGTTTACGGCGACGTTGTTCGACCTGCGCGAGCGGGGCGTGCTGACGCTCGCGCTCGCCCATTCGAAGGTGTTGTTCATCACGTCGACCTGGGCCGGCGTGGCGCGCACGACCCAGCCGTATTCCGCCGGGGAAACGGACGCGGCCGCACGCGTCTACGCCTGCGCGACGTCGAATGCGCGCAGCGTGAGCGACGTCGTGAAAGCCTGGATCGGCGCGCGGTCGCTGGACCCGTGCACCGTCGTCCTGAGCGCTGCCTACACCGAAGCACTCGCGCTCGGTCTCATCGTGCCGCACGAGCAGACGGGCTTGCTCGGCACGATCGGCACCTCGCTGCACGGCGGCGTCGCGCGCGCCGACCTCGCGCCGGTGCCCGGCCTCGCCGACACGGTGGCCGGCTGCGCCCGCCGCGTGAACGGCTGGGCGCAGAGCGACGCCGTCCTCTTCACGCAGGTGATGAAAGACGCGGCCGGCGGGATCGCCGCGATGCGGGAAACCCGAGACAACGAAAATTAGTCAGTAACCGTCACCCCGAGCTCGGCGTGACGGGGGCGCGCATCCCGACGTTGGGAACCTACAGCGCCTTCACCCCCGCGACGACGCCGTCGATCGACTTCTTCGCGTCGCCGAAGAGCATGACGGTTTTGGGGTCGTCGAAGAGCGGGTTGTCGATCCCGGCGAAGCCCGAGGCCATCGAGCGCTTGAGGACGACGACGTTGGCGGCTTTGTCGACGTCGAGGATCGGCATGCCGTAGATCGGGCTGTTCTTGTCGGTGCGCGCGGCGGGATTGGTGACGTCGTTCGCGCCGACGACGAGCGCGACGTCGGTGCGCTCGAACTCGGGATTGATGTCGTCCATGTCGTAGAGCGACGTGTACGGCACGTTCGCTTCGGCGAGCAGCACGTTCATGTGGCCCGGCATGCGGCCGGCGACCGGGTGGATCGCGTACTTGACCTCGACGCCGCGCTTTTCGAGCACGTCTTCGAGCTCGCGGATCGAGTGCTGCGCCTGCGCGACCGCCATCCCGTAGCCCGGGACGATAATCACTTGATTCGCGTAGGCGAGCATCGCGGCGACGTCGCCGGCGGTGACGGAACGGACGTTGTGCTCCTTCGCCGCGCCCCCTGCGGTCGTCGTCTTCACCGCGCCGAACGCGCCGAAGAGCACGTTGGTGACGGAGCGGTTCATCGCTTTGCCCATCAACACGGTCAGCAGCGTTCCCGACGCGCCGACCAATGCGCCCGCGATGATCAGCACGTTGTTGCCGAGCACGAACCCGGTCGACGCTGCGGCGAGACCGGTGAACGAGTTGAGCAGCGAGATGACGACCGGCATGTCCGCGCCGCCGATCGGCAGCACGAAGAGGATCCCGAGCACGAACGACGCCGCCAGCACGATCCAGAAGTATTCCAGCGAGTTCGGAACGTTGGCGACGACGAGGCCCCAGCCGACCACGATCACGAGCGCGATCAGCGCGTTGACGATCTGCTGGCCGGGATAGGTGATCGGACGGCCCGTCATCACCTCTTGCAGCTTGAGGAACGCGATGATCGAGCCGGCGAACGAGATCGATCCGATCACCGCCGAGAGCACCGACGTGAACGAGACGTCCTGCGTCGGCGTGCCGCCCGCGTTGAAGACCTTGAGCAGCTCGCCCGCCGCGACCAGCGCGGCCGCGCCGCCGCCGGCGCCGTTGAAGATCGCGACCATCTGCGGCATCGCGGTCATCTTCACGCGCTGCGCCGAGACGATTCCGATCGCCGCGCCGACGATCAGCGCGGAGCCGAGCACCCACCAGTTGACGATCCCTTGGCTGAGGGTCGCCACGACCGCGATCAGCATGCCGACGGCGCTGATCCGGTTCCCCAGGCGCGCCGTCTTCGGCGAGCTCAGAAAGCGCAGGCCGAAGATGAAACAGATCGCGGTGATCAGATACGCGACGTCGACCCAACTCGCGGCCGTGGTATCGACCGTCACGGGGTACCGTCCGTCGGCGCCTTGGACGCCTGTACTTTCGGCCGGAACATCTCGAGCATTCGTTCCGTCACCGTGTAGCCGCCGAAGACGTTCAGCGATGCCAGCAGCACCAAGATGAAGCTCACGATCGCGTTGAACGGCGCGTCGGCCGTGCCCGCGACGAGGATCGCCCCGACGAGCACGATCCCGTGGATCGCGTTCGTCGCCGACATCAGCGGCGTGTGCAGCATGGTCGGTACGCGCGAGATCACTTCGAGCCCGACGAAGAGGGCCAGGATGAACACTGTGAGCTCGGTCAACAGATGGACGGTCACGCGGCTCCTCCGGTCAGGGCGGCTTTGGTCGGTTCGTGCACGATCTCTCCGGAGCGCACGATCGTCGCGCCGCGCGCGATCTCATCGTCCGCATCGAGCGCGAGCGCTCCGTCGCGAATGAGATAGGTCAGCAGCGCCTGGATATTGCGGGCGTAGAGTTGGCTCGCGTGCGTCGGAACGGTCGCCGGCAGGTTGAGCACGCCCAGGATGCTGACGCCGTTCTCGCTGACCACCGTCTCGCCAGGCCGCGTCAGCTCGGAGTTGCCGCCGGTCTCCGCGGCGAGATCGACGATCACGCTTCCGGGCGCCATCGCGGCGATCGCCTCGGCCGTCACCAGTACCGGCGCCTTGCGTCCAGGCACTGCGGCGGTCGTGATCACGACGTCGGATCCGCCGATCGCCTTGACCATCGCGGCGCGTTGGATCGCGATCTCTTCGGGCGTCAGCTCGCGCGCGTAACCGCCCTGCCCGGTCGCTTCGATCCCCGGTATTTCGAGGAATTTCGCGCCGAGGGATTGGACTTGTTCTTTCACCGCCGAGCGCGCGTCGTATCCGGTGACGGCCGCGCCGAGGCGGCGCGCCGTGCCGATCGCTTGCAGTCCGGCGACGCCCGCGCCGATCACGAGCGCTTTCGCCGGCTGCACCGTCCCGGCGGCGGTCGTCAGCATCGGGAAATACTTCGGCAGCGTCTCCGCCGCGAGGATGACGGCCTTGTAGCCGGCGATCGACGCCTGCGAGGAGAGCGCGTCCATCGCCTGGGCGAGCGTCGTGCGTGGGATCAGCTCCATCGCGAGCGCGGAGAGTCCGGCGCGCGCGTAGCGCTCGACCGACGCGGGGTCACCGAGCGGTGACAGCAGCCCGATCAGCGTCGCGCCGCGCGGGATCGCCGCGACCTCGTCATCGTTCGGCTTCGCGACGCGCGCGACGATCTCGGCTCCGTCGTACACGGCGTTGCCGTCGGCGAGCGCGGCGCCCGCATTGGCGTACGCCTCGTCCGGGTAGAACGCGGCGCTGCCCGCGCCGCGCTCGACGGTGACGGTGTGCCCGGCGGCGACCAACTTCGCGACGACGTCGGGCACGAGCGCGACTCGGCGCTCTCCGGGCGCGCGCTCCTTCGGGACGGCGATCTTCATCCCGGGCTTTATCGCAATCCGACCGGCCGGTCCCTTTCGGGACCTACCGGAAAGGCGAATCGCGAAAAATCCTCCACACGTTAGAAGCGGGCGACCAGGCGGACCTCATTGAGGGGCGGGGTGTACTTGAGAATGTTGTCGGCGAGGAACTCGCGCTGCATGTCCTCGAGCGTTCCCTGATCGATGCGCAGGTCGGGTTTGAAATCGTAACGCGGCGCGGATTTGATCAGGTCGACCGGCTGCTTCGTGTACTTCGCGTACGTCTCGAGGTTCGCGGGGTCGTAGAATCCGTTGCCGGCGATCTCCGCACCCGCCTTGCGCAGGGCGGTCATCACGGCGCTCGCGGCTTCGTGATTGCGCAGCAGCGAGGGGCCGAAGAAGACGCCGGACGCGGCAATGCCGTGCGGCGGCGACGCGACGATCTTGCCGAGATGCTTCTGTTCGAACAACTCGGTGAACGGCGCAGACGTGAAGACCGCGTCGATCGCTTTGCGGTCGAGCGCGACTTCCTGATCGGGATTCGCCACGTTCACCGCCTCGATGTCGGTGAGGCGCAGCCCGCTCGGGCGCAGGATGCGCGCGACGTAATACGCCGACGCCGCGCCCATGTTCCCGATCCAGCCGATCTTCTTGCCGCGCAGTCCCGCGACGCGCAGGCCCGCGTCGTAGAGATCCTGGCGAATCAGCAGCGCCGAGGGCCGTCCACTGCGCGGCTGATACCCGGTCGCGGCGACGAACTTCACTTCGAGCCCGCGGTTGACCGCGTTGTAGAATGCGGCGGAGAGCGCCGCCGCCGCGACGTCGATCTGACCCTGCGCGACGAGCGACATCGAATCGGCGCCGGCGACGATCGGCGTCAGCGTCGCCTCGAAGCCGGCGTCACGCAGATACCCGCGCTCGACCGCGACGAAGACCGGCGCGAACAACGTCGAGGGAACGTAGCCGATCGAGAGCGGCTTGCGGGTCTGCGCGAAGATCGCCGTCGGCCACGCGCTCGCGGCTATGCCGCCGGCGACCGCCGTGAGAAAACGCGCACGAGTGGTTAAGGGCACACCGGACTCCTTGTTGGATCGAGTGCGAGAATGGCGTCCTGGCGGAGCAGTTCGCCACGTACGGCGTGCACCTCCGCCGCGCCGCGATCGGCGAATAGCGCGGCCGCCACGCCCGCGGCGTGGCCCGTAGCGAACGCCGTGCCCATAACGCGGACCGAGCCGAAAGCGTCAGCATCGGCATCGATCGCCCGGCCGGCCGCGAACAAGTTGCGGTGCGTTGCGCTGCGGAGCGCGTCGAGCCCGATCCCGTAGGCGCCGTCGTCGCGCAGCCGCTTCCAGATGCTCGGTGATCCCGGCGCGGGATGGAGTTCGACCGGCCAGCCGCCGAGCGCGACCGCGTCGGGGCCGATGCGCGCGTCGAGCACGTCCTCGCCGCGCAACTGGGTGCGGGCCACGACGTGGCGCGACTCGCGCGTCCCGATCGCCGGGCCCGTCGCGACGAGATACGCACGCTCGTGGCCGGGGAGCAGACGAATCGCCTCGACGATCGCCCAGGCCCCTTCGCGCCCGCGCCGTTCCGCGGCGGCGGTCGAGCGCGCGTCGCGCGCGTCGTAACGTTCGTCGGCGAGGAACGCGAGGATTTCTCCGCTGAGCGGCAGCCGCACGACCAGGCCGTGCTCCTTGGTCAGGTGCCCCACGCCGCGCGCTTTCGCTGCGCGCAGCGCCCCGGCCCATGCGTCCCGCGAGACGTCAGCATTCCGCGCGATGCCGCCCACGCGCATGGCGAGCGTCCCGCTCTGCTGGTTGCCGGAACCGTCGCCGTAGCGCGTCGCCGCGCCCGCGCGTTGGGCGAGATCGCCTTCGCCGCTCGCGTCGACGAACGCCGCGGCGTAGAGCGTGAAGTTTCCGCGATGATCGAGTGCGATCGCACCGTGCACCTCGTCCACGTTGGATTCCGCGTCCGCGAGCCGTCCGTGCAGGATCACCTCGACCCCGGCCTGTGCGCACAGGCGATCGAGTGCGAGCTTCACCGGTTCCGCTTCGATCAGCGCGATCACGACGCGCGTCCCCTCGGTGCGCAGCGGTCCCGTGATCCCGCCGAGCGGCACAAGCGCCGCGAGGACCTCGGCGCCGACGCCGCCGACGATCGGCTGCGCGGGCGCGCTCTGCGTCCAGAACCCGCAGTACGTCAGCACGCCGCTGCGCGTTGCGGCACCGCCCAAGAACGGACCCTGCTCCAGCAGCGCGACCCGCGCGCCGCAGCGCGCGGCGCCGATCGCCGCCGCGACGCCCGCAGCGCCGCCGCCGCACACGACGACGTCATAGAGTTCTCGACGTTGCGGTTCTCGAGACGACGGCATCGCGTTCTTTCTGCGTCGATGGGGCGCGATTGCCTTCCGAGCGCGGCAAGTCTGATTGCCCCGTGCCGCGAAGCGTCGCGGATGCGTGCGGCGACGGCCGGAATCGGGCTCGCGAGCGACGCGCTCGTCACCGCTGGGATCGTCGAGCGGCGGCGCGTCGGTGACCTCGTCGTACTCGATACACCTGCACGCCGCGACTTCTGGTTCGGCCACGGGTTCGTTCTCGATGCGCCGCCCACGCGCGCGGCACTCGATGCGCTGATCGCCGAGGGCCGTGCGCGGTTCGCGGGGACCGGAGCGCAGAAATTCGTGGTGACCTGGGAACGCGTCCTGGGAACGCGTGAACCGTTCGGAATTTGGCCCGGCTCTGCCGAACAAACTCGCTCCGTCGTACAAGTCTACGCCGGTCCGCCGCCGCTACCCGATCCGCGCATCGTCGACGTGCACGGCGACGCTCTGTGGCGCGCGGTCACGGCGCTTGCCGTCGCGGAATACCCGCAGTTCGCCGCGTTCACCGCCCGCCGATTCGCGGATTTTCGTGATGCGGTACGAGCCGGGCGAGCGCGCTCCGTCGCGATTCTCGATGAACGAGGCGAACCGGCCTGCACGGTGACCCTCTACCGCGGAGATACGCTCGCGCGCTTTGGGACGCCCGTGACGCGCCCGGACGCGCGCGGGCGGGGGCTGTTCTCGGCATGTGCGAGGACTCTCGTTGCGTGGGCGCTCGCCGACGCACCACGCGCCGTCGTCATCATGGCGGATCCGGAAAGCGGACCGGTCCCGCTCTACGAGCGCTTGGGCTTCCGGCCCGTCGCCTTTGACGAGGCGGCGCTGGTCATGCTGTGACGATTGCGGCCCGCTGCTCGGCGCGGGGCACCCACCTTGACAAAAAGATCTATTGCTCGGCCGACCACCTAAAGTCGATGGTAAGGCTGGCGCGGAATCCAGGTAGCCGAGCTTCACCGTCGTCCCGGGCGCGGCGATCGCGTGCGGCGAGAAGACGGTGGAAGCCCCGGCTGCCGCGGACGCGGCGAGGAACCCGCCGCGTTTGATCATCTCAGCGCGCGGCGGCGACCATTGCGCGGATCGAGACCGGGCTGCGCAGGAGGCCGACCTTCGAGATCTCGACCTCCATCACGTCGCCGTCCTTGAGGAATTCGGGCGGCGTGCGCGCGAAGCCGACGCCTTCCGGCGTCCCCGTCGCGATGATATCGCCCGCCTCGAGCGTCGTGCCCGCCGAGAGGTACGCGATGATGCGCGCGATGCTGAAGATCATCACCGACGTGCTGGCGTGCTGCTTCACCTCGCCGTTCAGGCGCAGCGTGACATCGAGCTTCTGCGGATCGCCGACTTCGTCGGCGGTGACGATCGTCGGTCCCAGCGGGCAGGTGTCGTCGAGCGTCTTTCCTTTGAACCACTGCGTCGTCGCGTTCTGCAGATCGCGCGCGCTCACGTCGTTGAGGCACGTGTAGCCGAAGATCACGTCGAGCGCGTCGGCCTCGCTCACGTCTTTGCAGCGCTTGCCGATCACGACGGCGAGCTCGGCTTCCCAGTCGTATTTCTGCGAGATCGTGCCGTTGAGGTTGAGGGTCGCGTCGGGGCCGGTGATCGAGGTCGGTGCTTTCGTGAAGATCGTCGGCACTGCGGGGAGCTTGAGCTCCTCGCCGCGGTGCCGGGCGCCTTCCTCGGCGTGCGCCAGGTAGTTGCGGCCGATGCAAAAGACGTTCTTGCGTGGGGCGAGCGGCGCGAGCAGCGTGACGTCCGCCAGTGGGACCGCCGGACCGAGGCGCGCAGCCGCCGCCGTGCGGCCTGCCGGGTCGAGCGCGATGAAATCTTCGAGCGACGAGAGCCCTTCGAGTGGGCGAAGGTTCGGGCCGTCGACGATCGCCGGACGCGGGCCGGTTGACTTGGTGCTGAACAGGGCGAAACGCACGAGGGGGACCTCCGATTACGGATTGCGAAATGCATGTTGCGATGCAGAGGGAATCTCTCCCTCCGAAACGGCTACCGGGGAGCGGCGACGTCCGAACAGGCCGCCGTAAAGGCTTCGATGGCGCGTGCCGTCGTGCCGTCCCACGCGAGGTCCAAGACACCCGGTCGCCCCACGATGGTGACGGCCGCGGCGAGCCGTCCGTCCTGATGGAAGAGCGGCCCGGCCATCGCGCAGACGCCGACCAGGAACGCTTGGTCGACCCGAGCCAGCCGCCGCGCGCGGACCTCTTCCCGCAACCGCTCGACGGCGGGGTCCCCGGCCGGCACGCCGGGCGCCTCGACCGCGCCGAAGGCGAGGAAAATCTGGCCGGTCGCGGTGGTGAGCACCGGGTACGTCGTCCCGGTCCGCACCGCCAGAGTCACCGGATGGCGGCTCAGCTCGATCCGCGCGACCGTCGGGCCGGCGTCGGTCCACACCGAGATCGACGAGGTCGCGTTTGCGGCGTCGCGCAGCTCGCCGAGCCGCTCGCTGGCGACCCGCACCACGTCGAAGCGCTCCATCGCCGCCAGGCCCACCCGAACGGCGAGCGGCCCGAGATCGTAGCCGCCGCTGCGCTCGCTCTGTACGACGAGTCCTGCCTGCACGTAGCTGACCAGATACCGGTGGGCTTTTGCCGAAGACATCCCCGCGGCGCGGGCGAGCGCGCTGAGCGACTGTGGGCCGTGGGCGTCGGCCAGCGCCCGCAGGAGCGACGCTCCGACCTCGACCGACTGCACCCCGGGGCGCCGGCGCGGGTTCACGGGAACGCTAGACTCACTCGGCACGCGGAAACCCCCTTCGACACGCCCACGTCGACCTTTCTTCAGGAGTTCCACTGATGATCGCCACGGACTCTCTCGAGCGCCTCTTCAGCGAAGCCGCCGCGCAGGACGCGCAGCCGCTCTGGACCGTGATGGAGGCGATGGTCCCGCCGCATCCCGAGCCCAAGGCCGTGCCGCACGTCTGGCGGTACGCTGATATGCGGCCGCTGCTCGAACGATCCGGCCGGCTGGTCGGCACGGACGATGCCGAGCGCCGCGTGTTCATGCTGGTCAACCCGGCGTTGAAACCGCCGCAGACGACCGACACGCTCTACGCCGGGCTGCAGCTGATCCTCCCCGGCGAGGTGGCGCGCGCGCACCGCCACGTCGCGTTCGCGCTGCGGTTCATCATCGAAGGGGACGGCGCGTTCACCGCGGTCGGCGGCGAGAAGGTGACGATGGCGCGCGGCGACGTGATCCTCACGCCGTCGTGGGAGTATCACGATCACGGTCACGAAGGCGCGACGCCGATGGTCTGGCTCGACGGCCTCGATCTTCCGGTGTACCAGTTCTTCCCGGCGAACTTCGCACAGCCGTATGCGGCGGACCAGTTCCCCTCGCAGGCCGGTCCCGAAAATTCGCATCTCAAGTTTTCGTGGGCCGAGATGCAGGCGCGGCTCGATGCGGAGCCTGGTCCGTACGCGTTCGCCGAGTATCTGCACAGGCACACCGGCGGGCCGGTGTCGCGCGTGATCGGCGCGGCGGCGGAACGGCTGGCCGCGAAAACGTCGTCGCCGCAGCGCCGCGAGACGGCCGGCGTCGTGTACCACGTCTTCGAAGGGCGCGGCGTCACGCGCGTCGGCGACCAAACGCTCTCGTGGGAACAGGGCGATACGTTCTGCGTCCCGTCCTGGGCACCGTATCGGCACGACGCGCAGCGCGACACCTATCTCTTCCGCTACGACGACCGTCCGGTGCTCGAAGCGATCGGCGCCTATCGCGCGGAATCATCAGCGACGTGAACTCCGACGCGACGCTGCCGTATCCCGACGCGGACTTGCGCGCGCACCCGCCGCGCAGCGCACGCGCGACGCTCGGCGGCCTGTACTTTCTGCCGCGCACGATCGACAAGACGCGCGCGAAACTGCAGGGGACCCTCGGACCCTACAAGATCGGCCCCGGGATCTCGATGTATCTTTTCGAGTGGCTCGGTATCACCGAGGACGAGTTCACCGAGGCCGTGCGCGCGGCGACGTCCGACGACGACGTCGTGGCGTGGATCTACGAGCGCTGCGATCCGCACGTGTTCGAGTCGGTCAACGAACGCCTGGTGAACCGCGGCATCCGCGACGACGCGCACTTCGCCGAAGTCCTGCCGCGCTATCCGCTCTTGGCCGAGCACCCGCACCTACGCAACTGGTTCGAGATTCTCGACCTCGACGACGCCTGGATCTTCGACGCCGCCAACGCCGCCCTTCGCGGGGCGAAGAGTAACGGAAGCTAGTTCGGCCTGCGGGTGAGGTGCCAGAAGCCGCAGTAGCGGCACTCGTAGGAGAACAGGACGTCGCCCATGCCGTTCATCAGCGCGTGGGCGCGCGCGTCGAGCTCGTCGGCGTACTGCTGCTTCGACGTGCACGAGCGTTCGACGTCGAGATCGGTTTTCGGATCCGGCTGCTGGCGCTGTTTGACGTACCACTCCATCAGCGCGTCGACGCCGGCGCTCGGGTCCGGTTTGGGCGGACGGCGGCTGCGCGGCATTCCCCAGACTAGGGTGAAGGAGTCTTCATCACCTGCGGAAGGTCCGGCATGTGCCGCACGCTTGGCGCCGGGTTGGCCTCCGGCGTCACCATTGCAGCGGGGGGCGGCGTTCGGTTGCGATTGCGGCGCGCGATCTCCATCATGTCGTTGGCGGCGCCCTTCGCGTTCGGGTTGACCCCGCCGGTCTTCACCAGCGCCACGTCGCGCTTGACCGCCTGTGTCGCCGGAGTGTAATCATAGGTCAGCCGGTAGACGCCCACCACGACGTGTCCGTCAGGCGTCCGGATGAACGCCTGGAGCGCGTTGCCGTACGCATGCGCGTCGAACTGCTCGTCGTGCGACGGCTTGATCGAGCGCACGCGAGCGACCTGGCCGTATTTGTTGATCTCGACAACAACCTCGACGTGCAGTTTCTTCTTCGGGAAGATCTCCTTGGGCTGCAGCTGCTCGACGTTGATGCGGACCGGCGCGGTAGGCTTCGGTGGCGGGGAAGCGGCGGACGCGACCGCGCTCGCCGCGAGCAGCGCGGCGACGATCAGGGCGGGGATCCGCATGTCAATTCCTCGAGAGCGCAGCGAACGCCGCGCCGCAAGACGCGCAAGCGACGATCACCTGAAAGGTTGCGGCGCGCTCGCGCAGGTCGCTCGAACGCTGATCCGTCTCATGGCTCCCGCAGTAACGGCAGCGGGTCGAGGTCGAGTTCCCCCTCGAACGTTCGTCATCCACGATCTCCCTGTTCCCGAATTTGACGATGACCCCCTCGGCGCGGGACGAGACCCCAAATCCGCCGAACGCCCGGCGGTCATGTTTGCGCGTCCGGCCGCCGTCTTGGTCCTGGCTTTGGGTCTGGTTGCCTGCAAGGAGAACGACCGCACTCCCATTGGGGCCCAGCTCTTCCAAGGGGTCGGCGACGTGAAAGTGATCAACGCGCAGGTCGTCGCGTCGTCGGATGCGTCCGCCCAGACCTCGGGCGGCACGCTCAGCTACGTCGTCGCGCGGGTCGAGTTCACCAACGATCTCGGCGTCGACCTGGTGCCGCAGATCGACCACTTCTCCTTGATCGATCAGAGCGGGACGCGCTTTGCGGCGAAGGACGGCGGCTCCTCGGTGTTCACCGGCGTGAGCAATTCGCAGACGGTCCTCAAGAAAGACGAGAAGCGCGAGTACACGATCGGCTTCCGAACGACCGGCGCGAGCTCGTTTGGAACGATCCTCTACGAGCGGTAGCATGATGCGCCGCTTCGGAGCGGCGTGTGCCGCCCTGCTGCTGCTCGCGAGCGCCGTCCCCGCGCGCGCCGCGCGCCCGCTGCCCGACTCCGGGAAATGGGATCGCACCTTCGCCCTCTACGCGCGGGACGCGGTCGTGCCGTGGAAGCGAATCGCCGTGCGGCTCGATACCTACAGCGGCGCGCCGGTCGATTTCGCGGCGTACGAAGTCGATCCGGCCGACGTGCTCGTCGCGGGATCGGCGCGTTCGCGTCCGATCGACACCGCGCATCGCACGGCGGTGGCACGCTGGCGCTTCACGCCGCCTGCCGGACTGCGCTACACGCCGAACGACGTCGAGGTGCCGTTGCAGAATCGCGAAGGCTTCTTCGTCGTCGAGGCTCGGCGCGGCGACGCGGTGCAGCAGGCCTGGCTCGACCTCACCCGCATCGGACTGCTCGCCAAAGAATCGGCGGGCGGAATCGTCCTGTACGGCGCGGATCTGGGCAGCGGAAAAGCGCTCGCGGGGATGCGCGTCACGTTTCTGGTCGGCGCCGCGTTTGCATACGCGAAAACCGACGCGCACGGCATCGTGCGCTGGTCCGCCTTGCCGCGCCCGCGCTTCGCGCTGGCGGAGTGGGGCAAGAGCAAGACGTTCGTCTCGCTGCTGCCGCAGCCGCCCGTCCCGGCCGCCGTGGTCGGCGTGCGCGCCGAACGCGCGAACGTGCGCGCCGGCGAGCACGTGCGCGTGGTGGGCTTCGCGCGCCGCCGCGTGGGAACCGCCTACCGTCCGGCGACCGGCGACGCCAAAGTCGTCGTGCTGGCGCGCGGCCGCACGCTGGCCTCGACCTCCGCGCGACTGGACGGCGCCGGCGCGTTCGGCGCGGACCTCGCCTTGCCGGCCGATGCGCCGGCCGGCGACGCCGCCATCCTCGCCACCGTCGGTGCGGCCAGCGGCGGCGCGGCGCTGCATGTCGAGGGCGTCGGCAACGTCATCTTGTCGATCGCCGCGGCCTGCGGCAGCGCGTGCCCGCCCGGAGCGACCATCCCGGTCGGCGTCACCGCGAAGCGGGCGGACGGCTCGATCGTCGCCGCCCGCGACGTGCGCGTACGGGTCGTGCGCTCGCCGCACGTTCCCGTGCCGGGCGCCGCCGAGGACGGAACGGCGTGGGGCACGGCGCAGATTTCGGACGTGCGCGAGCCGACCGACCACAACGGTCTCGCACTGATCACCATTCCCGCGCCGACCGACGGGCTGCCGTCGACGTACGGCATCGTCGCGACCAGCGGCGCGTCGACCGCGTCGGCGCGCATCGTGACGCCGACCGCGCGGGTCGGCCTCGACGTGCACGCCGAGCGCAGCGATCTCGACATCGGCGAGCCGGCGTCGATCGACGTGCGCGGGTTCGACGCGGTCGACGGCCACCCGGCCGCCGGGCTCGCGGTGCGTTTGCGGCTGGTCCACGGTCCGACCGAACAGAGCACGCAGGTCGCGCTCGATGCCGACGGACACGGACACGCGATCTTCCGCGACGTCGTCCCGGGCACGAGCTTGCTGTACGCACAAGCCGACGTCGACGGCAAGCCGGCGATCGACGTCAATGCCGTGACGGTCGCGCCGCAGGCGCTGGTCGGCGCGCGTTCGCGCCGCAGCGTCGAAGCCAAGATTACGACCGACAAGGATCGCTACCGGGTCGGCGACCGGCTGAACCTCGACGCGTCGCTGACCGGCGCCGCCGGCGACGCCTTCGTCGACCTCGAAGCCGCGCGTTCGATCGGCGAGCAGACCGTGCCGGCGAACGGCGGGCGGGTGACGGCCTCGTTCGTCCTGCCGGAGACGGTCGGCGACGCGGCGATCGGGGTGGCGTTCGTGCGCGACGGTGCGCTGGAATATGCGACGCGCGGCATCACGGTCGATGGGCCGGGGCACGCGCGCGCGACGACGCTCGCCGCGGATCGCTCGACGTACGCGCCGGGCAGCGTCGCCCACATTCGGATTGCGGACGGCGACGAACGCGCCGGAGCGACGATCGCGATTCGCGTCGGCGACATGCGCGCGGCAGGCGGCGCGTCGTTCGACGACGCGGCAGCGGTGCTGAGCGGGACCGGAACGACCACCCAGAACCCGACCTCGTCGGAACCGGCGTGGCACGCGTCGGTGACGCCGCGCCAGTCGACCGCGGTCGACCTCGCCGCCAACGAGCGCAGCGCACCGTCGGCCGAGACGCTCGGGGCGCCCTCGGAACGATCGCTGCTCTGGCGGATCGCGCGGGCCGAGAGGGAAGGCTTCGACGTGACGCTTCCGCAGACGCCCGGGCGCTACGTCGTCTCCGTGCTCAAGGTGTCGGACGACGGCGACGTCGGTGCCGCGACGCTCGCGCTCGAGGTGCGGTGATGGCGACCCAGACGACGATGTCGCTCGCGCGAGAATCCGGTTCCGCGCGGCTCATGCTGCTCGACACGTACGGTCTGGTCTATCGTGCGTTCTTCGCGCTGCCGGCGCTGACCACGACGCGCGGTGTTCCGATCAACGCGGCGTACGGGTTCACCATGATGGTCACCAAGATCATCAACGACGAAAAGCCGACCCACGTGATCGCGGCGTTCGACAAGGGGTTGCCCAAGGCGCGGGTCGCGCTCTATCCCGGCTACAAGGCGCAGCGCACCGAAACGCCCGACGAGCTGCGCTCGCAGTTCGCGCTCGTGCGCAAGATCCTGGCGACCTACGGTATCCCGGTGGTCGAGATCGACGGTGAAGAAGCAGACGACGTGATCGCGACGCTGGCGCGTCAGGCGGAAGCCGATCGCCAGAACGTGCTGGTCGTCACGGGCGACTTGGACTTGCTGCAAGTCGTCGACGACCGCACGACGGTGCTGACGACGCGCCGCGGAATCACCGACCTCGGGCGCTACGACGCCGCCGCCGTCCGGGCCCGCTTCGATCTCGAGCCGTCGCAATTGCCCGACTACCGCGGGCTCAAGGGCGATCCGTCCGACAATTTGCCCGGCATCCCGGGCGTCGGCGAAAAGACCGCGATCAAACTGATCAAGAACGCCGGATCGCTCGACGCGCTCCTCGCGAACCCGGAGTTGGCCGGTTCGGCGAAGCTCGAGACGCTGATCCGCGAGCACGGCGAGACCGCGCGCGTCTGCCGCGACGTCTCGCTGATCAAACGCGACCTGGCGCTCACCCTCGATTGGGAAGGCGCGCGCTACGCGCAACCGTCCAACGACGCGCTCTACGCGCTGTACCGCGAGCTCGAATTCAAAGGGCTGCTCTCCCGGCTCGAGCCGCCGGCGGAGCCGCAACCGGTTCCGAGCGAAGAAGTGCTCTCCGGCGACTACCAATCGTACACGGCGGTGACGGAACCGTCGGACTACGCGCGCGTCGCAACGCTGCTCGGCGACGCGGCGTCGCGCGAACGGGTTGCCGTCGCGCTGCAGGGCGACGCGGTCGCCGTCTCGGTCGCCGACGGGAGCGCGTTTGCGTTCCTGCGCTCGGCGCTCGACGTCGCCGCGGTCGGCGCCGCGTTCGCGCACCTGTGGCGGACGGTCCCGCAGCTGATCGCGTACGACGCGAAGACGATGATCGGCGCGCTGGGCCTGCCCATCCGGATGCTGGCCGACGATCCGATGCTCGCGGCGCACCTGCTGAATCCGTCGCGCACGTTCGCCGACATCGGGCAGGCCGCGAGCCAATACTTGGAACGCGTGCTGCCGGAGGAAGCGGCCGCGGCGGCCGACGCAGCGGGACTGCTGGCGCGCACGACCCGCGCCGAGCTCGAGCGGCGCGGTCAGCTCGGCCTCTACGCGGACGTCGAGCTGCCGCTGGCGTCGGTGCTCGCCGGCCTGGAGCGGGCAGGCATCGCCGTCGACGGGGCGACGCTGCGCGAACTCGCGGTCGAGGTCGACGCCGACGTCGCGCGCCTGCAGGCCGAGATCTACGCGCTCGCGGGCGAAGAGTTCAATCTCGGCAGCCCGCAGCAGCTGGGCCGCATCCTCTTCGACCGCCTGAACCTTCCCGCCGGGCGCAAGAACAAGACCGGTTACGCAACCGACGATGCCGAGCTGCAGCGCTTGCGCGGCTTTCCGATCGCGCAGAAGATTCAAGAATACCGCGAAGTCTCGAAGTTGAAGAACACGTACATCGACGTGTTCCCGACGCTCGTCGACGAACGCGGCCGGCTGCACACGATCTTCCGCCAGACCGCGACCGCCACGGGCCGGTTGTCGTCGATCAACCCGAACCTGCAGAACATCCCGGTCCGCAGCGAGCTCGGGCGTCAGATCCGCAAGGCATTCGTCGCGCCGTCTAGCGACCGCGTGCTGCTCGCGGCGGACTACTCGCAGATCGAATTACGGCTGATGGCGCACTTGAGCGGCGATCCCGCGATGCGCGCCGCCTTCCATGAAGGCCAGGACATTCACGACTTCACCGCGCGGCAGATCTTCGACGTCGGCCCGTTCGCGGAAGTCGATCCGAACCAGCGCCGCATGGCGAAGTCGGTGAACTTCGGCTTGCTCTACGGCATGTCGGACTTCGGTTTGGCGACTCGGCTCGAGATCGACCGCGGCGCGGCGAAAGCGATGATGCAGGCGTATTTCGATCGCTTCCCCGGCGTGCGCGGCTTCATCGACCGCTCGCTCGAGGAGGCGCGTGAGCGCGGCTACGTCGAGACGATCCTCGGCCGCCGCCGCTACATGCCCGACTTGCGCGCGAAGAACTACATGCTGCGCGCGGCCGCCGAACGCGAGGCGACCAACGCGCCGCTGCAAGGCTCGGCGGCCGACCTCATGAAGCTCGCGATGGTGCGTCTGGAACGCCGGCTCGCGGCAGAACTGGTCGATGCGATCATGCTGTTGCAGATTCACGACGAGCTGATCTTCGAAGTCGGCCGGGCCGACTTGGACGCCGTCGCCCGCATCGTCAAGCACGAGATGGAGCACGCGCTCGAACTGAGCGTCCCGATCGAAGCGACGCTCAAGACCGGCGCGAACTGGTACGACGTCGCGTCGTTCGATCTCGAGGAGATCGCCGCGGATCCGGCCTGACCCCGAACACGTTTTCAGGCAGAGTCCGGCCGGGCTTTTTCGCGGCGCATGCGCTCCAGCAAGGACGCGGCGACACGTGAGGTTTGCGCCGCGTACATCATGTCCGAGGCGAGCTGCACCAGGGTGGCCTCGACGAAATGCTCGCAGCAGACGTTGCTCGCCTGCAGCGCCGCTTGGTACAGGGCCTCCTCACGGTAGGCCGTCAACTGCGCGCTTGCGAAATCGCGCAACGGAACCGACTCGGAGCCGAGCGCGACCTCGAGCAGAATCGTCAAGCCTGACGGGAGATGCAGGCGCTCGAACTGCGAGAGCTTTGCAGCCTCCTGCGTGCTCTGCGGGCCTCTCAACGTGTCGCTCCTGGCCGGCGCTCGGCAGGCGAGACGACGATCGCGCGCTCGCCGTATTGCTCGCGCGTGCAAATGATCGAACCATCCGCGGTACAGCCTGCGACGCGGAACCCCGCGAGGAGCGCGTCCTTGAGCGAGTAGAACACAATTGTCCGCCGAAGATCCTTTGTGAGATCGATCTTCGGCCGGTGGACTTTTCGTCTCATCTCACGCGAGCATACGAATGCACGGCGTTCGCGTCTATGCAAAATGACACAATCATGCCCCCGATATTGGGTTTCATCCCCAGGCCGGCCGCACGGCAGGGTGGCGAGACGGCGGGCGACAGGAAGGCCGCTCCACGCGCGCGTTGCGGTCACTTGCAGCGCCGTGCGCGAGCGTTTACCATAAGGCTGCGCCGGGTGGTGCGGAGGCTGAACGCATGGAGTTCCAGCAGTTCTTCCTTTCCTGTCTCGCGCACGCGTCGTACCTGATCGGCTCCGAGGGCATGGCCGCAGTGGTCGATCCGCAACGCGACATCGGCATCTATCTCGAGGAGGCCGAGCGGCGCGGCTTGCAGATCGCGTACGTCATCGAGACCCACTTGCACGCGGATTTCGTCTCGGGCCACCGGGAGCTCGCGGCGATCACCGGCGCGTCCATCTACGTCAGCGCAGCGGCCGAGGCGCGGTTTCCGCACGTCGGCGTCAAGGACGGCGACGTGCTGAGCCTTGGGACCGCTCACCTCACGTTCTTGGCGACCCCGGGGCACACGCTCGAGAGCATCTGCGTGCTGGTGACCGATCTCGCGCGTTCGGACGAACCGATCGCCGTGCTGAGCGGCGACACGCTGTTCATCGGTGACGTCGGTCGCCCCGATCTCTCCGGCGACCGGACGCCGCAGGAGCTGGCGGGGATGCTCTACGACAGCCTGCACGCGAAGCTGCTGACGTTACCGGACGCCGTGGGCGTCTACCCGGCGCACGGTGCGGGATCGCTCTGCGGCCGGCAGATGCGGCCGGAACGCAGCTCGACGATCGGCGAGGAGCGGCGCTCGAACTACGCCTTGCGCGTGGCGAGCCGCGACGAGTTCGTCCGGCTGCTGACCGCCGAGCTGCCGGAACGCCCGAGCTACTTCGCGCGTGACGTCGAGATCAATCGCGCCGGCGCCACGCCGCTGGGCGATCTTCCCCCGCCGGCGGCCTTGCGCCCGGGCGAGGTGCTGACCAAGCAAGAAGCCGGCGCGCTCGTTCTCGACACTCGGATCGAGACGGACTTCGGGGCCGCGCACGTACCCGGCGCGGTGAACATCGGCTTGTCCGGCAGTTACGCGTCGTGGGCGGGAATCGTGATCGGGCTCGACCGCGATGTCGTCTTGGTGGCGGAGGACGACGAGCGGCTACGGGAATCGCAGCTTCGGCTCGCCCGCGTCGGCATCGAGCGCGTCGTCGGCTCGCTGGCGGACGGTATGGCGGCGTGGGCCCGCGAGGATCTGCCGGTGGAGCACGTGCCCCGGATCACGGTGGAGCGGCTCGCGCGGCTCACCGACCGCGACGAAGTGCAGACTATCGACGTGCGCCGCGCGCTCGAATGGGAACAAGGGCACGTCGCCGGTGCGGCGCACAAGCCGCTCAACACGCTTCCCGCGACGTTGCTCGATCTCGACCCGGCGCGGCCGACGGCCGCGTACTGCAAGGGCGGGTACCGCAGTTCGATCGCTACGAGTCTTCTCCAGCGCGCCGGATTCGACGACGTCATGAACGTCGTCGGCGGATTCGACGCGTGGCTCGCCTGCGAGCTTCCGTACGCCGTTGAGAAGGAACGCAGCCATGTCTGAATACGCACATCCTGAGACGTTGGTGAGCACGGACTGGGTCGCACAGGCCCTCGACGAGCCGAACGTGCGCATCGTCGAGGTCGACGTCGACACCGCTGCGTACGATGAAGGCCACATTCGGAACGCCATTCCCTGGAATTGGCACACGCAGTTGTGCGACACCGTTCGCCGCAACATCCTCTCCAAAGCGGAGTTCGAGGCGTTGATGCAGCGCTCGGGGATCACGCCGAAGACCACCGTCGTGCTCTACGGCGACAACAACAACTGGTTCGCTGCGTGGGCGTTCTGGCAGATGAAGATTTACGGGCACAAGGACGTCCGGCTGATGAACGGCGGACGCAAGAAGTGGATCGCCGAGGGACGCGAGGTGACGACCGACGTGCCGACCATCAAAGGTTCGGAATACGGCGCGCTGCCGGCCGACCTCTCGTTGCGCGCCTTTCTGCAAGACGTCCGAGAGGCGGTCGACGCGCACGGCGCCGAGCTCGTCGATGTGCGCAGCCCGCAGGAGTTTACCGGGGAGATCCTGGCGCCGCCGGGCTTGCCCGAAACCTGTCAGCGCGGCGGACACATCCCGGGCGCGCGCAGCATTCCTTGGGGTCTGGCGTGCAACGAGGACGGTACGTTCAAGTCGTTCGACGATCTCCATCAGCTCTACGACTCGCAGGGCATCGACGGCTCGACGCCGGTCGTCGCCTATTGCCGCATCGGCGAGCGCTCGAGCCACACGTGGTTCGTCCTCAAGGAACTGCTCGGCTACGATCGCGTCACGAACTACGACGGCTCGTGGACCGAATGGGGGAACCTCGTCGCAGCACCGGTCGAAAGGGGCATGCCCTTGTCCTCGTCTGCGGGCGCGTCGTGAAGCCGGAAGACTACGTCGAGCACGTCGTCGACGTCGACGGCTGGCCGGTGAACCTGACGTCCTACCGTTTCGGCGAGACGTTCCACTGCAAGGCCGACAACGTCTCGCCGGGAGCGTGGCTCGCGCGCGAATCGGGCGCGACTCGAGAAGCCGCCGAACAGAAAGCCCTCGACCGCGCCCGCCAACTGCTCTCGCGCACGCGGCGGCACCCGGTCTCCTAGCAACCCGGGGGATCCGGGGCATTGTCGGCTTGACTCGTGCATTGCCAAATAGTAATATAGCCTTATGGCGATGAACGTAGCCACCGATCCTCTCAGCCTGGCCTTCGCCGCGCTCGCGGATCCTACGCGGCGCGCGATCCTCGCACGCCTGGCGGCGGGAGATGCGGACGTGTCGGAGCTCATGAAGCCGTTCCCCCTGAGTCAGCCGACGATCTCCAAGCATCTCAAGGTGCTCGAGAGAGCGGGCCTGGTTACCCGCGGGCGTGATGCGCAGCGCCGTCCGCGCACTCTCGCGACCGTTCCGCTCAAGGATGTCGCCGACTGGGTGGAGCCCTATCGCCGCCTCTGGGAGCAGAAGTTTGCCCGTTTGGACGGCTACCTCAACGAGCTGCAGCAAAAGGAGAAATGAGGTGCTCGAAAAGCTGAGCTCCGGCGCGGACCCCGCAACGACGATCGTGATAACGCGCGTCTTCGATGCGCCGCGCGCCGTCGTTTTCGAAGCGTGGACGAAGGCCGAGCACGTCACGCAGTGGTGGGATCCGAACGGCGAGCCGCTCGCCGAATGCGAAATCGACCTGCGGCCGAACGGAACGTTTCGATGGGTCAATCGCGACGGAGCGGACTACCCCTTCACGGGCACATATCTCGAAATCGCGGCGCCTGAACGTCTCGTGTTCACGGTGCAGTCATTTCCCGGGAGCCCTGAATCGGTCGGAACGCTCGTCTTCAGCGAAGACGGGAAGAAGACGAAGCTCACGATGACGATCGAATGCACGTCGATCGAGGATCGCGACGCTCTGCTAGAGATGCGTGTCGACGTCGGCACCGCGCAAACACTGAAGAACCTCGCCGAATACCTTCACACGATCGCGTAAGGAGGCAGCGACCAATGTCCACCAAGATTGCGCCGTCAACGGCGACGTCCCGAAACATCGTGCTCTCGAAGGACGGCACGGAGATCGCGTTCGACCGACTCGGTCACGGACTGCCGATGATTCTGGTCGACGGCGCACTCTGCTATCGCGGCATGGGCCCGAGCGAGCCGCTGGCCGAACTGCTCGCACAACACTTCACCGTGTTCACCTACGACCGTCGAGGTCGAGGCGGCAGCGGCGATACGGCGCCGTATGCCGTGGAACGTGAGGTCGAAGACATCGAGGCGCTCCTGACCGAAGCGGGTGGTACCGCGTTCGTCTGGGGCACGTCGTCCGGCGCGGTTCTTGCGCTCGAGGCGGCGAATCGACTCAGCGGCATCGAGAAGCTGGCGTTGTACGAGGCGCCGTTCATCGTCGACGACAGCCGTTCCACAACCCAGGACGGTTGGGCGCGGATCGGCGAGGCGGTCGCGGCAAATCGGCGCAGCGACGCGGTCAAGCTCTTCATGAAGACCGTCGGCGTTTCCGACCTCTTCATCGCCCTGATGCGGCTCATGCCCGTGTGGTCGAAACTCAAAGCCGTCGCGCACACGCTCCCGTACGACGGGGCGATCGTGAAGGACAACCAGCGAGGCGAGCCGCTGCCGGCCGGCCGTTGGGCGTCCGTCACGGTCCCCACACTCGTCATGGACGGTGGAAAAAGCCCCGCCTGGATGCGTAACGCGAACCGCGCGCTCGCGAGCGTATTGCCGACCGCGCAGTACCGCACGCTCGAAGGGCAGACCCACATGCTGAACGCGAAAGTGCACGCGCCGGTGCTGATCGAGTTTTTCAAGGAGTAGAACGAAGGGCAACCGCGCGGAGACGCTCGAGCGCGCTCTGGACGTCGAACACGCGGGCGCCCGTGACGCGCGCCAGCACGTCGCCGTCGCGGAGGACCCCGATTCCGATCCGCACGCCCCCGTCGGCGTCGGCGTCGGCTTCGCGATCGAGCGCGGCGATGTCGACGTTGCCGAAGACCGCGAGCGTTCCGAAGACCTCGACGCCGACCTCGTCCGCGTCGAGACGGATCACGTCGACGAGCGCGTGCCGCGCGCCGCGGCGGGCGATCGTGGCGATCGAAAGCGCGGCACCGCGGTCGCGGCGGATGAGTTCGACGACGACGGCGCGCGCGCCGGGCGCGAGCGCGAGCTCCAACCGAGCATCGTAGGCGGCTCCGCGCGATACCAGCGTCGGTTCCGCGATGAGTTCGAGCGTCGCGTCACGTTCGATGGACCACGTCGCGGCGTTCGTCACACGCTCCGGTCCGGAGAGCACCCGGGTCGCCATCTGCCCAGCGACGATCAGATGTGCGCCCGCTGCGACCGTGCCGCCGACGGCGAAGGCATCGCCGCGCACCATCCCCGGACCCAGGTGCGCGACGACGATACGCGCCGCTGCGCCCTCGCGGAACGGCCGGCTCGTGCGGAGCAGACCCGAGGTGCGGATCCGGGAGACGATCGTTCTTCCCCGCTCGGTCCGCGCTTCGATCGCGAGCGCGTTCGCGATCACGCGATCCCGTCGAGCAGCGCCGCACGTTCGACGAAGCGCACGACCTCGTCGACGCCGACGCCGTGGCGCAGGTCGGTGAAGACGAACGGCCGCGTGCCGCGCGCGGCCGCTGCGTCGCGGCGCATCCGTCCGAGATCGGCGCCGACGTGCGGCGCGAGGTCGATCTTGTTGATCACGAGCAGGTCGGCGCGCGTGATTCCCGGGCCGCCCTTCGCCGGGATCTTGTCGCCGCCGGCGACGTCGATCACGTAGATCGTCACGTCGGCGAGATCGGGGCTGAACGTGGCGGCGAGGTTGTCGCCGCCGCTCTCAACGATCGCGAGCGCTAGCGCGGGAAAGCGCCGTTCGAGATCGGCGATCGCCTGAAGATTCATCGAGGCGTCCTCGCGGATCGCCGTGTGCGGACAGCCGCCGGTTTCGACGCCGACGATGCGGTCGGCGGGGAGGCAGCCGCTGCGAACGAGGATCTGCGCGTCTTCCTGCGTGTAGATGTCGTTCGTCACGACCGCGAGATCGAGGCGGGGGTAGAGCCGGCGCGCGAGCGCTTCGACGAGCGCGGTTTTGCCGGCGCCGACGGGACCGCCGATGCCGACGCGGACGGCGCTCACGACGCGAACAGTCTTCCGTCGAGCCGGCGGTGGCGCAAGCCGTCGATCTCGATCGCGGGCGCCGCCGTCGCGAGATCGTCGATGCCGCGTACGCTCGCCGCGCGCGCCACCGCCGCGTCGAGCGCCGGTCGCAGCGACCAGCGCGCGTGCGCGACCGCGCGCTGCCCGAGCGGGACGGCGCGCGCGGCGACCGAGGCGAGGGTTGCGACCGTCGTCGTGACGTGCGCGGTGAGCGCGGTGTGCCACGCGATCCCGCATGCGTCGTAGCCGAGCGCCGCGGCGAGGACGTGCTGCCCCTCGCAGCGTCCGGCCGCGATCCCCGCGCCGTAACGCGCGAGCGCGGGCGACGTCAAGCCGAGCGCGTCGAAGGTCGCGAGCGTCGCGCGCGCGAGGTGCGCGTTGGCGCGGCGCAGCTCGGCGTTCGGCTGCGCCGCGGCCAGCCGGTCGTCGAGGATTTCCGGGTCGACGCCGTCGCGCGACGCGAGCACGAACGCGCTGCCGTCGAGCGGTGCGAACGCGCCGTGCAGATACGCGCGCAGCCAAGCGGCGAGCGAGGGTTCGTCGCGCACCCGGCCTTCGACGATCGCCGTCTCCAACCCGAACGAGTGGGCGAACGCGCCGGCCGGGAACGCGGCGTCGGCGAGCTGCAGCAGCGCCGTGAGCTCACTCATGACGATGCGGCGCGTGCGCGTGGCGGAACGGTTCGGGGACGACGCGCACCGCGCGCGTCACCGGGACGTCGTGCTCGGCGAACAGCGCGGGGAGAAGCGGATCGTAGCGGACGACGACCTCGCCGCCGTCGATCTGCACGGGCAGATGCCGATTCCCGAGCGCGTGGCCGAGCGCGAGCGCCGAGGCGATCGTGCCGGGGTGGCCGACCAGCACGTCGTCGGGCGAGACGGCGACCGCGATGACGACGCGCTCGTCGGCATGGATGACGTCGCCGTCACGCAGCCGCCGCGGACCGGAGAATCGCAGGCCGATCTCACCGCAGCTCGTGGAGAGGCGCAGCAGCCGCTTCGCGCAGTCGTCGCTGTGGACCGGGATGCGCTCGATGCGGCGCGCAGCGACCGGAAAATCCCGCAGATTGCCGAGCGGCTCGTCGCGAATCATCAGAAGAGCGCATACCGCTGCGCCAGCGGCAGCACGTCGAGCGGCTCGCAGCGCAGCAGTTCGCCGTCGGCGCGCACATCGTAGGTCGCGGGGTCGACTTCGATGTGCGGCAGCGCGTCGTTGCGCAGCATGTCGCGTTTGCCGAGCGCGCGGACGTTGCGCACCGCGACGAATCGTCTGCCGCCGGCCGATGTCGCTGGCAGTCCGGCCGCGAGCGACGCGCCGGAGACGAAGGTCAGCGCGGTCGCCTGCGGCGCCCTGCCGTAGGCGCCCCACATCGGGCGCATCCGTACCGGCTGCGGCGTCGGAATCGACGCCGCGGGATCGCCCATCGCCGCCCACGCGATCGCACCGCCTTTGATCACGAGCTCGGGACGATAGCCGAAGAACGCCGGCTTCCAGAGAACGAGATCGGCGAGCTTGCCGGCTTCGACCGATCCGACGTGATCGGAGAAGCCGTGCGCGATCGCGGGGTTGATCGTGTACTTGGCGATGTAGCGTTTGACCCGTTCGTTATCGGACCGGAACGCATCGCCCTCGAGCGGTCCCCGCTGCAGCTTCATCTTGTGCGCGGTCTGCCAGGTTCGCGTGATCACCTCACCGACGCGACCCATCGCTTGAGAGTCGGAGCTGATCATGCTGATCGCGCCGAGGTCGTGCAGGATGTCTTCCGCGGCGATCGTCTCGCCGCGGATGCGCGAGTCGGCGAACGCGACGTCTTCGGGAATCTTGGGATCGAGGTGATGGCAGACCATCAGCATGTCGAGGTGCTCGGCGAGCGTGTTGACGGTGTACGGCCGCGTCGGGTTCGTCGAGGACGGCAGGACGTACGGCTCGCCCGCGACGCGGATGATGTCGGGCGCGTGGCCGCCGCCCGCTCCTTCCGTATGATACGTGTGGATCGTGCGGCCGGCGATCGCGCGAATCGTCTCTTCGACGAAACCCATCTCGTTGAGCGTGTCGGTGTGGATGGCGACCTGCACGTCGAGCTCGTCTGCGACGCGCAGCGCGGTATCGATCGCGGAGGGCGTCGAGCCCCAATCCTCGTGGAGCTTGAGGCCGCACGCACCCGCGCGAACCTGCTCGCGCAGCGCTTCCTCGCCCGATGCGTTCCCTTTGCCGAGGAATGCGACGTTGACGGGCAGCGCGTCGGTCGCCGCGAACATCGTCGCGAGATGCCAGGCGCCCGGCGTGCAGGTCGTCGCGTTGGTCCCCGACGCCGGACCCGTGCCGCCGCCCAGCATCGTCGTGACGCCGCTGGCGATCGCGCTCTCGACCTGCTGCGGACAGATGAAGTGCACGTGCGCGTCGACGGCGCCCGCGGTGAGCAGCAGCCCCTCGCCGGCGATCGCCTCGGTCGATGCGCCGACGGTCATCCCGGGCGTGACGCCGTCCTGCAGCCAGGGGTTTCCGGCCTTGCCGATTCCCGCGATGCGCCCGTCTCGCAGCCCGACGTCGGCTTTCACGATGCCGGTCACGTCGATGATGACGACGTTCGTGATCACCGTGTCGAGCACGCCCTCCGCGCGCGTCGCGGTCGGATGCTGGCCCATCCCGTCGCGGATCACCTTGCCGCCGCCGAACGTGATCTCGTCGCCGTAGTGCGCGTGGTCACGTTCGATCTCGATCCAGAGTTCCGTGTCGCCCAGCCGGACGCGATCGCCGGTCGTCGGGCCGTACAGCCGCGCGTAGGCAGCGCGGTCGATCACGCGCGCGGCTCTGGGACGCGCCGCTCGCCGCCGGTCGCGACGAGTTGGACCGGACGTTCGATCCCGGGCTCGAAGCGCACCGCGGTCCCGGCCGGGATGTCCAGACACATCCCCGCGGCGACGGTGCGGTCGAACCGCAGCGCGGCGTTGACGTCGGCGAAGTGCGCGTGCGAGCCGACTTGGATCGGACGATCGCCCGTGTTCGCGACCACGACGCTCGCGCGGTCGCGTCCGGCGCGCAGCGCGAGCGTTCCCGGCGCGGTCAGAATCTCGCCCGGCGTCACGGAATCGGCTCGTGGATCGTCACCAGCTTGCTCCCGTCGGGAAACGTCGCCTCGATCTGCACCTCGCCGAGCATCTCCGGGATCCCGTCCATCACGTCGTCCCGGCTCAGCACCGTGCGCCCCCGGTCCATCAAGTCCGCGACGCTCGCGCCGTCGCGGGCCCCTTCGAGAACGAACGACGAGATGACGGCGATCGCCTCGGGATGGTTCAGCCGCACGCCGCGCGCGCGGCGGCGCCACGCCAACTCAGCGGCATAGCTAAGGAGCAGCTTGTCCCGCTCGACGTCGGTCAAACGCATGCGGCTCGCTTCCAAGCTTGGCGTCTGCATCCCGCGCACGATTGCCGTCGCGGGCCGAGGATGCCTGGGACATATGGCCAATCGAGCGGCGCATGCGCGTCTTGCTCTGGGCTTCGGTCATTCTGCTCACGGCTACGACTGCTGCCCACCGAGGCCGCCGCTCGTCGCGCGCGGACTGCTCGACGAGCGCGACGAATTCTCTCACGTGATCGCGCAGCAAGAACCCGTGCAGTGAACGTCGGGCGGATGTTCCGGAGATACGGCGTGCCGGCACTGATGGTGCTCTTCGCGAGCGCGCAAAGCCCCGCGCCGGGCGACCCGGCGCAGGTGTGGTGCACCACGGTCCCGGTGCCGCGCGCCGACTTGCCGTCGTTGTCCAGCAACGTCGACACGCAGACGATCCACGAGCAGCGTGCGCTGCCGTGCCGGCCGCTGGACGTGCGCACCGCCCGCACGACGCTGCACCTGGCCCTCGCCGACGATGAGGCGCGGCGCGAACACGGTCTGATGAACGTGCCGTTCGTCCCGGCCGGTCAGGGAATGCTCTTCGCGTTCGCGGACGGCGATCAGCGCCGCTCCTTTTGGATGAAGAACACGATCGCATCGCTCGACATGCTCTTCGTCAATGCCGACGGGACGATCACCTCGATCGCCGCGAACGTTCCGGCGACGGCGCCCGGAACTTCCGACGACCAGGTCGCGCGCCGCGAGGGCGTCGGCCGCTACGTCATCGAGCTCGCCGCCGGAGACGCGGCGCGGCTGGGCCTCCGGGTGGGAGACCGGCTCTCCATCCCACCCGTCGGCGCGCGATGAGCGCGGCGCGCGCGCTGGCGGCGGTGGCCGTCGCGTTTGCGTGCTGCGCCGAATCGCCCGCGCCCGAAGCGCTCACGGGCGAGCAGATCCTCGGTCTCGCGAAAGCGGCGTTTCGCGCGCACGAACGGCCGAAATACGTCGTGTACACACTGGTCCGGCGCGACACGCACGACAACGTTCCCGACTTGGAGAACAGCTACACGCTCAAGGTCTGGTGCCGTACGACGGACCGCTCGGCGCTCAGTCGATTCGTCTGGAACGGCGCGGCCTACGGTGCGATGGAGAACATCGTGGTCGGATTCGACGGCGTCGTCGATCCCGGCCCTCCGACTGCGGACGTCTTCGAGCGCGCGCTCTACGCGCGCGCAACCCCGTCGCCGGCCGCGCTCGGTACGGAGCTGCCGACGATCGGCAGCGTCCGCGTGCAGGCCGACTTCGATTACCGCGTCCGGCGCCTGCGGCGCGATGGTGACGCCTGGCATCTCGCGCTCGAACCCAAGCGCGATCCGCAGCGCAATCGCATCGACGACCTGTGGGTCGATGCGGCGACGTTCGAGATCCGCCGCTTGCGCGTGCGCGACCATCTCTTTCTCGGGCTGTCGGGCCCCGCGCTCGACGACGAGTTCGACGTCGCGTTCGTCATGCGGGAGGGGCTGCCGCTGATCGCCTCGATCCGCGGTGAAACCTTCGGCGGCGAGTACCGGACGAACTACGCCTTCGCGGCCATCTCGTTTCCCGAAACGCTCCCGCCGTGGTATTTCGAGCCGAACACGTACGGCGCACACCACGCGGAGGCGCCGACGTGACCAACATGCCGTCCGGCCTGCCGGATCACGCAGCGCTGGCGATCGCGGATGCGATGCCCCACATCGTGTGGCTGTCGGGCGCCGACGGAACATTCGAGTGGTTCAATCGCGCGTGGTACGCGTACACGGGTCTTTCGCACGAAACGACGCTGGCCATGTTCGGAACGGCTTGGGCGAACGTCGTGCACGCGGAAGACTCGTCCGCCGTGCTGAACGCCTGGCGCGAATCGCTGCGTCTGGGTCGACCGTACGACGTCGAGGCGCGCTTGCGTGGTGCCGACGGTTTATCTCGCTGGTTCATCGCGCGCGCCGCGCCGCTGCGCGACGAGTCGGGCACGATCGTGCGCTGGCTGGGCACGTGCACGGACATCGACGATCGCCGTCGGGCCGAGGCGCAAACCCGCTACCTCGCGGAAGGAAGCGAGGTACTCTCAGGATCGCTCGACGTCCACGCGACGCTGCGCGAGCTCGCCAAGCTGGCGATCCCGACGATCGCCGATTGGTGCGTCGTGCTGCTGACCGGGACGGACGGCACGCTGCGGCCGATCGCATTCGCCCACGAGGATCCGGCCGAGGCTGCCCGCGGCGAAGAGATGATGCGGCGCTATCCGCCGCGCGAGGACACGATCGCCGTCCAGGTCGCGCGCACCGGCAAGTCGCGTCTGGTCGCGCAGGTTCCACCCGAGATGGTCGAGCGGGCGGTGCACGATGACGAACAGCGCGAGCAGGCGGCCCGGCTCGATCCGCGCTCGATGCTGACCGTCGCGCTCATCGGGCGCAGCCGGATCTACGGTGTGATGCAATTTGCGTGCGGACCGTCGGGGCGGGTGCTCACCGCGGCGGACATGCGGATGGCCGAAACCCTTGCCGCGCGCGCCGCGGCGGCCATCGAGAACGCGACGCTGTACGAGCGTCTGCAATTCGCCGCACTCGCCGGCGACGTGCTCTCCGAATCGCTGAGCGTCGAGGGGACCATGCAGCGGCTCATCGGTCTCGTCGTCCCGCGGCTGGCCGACTGGGCCGCGATCGACATCTTCGACGAGAACGGTCGCACGCGCATCGCGGCGGTCGTGCATGCCGATCCCGCACGCAGTGCGCTGGTCGAACAGCTGCGGGGTGCGTATGCGGCACGGCCGGAGTTCGAGCCGATCATCGCCGCCGCGTTGCGTTCGCGCGCCCAAGTGAACGCGCACATCGATCCGGGCGTCCTCGCGTCGGTGACGCCGCCCGAGCTGCTCGAGGTGGTGATGCAGCTCGCTCCGCGCTCCTCGATCACGGTGCCGCTGCGCTCGCGCGGCCGCCCGCTCGGCGCGCTGGTCGCCTACTGGGCGGAGACGGACCGCACGTACGGCGACGACGACCTGCCGCAGTTCGAAGAACTGGGTCGCCGCGCCGCGGTCGCGATCGACAACGCGCAGCTCTACGAGCGCGAACACCAGGTCGCGAGTGCCTTCCAGCGCGCGGCACTCCCCGTTTCGCTGCCGCGGGTCGCGGGCATCGAATTCGACGGCGTGTACGTTCCGGCCAAGAACGAAGCGCAAGTCGGCGGCGACTGGTACGATGCGCTGCGCCTCTCCGACGGGCGCGTCGTGATCTCGCTCGGCGACGTGTCGGGAAGCGGGCTCGAAGCGGCCGTCATCATGGCCGCGATGCGCCAGATCGTGCGCGGGGTGGCACACGTCTATCCCGACCCGGCGACCATTCTCGACGCCGCGGACCGCACGCTCAAGGCGGAACATCCGGAAGGCATCGTGACGGCGTTCGTCGCCGTCTACGATCCGATCGCGCGCACGCTGGCCTACGCCGGCGCCGGGCATCCGCCGCCGTTCGTGCGCTACGCCGACGGCCGGGTCGAACAGCTCGACGTGCACGGACTGCCGCTCGGGTTGCGGTACCGCAGCGAGCCCGACGGCCGGGTCGTCGATATCCCGGACGAGACGCTGCTCGTGTTCTATACCGACGGCTTGACGGAGTCGACCCGCGATCCGCTCGAGGGCGAGCGTCGCGTGCGCGCCGCGCTGGAGCGCGATACCGTCGCGCTCGACGACCGGCCCGCGCAGCGGACGTACGACGAGGTGCTGCACGACGGCGCGAACGACGACGTCGTCATCCTCGCGATGCGGGTGCGGGCAAGTTCGAAGAGCGTGCGGCGGTCGTGGAAATTCGACGCGCTCGACGGATCGAGCGGCCACGCAGCCCGGCTCGGGTTTGTCGCGGAACTGGAGTCCGGCGGCGTGACGCCGGACGACGTCTTCACTTCAGAGCTGATCTTCGGCGAACTGCTCGGCAACGTCGCGCGCCACGCGCCCGGTCCGATCGAGATCGTCATGGACTGGACGCTCGGGTCGTCGCCGGTGCTGCACGTGCTGGACGAAGGCGCCGGGTTCGTGGTCGTCCCGCGGCTGCCGTCGGACCTGCTCAGCGAGCGCGGCCGCGGGCTGTTCCTGGTCTGGTCGCTGGCAGAGGAGTTCAACGTCACCAAACGTACCGGGCCCGGCTCGCACGCCCGCGCCGTCCTCCCCGCCCATCTCGGCATCCGGCGAGCGGCGGCACTCCGCTAGCGTTCTGCCGCGCTACCGCGACTACGCAATTCGATTAGCACACATTGGTTCGCGGAGAAGCTGACGACTTCGAATAGAACTACAGCGGTCCAAGCCCGATGCGCCTCGGTAATCTCACTGTGGCGCATGTGAGATGGGCGGCGCGTCGATGTCCGCGAACCCGTCGATCTCAATCGGCTCAGCACCGGGAAACTCGGCGAGGATCCGTAGGCGACCGCCGGCCGCTTGGATGTATCGGCGCAAGGTCCGAACGTAGACGTCCGTGCGCCGTTCCAACTTCGAGATGTCACCCTGTGCGATTCCGAGAATATCGGCCATCGTCTCCTGCGAAAGGTGCCGAGCACGACGCAGTTCAGGAAGTTTCATGAGCCGAATCGCTGACCGGCGCGGATCGAAGGCGAAGAAAATGCGCAATGGTCGGCCCTGCGCCTGCACCCGCAGTTCTTTCATGTGCGCGAACTTGGAACCATAAACGGTGTCTGCGTACGGTCGAGTCAGTTCTGGTCCAATCGCTTCGAGCCGGTCGACGCTCAAGTTGACGGCACCGATTGCGCCGTCGTCGAGAGAACTGTACTTCTTGCGGTGTCCATCCGCAATTGACGTAACGATTCTTAGGCATCGTCAACAGCCTGAGGCCGCCCGCCGTGCGACAGTCGGCTTCGACGGCAACGCTGCTGGTCAAAATAGTGTTGTAAGCTTCGGTGCCCGAGCTCCCTGAAGTCGAGACGATCGCCCGCGGCCTGGCCAACGCCGTTGCCGGCAAGACGATTGCCTCGGTCGTCGTTTCCATGCGCAAGATCGCCGTCGCGCCGGAGGGAGAGGCGTTCGAACAGGCGCTCGCTGGTCAGACGATCGGCGCGGTCGGCCGGCGAGGAAAATACGTCGTCTTCGAGCTCGCCTCGGGACGGCGCCTGACCGTCCACCTTCGGATGACCGGACGCTTGATCGTTCAGGCCACCGGCTATACCGAGCCATACCCCTATACCTACGTCCGCCTCGTCTTCACCGACGGGATGAGCCTCAGCTTCGCGGACGTTCGGCAGTTCGGCCGGATGCGGCTCTTGGCGGCGAACGATCCGTGGGACGCCGATGGGGGACTGGAGCCGCTTTCCGAGGGGTTTACCAGCGAGGCGTTTGTGAGTATGCTGGACGGGCGTCGCACGCCGATCAAAACCTTCCTGCTCGACCAAAGCAGGATCGCCGGTGTCGGGAACATCTACGCATGCGAGGCATTGTGGGAATCGGGGATCCGGCCGAGCCGCCCGGCCTACAAGATCAGCCGGCCCGCAAGACGCCGGCTGCATGGCGCGGTCCGAGACGTACTCCAGCGGGCGATCGAAGCCCGGGGGACCAGCGTCGACGACTACGTTGATGCTGAGGGGCTGAAGGGCGGGTTCCAAAACCAACTCGCCGTTTATGGCCGCCTCGGCGAGCCGTGCCCCCGATGCGGGAAACCCATCGTACGCACGGTCATCGGTCAACGCGGAACCTGGTGGTGCCGCGGTTGCCAAAAATAAAATATAAACGATAGGAAGTTACTCCACCATCACTAGCACACTCGATCTCGAACCGCAGGAGCCGCAGGCTCAGGCGGTCACTACCGAAGCCCAGGCGGCCGCACCGGTTGCCCCCGTCGTTCCGGAAGAAGAGGACCAGCTCGCTCTCGAGCAGCGCCTGTACGAAGAGAGCCTCAAGGTTCTCGACGAGGGTCAAGTCCTCACCGGCGTCATCGTCGCCAAGTACCAGGACGAGCTGCTCGTCGACATCGGCGGCAAATCCGAAGGCATCCTCCCGTTCCGCGAGCTGTCGCTTGCGATCGAACCGAAGGAACTGAAGGTCGGCGACACCCTGGAAGTCATGATCCACCGGATCGATGACCAGGACGGCCAGCTCTATTTGAGCGAGCGCCGCGCCCGTGCCTTGAAGACCTGGGAAAAGGTCATCGAAGCGCACGACAACGACGAAGTCATCGAAGCGACCGTCACGCAAGTCGTCAAGGGCGGCGTTCTCGTCGACCTCGGCATGCGCGGCTTCGTCCCGGCCTCGCAGATCCGTCGCCAGCCCGTCGGCAACCTCGACGAACTGGTCGGCAAGAAGCTGCGCCTCAAGGTCATCGACCTCGACCACAAGCGCCACCGCGTCGTCCTCTCACAGCGCCAGGTTCTCGAAGAAGAACTCAACGCGAAGAAGCAGGAGCTGCTCGGCACGCTGCAGGTCGGTCAGATCCGTGAAGGCGTCGTCGTGCGTCTCGCCGAGTTCGGCGCGTTCGTCGACCTGGGCGGCATCGACGGCCTCATTCACAACTCCGAGCTCTCGTACGCACGCATCAAGCATCCGTCCGAAGTCGTCAAGATCGGCGACACGGTCTCGGTCGAAGTGATGAAGTTCGATCCCGAGGCGAAGAAGGTTTCGCTCTCGCTCAAGCACGCGCTGCCCGACCCGTGGGTCGAGCACGCGGATAAGCTGTTCGAAGAGAACAAGCTCGTCGCGCAAGTCGTCAAGGTCACCCCGAACTATCTCCTCGTAGAGATCGTCCCGGGGGTCCTCGCGATGGTGCCGAAGGGCGAGTTCGACGCGGCCGTTCAGTACTCGCCGGGCCAAGAGGTCGACGTCACGCTGCTGACCATCAACCACGGCACGCGCCGTATCACGGGCTCGATCCAGCACGTCGCCGACGTCGCTCCGGAAGAGTTCGAACAGCTCGTCTCCGAGGACGGCTTCGGCCCGCTCGGCGCCGAGCTCTCATCGACGACGCTGTAGCCGCGCGGGCCCTCGCGGGCCTCCGCCCTACGACAAGCTCAGGGTGACACAGACGAGGGAGGCGGAAACGCCTCCCTCGCTGCTTGTGCGCCCGGCATGGACGCTTGACTTGGAGGTGAGAGTCCTCTACGGGGCCTGGTCGTGGCAACCGTTAGCCAAGGGCAAGGGCGTCCGCCGCGAGGCGGAGTCCGAAGGAAGCCGG